>Ga0308176_10002710_pt1 | contig 11236 bp, 12 predicted proteins | sample PhyCR2_3_FD_203890 | JGI IMG/M metagenome (GOLD analysis project Ga0308176, IMG submission 203890) | Soil microbial communities from UC Gill Tract Community Farm, Albany, California, United States - DLSLS.C.R2 | ecosystem: Environmental > Terrestrial > Soil > Agricultural land | place: USA... | reverse complement strand
ACAGGAATGTCGCCGCGGAGGCCGAAGCGGGATTCTTCGATCGCTACGCACAGGAAAAGATTCCGATGAAAAGGGTGGGCCGCGCGGAGGAGGTTGCTGCGGCGTACGCGTTCCTGGCCAGTGACGACGCTTCCTTCGTTCACGGTGCCGCCCTAGTCGTCGACGGTGGCCAGCTCGCCGTGATGTGAAGGCCGGCCCCGCGAGAGTGTCGGGCTCAGCGCGCGGCAGACGGGTCTAACCGGTCAAGCTGGTCAACTAATGGCGGAAGGTCCGCCCAGCATCTCGAACAACCGCGTCTCGACGTGCTCGATGCCAAGCCGTAACGCTCCCATGGCAACGGCACGGTCACCCAAGGCGGTGATCTGCAGACGTGGCGGCACGGGCACCGTAGCAGCCAGAGCTTGCTCGAGCCGTGGCAGGAAAGCAGCCAGCGGCCTCGCCAGCCCCCCACCCAATACCACCATCTCAGGATTGAGTACAGCGGTGATGCTGGTGAGACCCTGGCAAAGAGTATCCAGAATGCGGTTGACGATGGCGCGGGCCGCACGGTCTCCCGCCTCCAGCGCGCCCAGCACTGCCTCGGGACCCGGTTCTGCACCCACAGCTGCGGCCAGAATGGCTTCGCCCTTGCCCCGCTCGATCGCACTGGACGCCAGGCGCGCGAAGGCACCCGCCCCCACTGCGCTCTCGAACGGCCCATAGCCCTCGACACGGGCGGGTACCTCCCCGCCGAGCGGAAGATAGCCGACCTCACCCGAGGCGCCGGCCGCACCGTGGTACACCTCTCCGTTGATGAGGATGCCCATACCGACCCCTACACCCATCTGCACGTAGACGACGTTGCGAAGAGCAGCCGCAGCACCACGCCAGTGCTCGCCGGCGACGGCCAGGTGCGCCTCACTCTGCACCAGGACCGAGAAGCCCAGCGTTTGACTCAACAGATCGCGCAATGGTTGCCCGTGCAAGTCGGGAAACTGCGGCGTGAAGACGACCCCGCCGGTGGATGGGTCTACGACGCCGGGTGTACCCACGACGACGACCTCGAGGGAATCACGTCCGACGCCGGCCTGCGCAACCGCCTCGTCGACGACCTCGCCGATCGCCTCCAACAGCTTCTTCACCGCCTTGTCCGGAGTGGGGTGCCGCACTGTCGCCAAGATGTTGCCGTCGAGGTCCGACAACAACGCAAGCAGCTTTGCCGCACCGATGTCGACGCCCACGACCATTCCGCGACGCGCATTGAACTGCAAGAGCCGCGCCTTGGGGCCCGGCCGGCGAGGAGACTGCTCGCCGTCGTCGAGCGACTCGGTGATCAGACCATCCGCCAACAGGCCTTCGACGACCTCGTTGACGGTGGGTTTCGAGAGTCCGCTCGCGGTCACGACCGCGCCGCGGGACATCGGACCTTCCGACCGGATCGTTCTTAGAACGTGGGCGACGTTCAGTCGCCGCAGCACCGACGGCGATCCCGCCTGTGCGCGGCTGTCGCCACTGTGGATGACCATGACCCCTCAAGACTCGACAAGAGAAGGCTTGCCGACGGTCTCCGGGTCTCGAGCGGCCGTCACCGGCCGCCAGGCGCTCGGGTAGCGCCGCTGCGCTTCTTCCAAGGTCACCATCGCGATCTCGCCGCTACGTCTCTTCACCGGCGGGCACGGACAAGGCCGGGCCTGCCGTCTCCGAATCGACCAGGTCGTCCACGGTCGGGAACGCTTCGATGGTGCCAGGACGCGTCACCGAGATCGCGGCGGCGTGGCTGGCCCATTCGCATGCTTGTCGGAAGGTCTCGTGCCTGGCGAGCTTCACCGCGAGGGCGGCACAGAACGTGTCCCCTGCTCCGCTGGTGTCTACGACCTCGACCTTGGTGCTGGGCAGCCGCCAGCTGGCGCCTTCCTCGCAGGCGGCCAGACCGTCGCCTCCGAGGGTCACCACGACACGCGCGATGCCGGTGCGTGTGTGCAGCAAGGTGGCGAGTTGCTCCCCGTCTTCGGTTGCCGCCTCCAGCAGTGTCTGTGCCTCGACCTGGTTCACGACGAGGACGTCGATGAAGCCGCCCGGCAGGGCATTGAGACTGAGGTTGGCCGGTGCCGCGTTCAGCATGGTCCGCATGCCGAGGCGCCGTCCCTCGCGGAGAGCGGCGAAGGCGACCTCCTGGGGGATCTCGAGCTGGACGAGCAGTACGTCGGCGCCGGCCAGCGCGGCCAGGGCTCGCTCTGCGTCCTCGGTGGTGAGGCCGGCGTTCGCACCCGGGACGGTGACCATGGCGGGGGTGCCGGTGATGTCGAGCAGGTTCACGCCCGTCCCGGTGGGCTCGTCGGTGGCGTGAAGCACATGGGCGATGTCGACGCCGTCGTCGGTAAGCATGTCGGCAGCCTGCTGGCCCCGGGCATCTGCACCCAGTCTCCCTACGAAGGCCACGTGGCCGCCGAGCCGCGCTGCCGCGATCGCCTGGTTGCTCCCCTTGCCACCGTCCGGCGCTTCGGTATAGCCGCGTGCCAGGACGGTCTCTCCGGCCACTGGTATCCGGTCGACGTGGATCAGCACGCCGGGTGCGTGCGAGCCGACGACCACGATGCTCGGTTCAGACACCGTAGTCGTCCAGGGGGGCGGCTGCGCTCGACTCATCGACGGTCAGCTCGATGTCCGGGTGGTCCTGCAGCAGGGTGACCGGGTACTCCACCGTCGGCGGGCTGAACAGCGCGACTCTGATCACAGTCTGCTTCCACGCGCCGGTGACACTGAACAGACGCACGCGCCGGGCTGCGCGGATGTCCGACATACCGATGGTGACCCCGAGTGGTGGTACGACGTGGCTGCATCCGCCTGCGGCTCGTTGGCTCATCGCGATCAGCGTGTCGTCGTTGAGGACCACGATGCGAGTCTTCGCCTGCCGGTAGTCCTCGACGCTGACCGTGTGCCAGGGCGAGCGAGGTGGTTCGTTGAACGCCACGTGACCGCGGTACCCGATCCCTCCCCAGGCCGTGTCGGCGCCGCCCGCGTCGGCGATCGCGGCGGTGAGCGCGTCGGGGTTGAAGGGGTCGGGGAAGTGACGGTTGCTTTCGGGCACGTTCAGCTCCGGAGTGATGGCGCCGTAGAAGTTGCGGAGCATCCACCCCTTCATGCTGAACGGGTGATCCGTCGCGACGGGCCGGCCCTGCCAGTCGAGGAACTCATCCATGTGGAACACGTGCAGCAGGTCCAGGGTGAGGCCGGTCTCGTTGATCTTGTCGATCAGGTACGGGTACTGCCCGGTCGGGCCGCACGGGAGGATCCATCGCGTGGGCCGTCCGGCGGCGGTGTTCTCGCTGAGTTCGGCGAACATCTCTTCCGCGATGGCTCGATGCACGGCGTCGGCGTCGGGAAGGATCCGCAAGCGCATGCGCAGATCGGTGCGGCCGGACAGTTCTTTGGCCGGCGCGCTGCACCAGGCGCCCAGCTCGCGGACGTCGATCGACGAGGTCATGATTCTCTCTCCAAAGAGTTGGTTTGGGTGGACGAGGGACGAGTCGGAGCAGGGTCTACCCCTTGAGAGCGCCAGCGGTGAGTCCGCCGACTATGTAGCGCTGGAAGAGCAGGGCGATGATGACTGGCGGAATGGACGCCAACACTCCCCCGGTGGCGATCATCCCGAAGTCGACCGCGTGGCGGCCGGTGAACTCTGCGATAGCGACGGGGATGGTCTTGGACGCATCGGTGTCGGTGAAGATCAACGCGTAGAGGAACTCGTCCCACGCGAGGAGGAAGCCGAGCAGGGCTGTGGACAGCAGGCCGGGAACGCTCAACGGGAGCACGATCCGGAACAGCACGCCGACCCGGCTGAGACCGTCGATGCGGCCCGCGTCCTCAAGATCCTCTGGAATGGACTGGAAGTAGTTCCCCATCACCCACAGCACGAACGGCGTGATGAAGGAGACGTAGACCAGCACCAGGCCCGCGCGGGTGTCGAGCAGCTGGAGGCGGGCCTCGATGAGGTACAGCGGGATCAGGATGGAGATCGGCGGCAGCATGTACGTGACCAGGAACAGCAACATGATCGAGCGCCGGAACCTAAACCGCAGCCGGGCGAACGCATAGGCGCCGAAGATGCCCGCCGCCAACGAGATGACCACGGATACGGCGGCGACCACGAGGCTGTTGACGAACGCCGCGCCGAACGTCTGAGCGGCGTCGCTGCTGCCCGAGGCCACGGCGCGGTACCGCGACAAAGAGGCATGGTCAGGGATCCAGTGCAGAGGCCTTTTCAGCAGGTCCGCCGGCGATGCGACGCTCGAGATGACCATCCAGGCGAACGGAGCCAGTGCGATTGCCACCGCGAGTACGGCGAACCCGTAGACGGCCACCTGCTGGGACTTCGGAGGACGTAGCATCAGTCGACTTCCGAAACCCGGATGGCCCGCATATAAACCACCGTGACGACCAGGATGACCGCGGTCAGGGTGATCGCCAACGCCGACCCCAGGCCGAAGGACTGGTCTGAGAAGGCGCGCACGTACGTGTAGAAGGCGGCCGTCTCGGTGCCGCTGGCGGGCCCTCCCCGGGTCATCACATAGATAATGTCAAAGAGTCGGAAGCCGTCGATGGTTCGCAGCACCGCGGTCACCAGGATCACCGGCGCGAGCAGTGGAAGGGTGATCGCAAAGAACCGACGAACCGTGCCGGCACCGTCCACCATGCCTGCCTCATGCAGCTCATCGGGAATGGTCTGTAGTCCGGCGAGGACGAAGAGAGCCACGAACGGAGTGAACTTCCAGACGTCCTCGACCATGATCATGTGCAGCGCGAGCCACGGCGTGCCCAACCACTGCTTGTACTGACCGATGAGGTGCGTCTGGGTGAGCGCGGCGTTCAGCGCCCCGTAGTTGCCGTTGAAGATCCAGCGCCACAGGGCTCCGCTCACCACAGTCGGGACCGCCCACGGAATGATGACGACCGCCCGCACCACAGCACGGCCGTGGAAGTTGGCATTCAACAGCACGCCGAGCAAGATGCCGAACGTGAGCTCGAAGGCTGTGGTCACGAACGTGAAGTAGGCCGTGCGGAGCAGGGAGGATCGGAACTCCGCATCCTTTACGAGCTCGAGGTAGTTGTGGGCCCCGACGAACGGGTAGGCTCCTGGCATCGCCGAGTTCACGTCGTGCAGAGACGTCAACAGCGTTCGGACCAGCGGATAAAGCACCACGCCGAAGACGAGCACCAGACTGGGCAACAGCAGGACCAAGGCCAAGCTGCCCGGCGCACGCCGCAGCCGATCGAATCGGTTGCTCAGCCGCTCTGCGAGCGGCGAGCGGCCGACCGAGACGGGACGAACAGCCAAGGTCAGCTGCTCATGATGTTCTTGGCCGCAGACGCTGCGTCGGTCAGCGCGCTCTGCGGATCCTTCTTCCCCGACAGGCCGTTCTGCAGTTGCGCCATGAGGGCGTGTGAGACGGCGTTGTACTGCGGCACCTGAGGCCGCAGCAGCATGTCACCCAGCTGTGTCTTCGCCACGTCTACCACGGCCGGTGTCGCGTCCAGATGGGCCGAGTCGGCGTAGGAAGACTTCCAGATGGGCAGCGACAACTGCGCGTACTTGTCCTGCACGGACTGGCTCGTCAGATACTGGATGTAGGCAAGTGCCGCGTCAGGATTCTTCGACGTCGCCGTGACGGACAATGCCATCGAACCGTTGATCCCGGGCCCACCCGCCGGCCCGGCGGGAGTGTGCGCAATGGCGATGTCGCCCGCGACGTTGCTCTGCTTCGGGTCGTTGGCGAGCGCGTACATGTAGGTCCAGTTCAGGCACATGGCCGAAGTACCCTGGGACACCGCCTTCCGGCAGTCGTCACCGGTGGAGGTAAGCGACGCAGGATCGGCCAGTCCCTCGGCCAGGGTCATCCGCATGAACTCGAGTGCCTTGACGGCGCCGCCTTTGTCGAACGTTGGCGTCGTGCCATCCATCCAGGTGCCGCCGTAGGCGCCCAGAACCGCGCCGTAGTCGCAAACGATCTCCTCCTCCTGCGCGGCCTTCCAGATGAAGGGATACTTGACGATGTTCTTCGCCTTCAGCGCGCGGGCTGCGCTGACCACGTCGTCCCAGGTCCTCGGTGCCGAGGCGATACCCGCCTTCGAGAACATCTTCTTGTTGTAGAAGAGGTACTCGGTGTCCAGAATCCACGGGATTCCGTAGTACTTGTTCTGGTACTCCGCTGACTGCAGTGCGCCCGTGAAGATCTTGCTCCGCTCGCTGGCGGGCAGCTTGTCGGTGATGTCCTTGATCAGATGCTTGGAGGCGAACTCGGCCGGCCAGATCACGTCGATCAGTACCACGTCGTACGTCCCCGCCGGAGCGGCGGTGACGATCTTGTCGTGCAGCGCCTCATAGGCGACGAAGTCGGTGCTCACGGCGATGTGGGGATTCTTCGCGTGAAACCGGCGCGTCATGCTCGCCACGTTCTCCACGCTGTACGAAGCCTGCTTCATGAACAGCGCCCGAATGTTCGCCTTCCCGCCCGCGCCGCCAGAACTCCCTGGGGACGAACCGCACGCACTCAAAGCGACTAGCCCCGCACCCGCAGCAGACAGTCTCAAGAAGTCGCGTCGCGACGGCGTCCGTACATCAGCAACCATGGCTCTCCTCCAGGAGTCCGCATCAAGGCGGGCCTGCCTGTCCGACGTCCGCCACGCCGGATCTCACTGGGCAATCGAACAAGAAGGTTGCCAGTTCTGTCAAGGGATCTAGTGCCCGGAAATTGACGGGAGCTGACGCTGCACGTAGGTGCCGATTGGGGAGATTCCCTACAGATTGCGGCCCGGTCACACCCGGGCGCTTCGTCCCAAGGCGTCACTCTGACTCGCGCCATCAAGAGACTCTTCAGCTACAGAGGCGATGGATCGGTCCGGACGACATGCGGTCCACGCCGGGCAGGCCTGCGACCGCGGACCGACCACCGCTCTAGGCCGCGGCCGCACCCAGACTTCTCCGGTCCGGGGTCCGTGGAAGTCCAGCCTGCGCGGCCGGAGTCTTCCCCTTGTGATGCGAGCTTGGCTCCGCGACGAGGATGCCGAGACGAAGGCAGCCCGCGCAGAGCATGCGCCGACCGGGTCCTATGGTCACCTCGGCCTGCAGCCACCGCCAGAAGTCCTCCTCTGGGCGATGCGGTTCCCGCCGTTTCGGGCGCTGGTCGGCATACTCCCCGGGTTGGTGGGCGGCACTGGCGTCAGTCGGCTGCCGGCCGCGGAGCCGCAGACCGGTAGAGGATCCTTCGCCGATGTGGCCGGTCCGGAATGGACCGCCGCCTCGCGGGAACAGGGGCCAGGTGAAGAAGATCCTGGAGCTGCTCGTCTGCTTCCTGCACCCCATCGCCGTGGTGCTGGGCTGGGCCAACCTGATCGGCTGAGGGGACCTGAGCGGGGGCGTCAAGCTGGTCTGGGCGATCGCCCTGATCATCCCGATCGTGCCGTTCCTCTACGTGCTCACCGGCGGCGATCTCTGGTAGCAGTCAGCCGGTGCTCACCCGCTCGGCCGCGCCGCGCAGCACGCAGAACTCGTTACCCTCCAGATCGGCCAGCACGGCCCAGCCGGTGCCGTCGTGGGGGTGCGCCGGTCGTCGAACATACGCGCCCCCAGACGAGCAGCCGGTCCGCCTCCGCCGCGCGCCCTTGCTGCGGCTGCAGGGAAAGGTGCATCTGATTCTTCACGGCAACTTGCTCAACAACTCAGGGTGGTTCCGCAAGCCGATCGGCTACCGGGGACACCTCTTTGCCGGTCCGGACAACGCCATGAGCCTCCCCTACTCGCGCCAATTCGACACGTCGTCGTGCCATGCAGGCTCCGGGAGTGCCGGCGTTCGGCGCTGTCCATCTGTAAAGAAACTTGATTGTTCTAACAGACGACACCTTCGCCACGAAGGCACCCAACCTAGGGGCCGCCTGACCTGGACTGGCGGCTCGGCCCCTGTTCGGTCTGCTGGCCACCGTCTTGACCGCCGTCATGATCGCGGCCCAGCTGGCCGGACTCAGCTGAGACGGCACTGATGCCAGGCGCCCTCGGCGTCGGCCCAACGCCGCAGCGGCCGGAGCCGACGCGCCAGGGGCAGAGGGTGGGCGTCAGCGACCTGCAGCCCCCGTCGTTGCCACCAGGCGGTGCGAGAATGTGGCCTTCCCAGAAGTTACCCGTCAAGCATCGGTTCCTGCGCCGGGACGAAGGAGCGCATGGTGTTGCTATCAACGGCGCCAGCCTTGGGCGCGGCTTACATCACTGGCGGCGTAGCGGCACTCGCTATCGTGGCCTCCGTAACCAGCACATGGCTTACTCTGCGCCATCAGCGCAGCCTTGCGTTGGACGAACGCCTTCTGACTCTGCGCGCAGATGCCTACTTGCAGCTCCTCAAGCACCAGGCAACGGACCCCGGCTACAGGCAACTGCTGCCACCAGATGTGGCCTCTGTCTTCAACGCATTCGCGTCTGAGGAAGTCCACATCGCCCTTGGCCGGGTTCGCGAGAGTCGAGACGAGTCACCGGAGAACTTCGCACGAGCCCTCGATCTTATGGTCAGCCAGATTCGCTCCGAGCTGCAGCGAAAGCAAGACCGTGGGCCGCTCAACCTGGTTGGCCGATGGCAGCGGTGACGAGCCGGGCAAGCGCTCCCGAGTGAGGTAGACACAGAAGCCCGGACGAGAACAACAGATGGAGAGCGACGATGGGAGTAGCCTTCCTTGAGGGCAAGAGCTCATCGCGCCGCCAGCAGCGAAGAAGTGAGCAGCGAAAGCGCAAAGAGCGCGTAGCCAAGACACCGACGCCGTGGAAAGTGACTACCACGCCACAACGATGTGGATTGCCACGCCCAAGACACCATGGTATTGCCCGCGGAGCGCCGGCTCGGCGACCAGGCGACCAGCAGGACGCCGCCCGTACGGCCGCCAGGAGCCTGCCCGAGTCAGCCGGTCCGGTGAGCTTGGCCATGGACGTCACGGACCCCGCCGGCGTCGACGGAGCGGTCGCCCGGGCGGCGGCCCTCCTCGGCGGACTCGACGTGGTGGTCACCTGCCGGGGAGATACCGTGCACGGCGTCTTCGAGGACACCGGCGACGAGGTCTGCGCCGTCCACGGGCAGGACGTGGCCCGTGATCCAGGCCGCGTCGGCGGAGGCGAGGAAGGCGACCGCTGCCGCCACGTCGTCCGGCTCGGCCGACCCGACCCAGCGGGTAGAGCGGCAGCATCCGATCGGCACCGCCCTCCTGGGCGTCCCAGACCCGGGACCTGATCGTGCCGGGGGCGACCGCGTTGACCTGCACGCCGTCCGCCCCCAGGTGCAGCGCGAGGTTCGCAGTCAGCGACGTCAGGCCCGCCTTCGCTGACGAATACGGGTCGCTGCCCAGGGCGACCTGGCCGTTGATGGAACCGGGGCTGTTGCTGACTCACCCGGCGGTTTGGTGAGGTCGGCAAAGTGATTCGGGTTCGCGCGGGAACAGCGGCAGATCCGGGCAGCCTCAGTGTGGGCGTCGGAGGACATCGTCGAGGAAGGCGTAGGCCAGGTCTCTGTCGACACGAGGGAAGGTGTGGCCACCTGGGCGTCGCACGATGCGGGCGTGCTGGATACCGCGGCGTCGTGCTTCGACCTCGAGGGCTTGCGCGCCTCGGCTCCAGCGGTCGTCGTCGCCAGCAATGATGAGGTAGGCGCATTCTGGTGTGAGCTCGAGGAGGTCTTCGACGTCGAAGGTGCGCGCGAACCCGGGCACGACTGTGTCGGCCTGGAAGCCCACGTCTTGAGCGAAGGACTCACGGTAGGAAATGCATCCGCAGTTGGAGACACTTGCCGCGATTCGGTTGTCCCAAGCCGGGGCCCACAGGGCGACGCGGCCGCCGAAGGAGTGGCCGATGAAGCCGACCGCGCCGTCTTGGACCTCGGGTAGTGACAATCCGTAGTCGATGGCAAGGCTGATTTCCTGCAACTCGTCAGCGAGCAGTGTGCGGCCCAACACCAGACGGGACGCGAGTTCGAACCAGCCTACGTTCAGCCCATCGGCCCAGTTGCGGTCCTCGAATCCGATCGCATCCGCAGCGACCGTGACGAAGCCTCGTCGCGCAAGCTCGGCGGCATAGGCCTGGGTCGGATCGCCACGAAGGCCGACAACCTCGCTCTTGCCCAGATCGAACTGGTGATTGTGCTGGTGATGGCAGTAGACCAGTGCGGCGGGCTCCTCGACACGGTCCGGGATGCACACGAACGCTGACGCGCGACCGTTTGGCGTGTCATAGGACACACGGCGCCGAACGAACCCGTCACAGTACGAGGCTTCGACCACCTCGACCACTCCGAGGGACCAGGTCGGCACGGGGCCGAGGAACCGTCGAAAACTCTCACGGTCCAAAGATCGGCGCATGCAGTGACCCTGTCACGTGCGAGCCCGGCGAGCCATCCGACGAGCCGGCTGACCAGCCGGTCTCCAATACGCCGATAGGCGTTCCTCATTTGGTACCAGGAGATGCCTCCATGTATCCAAGGCGCTCGTAGGCGCCTGGCTCCTCGGAGGAGGACTGGCTACCAGTAGTGGCGGCGAGGTCCGATGGCGCGGCCCATCGAGCCGAGCAGCCAGAGGACGGCGCCGATGACAATCAAGATGATGCCGATTGTCCAGAGAATCGAGATGTGAAAGAGAAACCCGAGGATCAGCAAGATGACGCCGAGGATGATCATGACCGCTCCTGTCGCGCCTGACCGATTACCGGGGAGAAGGTTGGGTTGGCCCGACGATCATGTCCGAGTATGGACCGCTCGAAACATCTCAGCGGGCCTGATGGGAGGCGGGCCGTGCCGATCCGGCTCGGACAACCCGCTCACGCCCGCCTCTTTCGCGCCAGGACGATGAGCTCTTCCAGCATGTCAGTCGCATCGATGGTCTTGTCGAAGACCCGATCGGCGCCTTGAGCCAAAGCCGCCGAGGCCGCGGCGGGGTCCGAGCTGTACATCGCGATGACCGCATGGGGGCAATGCTGGCGAAGCAACGGAAGCGCCGTGAGCCCGTCCATCACCGGCATCTCGACGTCACAAACGATCGCCTCGGGACAGCAGTGGCGGGCCAGGTCGACCGCCTGTCGGCCGTTCTCCGCCTCGCCCACGAGACACAGCCGGTCGTCGCCCTCGATCAAGACGCCCAACACGGTACGGATGATTGGCTCGTCATCGACTACGAGTACAGACAGCGACACTAACGCTCCCGAGACTTCGAACTGGTGGCAAACGCTCCGGCCCCATGA
>Ga0308176_10002709_pt1 | contig 11236 bp, 14 predicted proteins | sample PhyCR2_3_FD_203890 | JGI IMG/M metagenome (GOLD analysis project Ga0308176, IMG submission 203890) | Soil microbial communities from UC Gill Tract Community Farm, Albany, California, United States - DLSLS.C.R2 | ecosystem: Environmental > Terrestrial > Soil > Agricultural land | place: USA... | reverse complement strand
TCGATTGAGATAACATGAGGAGAGCGCGCTCAGGATCGCCGAATGGCTGAAAGGACAGCCACGGGTCGGGCGCGTGCTTCACCCTGCCCTTCCCGATTGCCCGGGGCACGAAATCTGGAAGCGGGACTTCAAGGGATCGTCGGGGCTGTTTTCATTCGAGCTCAAGGACGCGAACCGCGATCAGCGCAACGCCTTCGTCGACCGGCTCGAGCTATTCGGGATTGGTTACAGCTGGGGTGGTTACGAGAGCTTGGCGATGCCGGTGAACCCGCACCGGACGGTTTCCGGGCCGCCGGCCGAAAATCTGATCCGGCTGCATGTGGGCCTCGAGGATACGGACGATCTGATCGCGGATCTTGCGGAGAGTCTTCGGCGCGTCGACGGATAGCTTCCGCCTAACGCATCAGCGCGACCGCCGCGAGCGCGACCATGAAGGCAATAAGGACCCCGGAGAGGATCTTGAGCCTCACCGTTTCCTTCTGCGACGCAATGATCCGGGCTTCTTGCTCGTCGGCTCTCGAATGTTCGCGGGCCCGCCGCTCGAGCTCGCGATGCGCTCCAACACCGGCTTCGCTTTCCGCGAATCCGCCGCGCATCAGCTCATGCAGCTGCTCGTTCGTTTGATTTTTCCACCACTCAGCGGATTGGAACGCCTCCGCGTTTACGCCCTGGTTCATGGCCCTGCCCTCCCCAAAGGCTGGCGAGCGGTCTTTTTAACAGTAAATTAACCATGATGCGAGCGGTCTGTGGGGGCTGCGCCCTGCCGCGTCGCGTGTACGATTGCAGGGTGGTAGCGGAGGAGGGACTTGAACCCCCGACACGCGGATTATGATTCCGCTGCTCTAACCAGCTGAGCTACTCCGCCCCAAATAGGCTGAAGGGCGCCGAGACAGGCACCGGAGGCGCGCATATAAGTATGCCTGTCGAGGCGGTCAACGCGAGGAACCGCGAACTGCTGCTGTCGTTGAGCGTGAAAGATCGAAGAGGCGTTGATGGACCCGCTAACCCCGCTCGAGACACTTTGCCGGATCATTCTTCGCGCCCGCGAATATGAGGCGCAGACGGTAGATTATGCCGACGACGAAGATGCCGCCGATGTCGACGACGAGCAGGAGGGCACACTCAGCGTCCTCGAAGACGACATCAACGACAGCGTCGAGGAAGAGCTTCGTGCGGTGTTCGAAGACCTGGGCGAGGACCAGCTCGCCGAGGTTATCGCGTTCTGCTGGGTCGGCCAGGGCACCTATGAGGCCGGCGACTGGGACGAGGCGATGCAGGAGGCTCAGGACCTCGTCAATGAGAGCAGTGATGAGGCGATCAACGAGCTGATGGAACAGCCGATGCTCGCGTCGGTGCTCGACTCCGGCTTGGCCGCTTTCGATCTCAGCTGCGACGGGATCGGCGAGGTTACCTGAACGAATAGTCGGCCAGGTCTTCCCACGGCCCGCTTAGGTAGCGGTGAAGCGACAAGCCTCTGATTCCCAGCGGGCGGGATTCGAATTTCCGTTCCAGCCTTTCCTTAAGCTCTCGCGCCACCCTCGGCGCGACCTTGTTTTGGATCGTGATGTGTGGCCGCCAGCCTGCATCATCCTGCGCGCCGAGGAGGCCGTGCAGTCCGTCCGCTAGCTCGTCTCGAATCCGGTCGAGATCGGGCGAGACGATGCGGAAGGCGACGCCCCCGCCAAGATCCATCAACCCTGCGATCGTCGCGGTGGGAGGAGGTCGACGGACGATTTGGCCGAGGCGGGCACGCACTTCGGCTTCGGCCGACGGAGGCAATGCATGAAAGATCGTGACATGCGCGGGCACCTGGTTTCTGTCGGGCGGGTAGTGAGCGCGGCGGAGCCCTTCAATCCAGGAGAAATCGCCCGGCGACAGCTCGGCGGTCATGATCAGCGCCCTGGCCACTCGTCCCTTTGCAGCTCCTCAAGCTTCTCAAAATGCTCCGCCCCGAAGCGCGCGACGACGGTTTCATCCTCCACGTGCGCTTGATTCCAGCGAAGCCGCCGCAGTCGTTCCCCTACGCCGGCGACGCCGCCCTCGGAAACGACGAGATAGTCAAGCCGCCCGCTACGGCAACCTGCCATCGCGTCGACGCAATGCCCGACCTGTTTGCCGCCGCACAGCACTGGTGCTCGTCCGAGCAGCGAAACAGCGAACAGGGTCTCGCCCGGCATGTGCTCGCTCGCTTCCGTTGCGGCGCGGGCTCCCTCCTCCACCTTCGCTTGTCGGCCGAGCCAGCGCCACACGCCGAACAAATCCACGGCGAGGAGGACGAGGTTGGTCCACATTAAGGCTGGCTGATGACTCAGCGCTCCCACGCCACTCCAGCAAAGCGCTCCGACAGTGAAGACTGCGAATCCGAAGCCCGTCACTCGCGATCCCAGATTGGACGCGGTCATTAGCGCCGCGGTTACGGTCGCGATCGTCGCGACCCAGGAGATGGTATCAGCCATGCGGCGGCAATGCGCGGCGCTGGCCGAAGGTTCAGATTTCGACCTGGCTTCCGAGCTCGACGACGCGATTGGTCGGCAGCTTGAAGAACTCCATCGCGCTTTCCGCGTTGCGAAGCATCCAGGCGAAGAGCTTCTCGCGCCAGATCGCCATTCCCGGTCTGGATGAGGGCAGCAAGGTCTGCCGGGCGAGGAAGAAGCTGGTGTCCATCATCTTGCACTGCGGCCCGATGTTCTTGAGTTGCGCGAGCGCCGCGGGAACATTGATTTCTTCCATGAAGCCATAGCGTAGCACGACGCGGAAGAAGCCGGCGCCGTAATCCTTGTTCTCGAGCCTCCTCTCCTCAGACACGTAGGGCACATCTTCGATCCTCACGGTAAGGAGGATCACCCGCTCGTGAAGCACCTTGTTGTGCTTGAGGTTGTGAAGCAGCGCATGCGGCACGCCGCTCGCGGAGCTGGTCATGAAGACTGCCGTGCCGGGCACCCTTGCGGCGCTCGGGGCCGCTGATTTGATGAAAATCTCCATCGGCAAGCTCGCCTCGTTCATCCGGGCGATCATCAGCTGTCGGCCCTTCGCCCAGGTTGTGAGGAAGGTGAAGGCGATCGCACCGACCAGCAGCGGGAACCACCCGCCTGCGGGGATTTTCAGCAGGTTCGCCGAAAGATAGGAGAAATCGACGGTGAAGAAGAGCACCAGCAGCCCTGCGACGGCCACCCGGTTCCAGTTCCACATCTGCCGCAGCACCACCGAAATCAGGATGCTGTCGATCAGCATCGCCCCAGTCACCGCGATACCATAGGCTGCAGCCAGGTTCGACGAGCTCTGGAAGGTCAGCACCAGAAGGATGACCATCGTCATAAGCGCCCAGTTGACGAGCGGAATGTAGATTTGCCCGGCAGTGCTCTCGCTGGTGTGCGAAATCCTCAGGCGCGGGACGAAGCCCAGCTGAATCGCCTGCTGAGTGACCGAGAAGGCGCCCGAGATCACCGCCTGGCTGGCGATAATCGCAGCGGCCGTTGCCAGTAGGACCAGGGGGAGCCGGAACATGTCGGACGCCATGTAGAAGAAAGGATCTTTGACCTTCGCCAGCGCCGTATGCGGGTCGGCCGACAGGATCATTGCTCCTTGGCCCAGATAATTGAGGAGCAGCGCGGGAAGCACGAAATAGAGCCAGGACACCCGGATGGGTTTCCGCCCGAAATGGCCCATATCCGCGTAAAGCGCTTCGGCACCGGTGACGGCGAGAACGACCGAGCCAAGGGCGACGAACGCTCGCATGAAGTCGGCCGTGAAGAATCGTACCGCGTGGAGCGGGTTGAACATGGCCAAAATGACATCCGGGTCGTCCATGACGTGGAGGACTCCGAGCACGGCCAAAGTCAGGAAATAGATGATCATCACGGGCCCGAAGAGCAGCCCGACCTTGGCGGTCCCGCGCGACTGGATAAGAAACAGGCCTATGAGGATGCCCACGGCAATCGGCACGACGAACGGTTGCAATCCGGCCTGCACGGTCGTCAGACCCTCCACGGCGGAAAGCACCGAAACCGCGGGAGTGATCATCGAATCGCCATAGAAGAGCGCGGTCGCGAAGACGCCGAGCATGATGATCCCGGACGTCCATCTTTTCTTCCCGCCCAACGTCCGGTTGATCAGCGCGAGGAGCGCGAGGCTTCCGCCCTCGCCCTTATTGTCGGCGCGCATGATTATGGTGACGTATTTCAACGTCACGACGATCATCATGGTCCAGAAGATGAGGCTGAGCACACCGTAGATGTGCAGCCGGTCCGGCATCAGCGTGTGATGGCCGGCAAACGTCTCGCGGAAGGCGTAGATCGGCGAGGTGCCGATATCGCCGTAGACAATCCCGACCGCGCCAATGACAAGCTTGTAAAGGGGGCCCTCGGCGTGCCCGTGCGAAGTGTCCTGCGGCGCCTCGGCTTCGGCGGCTCCAGTTGCGGTGATGCTCATGCGTTGAGATTCAGACTCGACAGACTGCGGATTCGCATCCCCTGGACCGCGCGAGACATACTCGCTCCCGGACGCGCCCCACTAGCACTGCCGTTTCGGCCCCGCAATCGGACGGGACAGCGGCGAAATCCCCGTCTATAGGCCCGCGCAAACATCAATCGGAGCGAACGAATAGATGCGCATCGGAGTGCCAAAGGAAATCAAGGTCCACGAATATCGGGTGGGCCTGACACCTGCGTCAGTCGCAGAGCTGGTCGCTCACGGGCACGAGCTGTTCGTGGAGACGCGTGCGGGAGACGGAATCGACTGCCCCGACAAGGCTTACGAAAAGGCCGGAGCGAAGATCCTTCCGGACGCCAGGTCTGTGTTCGAATCCGCTGACATGATCGTGAAGGTCAAGGAACCGCAGCCGCAGGAAATCGCGATGCTGCGCCCCGGGCAGATACTCTTCACTTACCTGCATCTCGCCGCGGATAAGGACCAGGCGCTGGGCCTCATGAAGTCCGGCGCGATCTGCATCGCTTACGAGACGGTCACGTCGCGCAACGGCTCGCTGCCGCTCCTCAAGCCCATGAGCGAGGTCGCCGGGCGCATGTCTGTGCAGGTTGGAGCGCATTATCTCGAGAAGGAACAGGGCGGCCGCGGCGTTCTGCTGGGTGGCGTTCCCGGTGTTGCGCCGGCGAAGGTCGCAATCCTCGGCGGCGGAGTCTCCGGCGTGAACGCGGCCCAGATGGCGACCGGTCTCCGCGCCGATGTCACCATCTACGACATCAACAACGATCGCCTGGCCGAGCTCGACATGTTCTTCTCGAGCCAGATCAAGACGGCTTATGCGTCGCGCTCGGCGATCGCCAACGCTGTTCAGGAAGCAGAGCTGGTCATCGGCGCGGTGCTGGTCCCCGGTGCCGCTGCCCCGAAGCTCGTCACTCGCGACATGCTGAAAACCATGAAGCGCGGAAGCGTGCTCGTCGATATCGCCATCGATCAGGGCGGCTGCTTCGAGACGTCGCATGCGACGACCCACGCCGACCCCGTCTACGAGGTCGACGGGATCATCCATTATTGCGTCGCCAATATGCCGGGCGCCGTCGCCCGGACCAGTGCGTTCGCGCTGAATAATGCGACGCTGCCTTTCGCGCTGAAAATTGCAAACCTCGGGGCGGAGGAAGCAATGCGCCAGGACCCGCATCTCGCGAACGGGCTCAACGTCTCCGACGGCAAGATCCGCCACCAGGCAGTCGCCGAGGCGCTTGACCTGCAGTTCGAGCCGGTCGCGGCTTAAGGGTGATTGGCGGGTAGCGGTGCGCTGAGCGCCGCCACACCCTGCTCCACCATCGGGCGCCATTCGGCATCGGGCGGCGCCTTTACCAGGATGTCGCGCCACTGTTTCAGCGCGCCGTCTCGGTCGCCGGAGCGGGCGAGCGCGAGTCCATAAAAAAATGGTGCAGCCGGGTGCCCGGGCGCTGCTTCTTCGGCACGACGATAAGCAAGCTCCGCCGCAGGCGTCATTCCGCGCGCGTGATCGACCAGCGCATTACCGAGACCGATCCACAACTGGGGATCGCCGGGATAACGCTTCACGGCGTTCTGCAGGATTCCGACTGCGTCCTCGCTCTGCCCGTCGCGGGCGAGCGCTTCCGACATCCGAAGCCAGCTTTCCGCGGGCGTGAAGTCGCCGAAGAAGGCGTGGCGCGCCTTCGTCAGCGGGAACACATCGCCCGCCTCGTTCACTTGCGCGGGCGCTCCCGGCAGGCTCGGGCTACCCTGCAAGGCATAGCCTGCGCCACCGAGCAGCAGGGCCGCAGCGCTCGCGGTGAGTGCGGCCCCCCGAACGCCCAGCACACGCAATCCGATCAGGCTCAGCGCCATGAGACCAATGAGGATCAGCCAGCCCATCAGGTCTTCCTCAGCCGAATTCTTCGCCGGATGAGCCATGCGCCGATGAGCACCAGCGCCAAGGGTGCGAGCCACAACGGCCAGGCTGCGGGTTCGGCAGTCGGCTTGTAGCTGATCCAGGTTCCGTAGCGCTGGATCAGCCACGACCGGACATCCGCTGGTTTCTCTCCCGCCGCGATGCGTCGCCGGACGAGATCGCGCATGTCCCCGGCGAGCTCGGCATCCGAATCCGCAATGGACTGGCCCTGGCAGACCAGGCAGCGCAGCTGCTCCATCAGCGCTTGGGCCTGCGCTTCCTGTTTCGGATTGGGCAGCTGGCGGTCGGACCAATAAGCCGGCGGCAGATTGCTGTCGGCGATCACTGGCTGAGCGATCAAAAGAGCGAGCAGGAAGAGCGGCCCCTTCATTTCGCCTGCTCCAGCTTCGACAGGATCGTCGGCACATCCGACCGTTCGATCGGCCCGATGTGCTGATAGCGGATCACGCCTCTTCCATCGACGACGAAGCTTTCGGGAACGCCGGAAGAACCCAGGGATATCTGGACCTGGCTCTGCGGGTCGCTTCCGATACGCTCGTAGGGGTCGCCATTGCTGGCAAGGAACTGACTGAGGTCGGCCGGACGATCGCGAATGGCGATGCCTTCGACCCGAACGCCGCTGCCTTTCAACGTCTGGAGCACCTTCACCTCGGTAACGCACGGCACGCACCAGCTCGCAAACACGTTGACCAGGTGCGGCTGTCCGTTCGCAAGGTCGGCAGACGAAAGCGGAGGCTTGTTCGGAAGGATCGCGGCGAGAGCGAAAGCAGGCACGGTCTTGCCCTCGAGCGTAGAGTGCACGTTCGAGTCCGCCGGCGTCGCGAGCCGCCAGATTAGCGCGACAATGATGAGCAGCAGCACCGTGAGGGGCGCGAAGCGGAGGGCGCGGCTCATGTGTAGCGCTCCCGCCGCCAATCGGCATCCGGCCGGCGCCGCCAGGCCAGGCGCCAAAGACGTCCAACCAAGGCGAGCGCGCCTCCCAATGCGATCAGCGCACCGCCTGCCCAGATCAATGTGACGAATGGCTTCCACCACAGCCGGAGTTGCCAGGCGCCCGATGCGTCCGGCTTGCCGACGACGGTGTAGAGCTGGCCGTTCCAGAAGGTCTGGATTGCCGATTCATTCGTCTCGGTGGGGGGATCGGAGAAATAGCGCGTCTGCGGTTTCAACGTGACCACAGCCGAACCGCGCGTCGCGCGAAGCTCTGCCTCGACCGCGGTCCAGTTCTTGCCCGCCGTCGGAGTGACATCCTGAAGCAGAATGAGCCATGGCCCGACCGTCAGGGTGTCGCCGGGCTTGGCAATTGCCAGCCGTTCACTGGTGAACGCTGCATTCGCCGCCATCCCGAGCAGCGCGACCGCAATCCCAAAGTGCGCCATGACCATGCCCCAGGTCGCGAGCGGCGCTCGAAAGGGATTGCGGCCGATCAGTGGCAGGATGCTTGCGGCTGCCAGATATGCGGCGACGGTAAAGCCGAGACGTGGAAGGATGTGCATCGACGGCCAAAGAATGATCGTGATCACGACGGCCGTAATTCCAAGCAGCGCCGGAATAGTGAGCCGTTTGAACACTTGCCTGCGCTCGCGGCGCCAGGCGAGCAGCGGCCCGATGCCTACGAGAACAGCAAGGATCAGCGCCAGAGGACCTGCCACCGCGTTGAAATAAGGAGCGCCGACCGAAAGCTTCTCGCCGCTCACCGCCTCGACGAACAGCGGATAGAGGGTCCCGACGAAAACTACGCCAAGCACGACGCTCAAAATCAGGTTGTTGATGACGAGACCGCTTTCGCGGCTGATCAGTTCGAACGGCGCGCCTTCCTTGAGGCTCGCGCCGCGCACCGCGAACAGGATGAAAGCCGCGCCGACGTAGATCGCGAGGAGCGCCAGCAGGAAAGTTCCGCGCTGGGGATCAATCGCGAACGCGTGGACCGAGGTCAGGATTCCCGAGCGAACGAGGAAGGTGCCCACCATCGACATGGAGAATGCGATGACCGCGAGCATCATCGTCCAGGCCTTCAATGCGCCACGGGCGGCCAGGACGTTGATCGAGTGAAGGAGCGCGGTTGCCGCGAGCCACGGCATCAGCGACGCATTCTCGACCGGGTCCCAGAACCAGTATCCGCCCCAGCCGAGCTCATAATAAGCCCAGTAGCTGCCGGCCGTGATGCCGAGCGTCAGCAGAATCCACGCGCCTAGCACCCACGGGCGCATCGCTCTCGCGAGGCGGGAGTCCACTTCGCCCGTAAGCAGAGCGCCGACAGCAAGGCTAAACGCCACGGACAGCCCCACATAGCCGAGATAGAGCGTCGGCGGGTGGAACGCCAAGCCAGGGTCCTGAAGCAGCGGGTTAAGCCCCTGCCCATCGGGCGGCGCGGGCCAAAGCCGCGCGAAGGGGTTAGAGGCGATCAACAGGAAGGCGTAGAAGCCGAGCGCAAGCACCGCCTGCGCGCCGAGCGCCGCAAGCAAAGTTCGCTCGCTAGTTCGGTGAGCAAGAAGCGCTACGAAGGCGCCGGCTACCGCGAGGATCGTCACCCACATCAGCATCGAGCCTTCGTGGTTTCCCCACGCGCCGGCGACCTTGTAAATGAAGGGCTTCACCGCGCTGCTGTTCTCGAACACCAGCAGGACCGACATGTCGCTGCGTGCGAAGACGATCAGCAGCATGGCAAAGGCGACGAGCGTCAGAACGCCCTGAACGACGGCAATCGAGCGCATCGCTCTTGCCGCCTCGAAGTCGCTGCGGAGCGCGAGGATCATCAAAACGAATTGAAGCGCCGCCAGTCCGGCCGCCAGCCACAATGCGGCGAGACCCGCCTCGGCGATCATTTCTCGAGCGTCTTCCCCGCCTTATGCTCGGCCGAAAGATTGCCGAGCTGGGGCGGCATGTAGCGCTCATCGTGCTTGGCGAGAATCGTATCGGCAACGAAGGTGCCGTTCTCAAGCCGGCCTTCGGCAACCGCGCCCGAGCCCTCGCGGAACAGATCCGGAGCAATCCCGCGGAATATGACGGGAGTCTTGGCTTTCCCGTCGGTCACGACGAAGCGGATCGTGACTCCGTCGCGCAAATGTTGAATCGAGCCGCGCTCGACCATTCCGCCGAGGCGCATGGCCTCGCCTTCGTGCGCCTTTCCGGCGGCAATGTCCGCCGGCGTGTAGAAATAGGATGCCTGGCTGCGCAGGCCCCACATCGCGAGAAGTGCCGCGGCGATCAGCGCAACGACGGCTGCCACGACCAGCACGAGCCGCTGGTTCTTGGGTTTCATTTCCGGCTGAGCGCGTCGGCCGCGGCTTCCGCCTTGCGCATCGACAAAAAGGCCCACGACAGCAGGGCCGCTGTCAGGCCCATCGCCACGCAATAAGCGGCGGCAACGAACGGCCAGGGATTCATGCGGTCCCCATTCGGCGCATCCGAGCTTCGACCTTGGTCTCGGCGAGCTCGGCGCGCATGCGCATTAGCACCGCTGCTCCGAACAGGCAGGTAAAGCCGATCAACGTCAGCGGCAGTGGCCAAAGGATGGAATTGTCGATGGTCGATCCGGTGAGGCCGATGCTCTCGCCCTGGTGGAGCGTTCGCCACCACAGCACCGAATAATGGATGATCGGCAGGTTCACCGCACCGACGAGCCCGTAGATCGCGGCAATGCGCCCGTCCCCTCCCCGATCGCGCTCGGCCGACGCCAGGGCGATGTAGCCCAGATAGAGGAAAAACAGGACCAGCATCGAAGTCAGCCTGCCATCCCACTCCCACCAGGTGCCCCACGTCGGACGTCCCCAGATCGAACCCGTGAGCAAACAGATCGCTGCAAACGTCGCGCCCGCCGGAGCAGCGGCGCGGCCGCCGATTGCGGCAAGCGGGTGGCGCCAGACAAGCTGACTTACCGACGCCGCCGCGATGCCACCCCACCCGGCCATGCCCAGCCAGGCCGATGGCACGTGGATATAGAGGATCCGAACCGTCTCGCCTTGAAGATAGTCGGGCGGTGTAAGCGTGAGCCCAACGCCCATTCCAGCTATTGCCAACGCAAGACCGACGAGCAGCAGCCACGTTGTCGCGGGCCGCGCAAAGCGCAGGAAACGCGCGGGATTTGCCAAAGCGTGCACTGGGCGGTGCTTATGCCCTGCCGATGAGCCTTTGCGCCATAGCGTCCGCGACCGCTGCCGGATCGCGGCCGGTTTCGGAGCCTTCGCGCCAGATTTGCTCGAGCCGGACCGGGATACCCTCGATCCGCCGACGGACGAGGCTGGCGTCACCGTCGCCGAGATATTCGGTGCAGACATTGATGATGCCGCCGGCGTTGATGACGTAATCCGGCGCATATAGAATTTCGCGTTTTTGGAGCCGCTCTCCATCCTCTGGAGTGGCCAGCTGATTGTTCGCGCCGCCCGCGACAACCGGAACCTTGAGCGCAGCGATGGTGGACTCGTTAAGCACCGCGCCCAGCGCGCACGGGCTCAACACATCGGCGTCGAGCGAAAGGATCTCGTCTGGCGAGACCACCTTGCCACCAGCGCGGTCGGCGAGCTTCTGAGCCTTCGCCGGATCCACGTCCGCAATCGACAACCTTGCGCCCTCTGCACAAGCATGAAGCGCGACGCCGGTCGCAACGCTGCCCGCGCCCTGAAGCGCGATGTGCAGGCCTCTGAGATCGTCCTTGCCGAGCGCCCATTTCACCGCGGCCTTGATGCCGAGAAACACGCCCAGCGAGGTGTGAGGTCCGGGGTCGCCGCCAACATCGCCGGGAGAATTCGGCAAACCGGCAACGAATTTCGTCGAACGCGCAACCTCGATCATGTCGGCAACGCTCATCCCAACATCCTCGGCCGTGATGTAACGGCCCGCCAGCTGGTCGACGGCCTTGCCGAACGCGTGAAGCAG
>Ga0308176_10002708_pt1 | contig 11237 bp, 8 predicted proteins | sample PhyCR2_3_FD_203890 | JGI IMG/M metagenome (GOLD analysis project Ga0308176, IMG submission 203890) | Soil microbial communities from UC Gill Tract Community Farm, Albany, California, United States - DLSLS.C.R2 | ecosystem: Environmental > Terrestrial > Soil > Agricultural land | place: USA... | reverse complement strand
TCTTCGGCCTCTGCTGGGTGTTCTTCGCGATCTCTCATTCCTTCTGGCTGTCGCTCGGCCTGCTCGCGCTGAGCGGGATGGCCGACAACGTCAGCGTCGTCATCCGCTCGACGCTGCTGACGATCCGCACCCCGGAGCACCTGCTCGGGCGCGTCTCGGCGGTGAACCAGATCTTCATCGGGTCCTCGAACGAGATCGGCGAGTTCGAGTCGGGGGTCGCGGCGCGGCTGCTCGGCGCGGTGCGCGCGGTCGTGATCGGCGGCGTCATAACGCTCGGAGTCGTCGGCGTGACGGCGTGGAAGACCCCGGCGCTGCGCCAGCTCGATGACCTGACCTGACGCCAAATAGCCGGACTGCCGGAGCCGCGCCGCAGTAAACACCAGCGTGGCGTACGATGTGCGGTCAGGGCGGTGCTAGCCCCGAGCGGACCCCTCAGGCAAATTGCCCAGATGATACGAGACGAAACTGAAACACTCGCGAAGGTCGAGGTGCTCGATGACCTCGAGCCCGTGGTCCAGCAGCTCATGGAAGTGCACGAGGCGAAGCGAATACTCTGGTTCCCGAGCGAGCTGCTCGCTCCGCCACCGGAGACCGACCCGGACGCGCACGTGAAGGAGCTGCGCGAACGGGCCGAAGGGATCAGCCTTCCCGCCCGCGTCGCCCTCGCGCTCAACTTGCTGACCGAGGAGGGCCTTCCGCACTTCCACCGCCTGCTCGCGGCGTACCTCGGCGGCGACACTTTCTGGTCGAAGTGGACCAACCTCTGGACCGCCGAAGAAGATCGCCACGGCGCGGTGCTCCACGACTACTCCCGCGACAGCCGCATCCTCGACAACCCGGTACTCGAGCGGATGCAGTTCGAATACCTGCGCGCCGGCTTCGAGCCGGCGTGGGACAAGGATCCCTATCGTGTCTTCGTGTACACGACGCTGCAGGAGCGCGCGACACAGGTGAGCCACGCCAACACCGGCAAGCTCGCCGCGGGTTGGGAGCCGACGATCGGCGAAGTGCTCGCCAACGTCGCCAAGGAGGAGGCCCGCCACTACACGTTCTACCGGACGATCTTCAAGGAAGTCCTCGCCCGCGACCCGAACCGCGGCTTGGCCTCAGCCGCCGAGATCATGCCGTCGATCGACATGCCCGGCGTCAACATGCCCCACTTCCGCGAGATGGGCGACGTGATCCGCCGCGCCGGCATCTACGGCCCGCGCGACTATCTCAAGATCGTCGAGGAGCAGATCCGCTACTGGGCAATCGACGCCGTCGAAGGACTCGACGAGATCGGCAAGCGCGCCCAGGAGAAGATCCTCGGCATCCCGAAGCGCCTCGAGCGCATCGCCGACGCGATGGAGACACGGAGCCGGGAAAAGACCTTCACCTTCGCCGTGGCGTTCGCGAAGGAATTCAACATGGCGTAGGGACGAGGGATGCGAGAACTGCGGAAGGGCATTTTTAACAGGAGGCTCGGAGGGCACGGAGCGGTCGGATGGCCCGTGCCCACCCGGCGTCGGTCCTCGGCAGTACCTGCATCCTTGGCACTGCTTTGGGGCACGCGTGGGAAGACCCTCTCGCCGTACGCCCAAAAGCGCGTAGCCCGCACGCGACCGCGATCCGCCTAACGCTCGGGCTGTCCCCTGTGGCGCTCTGTGTCCCCTGTGGTGAAATGCCGTTGCCGTTCATTCAACGGCAAATTGCACCACAGAGAGCACGACCGCGGGGGCAAGACTCGGAATGCCGGGCTCGAACGACTTGGGGGCACGTGGGCGAGAGCATCTCGCCCACGTGCCCCCAAGGAATGGAGGATGCATGTACTGCCGATGAGCCTTGGTCAGCGCGCAGTGGCCACCCAACCGCTCCGTGCCCTCCGAGCCTCCTGTTACAAATGCCGTTCGCGAGTTCTCGCGTCTCTCGCCTAACGGCCCCCCCCGCTTCTTCCGCCGCCGCTCCGCCCGCCGCGGCCATGACCGCCGCTCGAGCCGCCGCTGCGCGAGCCGCCTGACGGTCCGCCGCGGCCGTTGCCGCCGCCCTGGCCTCGCCCCGCCTGGGCCGCCGCGCGGCGCTCGGCGTTGGCCGCTGCGCGCTTGCGGTCTTCGGCCTTGCGCTGCCGGATCTGCGCGATGCGCTCGCGCGCGGGGATCTCGAGCTGCGTGGTCGGCTTGGCGTCGTAGTTGAAGCCGGGGACCATGACCCGCGGGAGCTGCTTGCCGATCGCACGTTCGATCGCCCGCAGCTCGCCCGTCTCGTCGGGCGAGAAGAAGGTGTAGGCTTCGCCGGTCGCTTCGGCCCGGCCGGTGCGGCCGACGCGGTGGATGTAGTCCTCGGGGGCAACCGGGACGTCGAAGTTGACCACGTGCCCGAGCTCTTCGACGTCGATGCCGCGCGCGGCGATGTCGGTCGCGACGAGGACGCGGTGCCTGCCGCTCTTGAAGCCGGCGAGCGCGGCCGTCCGCTGGGCCTGCGAGCGATTGCCGTGAATCCGTTCGGCGGAGATCCCCTTCTTCACGAGGAATTCGGCGAGCCGGTTCGCGCGGTGCTTGGTGCGGGTGAAGACGAGCGCCTCGTTGATCTCGTTCCGCTCGAGCAGCGTGAGGAAGAGTGCTGACTTGAGCTCCTGCGGCACCGGGTACACGGCCTGGGTGATGCCGACCGCCGGCGTCGCGGTACGCTCGAGGTTTACCGTGAAGGGCGAGTGGAGCATCTCCTCGGCGAGCTTCCGGATCGGGCCCGGCATCGTCGCGCTGAAGAACAACGTCTGCCGCTTCGCCGGGATGTGGCGGAGGATCTTCCGGATCTCGGGGAGGAAGCCCATGTCGAGCATCCGATCGGCTTCGTCGAGCACGAGATGCTCGACCGAGGTGAAGTCGACGTACGGCGAGCGCAGGTGGTCGAGAAGGCGGCCGGGGGTCGCGACGATGACGTCGACGCCGCTGCGGAAGGCGTGCTCCTGCGGCCCCATCGCGACGCCGCCGATGATCGCTGCAGCGGTGATCGGGGTGTGGACGGCGATCGTATTGAACGACTCGACGATCTGCGCCGCGAGCTCACGCGTGGGCGCGAGGACGAGCGCCCGCGTGCGCTTACGCGGCTTGCCGATCAGCTTCTGGACGATCGGGATGACGAAGGCCGCGGTCTTCCCGCTACCGGTGGATGCGCAGGCGAGGACGTCCTTGCCGGAGAGCGCTGGCGGGAGCGCGTCGCTCTGGATGCGCGTCGGGCGCGCGTAGCCGAGCTCCTTGAGTCCGCGCTGGATGTCGGGATGGAGCTCGAGTGCAGAAAATGACAACTGATCTGTGGCGATGAGGAAAAGAAACGTAAGGCAGCTGCTAACCTGACAAATGTAACCGGTATTGGCCGGCCATGTACCAGACTCTCCTCGCCAGCATGCTACTCAGAGCCGGTCGAGGACCTCATGCGTCCGCTCGCTGGTGACATTGCCGGTGTTCAGCGTGGTCGCCGGCTCGAAGAGAATCACCTCCACCTCGTCATCGGCGACCGGGCGGTGCTCGACACCGCGCGGGACGATGATGAAGTCGCCGGCACTCAGCGTCACGGCTCGGTCGCGGAACTCCATGCGGAAGCTGCCGCGATGTACGAGGAACATCTCGTCCTCCGACGCGTGATGATGCCACTCGAAGGCTCCGCGAAATTTCGCGAGCTTCACCATCTGTCCGTTCAGCTCTCCGACGATCTTCGGCGACCAGTGCTCGCTGAACTGGGCAAATTTCTCGTCGAGCGTGACGACGGCGGGAAGTCCCGTCGCCGGCGGGTCCTGCGGATGGGTGGCCATGGCTGCGCTCTCTCGATGACAGGCGTGCCGGCTGCCTAACGGCGGCGCCGCGCCTTGCGGCAAATCTCGCTGCAGCGCGGCTTCGGTGCAACGGCCGGGCGCGCGCCGCGGGCGATGCACCATGGTTGCACGGGTGCGCCCCCGCGTCGCATCTTGTCGGGCAAGTCTTCCCTTCACCCTCAGGGCCAGGCATGACAACGCGTCTTCTCCGTCTCACCCGCGCGCCGCGGCGCGTCGCACTGACAACTGCGCTCCTTCTGGCGCTTCCCCTGCCTCTCGCCGCGCAGCAGCCGGACCAGCGCTCGGCGAGCGATTACGCCCGCGCCGAGCGCTTTCTCGCGCCAGCGACCTATCCGCTCGTGTACGGAGCGCGCGTCGCCCCGGCATGGCTGTCGGGCGATCGCTTCTGGTACATGAACAGCACGGCCGCCGGGACGGAGTTCGTCGTGATCGACCCTGTTCGCCGCACGCGGACCCCGGCCTTCGACCAGGCGCGCATTGCGACCGCGCTCTCCGCTGCGACGGGCAAGAGCTATGACGCGATGCACCTCCCCTTCCGGACTTTCGAGCTGTCGCCCGACGGTCGGATGATCACGGTCAGCGCCGACCAGCGCAGCTGGCGGTGCAATCCGGAGACCGGCCGCTGTGACGCCGCGGTCGACGCGCGCGAGTCCGCGTCCGGCGTGCGTGGAACCAATCCGCAGGGAACCCCGGCCCCGCAGCCGCCCTCGGTAGTCTCGCCCGATGGCAAGCGGGCCGCGTTCATCCGCGACTACAACCTGTGGGTGCGCGACGTCGCGAGCGGCAAGGAGACGCAGCTCACCCGCGACGGCGTGAAGGACTACGGCTACGCGACCGACAACGCCGGCTGGATCCAGAGCGACCGCGCGATCCTCCTCTGGTCGCCGGACTCGCGAAAGATCGCGACCTTCCAGCAGGATCAGCGGAACGTCGGCGAGATGTACCTCGTGCCGACCGTGGTCGGGCACCCGGTGCTCAAGGCGTGGAAGTATCCGCTGCCCGGCGACAGCATCGTGTCGATGATCGAGCGCGTCATCATCGACGTCGATGGTGCGAAGGTGATTCGGCTGCAGATGCCACCCGACCAGCACCGTTCGACGCTTTGCGATCACGTCGCCTGCCGCGGCGCCGAGTGGGCCGACGTCGAATGGTATCCGGATGCCTCGCACCTTGCATTCGTGTCGACCTCGCGTGACCACAAGGACGAGGTGCTGCGCGTCGCCGACGCGAACACGGGCGCGGTACGCGACGTCATGTCCGAACATGTCGCGACGCAGTTCGAATCGGGGAACGGTGCAGTGAACTGGCGCGTGCTCCCGGCGTCGAACGAGGTGATCTGGTTCTCCGAGCGCGACGACTGGGGACATCTCTACCTGTACGACCTCGCCACCGGGAAGCTGAAGCGGAAGATCACGACATCCGCCGGCAACGTCACCGAAATACGTCGCGTCGACGAGAAAGGCCGGACGATCTGGTTCGAGGGGGTCGGGATCACCGCCGGCGATCCGTACTTCCGGCACCTCTACCGGATCGGCATGGACGGGAAGAAGCTCACCCTCCTCACCCCGGAGGACGCCGACCACGACATCACGATGTCGCCGTCAGGCAGCTATTTCGTCGACAGCTATTCACGCCCTGACGTTCCGCCGGTGACAGTCGTCCGCGACCGCAACGGCAAGCTCGTCTCGACCGTCGAGAAGGCCGACATCTCGAAGCTCGTCGCCACAGGCTGGAAGCCGCCGACACCGATCACGGTGAAGGCGCGCGACGGAAGGACGGACCTGTACGGCCTGATGTTCACGCCGACCAACCTCGACTCGACGAAGAAGTACCCGATCGTCAATCACATCTACCCGGGGCCGCAGACGGGGAGCGTCGGCAGCCGCAGCTTCGCCCCTGCACGCGGCGATGCGCAGGCGCTCGCCGAGCTGGGATTCATCGTCGTCGAGATCGACGGCATGGGTACGCCGTGGCGCACGAAGACCTTCCACGACGCCTACTTCGCGCGGATGGGGGACAACACTCTCCCCGACCAGGTGGCGGGGATGCGTGAGCTCGCGCAGCGCTACAAGTGGATCGATCTCGATCGCGCCGGGATCTACGGTCATTCCGGAGGCGGCTTCGCCACCGCCGACGCGATGTTCCGCTACCCCGATTTCTTCAAGGTCGGCATCGCCGAATCGGGGAACCACGACAACCGCGTCTACGAGGACGATTGGGGCGAGCGCTATCAGGGACTGCTCGTGAGGAAGGCTGACGGCAGCGACAACTACGAAGCGGAAGCCAACCAGCCGCTGGCGAAGAACCTCAAGGGGAAGCTCCTGCTCGCCCACGGGACGATGGACGACAACGTCCCGCCGGACAACACCATGCTCGTCGTCGACGCGCTGATCAAGGCGAACAAGGACTTCGACCTGCTCCTGCTCCCGAACCAGGCGCACGGCTACGGTTCGATGTCGAACTACATGATGCGCCGGCGCTGGGACTACTTCGTCAAGAACCTGCTCGGCGCCGAGCCGCCGAAGGAGTTCCGGATCGGCGCTCCGATCGCCGCGCGTTAGGCGGCGGCGGGCGCCGCGCCGAGCACCGTCTCGATCCGGCCGAGCTCCTCCGCGGAGAGCTCGAGCCGGTCGAGCGCGGCGACGCTGTCCTCGACCTGGGCGACGCGGCTCGCGCCGATGATCGCCGAGGTCACCCGCTCGTCGCGGAGCACCCACGCCAGCGCGAGCTGCGCCAGCGATTGTCCGCGTCCCTTGGCGATGTCGTTGAGGTGGCCGAGCTGGGCGACCCGCTCCGAGGTGATCGCCTCGGGGCGGAGCGCGCCATGGGGCTTCGCCGCGCGCGAGTCGGCCGGGATCCCGCGCAGGTACTTGTCGCTCAGCAGCCCCTGGGCGAGCGGCGAGAACACCACGCAGCCGATCCCCTCCTCGCCTAACGTCGGCAGGAGGCGCGGCTCGACGTCGCGCACCAGCATGCTGTACTTCGGCTGGTGCACGAAGCAGCGGGTGCCGAGCGACCGGAGCATCGCCGCCGCGGTGCGCGTCTCGTCGGCGTCGTAGGCCGAGATGCCGACGTAGAGCGCCTTCCCCTGCTTCACCGCGTCGGCGAGCGCGGTCATGCTCTCCTCGAGCGGAGTGTCGGGCGCGGGACGGTGGTGGTAGAAGATGTCGACGTAGTCGAGCCCCATTCGCTTCAGGCTCTGGTCGAGGCTCGCCAGCATGTACTTTCGCGACCCGCCGTCGCCGTACGGGCCAGGCCACATCCGCCAGCCCGCCTTCGTCGAGATGATCAGCTCATCGCGATGCCCGGCAAGGTCGCGCTGCAGCACCTTGCCGAACGTCTCCTCTGCCGAACCCGGCTCGGGACCGTAGTTGTTGGCGAGGTCGTAGTGCGTGATCCCGAGCTCGAAGGCGCGGCGGATCATCGCGCGCGACTCCTCGAAGGGATCGACAGTCCCGAAGTTGTGCCAGAGACCCAGCGAAAGCATCGGCAGGTCGACTCCGCTCTTCCCGCAGCGGCGATAGCGCATCCGGTCGTACGCAGGGGCGATGGTCATGAGCGAGTCGGTAATGGGTGCCTAACGCTGATCGGCCGCGGCGTGGCAGTCACGAGGGTGGTGCGCGAGGCTTTCAGCGAACAAGTGTGCAACGGAACCGCCGAATGCGGAAGCGGTGCTTCCGCTCGCGCCTTCCGCGACGCAGAATCGGTGAGCCGCTCCGAGGTCCCTCTCCATGTGTTCCCGTGACTGTCCGCCTCGCTCCCCCCGTTTCGCACGACGATTCGCCGCCGCTCCTTTCGGCGAATGGCGTTCACAAGCGCTTTGGCGGAGTGCACGCGCTGCGCGGCGTGGAGCTGACGGTTCGCCCCGGAGCAGTACATGCCGTCGTCGGCGAGAACGGTGCGGGCAAAAGCACGCTGATCAACATCCTCGCCGGGGCGGTGCGCCGCGACGCGGGGTTCATCTCGTTCGGCGGAGCCGAGGTCGACTTCAGGTCTCCCGCGGAATCGCAGCGGCATGGGATCGCGGTGATCCACCAGGAGCTCGCCATGCTTCCGACGTTGAGCGTGGCCGAAAACCTCTTCATGGGGCGGATGCCGTCCCGCTTCGGCTGGGTCGACCGTGCGGCGATCCGCGCTCGCGCGCGCAACCTGCTCGCCGAGGTCGGGCTCGAAGTCGATCCGGCGACGAAAGTGTCCGAGCTTGGCGTCTCGCACCAGCAACTGGTCGAGATTGCGAAGGCACTCTCGATGGGTGCACGACTGCTGATCATGGACGAACCGACGGCATCCCTCACCGAGCACGAGACGCGGCGGCTTCTGGCTCTGGTTCGCCGCCTTCGCTCGGCCGGCGTCGCGATCGTCTACGTGTCGCATCGCTTCGGTGAGGTGTTCGCGATCGCCGACCAGATCACGGTGATGCGCGACGGCGCGACGATGCGCACGCTCGAGACCGTGCAAACGACGCCGGCCGAGGTGGTCGCCCTGATGGTCGGCCGCGACCTCGCGCAGGCGTCGGGCTCATCGACGACTCCCCGAGGGGCGATCGTCCTCGAGCTGCGCGGCGTATCGCGCGCGGGGTCGATCGCTGACGTCAGCTTCGACCTGCAGCGTGGTGAGATCCTCGGCATGGCGGGGCTCGTCGGTGCAGGCCGCTCCGAGACGGCACGCGTGATCTTCGGTGCCGATCCTTGCGACGCGGGCAAGATCGTGCTCGATGGCCACGCGGTTCACTTTGCGTCTCCGGCTCAGGCGCTCGCCGCTGGCGTCGCGATGTGCGCCGAAGACAGGAAGCAGCTCGCCCTTTTCATGGACAAGCCGGTGCGCTGGAACATCAGCATCGCGCGGCTCCCGGCGATCAGTCCCGCCGGGTTTGTTCGTCGCCGCCGCGAGCGCGCGCTCGCCCAGGGATTCGTCGACCGCCTGCGCGTTCGCACCCCCGATCTCGCGACCCCGGTTCGCCAGCTCTCCGGCGGCAATCAGCAGAAGACGGTGCTCGCACGCTGGCTGGCGACCGACCCGAAGCTGCTCATCCTCGACGAGCCGACGCACGGCGTGGACGTCGGCGCCAAGGCCGAGATCCACACGCTGATCCGGGGACTCGCTGCACAGGGGATCGCGATCCTCCTGATCTCGTCCGAGCTGCCCGAGGTCCTCGACTTGAGCGACCGCATCATCGTGATGCGCGAGGGGCGGGTTGCCGGCATCGTCTCGCGCGCCGAGGCGAGTGAGCGGGCGATCATGATGCTCGCGACGGGGACAGCCTGACCCGGCGCGCACCTCACGACCCGTTACATCTTCCGCAGCCGCATCATCAACACGTCGTGCGCGGGGACCTCCGCTGACAGCGCGCGCTGAGTCGTGCCGATGTCTCGCTTCGTCCACAGATCCCGCACCGCGTAGCGCGTCGTCGCGAACGCGGCCGCACGCTGTGAAAGGCTATCGCTGACCGGCTCGCGTTGCCAATCGAACGAGACGTGCCGCGGGCGCGTCGCCCGATTGAGCACTGCCATCGCCCAGTCTCCACGCGCGAGAGGCTTGAACCAGATTTCGACGCTGTCGCTCGCCGAGTAGCGGAACCCTTCGATGCCTGACGAGTCCTGGTCCACCGCGATGACGTCGCGATTCATCAGCACTCCGCCGACGTCACCCGACATCGACCGGACGTCGTTGCCCGCGATGAGCGGCGCGGCGAGCATGCTCCACATCGAGAAGTGCGCGCGATCCTCTGACGGGGTGAGACCGTTGCCGACTTCCAGCATGTCGGGGTCGTTCCAGTGGCCAGGCCCAGCATAGCGCCGGAGCCCCTGCTGCATGTCGAGGATCTGGACCACGCCCCAGGAGTTCCACTGCCCTCCATGCCGGTCGACACAGTCGAAGCATGCGGTGATGTCCCCGGTCGTGCGCCAGAGCTGCCCAACCGAGGCGCCCCACTCCCACGGCTTGTTGGTGCCCCATTCGCAGATGCTCAGCACGATCGGGCGCGCGGTCGCCACCAGCGCATCGTGCATCGTGAGGTAGGCGCCGTGCGCGTTCAGCTCATCGGTGTTGCACCAGTCGTACTTGAGATAATCCACTCCCCACGCGGCGTAGGTCAGTGCATCCTGCCGCTCGTAGCCCCGGCTCCCCGGCTTGCCCCCGCACGTCTTCGATCCGGCGTCCGAGTAGATGCCGAGCTTCAGTCCGCGCCCGTGCACGTAGGCGGCGAGCGCCTTCATCCCGGAGGGAAAGCGCTCCGGATCGGGGTGGATGAAGCCGAGCGAGTCGCGCTGCCCGTGCCAGCAGTCGTCGATGTTGACGTATTCGTAGCCTGCGTCGCGCATTCCCGTGCGCGCCAGCGCGTCGGCGGTCTCGCGAATGAGCTGCTCGCTCACGTTGCAGCCGAACTTGTTCCAGCTGTTCCACCCCATCGGCGGCGTCAGCGCCAGCTTCGACGGAGCCGCGGGCTGGGCGCACGCCGCGCGCGCGATGGCGAGCAGGATGACTAACGGCGTCAATCCGTAGATCGAACGTATCCTGGCAGTCATCGATCGGCCTCGGGGGTCGTGGGAGCGTCGCATCGTATCGGCGTTCGCATGTCGGCGAAGATGGCGCCGTTGCCCCCGAGCCGATAGGGCGCGTCAGTCGCGCGTTCGCTTCTCGCCGCGGTGCTTCGTCCTGTCGTTGCCTTCCGGCCCGCTCGGTGCCGCGACCGTCCCGCGCGCATTGTTTCCGACATTTTCGCGCGTGGTCCCTCGCGCTTCGCTCTTCGTGTCCGGTTTCGCCTCGTTGCGCTGATCGCCCTCGATCGGATCGCGCACGTCGTCGTTGTCGCGGTACTTGTCGCGCGAGTTGCTGTTCGACGTTCCCCGGTCTGCGTTGTCGGCCATCGATTCCTCTCGGTGAGTGATGGCCCGACGATGCGCAGGAGAGGTGCCATCGAGCACCGATGACCTCGGCGCTCCCTTCAGTCTCCGGCGAGCGGCTCGGCCACGAGCGTCAGGTCCTCCGCACGCCCGTCACGCCAGCGCTTCCAGACCGAGGTGCCGACCGCGCAGCGGTTGGCGCCTGACGCTCCCGCTCGCTCAAGCGCCGCGAGGGCACCGATGCCAGGCATTGGCAGCGCCCACGGATAGACCGGCAGCCGAGTGACTGCCATCGCATCGCCGCCCCACCGGCCGGCGAGCGCGAAACCGGTGTCGTACCCCTCCCCGCGCGCGATGGTGAGCTCGCGCGCGCCGAACGCGCCGAATGGATAGCTGATCGCCCGCGGCGCGTTGCCTAACGCGGCCGACATCGCGGCGCGTGAGCGGCTCATCTCGCGCCGCACGTCCCGCTCGCCGATCCATGTCAGTCGCGGGTGGGTCGCCGTGTGCGATGCGAACGCGATTCCCCGCCCCTCCCACTTGCGCATGTCGCGCCAGGCCAGATGCGCGAAGCGGCGGCCTCCGTA
>Ga0308176_10002707_pt1 | contig 11238 bp, 11 predicted proteins | sample PhyCR2_3_FD_203890 | JGI IMG/M metagenome (GOLD analysis project Ga0308176, IMG submission 203890) | Soil microbial communities from UC Gill Tract Community Farm, Albany, California, United States - DLSLS.C.R2 | ecosystem: Environmental > Terrestrial > Soil > Agricultural land | place: USA... | reverse complement strand
GCACTCGATCCCGCGCTCGCGCGGATCCCCCTGCTTCACAGCGGTGAGGGCAGCCGTGAACTTCTCGAGGAACGGCTCGTAGAGCTCGTCGATCACGATCATCCGCTTTGCGGCGTTGCACGACTGGCCGGCGTTGTCGATCCGCGCCTCGACGGCAGCCTGGACGGTCTCGTCGAGGTTGTCGGTGCCGAGCACGATGAACGGGTCGGAGCCGCCGAGCTCGAGCACGACCTTTTTCAGGTTCCGGCCCGCGATCTCTGCGACTGCTGCACCGGCGCGCTCGGAGCCCGTGACCGAGACGCCGCGGACGCGCGGATCGGCGATCACCCACTCGATCTGCTCGTTCGTCGCGTAGATGTTCACGTACGCGCCGTCGGGGAAGCCGGCGTCGTCATAGATCTGCTGCATCGCCTCGGCCGACTGCGGGCACTGCGGCGCATGCTTCAAGAGGATCGTGTTGCCGATGATCAGATTCGGCCCCGCGAAGCGGGCGACCTGGTAGTAGGGGAAGTTCCACGGCATGATCCCGAGCAGGACGCCGAGCGAGCTGCGGCGAACGACGGCCGAGCCCTCGCCCCCCATGAGCTCGATCGGCTCGTCGGCCATCAGCGCTTCCGCGTTGTCGGCGTAGAACTCGTAGATCGAAGCGGAGAACGCGATCTCGCCGCGAGCCTGCCCGATCGGCTTGCCCATCTCGGCGGCGATGATCTCGGCAAGCTCTTTCCGGCGCTCCGTGTGCAGCTCGCCGACGCGGCGCACGAGCGCGGCCCGATCGGCGACCGTCGCAGCTTTCGACCATTCACGATGTGCCTGGTCGGCGCGGGCGATCGCGTCTTTCAGCTCGCTGTCGCTGATCGTCTCGTATTCCTTGACCGTTGCGCCGGTCGCCGGGTCGACAACTGCGTACATGCTCGTCACTTCGCTCCTCCATCGGTTCGGACTGAAGGCCGACTCTACGCGTTCGAGTCGGCACCGTCAGGACGCCGCGAAGTCGACGTCCTTCGCCTCGACCGTGCCGGCCGCTCTCCCAGGAGCCTCGTGGTTGCCCCAGTAGAGATTCGTGTGCGCGATGACGAGCTCCGGCGGCGGCGCGCCCCAGGGCGAGAGATCCTCGGTGGTGTGCGCGTCGCTGACCAGTGTCGCGTCGTAGCCGCGGACGAGCGCGCCGTGCAGCGTCGAGCGAACGCATTCGTCCGTCTGCGCGCCGACGACGACGAGCCGGCCTACGCCCAGGTCGGCGAGGACGGACTCGAGCGTCGTCTCCTCGAACGAGTCCGGATAGCGCTTCTCGATGTGCGGCTCGCTCTCGTCAGGGCTCAGCTCGGGGACGATCTCCCACGGCTCGCTGCCCTGGGCGAGGTTGTCGCTCGAGTGCTGCACCCAGACCACCGGCACCTCGGCCGCGCGAGCCTTCTCGACGACGGTTCCGACGTTCGCGACGACCGCGTCCCGCTCGTAGGCGCCGCCGACCACGCCGTTCTGCACGTCGATCACGAGAAGCGCCGTGTTCGGGCGGTTGTCGAGCGTGGTCATCGGTTCCCCCTTCGGTCGCTGGCGATGGTGAATGTACCGCGGCGTGCGTCCGCTCAGCCGCGGATCCCCTGCAGCCCCGAGGGCGACGCCCAGACGCGCATTCCGGCAGCGTGCGCGACGCCGGCGACGGACGCCACCGGCGCGGAAGCGACTGCGTGACCGCGGGCATCGCACGGGCTGTAGAGGCTCGCGCCCACCCGCTCCGCCCCGACTCCGAGGGGCGGGATGATCGTGAAGAAGTTCGCGTGCGCGCACCAGAGCGCTTGGCGCGGCGCGGCCGGCGAGGTCGCCCCGGAGCGCAGATCGACGAGGACTGCGCGGCCGTGTGCCTGCACGAGCAGGCGATGCGTGTCGGCGACGACGACGTCGCCGCGCAGCGTTGCCGCGATCTCGTCGTGGCCGGTGGGCACGCGCCAGCGAACGGCGCCGGTCAGCGGATCGAGCCCCTCGAGCGTGAGCGTCGCGTCGGTGGACGCAGTCACCTTGCCCGCCGCGGTCGCAGTGGCCGTCCCGGTCAGGCGGCACAACCACGGGCCGAGCAGCCCGGCCGACCCAAAGCATTCGAACGCGCCCCGGTCACTCCACAGCCGCTTCCCCGTGGCGCCGGCGAGGCCGACGGTCTTGCCCGTGTCGAGCGCAATCGTGTTCCCACCGACCGGAGCACGGCCGACCGAACCGACCTCCACCGTCCCGACCTGGTCGAAGTTCCAGCCGTAGTCGGGGTCGTACCCGGGCCCGAAGAGCGTCGAGACGCGCTGCCCCCAGGCCGTTCCGCCGGGCACGCGCACGCTGACGAAGGCCGTGGGGCGGCCCGTGGTCTGGTACAGGCCCGGTGTCGTCGACATCAGCCGCTGGATCCCCGGCACGGTCGCCTCGACCGCACCGGTCTCGGCGGAGAGCGCCACGAGCTCCGGCGCCGTCGACGCCGACGAGGCCGACACGAGGCAAAAGCCGCCCGCACCGAGCGGCGCCGGGCACGCCGTCGGCGCGTCGGTCACAACGACCGGTGCCGGCCCGCGCCAGGCAACCGTGCCCGTCGCGACCCGGATGCCCTCGAGCCGCACGAGCGGGCTCCGCGTCCCACCGGCGGGGACGAGCGCGAGCGCGATCCCCTCGTGCACGACCGGCGTCGTCACGACGCCCGCGGTGATCCCCGAGAAGCCTTCCAGGAGCTTCCACCGCACAGCGCCGGTCTTGGCGTCCACGCCCTCCAGCCACACCGACCGGTCGCGGGCCGAGACGAGGACGACGACCCGGCCGCCGGATGCCACCGGTCCGCCGACCACGTGCAACCCTCGGTCGACCCACGTCGTCGTCGCCCCCGCTGCCGACGTCACGGCGGCGGCCGCGAGAACGGCCGCCGACAGCCCGATCCGGAAGCAGCGGGACGCCATGCCTACAACGTGCCCGAGCCCGCCGAGAGCTTCAAGTCCTGCGCCCGGCTGCGAAGAGGAAATGCCCGTTCGACGTCTCGCCCGCGCCCAGCTGCCAGCCGACGACTGCGAGCTCGCGCTCGAGCTCGACGGGGGCCCAGAAGCGCTTCACGATCTCGAACTCCCGGCCGTCGGCGAGGCTTCGCCGCACGACCTCGCCGGTCGTGCGGACGGTATGCCGGGGGTCACCGAGGTGTGCGTTGTCGATCAGGAACACCCGGCCGCCCGGCTTCAAAGCACGGCCGACGAGCTTCCAGAACGCCTCGAAGCGGCTGCTCGGGACGTGAGACAGCCAGAACGCGAAGAAGCAGACGTCGAATGTGCGCGGCGGCACCCACTCGAACACGTCGGCGAGCACGTACTCGACGGATGCGTCGACCTTCGCGCGGTTGAGCTCGAGCACCTCGGGCGCCGCGTCGACGGCCGTGACTCGATTTCCGAACCGTACGAGCTGCCGCGTCCAGTTCCCGGTTCCCGCCGCGAGCTCGAGCACGTCGCCGCGCGGGGCGAAGCGCTCGAGCTCGGCCTCGAGCTGCGCGACGTCCGCGAACCATGCCGCTTCGGCGTCCGCATCGAGGGCGTAGCGACCGCGCCGGAGCCACCAGTCGTCATATTCGGGCGCACGCGCCCGGTAGTAGCGGCGCTGCTCGTCGAGCAGGCTCTCGTCCACCCCTTAGCTCCCTTCGAGCCTGGCCAGGAACCCGAGCCAGCCGTCGGGTCGGTACTGCCGCTCGATCGTGTGGAAGATCTCTCTGGGCGACGCGTCCTCTGACTCGTGGTCGCGGTTCACGTCGACGAGCCAGGTCCGCGCAGCGTCGAGCTGCTCCGGCGTCGCGGCGTCGAAGAGCCGACGCTGCCACGCTGCGCGGTCGCGGGCGCGCTCGTAGATCCGCCTGCCGAGCCGTCCGTAGGCCGGAATCGGACCGTGCTCGACGGTTCCCGACCAGCCGTCCATCTGCCCGTTGTTCCGGGATCGCCAACGGACGTCCCGCCAGCGCAGACGCTCGGTGCTACTCGTGGCGATGGTCGAGCTTCGCGGCGAACGCCTGGCGAAGCGTCTCGCCGGAGACGGAGACCTGGTGGCCGCGGCGGCGTTGGGGCAGCACGTACGGCGGCCGCTTGCTCACCCTGAGGATGTCGTTGCCACGATCGCCGTGGCACCGGGCGTAGGCGATCTCCTCGCTGAGGACGTGGTCGTGGCGCTTTCGGAACAACCCCACGGGGTCGTCCTACCACATTTTCGGGCGTCAGCCGACCGCGAGCAGGTCGACCACGAACACGAGCGGCTCGTGCGGCGGGATGACGCCGCCCGCGCCGCGCGCGCCGTAGCCCATCGCGCTGGGAATCGTCAGCCTGCGGCGGCCGCCGACGCGCATTCCGGCGACTCCCTGATCCCAGCCCGGGATCACCTGGCCCTGGCCGAGCTTGAACTCGAAGGGCTGTCCGCGGTTCCAGGAGGCGTCGAACTCCTCGCCGCTGCGGAACGCGACGCCGACGTAGTGGACGGTCACCTTCTTCCCGGCCACCGCCTCGTCGCCCTCGCCGACGACGAGGTCGTCGATCCCGAGCTCGAAGGGGATGTCGCCTTCGGGCTTCTCGACGACCGGCCGCTCCACGAGGATGCACCGTACATGGAACGGATCGGCGAGCACGTGTGGTGGCTGCTGCCCGGGCCGCCGGACCGGCCGTCGCTCTGTGCGGTCGTCGGCGAACGCTGGACGCTCGCGCTCGACGCGGGCTCGTCGCGCGCGCACACGCGGCTGTTCCTCGACGGGCTTCCTGCGACGCCGAGCGCGATGGTCTATACCCACTGGCACTGGGACCACGTCTTCGGCGGCGTCGAGATCGGCGGGATCGTGATCGCACACGCACGCACGGCGGAGAAGCTCGCCGAGCTGGCGGAGCGCGACTGGAACGACGACGCGAACGTCAACGAGAGCATGCGCATCGAGTTGCCGGCGCCGCGGACGGTCGAGATCGCGCAGGCGGACGTCGTCTTCGACGACGCGATCGACTTCCACCTCGGCGGCGTCACCGTGCACGTCGAGCACGTCGGCGGCGACCACTGCGACGACGCGTGCGTCGCGCTCGTCGAGCCGGACGGCCTCCTCTTCGTCGGCGATGCGCTCTGCGCGTCGCCGCGTCACGTGCTCACGGCGGAGAAGGCGCTGCCGCTCTACGACCGCATTCTCGCGTTCCCGGCGACGCACTACGTCGAGGGTCATCACCCGGCCGTGACGACGCATGCAGAGATGGAGACGATGCTCGCGAAAGCTCGTGACGCAGCCAATGGTGTCGTCATCGAAGGCGACGAGGACAGCGAGTACTTCGCGCATGCCTTCGCCGTTTAGCCTCGCCGGGCGACATGCGGTCGTCAGCGGCTGCGGGAGCGCGGAGGGAATCGGCTTCGCCACCGCGCGCTTCCTCGCCGGCCTCGGCGCGCGCGTCTCGATCACGTCGACGACGGGCCGCATCCACGAGCGCGCCCGCGAGCTCGATGCAGTCGGCTTGGTGGCCGATCTCACCGACCCGGAGCAGGCCCGCGCCGTCGTCGCGGGCGCACGGGACGCGCACGGTGCCGTCGACATCCTCGTCAACAACGCCGGCATGGTGCAGACCGGCGTGGACGGAAACGCGGGCGGCGGGCTTGCGACGCTGGCGCCCGCGGCACTCGAGCGCCAGCTCGACATCACGCTGAAGACGGCCTTTCACCTCACGCAGGCTGCGCTGCCCGAGATGGTCGAGCGAGGGTACGGCCGCATCGTCATGGTCTCGTCCGTCACCGGTCCGCTCGTCTCGGCGGTCGGCTCGGGCGCGTACGCCGCCGCAAAGGGCGCGGTCGACGGGCTGATGCGCACGCTCGCGATCGAGCACGGCCGCGACGGCATTACCGTGAACTCGGTGCAGCCGGGCTGGATCGCAACCGCATCGTCGGAGCCCGACGAGCTCGTGGCGGGGGAGCACACGCCCGTCGGGCGACCCGCTCGGCCCGCGGAGGTCGCCGCCGCCGTCGCCTTTCTCTGCACCGACGAGGCGAGCTACGTCACAGGCGCGACCCTTGTCGTGGACGGCGGCAATGTCATCCAGGAGCACCACTGATGGCCTCCGTCCTCGAATCGACGCCGCCGCGCTTCACCGCCGACGACGTCGCCGCGCTCACCGCCGAGTTGTTCGGCCTCGGCGGCGACGCGCGCGACCTCGGCAGCGAGCGTGACCAGACGTTCCTCGTGGAGGCTGCAGGCGTCGTCAAGATCTCGAACGCGGCGGAGAATCCGGCGAATCTCGAGCTCGAGGCTGCGGCGATCGAGTACGCGCTTCGCGCCGACCCGGATCTGCCGATCGCACGCCAGCTGCGGTCGGCGACGCATCAGGGCCACGTCGTCCGGCTCTTCGAGCGCATGCCCGGGCGTCACGGCGGCCCTCACCTCTCCGACGCTGCCGTGCGGGCCTACGGCACGACGCACGCACGGCTCGCACGTGCGCTTCGGGGCTTCTTCCACCCCGCGGCGGGACGCGAGCTCCTCTGGGATCTCAAGCATGCGGCGGAGCTCCGTCAGCACCTCGAGCACCTCGGCGACCGCCGCCGACTCGTCGAGCCGGTGCTCGACCGCTACGAGGAGCAGGTCGCGCCGCTGTGGCCGGCATTGCCGGCGCAGGTCGTGCACGGCGACATGAACCTCGGGAACGTGCTGCTCGACGAGCACGGCTTCGTCTCCGGGATCGTCGACTTCGGTGATTCCTGTCACACCGCCGCCGTCGCCGACCTCGCCGTCGCGATTGCGTCGCTGATGCGCGGTCGCGCGGTCGACGATGCGTTCCGCGCTGCGCGAATCGCTGTCGACGGCTACCAGTCACGCGCGCCGCTCGAGCAGGCGGAGCTCGATGTCCTGGCGGATCTCGTCGCGACGCGAATGGCCGCGATCGTCACGATCAGCGCCTGGCGCACCGCGCGCTACCCGGAGAACGCCGCGTACATCCAGGCGGAGGACGCAGACTCGTGGGCGCTGCTCGAACGCTGGGATCCCGAGCAGTGGCGGCACGAGCTCGGCGGAGCACGGCTGACGGTGCCGACCGACGCGCTCGCAGGGCGGCGCGAGGCTGCTGTCGGCGCGCTGCTCACCAACCTCACGTACGACGAGCCAGTGCACGTCGTCCGCGGCGAGGGCGTGTGGCTGATCGACGACGCAGGCCGGCGCCTGCTCGACGGCTACAACAACGTCCCCGTCGTCGGTCACGGTCATCCACGTGTGACCGAAGCGATCGTGCGGCAGACGCGGACGCTGAACACGCACGCGCGCTACCTGTACGAGCCACTGATCGAGCTGGCGGAGCGGCTGCTCGCGACGATGCCCGGGCTCGACACCGTCATGCTCGTCAACTCGGGCAGCGAGGCGAACGACGTCGCGTGGCGGATCGCTGCCGGCGTCACCGGCCACGACGGCGCGGTGATCACCGAGCACGCGTATCACGGGGTCACCGCCGCGATCGCCGACCTCTCGCCCGAGGAGTGGCCGCCCGGCTACGTGCCGCCGCACGTCACGCGCATCCCGCCGACGCTCGAGCTCGGCCCGACCGCGCCGCTCGCCGCGACGTTCCTCGACGCGGGCCTGACGAGCGACGGCATCCGGCCCGCCACGGCGGAGCGCGCGCAGGCGCTGCTGCAGGCGACACACGACGCGGGCGGATTGTTCGTCGCCGACGAGGTGCAGATCGGCTACGGCCGCAGCGGCGAGGGCCTCTGGATGTACCGTCACCTCGGCCTCGAGCCGGACCTCGTCACGCTCGGCAAGCCGATGGGCAACGGCTATCCCGTCGCGGCCGTGCTCACGCGGCGCGAGCTCGTCGAGCGCTTCCCGTTCGCCGGGACCGTCTTCAGTACCTTCGGAGGCAACCCGGTCGCGGCGCAGGCGGCGCTCGCGGTGCTCGACGTCATCGAGGACGAGCGGCTCGTCGCGCACGCGAAGCACGTCGGTGGGCTGCTGCGCGAGCGCATCCGCTCGCTCGGGCATCCGGCGATCCGCGACGTACGGGGAATCGGCCTGCTCACCGGCGTCGAGCTCGACACGCCGGAGCGAGCCCGCGACGTCGTGAACCGTCTCCGTGCCGACGGCGTCCTGGTCGGCCGCACCGGGCCGCGGGACGACGTGCTGAAGATCCGGCCGCCACTCATCTTCGACGAGCCGCACGTAGAGCTCCTCGTGGCTGCCTTGGGGGCCTCCCTACACTGAGTCCATGAAGAGGGTCGCCCTGCTGGGCGCGACGGGGTCGATCGGCCGCCAGGCGATCGAGATCGTCACCGAGCATCCCGAGCTCGAGTTGTGCGCCGCCGCCTCGGCCACCACGCCGCTCGACGACGTCGACGCGCCGCTCAAGCAGGTCGGCGGCGACCTCACCGAGCTGCTCGATCGTGCGCAGCCCGACGTCGTGCTGAACGCGGTCGTCGGCTTCGCCGGCATCCATGCGACGCTCTGGGCGCTCGACAACGGCGTCGACCTCGCGCTCGCGAACAAGGAGTCGCTCGTCGCCGGCGGCGAGCTCGCGCGGCAGCGCACGGGTCGCATCCTGCCGGTCGACAGCGAGCACTCGGCGCTCTTCCAGTGCCTCGAGGGCCAGAGCGGCGTCGACGCGCTCGTCCTCACCGGGAGCGGCGGGCCGTTCCGCGGGAAGACACGCGACGAGTTGCACGGCGTGACGCCGGAGCAGGCGCTCGCGCACCCGACGTGGCGGATGGGCCCGAAGATCACGATCGACTCTGCAACGCTCGCGAACAAGGGCCTCGAGCTGATCGAGGCGCACTTCCTCTTCGACATCCCGTACGACCGCATCGAGGTCGTGATCCAGCCGACGTCGATCGTGCACTCGCTCGTCCGCTTCCGCGACGGCGCAGCGCTCGCGCACCTCGGTTACCCCGACATGCGCGTCCCCATCTCGTACGCGCTCACGTATCCGGAGCGTGCGGTGACGCCGCTGCAACCGCTCGATTTGACGCAACTCACGCTCGAGTTCCTCGCGCCGGACGTCGAGACCTTCCCGATGCTCGCACTTGCGCGCGAAGCGGGGGAGAGAGGAGGCACGTTCCCGGCCGTGTACAACGCGGCGAACGAGGTCGCCGTCGCGTCGTTCCTCGCCGGGCGGCTGCCGTTCCTCGGGATTCCCGCCGTGGTCGCCGACGTCCTCGCGCGCGTCGACGGCGCGCCTGCGCGCGATCTCGGCGATCTCATAGGTGCGGACGAGGTTGCGAGGCGCTACGCGCAGGAACAATTGGCGGTGGCATGACCTACCTCGTCGTCGTCCTCGGACTGCTCCTGCTGATCTTCCTGCACGAGCTCGGACACTTCCTCGCTGCGCGGGCCGTCGGTATCAAGCCGCGGAAGTTCTACGTCGGCTTCCCGCCGGCTCTCGCCAAGGTGAGGCGGAACGGCGTCGAGTACGGCGTCGGGACGATCCCGCTCGGCGGGTACGTGAAGATCCCGGGGATGCACCGGCCGGCCGCGCGCGACTTCGATGCGTGGATGCAGTCGGCGTTGCGCGAGCAACCTGCGCTCGCGCCGCCGGCGCAACGGGTGCGGCGGCAGCTCGAGGCGGAGAACTTCGCCGGCGCGCGCGCGGATCTTCCGGAGCTCGAGGCGCTCGTCGAGCGTGCCGAGCTGAGCCCCGGTGCGCGGCGGATCGCGGAGCGCGCGGTGCGCGAGGTCGAGGAAGGCACCGGCGGCGACGCGTACTGGCGTCAGCCGACGTGGAAGCGGCTCGTCGTGATCGCGGCCGGGCCGTTCGCGAACGTCGTCGTCGCGTTCGTCATCTTCTTCGCGATGTATGCGGGCGGCGCGCCGACCGGCGCGGCGACGACGACCGTCGCCGACGTCGACCCGACGCTGCCGGCCGCCCTCGCGGGCCTGCACTCGGGCGACAAGGTGCTCGCGGTCGACGGCGTGCAGACGAAGACCTTCGCCGCCGTGTCGAGGCGGATCCGCAGCAGCCACGGGCGCGCGATCACCGTGACGGTCGAACGGAACGGTCACCCGGTGATGCTCGGCCCGCGCAAGACCGTGCAGCGTGGGGGCCGGTGGATCTGGGGATTCGTCCCGGCGGCGGAGCTCCAGACGCATCCGATCGGAACGTCGCTGCGCTGGGCGGGCGGCGCGTGTTGGGCGATCACGAAGGGAACGGGCGCGGCGCTCGGCGCACTGTTCCACTCGAAGGAGCGCAGCCAGCTGACCGGGACGCTCGGGATCGTGCGCGAGTCCGCTGCGCAGCTCAAGGTCGGCCTGCCGTACTACCTGCAGATCCTCGGCATCGTCAGCATGTCCCTCGCACTGCTCAACCTCCTGCCCCTGCTGCCGCTCGACGGCGGGCACATCGCCGTGTCGATCATCGAGTCGGTCCGCCGCCGCGCGCTCGCCCGGGAGGTATACGAGCGCGTCTCGTTCGTCGGCATCGCACTCGTCCTCTTCATCGCCTTCATCGCGCTCAACAACGACCTCTCTCGACCTGGATAGGAACCTCAGCGGACGCTGAATCAACGACTGGTGCCTGCATGAATGCAGGCACCAGTCGGGGCTAGACTGAGTCAGAAGTGGCCAGCAAGCGCCAGATCAAGGTCGGCAACGTCGCGATCGGCGGCGGCGCGCCCGTCGTCGTGCAGTCGATGACGACGACGAAGACGTACGACGTTCCTGCAACGACGGCGCAGATCGCCGAGCTCGTGAGCGCCGGTTGCGAGATCGTGCGCGTTGCGGTTCCGAAGACCGAGGACGCGGAGGCGCTGAACACGATCGTCCGCTTCTCGCCGGTGCCGATCATCGCCGACATCCATTTCAACGCGAGCCTCGCGCTGAAGGCGATCGAGCAGGGCGTCGCTGCCGTTCGCATCAACCCCGGCAACATCGGCGGGTCGGACAAGGTCGCCGAGGTCGTGCGCGCCGCGAAGGCGAAGGGGATCCCGATGCGCATCGGCGCCAACTCCGGGTCGCTGCCGAAGCACCTCGAGGAGATCGCGCACCGCGATCAGGCGGAGGCGCTCGTCGAGGCGGCGCTCGAAGAGGTCCGCCTGCTCGAGAGCCTCGACTACTACGACTTCAAGATCTCGGTGAAGTCGAGCCACGTCCCGACGATGATCCGCGCGTACCGCATGCTCGCCGACCGCGTCGACTACCCGCTCCATCTCGGTGTGACGGAGGCAGGCACGGTGTTCAGCGGGTCGATCAAGAGCGCGGTCGGAATCGGTGCGCTGCTCGCCCAGGGTGTCGGGGACACGATTCGCGTGTCGCTCTCG
>Ga0308176_10002706_pt1 | contig 11239 bp, 10 predicted proteins | sample PhyCR2_3_FD_203890 | JGI IMG/M metagenome (GOLD analysis project Ga0308176, IMG submission 203890) | Soil microbial communities from UC Gill Tract Community Farm, Albany, California, United States - DLSLS.C.R2 | ecosystem: Environmental > Terrestrial > Soil > Agricultural land | place: USA... | reverse complement strand
GGATGGCGACGCGAGGATCCAATGCGGGCTCGTGCGATTCCGCCGGCAGCAGCGCCGCGCCGTAGCCCGCGGCGACCAGTGTCCTGATCGCATCGTTGTAGTTGAGTTCGATACGCGGCCGGCAATGGACGCCAGCCGCGGAGAACCACTCGGCGGTCAGCCGGTAGAGACGCGTGGAGGCGTCGTTCATGATCAATGGTCGCTGGGCCAGCCACTGCGGCGTCAGCCGTCTGGGAGCCTTCCAGGCCGCCGGCAGGAAGGCGACCACGGCCTCCCGCCGAAGGGGCGTGACATGGACGCCCCGCACCGACGCCTGCGGCAGCGCCACGACCGCCAGGTCCAGGCTGCCAGCGGCGAGGCGGGCCATGCTGTCGTTGGACGTCAGCACCTGCACGTTCACGTCGATGCCGGGATGGTGGCGGGCAAGACGATCGAGCGCAGGCGGCAGCAGGTGCGCGATGGCGCCGGTCGAGGCACCCACGCGCACGCGGCCGGTCCGGCCGGCGAGCTGGCGCCGGACGTCGTCCACGGCGTCGTCCGCGTCCGCCAGCAGCCTGCGGGCACGGGCGATGAACCGCTCTCCCAGGGCGGTCGCCTGCACGGGTCCCCGCCCGCGAACGAGCAATTGACCACCCAGGCGCGACTCCAGTTCGGCGATCTGGACGGTGACGGTGGGTGCCGCCAGGTGAAGGGCCCGCGCTGCATTGGCCAACGACCCGAGGTCGGCAATGGCGACCAGGGTGCGCAGATGGTCGAGGCTCAGTTCCCGCATGGTGGGAATTTAACTTTTCTTAATCCAGGATTTCATAAATTCAGCTGGAGCCAATTCGCTGGCGTGCCTACGATGGCACGCCATGGACCTCCAGATCTTCATCGACGGCGACCAGGGCACCACCGGCCTCGACCTGCAGAACCGGCTTCGCGACGGGGAATTCCGCGTCCGCACGTTGCCCGCCGGGTTGCGCAAGGATGTGGCGGCTCGCCGGAACGCCCTCAACGCCTGCGACATCGCCATCCTTTGCCTGCCCGACGCCGCGGCGCGCGACGCGGTGGCGATGATCGACAACCCGTCCGTGCGCGTCATCGACGCCAGCTCCGCCCACCGCACCACCCCGGGCTGGGTCTACGGCCTGCCGGAGCTCGATGCACGGCAAGGCGAACGCATCGCCTCGGCATCGCGGGTCAGCAATCCAGGCTGCTATCCCACCGCCGCGGTCGCCCTGCTTCGACCATTGACGGATGCCGGCCTGTTGCCTGCCGACTATCCGCTGGTGATTCATGCCGCTTCAGGCTATTCGGGCCAGGGCCGGGTGGGGGCGCAGGCGCACGAGGCCGGGGCCGGGGCGCATTCGTTCAAGGTCTATGGTCTTGCACTCGAGCACAAGCACGTGGCGGAAATCGAGGCCTATGCCGGCCTGGCGCAACGGCCCATCTTCTTGCCGGCCTATGGCAGCTGGCGGCAGGGCATCGTGCTCACCATCGGACTGCACGCGCGATGGCTGCCCTCCGATGTCTCGGGGGCGCGCATCCACGAATGTCTTGCGGAACGTTATCGCGACGCGGCGCATGTGCACCTGCGGCCGATGTCGTGCGCCGAGCCGTTGACCGAACTCGATCCGCAAGTCCACAACGGCTCGAACGATCTGAGCCTGGCCGTTGCGAGCAACGAACGCACAGGTCAGATCGTCCTGGGTGCGGTGCTCGACAATCTGGGCAAGGGTGCCGCGGGTGCGGCCGTGCAGAATCTGCGAACGATGGCGGGCGCCTGCGGGCCTTAGGCGCAAGTGGCGGCTGCCGCTACGTCGCCTGCAGCGCGCGCCTGCGGTTCAACAGCAGCGGCACGAGCCCGATCGCGATGCCGCCCATGCCGACCACGTTGGTCACCGCGTCGAAGGTGGGAATGCTGTAGAGCGCGATGAAGAACAGGAACAGGCCGCTGGCCGCCGGCCACCACACGTGGGTGACGGCCGCCCAGCCGGCGCCGGCCAGGGCGCGGAAATGCCAGGCGCAGGCCAGGCCCGTGAGGCCCAGGTAGAAGCAGATCTGGAAGCCGATCGCCGTGATCGAGTCCTGCAGGATCACGTTGATGGTGGGCAGGTACGAAGACACGAACAGCAGCACGAGTCCGGCCGCCCAGATGAAGAAGATCGCGACATGCGGGGTCTGCCAGCGCGGGTGCAGCCGTGCGTAGCGCCGATGCAGCGCGCCGTCGCGGGCCTTGGCGAACAGCATGCGCGTGAACTGCAGCATCTGGGTCTCGACCGTGCCCACCGTGCTCAGCAGCACCGCGAGGATCGCCAGGTAGCCCCAGGTCTTGCCGAACAGCTTCTCGGCGATCGCGAAGATGATGTTGGTGTTGTAGTGCTGGATCTCCTCGTCGCTCAGCCCCAGCAGGGTGATCGTGATGAACACGAGGAAGAAGGCCATCAGGAACAGCATGGCCCAGAAGGCCGCCCGCCCCGGCGTGCGGCCCGGGTCCCGGGTCTCCTCGCTCAGGTTCAGCGTCACGTCCCAGCCGTAGTAGAAGAAGATCGCCACCAGCGCGCCGTTGGCGAACAGCTTGGGCGTGAACTCCAGTGGCGAGAACCAGCGCCACGAGAAGGCGTGCGCCGGCGCCTTGGTGAAGACCGCGAACGCCGCCACGATGATCGCCAGCAGGATCACGGCCTCGATCAAGGTCAACGCCACCTGCACGTAGCTGGTGAGCTTGATGCCCTTGACGACCACGGCGCTGACCGCGCTGAGCCACAGCGCCGCGATCACCGTGACCCAGTGGACGTCGTTCATCAGCGCCGGCGCGAAGACCAGCAGGGTCGCGTTGGCCGCCGGGATCATCGCCGACACCATGAACACGCAGCACAGCACCAGCAGTGCCCAGCCGGCGAAGAAGCCCAGCGTGCGCCCGAACACCATGGCGACCCAGGCATAGGAGGTGCCGGCGCTGGGCAGCGTCCGGTTCATCTGGATGAACGCGAAGGCGATGCCGAACATGATCAGGCCGCAGGCCAGCACGCTGGCCGGCGACAGCACGCCCGCGGTCGCGATGATCGTGGACGTGGTGATCTCGATGCTGTACGCCGGCGCCGTGCCGGCGACGCCCATGACGACCGACTCGGTCAGGCCGAGCGAACCGGCTTGCAGACCCGTGGAGTCGCGCATGCCCCTGGTTGTACGCCGGCCACGCGGCCGCCGCAACAGGCCAGGGCCTGTTGACACTACTTCCGCGATCCCCGGAAGTAGTGTGAACAGGCCCTAGCGTTCGGCCTCCACGTGGTAGGTCTGGACCGGCTCCGCCTTGCCCTTGACCAGCGCCGGCGGCATGGGCCGCAGCCGGAACTGGTCGTCCAGCGCGCGGCGGATGTCCTCCGTGATCAGCAGGTCGACCTCGTACTTGCCGGTCAGCCCCTCGACCCGGGAGGCGACATTGATCGGGTCGCCGGTCACGCTGAACTTCGACAGGCCGGCGGTGCCGATCACGCCCGCCACCACCTCGCCGCCGTGGATGCCGATGCCGAAGCGCAGTTCGGGCAGGCCCCGCTCGCGCAGGCTGGCGTTGTAGCGCGCCAGCGCCGCGCGCATGTCCAGCGCGGCCAGCACGGCGTCCCGGGCCTGCCAGGGGTTGGCCTCCAGGGCGCCGAACAGCGCCAGCAGGCCGTCGCCCACGAACTCGGTGACATGGCCGTGGTGCTGGCCGATGGCGACCGTCATGTGGCGGAAGTAGTCGTTCAGGATGCCGACCGTCACGGCGGGGTCGAGCCGGTCGCACAGGGCCGTGAAGCCGCGCAGGTCGGCGAACAGCATCGTCACCTGGCGCCGCTCGGGCGCCAGGGCGTCGCCGGGCTGGGTCAGCCGCTCCACCACGTCGGCCGGCACGAAGCGCTCGAACTGGCGCTGCAGCTGCTCCAGCCGGTCGTCGGCGGCGAGCAGCAGCTGCTCGAGCTGGTCGTTCTGCCGGCGGCCGCGCAGGACCAGCGCGGCCAGGCCAGAGAGTGCGATGGCGCCGAGCGCGACCAGGATCCAGTCCAGCGCCGTCACTCCAGCAGCATGGCCAGCCGCACGGTCGCGTTCGCCAGCGACGCCACGCCGATGGCTTCCAGCAGGGCGGGGGCGCCCAGTTCGGCGCCGAGGGCGCGCGTCTTCTGCTGGATCGACGAAGGTTCGTAGTACACCGTGTCGCGCGCCCAGGCGAGCAGGCCGGCTTCGGCCGGCGCCAGCCGGGGGCAGCGCAGCGTCGCCATGGCGCTGTCGATTTCCGCCTGGCCGAAGCCGTCCGCGAGCAGCAGACGGGTCGCCGCGGCGTCGCAATGCGGGCAGCCCAGCGTGCGCGCGACCACGGCGAACATCAGCGCCTTGGCGCTGCGGCTCAGCAAGCCGGATTCGAACGCGCCGTCGAGCGCCGCCTTCATGATGGCGCCCGCCTGCAGGCCGGCCAGGGGCGCGAGCACCACGCCGAACGGGCCGGCCGCCAGGGCCGCGCGATCCAGCACCGGCGTCTCCGGCCGGCCCGGCCCGAACTTCTTCATCAATGGCATCGCCAGCGCAAGCAGCCAGCGCATCGGGCCGCCGGCCATGCGCTCGAACTTCCGCTCGGGCGGGCAGGCCAAAAGGGTGCTGACGCGGTTGAAGAAGCAGCCGAACGAGATCGCAAAGGCGAGCTCGCCGATCTGCGCCGGGGTGTAGCCGAGTTCGAGCAGGGCGGCACGCTCGGCCGCGGCCGGGCGCGGCCTCGACCGCGCCAGGCTGCGGCAGAAGGCGATGTAGGCACGTTCCTTGGCGTCCAGCTCGGCCATCTGCACGTCGCGTTCGACCTGCTGGATGAACGACTCGGAATAGCCCAGCAGCTTCATGTAGGCGCGGTTCGCGCCGTAGCAGTAGCGGCAGGAATTCTCCTGCGCCGTCACCATGCTGCCCATGCGGTGCAGCCGCTCCGGCAGCGCGGCGGGCATGTAGTTGGTCGCCTGGTAGGCGGCCTCGCGCAGCCAGCGGCTGGCGGCCACCCGGCGGTCGACCTCGAGCACCGGGGCGCCGCGGCGCTTGAGTTCGGCTTCCCAGGCCGCGTCCGGCGCCGCCGGCAGAACCGGGTCGCTCCACTGGATCTCGCTCAGCAACACCGCCATGCACCACTCCACAGGAAACCGGACGCCACGGCCGATCGCCGATCCGCCGCCCCGGATGGTAGCCAATCCGGGGCGCCTTCGCTTGGCATGCCGGCACCGGTGGGCGCCCGCTGCGTCACTGCGGCCGGCCGCCGCCGGCGCTCAGTTCGGCCCAGTCGAGTTCCTGCACCAGCACCCGGTAGGCATCGTCGCCGATCACGTCGTCGCGGCGCATCTCGAAGGCGCGCTGGCGCGCCACCGCGATGGCGCGGCGCCGCAGCGGACCGCCGGGCACTTCGTCGATCGGCGCTTCGTCGGCATGGCCGGAGTTCAGCTCGACGATCGCGCCGTATTCCTTGCGCAGCAGCTTGCCGGCCAGCGTGTCGTCGTGGGCGATGGCGTCGAGCAGCGCGCGATAGGCCTGCGTGCGGCCGAGCCGGATCTCGCGTCCCACCGGGTCGTCGTCGCTCAGGCCCATGCGCCGGATCAGCGGCGCCATCGTGAGGCCCTGCAGCACCAGCGTGCCCAGCACCACCGCGAAGGCGCACAGCAGGATCAGGTCGCGGTGCGGGAACGGCGTGCCGTCGGGCAGGGTCTCGGGAATGGCGAAGGCGGCGGCCAGCGTGACGATGCCGCGCATGCCGGCCCAGGACAGCACGATGCCGCTGCCGAAGGCGCCGCGCCCCTGCCCGCCCTGGCGGCGCAGCGTCAGCGCCTTGTAGCTGAGCACCCAGACGAAGCGCGCCGCGACGGTCGTGCCGAGCACCACCAGGGCCGTGAGCACGGCATCGGTGCGGGCGCCGCCGGCCTCCAGCCGCTGCCAGATCGGCCGCAGCTGCATGCCGATCAGCACGAAGGCGAAGGCATTCAGCACGAACACCACCGCCTCCCAGACCGCGAACACGGGCACCCGCTGGCGCGCCGGCAGCTGGGCCCCGCCGCTGCGCGCGACCGTCATGGCGTAGGCGACCAGGGTGAGGATGCCCGACAGCCCGATCGCCTCGGCCGCGATCCAGACGCCGAAGGTCAGGGCGAACTGCATGATCAGCAGCACCGGCACTTCGCGCACCCCGGTCATCAGCAGGCGCAGTGCGTAGGCGCAACCCACGCCCGCCGCCAGGCTGCCGAAGACGGTCAGCAGGAACACCGGCGCGAAGCTGGCGAAACCCAGGTGGCCGGCCATCACGGCCATGATCGCGAGCCGGTAGACCAGCAGCGCGCTGGCATCGTTGAGCAGGCTTTCGCCCTCGATGATCTTGAGCAGCTTGTGCGGCAGCTTGACCTGCCGCATCACGGCGGTCGCGGCCGCCGCATCGGGCGGCGCGACGATCGCGCCGAGCGCGATCGCCACCGGCCAGGACATGCCGGGCACCAGCCAGCGCGCCACCAGCGCGACCGCGATCACCGTGGTGCCGACCGCGGCGATCACCAGCCCGGCGATCGGCCGCCAGTGGGTGCGCAGGTCGCGCAGCGAGGTGTCGTAGGCGGCGTCGACCAGCACCGGCGCCACGAACAGGGTCAGCGCCAGGTGCGGGTCCAGCGTCCAGTTGGGACTGTCGGGCACGAAGGCGAGCAGCGCGCCGCCGAGCGCGAGAAAGGTCGGGTACGGCGCGCCCAGCCGCCGCGCCAGCGCGGCCAGCAGCGCCGCGCCGAGCAGCAGCACGATGATCCATTCGAAGGTGGCCATGGTCGGGGCGATTCTCCCTCACCAGCCGATGCGCGAGCGGCCGGCGCCCGGCGCGCCTTGCCCGCCGGGGCTGCGCGCAGTACGCTGGGGACCGCGGGCGGGCGTCTCTGCCCGAAAGGCAAGGCCATGGCCATGTACCAACGCATCCTCGTCGCCACCGACGGCTCCGAACTCTCGGAGCTGGCGGTCCACAGCGCCATCGACCTGGCGCTGCTGATGCAGGCCGAGCTCGTCGCCATGAAGGTGGTGCGCCGCGACCCCACCGGCTACTTCGAAGGATCGGTGCTGCTCGAACAGGCGGATGCCGATCGCCTGAGCGAGCAGTTCAACTTCGAGGCCCAGCGCGTGGTCGACGCCGTGAAGGCCACGGCCGATGCGAGGGGCGTGAAGAACACGCGCGCGATCGTGGTCCAGTCGGAACTCGTCTCCGAGGCCATCATCGACACCGCCAACCTGCACCACTGCGAACTGATCGTGATGGCCTCGCACGGCCGGCGCGGCGTGCAGCGCCTGCTGATGGGCAGCGAAACGCTGCAGGTGCTGACCCACTCGCGGATACCGGTGCTGGTGCTGCGCTGACGCCCGGCGCTCAGGTCTTGTTCGCGGCCTTCCGGGCGAGCCACCACCTGGCGAGCCGGTCCGCCGGCCCGCGGACCAGCAGATAGGGCAGGAACGCGAGCAGGAAGACGATCACGACCGCTTCGCCCGGGTAGAAGGTGCCGACGGTCTTGAACTGGTAGATGGCGTCCAGCCCGAAGCCGAGCGCGATGATGCGCGAGGTGGCCTTGAAGCCTTCGCGCAGCCGGGGGCCGCGCTGGGCCGGATCGCGCAGCAGGGTCCTGAAGTACGGCGTCCGGCCGGCGCGGGCATCCTTGATGCCGTCGAGGGTCGCGACCACCGCCGCCATGATCGGCTGGAAGACGAAGCGGAACGACTCGGGCCCGCTGGGGCGCGAGAGCAGGTCGGTCCAGATGCGGTGAAGCACCTCCTGAATTTCATTCATCATCGGCTCCGTGGCTCGCCGGCTTCGTCCGCGCTCGGCAAGAAGCGCTCGAGCATGCCGGCGCGTCGAGGGGGCGTCAACGCGAGTGTTGCGGCGTAGGACTTCGCTGACAGCGATGACTTCGACCGCGGCGTGAAGCGGTGGTCAGTGGCCTTTCGCCCGCCTATCATGCGGGCGACCCATCTTCCGACCAATGACGCATGGACATCTCGAACACGCCTGCCGCCCCGACCCCGCATACCGCCGGCAAGCCGCCTGCACCCGGCATGGCCTGGATAGCGGGCGGCAGCTTCCTCATGGGGTCGGATCGCCACTATCCCGAAGAAGCGCCCGCGCACCGGGTCGCGGTCGAGGGCTTCTGGATCGACACCCACACCGTGACCAATGCCGACTTCAAGCGCTTCGTCGACGCCACCGGCCACGTGACGCTGGCCGAGAAGCCGGCGCGGGCCGAGGACTATCCCGGCGCCGACCCGGCGATGCTGGTGCCCTCGTCGGTGGTCTTCCGCAAGACCGCCGGCCCGGTCGACATGGGCAACGTGCACAACTGGTGGAGCTACCAGCAGGGCGCCGACTGGCGCCACCCGCGCGGCCCCGGCAGTTCGCTGCAGGGGCTCTGGAGACACCCGGTGGTGCATGTCGCCTTCGAGGATGCCGAGGCCTATGCGGCCTGGGCCGGCAAGACGCTGCCGACCGAGGCCGAATGGGAGTTCGCCTCCCGCGGCGGCCTCGAGGGGGCGGAATACACCTGGGGCGACGAGTTCACGCCCAGCGGCAAGCACATGGCCAACACCTGGCAGGGCCAGTTCCCGTGGCAGAACCTGCTGGTCGACGGCTACGAGGGGACGGCGCCGGTCGGCTCGTTCCCGCCCAACGGCTACGGCCTGTTCGACATGGCGGGCAATGTCTGGGAATGGACCACCGACTGGTACCAGGAGCACGGCAAGATCGAGCATGCCTGCTGCACGCTGGTCAACCCGCGCGGCGGCACGGCCGACGCGAGCCACGATCCGCGGTCGTCCGGGCTGCGCATCCCGCGCCGCGTGATGAAGGGCGGCTCGCACCTGTGCGCGCCGAACTATTGCCATCGCTACCGGCCGGCAGCCCGGATGGCGCAGCCGATCGACACCATGACCTCCCACCTCGGCTTCCGCTGCATCGTGCGCGAAGGACACGGCCGATGACGTTGCGATCCCTGCGAACCGCCCTCGGGTCCGCCGCGCTCGTCTCGCCGCTGCTGGCGATGGCCACCGAAGGCGGCATCGGCCGGCCGATCACGGGGCAGCAGGTGTACTCCGATGCCGGGATCGTGCCGCCGACGCCGGGGCTGGTGCTGACGCTCGGGAGCATCACCTTCAACGGCGAGCTCGACAGCGCGCGGCGGGTGTCGGTGGGCCGCGTCATCAGTGCCGGCCTCGAGGCCACGGCGTCCTACAACGTCGCCAACCTCACCTATGTCTGGAACACCGGCCCGGGGCGCTGGAACTTCGCCTCGGCGATCGGCCTGCCGCTGCAGTACACCAAGGCCGAGATCGACATCGCCGGCAGGCGGCTGGGTGTCTCGCGCAGCGACAGCAACACGCATTTCGCGGACATCCTGGTCAACCCGGTCGTGGCCGGCTACCACTTCAGCGAGACCGAGCACATCGCCTTGTCGCTGCCGTTCTACGCGCCGACCGGCTCCTACGACCCCAACCGCCTCGCCAACGCCGGGCAGAACACCTGGACCTTCTCGCCGACGGTCGCCTACACCCGGCTGCTGGCCGGCGGCGGCGAGTTCACGGCGGTGAGCGCGATCGACTTCTACACCCGCAACGACGACACCGACTACAAGAACGGCGCGGTGTTCCGGATCGAAGCGATGTGGACCGCGACCATCGCACCGCAATGGCACCTGGGCGTGGTCGGCGGCTGGATCGAGCAGATCCAGGACGACTCCGGACCGACCGCCGACAAGCTCAACGGCTTCAAGGGCTACGCGGTCGGCCTCGGCCCGATCGTGACCTGGGCCGGCAAGATCGGCAACCAGCCGGCGGCCTTCTCGGCGCGCTGGGTCTACGACGTGGAGGCCAGGAACCGGCCCAAGGGCAACGGCGTCAGCCTGAGCCTGACCTTGCCCTTTCTTTGAAGCGCCGGGGCGCGACGCGGCCGCGCCCTGCGCCGTTCAATCGAGCCGACGCCCGAACCAGAGCAGCGACAGCAGGCCCGCCGCGAGCGCGACCAGCGCCGAAACGAGCGCGAACAGGCCGGTGAGCTCGGTGTCGCGCGTCTGCACCTGGATGCGCGAGCCGAGCTTCTCGTACACGCTGCGCAGCGCCTCCGCGGTGCCGGCATGGAAGTACTCGCCACCGGTCATCCGCGCCACCTCGCGCAGGGTCGGCTCGTCCAGCTTCATGTAGATCGCCAGGCCGTCGGGCGTGGCGGTGTCGCCATCCACCGTGCCGAGCCCGACCACGTAGATACGGACGCCGCGGTCGGCCGCCATCTTCGCCGCTTCGAGCGTGTCGACCCCGGTGGTGCGGCGGCCGTCGCTCAGCAGGATGATCGCGGCCGAATCGAAGGAGCCCGGCGCCACCGGCGTGATCTGCTGCGGCGGCGGCTTGGCCTTCTCGTCCAGGCTGCGCCCGCGCGGCCGGCTGCCGAAAGACAGGTCGCCGAGGTCGATGCCCTGCTCCGGAAACAGCTCCGCCAGGCACTGCACGATGGCATTGCCGACCGCGGTGCCCATCTGCATCTGGAAGCCGTCGATGCTGGTGACCAGGCTGGCGCGGTCCAGCGTCGCGCGCTGGGCCACCTGGCTGCTGCCGGCGAAGGTGACGAGGCCGACCTCGATGTTCTTGGGCAGCTCGCGCAGGAACAGCTTCGCCGCCTCCTGCGCGGCGGCCAGCCGGGTCGGCAGCACATCGCTCACGCGCATGCTGAGCGACACGTCCATGGCCAGCATGATGGACGACCGGGCCCAGGGCAGCGGCACCCGCGCCACCGGCCGCGCCGCGGCCAGCAGCAGGCCCGCGCAGGCCAGCAGGAACAGGGCCGGTGGAAGGTGGCGCCGCCAGTTGCGGCCGGCCAGCGCCATGCGGATCCATGCCAGGCTGCTGTAGCCCAAGGCCCTCTTGCTGCGGCGGCGCAGCAGCCAGAGGTAGGCCGCCGGCAGCAGTGCAAGCGCCGGCAGGCACCAGAGGCAAGCGGGCCAGAGGAAGGACATCGGCGGCGCCTTGGAGTTGGGCGGGGCGGCACTATCGTGCCCGTGCGGGGGCGGTTTCGCAAGAACCGCGCCGCCGGCGCCTCAGGCCGCCGATGGCTTTGTGGCTGTCTGGGAAGGGCGGACCGCTCAGGCGCGCAGCGCCAGATTGAGCTGGTCCACCACCTCGGCCCAGTCGGCGTCCTCGCGGATCTCCTCGCGCAGGAATTGCGACTGGGCGGGGGTCCAGAAGCTCGCGTCGGCCAGGGCCA
>Ga0308176_10002705_pt1 | contig 11240 bp, 5 predicted proteins | sample PhyCR2_3_FD_203890 | JGI IMG/M metagenome (GOLD analysis project Ga0308176, IMG submission 203890) | Soil microbial communities from UC Gill Tract Community Farm, Albany, California, United States - DLSLS.C.R2 | ecosystem: Environmental > Terrestrial > Soil > Agricultural land | place: USA... | reverse complement strand
TCGGCGTGTTGGACACGCCCGGCCGGATCTCGATCAGGTCGATTGGCACGCCGATGTCCTGAATCAGGGCCCGCTCGAGCTCGCACGAGAGCGCGCTCGAGAAGTAGGCCAGCCCGGTCTGGAGCGCGCCGCCCTGACCCACCAGCGTCGCTTCGCTGGCCGGATAGCCGGTGATCAGGTAGGACACCAGGTCGGTCTCCGAGATCGGGGGCCGGATGGTGCTCGACAGCGTGAGCTTGGGCTGGTACAGCGTGCCGGTGATGTTGGCGATGATAGGGATGTCCTCGCCGCGGACGCCCCGCACCGTGTGGCGCGCCTCGATGTCCAGGCCGGCGTTGAGGTCGTTGGTGTAGGTCACGTCGCCGCGACTCACCGTGAAGTCGCGGGTGACCGGGCCGATCTTGAGCGTGTAGGTCCCCCGCGGCGCGTTGAGCGTGCCGACCGGGGCGTAGGTCGCGCCGGTCTTGCTCAGCCGCACCCGGCCCTCCAGCTGCACGTTGGCCTCCGCCGACCGGAGCCAGTCGTCCGACCCCATCTCTACCCGCAGGTCCTCGATCCGCAGCGAATCGAGAAACCGGTTCTGGAACTTGGCGCCCAGGTTCTCGCGCCGGATGAGCGTGGTGTCCACCAGGTCGGCGATCGAGGGGTCTTCGAGGTCGATGATCCGCTTGTTGACCAGGTCGGCGAAGTAGAGCACCCCGCTGTTGGCCAGCAGCCCGCCGGTGAGCGTGGCGCCGAACACCGGGCCCTTGAGCTGCAGGTCGCCGGTGGCCACCAGGGTGAGAAAATTGCGCACGTCGATGGCCCGGAACTGCTCGGCGTGGAAGGCCAGGTCCAGGATCGGATGGGAGAGGTTCTCGAGCCGGACCGTGCCGCCCACCCCCAGCTTGCCGCCGCCGCTGGTGACCGTGACATCGCGCGAGCGGATCGAGTCGCCTTCGAGGGTCACACCGCCGCGGACCGCCCCGAACCGGATGCCGAGGCCCGGTAGCGACATGCTGCCGGCCAGGATGTCCACCTTGCCCGCCAGCTCCGGCTTGGCCCAGGTGCCCTCGACCTGCACATCCGCCTTGAGCGTGCCCCCTACATGCGTGACCGCCGGGGTGATCGCCTCGAGCAGGCCGAGTGAGACGCTGTCCGTGTGGGCCCGCACCGAGAGCGGGCCCTCGATCTGACGCTTCTCCACCTCGGTGAGCGCCAGGTCGAGCGGGAGGTGCGCCTCCACCTGCAGCAGGTTCTCGCCGGTGCGCCAGAGATCGAGGTTGGCGTCCAGCCGGCGGTCTTCGTAGTTGAGCGCGCCCTGGATGAACGGCGACTGAAAGTCGCCGAACCGCGCGTCCGCCAGGCGGGCGAGCCCGCGGAACGTCGGCGCGGCGGCGGTGCCGCCCACCTGGAGATCGAGCTCGACCTCGCCCGCCACGCCCAGCGTGTCGCGCTGGAGCAGGCCGTAGAGGTCGTGCAGATCGACCCCGAGCAGCTGCACGTTCAGGTCACCCGGCGCCTTGCCCGGCACCCGGCCGGACACCTGGAGCACGCTCGAGCCGTTGAGCGCGCGAAGCGTAGTGGGGCTGACCGAAGGCGCCGAGTCGCTCAAGCTCACCAGGACGGGCTGGTCCAGGCGATAACGGCGCACCGCCAGCTTGGCCAGCAGCGAGTCCACCGCCAGCAGCTGGGTCTCGCCCTTGGCATACCACTCGCCCGCCGCGTCGAACCGCGAGGTGCCGCCCAGCGCGGTCCCGCCGCTCCACCGGAGCGAGTCGCTGAAGCCCTCCACCGCGCCCGCGGGGCCGGCGAACACCCACTGCGCCGCCCGCAGCGTGTCGGCGCCGAACCGGGCGGCCAGCCGCGGGCGGTGGCCGCCCAGCCAGTCGAGGCTCCCGGTCATCTTCGGCGCCCGAAGGCGGAGCCACTCGAAGCCGTACACCTCGGCGGTGGCGTCGGCCCGGAGCGAGTCGAGGCTGCCCGCGAGCTCCACCCGGCCGGTGGCCCGCCCGCCCAGCGGCCGCGACTCCGCCGAGGTATCGCGGCTCTGCTTGGTCACCGCGAGCAGGAGCGAGTCGAACCCGATCAGGCTGTCGGCGGCCAGATTGAATCGCATCCTGCCGTCGTGCGGTGCGGCCCAGCCGAGCGTGCCCGAGCCGGCCGCGCGCGCGCCCTGCCATTCGGCGTAGGCGGTGTCCACCCGGACGACGCTGTCGCGCACAGCGCCGCGCCCGTAGAGGCTGTCGAGGGTCCATTCGCGTACTCGGCTCCGGCTGAGCGACAGCTCGAGCTGTCCATCCGGCGCGCGCAGGGTGTCGATGCTGCCGGTGGCGTGCAGCCGCCCGTTGAGCGAGGTCGAGAGCTTGCCGCCCGAGAGGCGCGCCAGATCGAGCCGGCTGAAGTCGAGCCGCAGGTCGTCGGCGCCCCAGAGCGGCGGCAGCAGCGTCACGAAGCCGCGGGCGGTCACGTCGCCCAGATCGCCCTTCAAGTCGGCGTCCACCGAGAGGTGACTCAGGCGGCCCTGGCTCCGGAACGGTCCTCGCAGATCGCCCTGCGTCTTGAGCGATGGGAAGGCCCGGCGGATGCCCTCGAACGAGAGGGGGTCGAAGGTCACGTCGGTGGCCATCGAGATCGAGTCGGACCGGGTATCGAGGTACACCGTCCCCTCGGCGGTGCTGGGCGGCCGGTCGCCGTCGCGCTGGGTGGCGGTGCCGCGGAAGATCACGTTCCGGAGCGGCCCGTCGAGCACGCCGTTGGCTGCCAGCCGCCCCTCCAGGATGACCGCTGGCGCGAGCCGCCGGACCGTGTGCAGGTCCACGTCGGAGCGGCGCACGGTGAAGTTGGTGAACGTGAGTCCGCTGTCCCGCGTCGAGCCCACGATCCCTGCGCCGGCGATGTATGACAGCGGGCGTCCGGGTACCTTGGCGTCGGCAAAGGTCCAGTCGATCGTGATGTCCATCGCGTCGAGGAACCCCGACCCGCTGATCGTCCCGCTCAGCGTGCCGAAGAAGGGCAGCGAGTCCACGTAGGCCCGCGCGGCGTCGAGGTCGAGACTTCGGAGCGTCACCCGCATGTCCCGGAACCCGAGCCCGCGCTTCCGGTCGGTGATGGCGACGAGGTCGCCGTCGATGCGTTGATCGCCGTGCTGCAGATGGAGGTTCCGGATATCGTAGGCCGTGCGCGCGCCGGTCTCCGACTTGGCGGTGAGCACGCCGCTCCCCGTCATGGCCGGAAAGTCTGGCGAGACCCAGTGGAGATCGTCCAGGTTGACGCTGGGCGAGGTCATCTGGAAATCGAACAGCGTGGTGTCGTGAGGCCAGGTGACCGCGCCGCCGCCCGAGAACCGGGTGTCGGGCAGCGAGCCGCGCGAGAGGTTGAAGATCGCGCTGTCGCCGTGCAGCCGGACCCGGCCCACCGCGTCGGTGAGAGTCACCGCCGGATCGCTCACGTGGGTGGCCAACGAGTCGATGTCCGCGGTGAACGGCTTGCGGTCGGGCGTCGTGATGCGGAGCTCGGCGAACCGCGCGTTGAGGTCCGACAGCAGGATCACCCGCCGGAGCCCGTCGCTCCCCTCCTCGATCACCCGGCCCGGCTTGGCACGCTCGGCGGCCAGGGCGGAATCGCGCTGGGCCTGGGTCCGGAGCGAACGGTCCGGATTCCACGGCAACGCGATGCGCAGCGTGCCGGCCGTCACTTTCACCTTGAAGAAGTCGATCAGCGGCGAGGCCCCGCCGCCCGGCCCCTTCTTGAGCCCGAGCACTTCCTCGTAGTTCATCCGGCCGTTGCGCAGCTTGATGAGCTGAAGAGTCGGATGATCGAGCGTCACGCTGCTCAGGAGCACCTGCTTGGCGAGCAGGTTGGGCAGCCGGTAGGTGACGCGCACCCGCGGCAAGTCGGCCAGCAGCGCGCCCGTCGTGTCGCGCACCACGAGGTCTTCCAGCGTAAGGTCGTACAGGAACGAGCCCGAGATGGCGCCCACCTTGACCTGGCCGATGAGAATCCGGTCCAGGGTGGTGGACACCGTGCGCGCGAGCAGGTTCCGGCCCGGCGGCGTGAGCGTCATCGACGTCACCACGCCCAGCACCATCGCCACGAGGCCGAGCACGAAGACGAAGAAGAAGCGCGCCACCCGCCGCCGCATCAGAACGCCTGCCCCACCGCGACGTGGAAGGTGAACTTGCTGCCCCGGTCCTTCACGTACGAGCCCTGGATCTGGGTCAGGTTCCCCAGGGTGTCCACCTGAAACAGCGGTCCCGCCTGCAGCTTGTACGGGTTGTAGGCGACATCGAGCCGGGCCGGCCCGAGCGGCGTGCTGAGCCGGATGCCGGCGCCCGGCGTGACCCGGATGACCGCCGGGTTCCCGCTGCCGCGATCCCACACGCCACCCGCATCCACGAAACCCGCCAGCCGGAGCCGCGAGCTGAACACCGGCGACGGCACCCGCAGCTCGACGTTTCCCACGGTGAGCGTGTTGCCCCCGGTCGCGGCCACGGTGACCCGGGTGGGGTCGATGGCGCGGTTCTCGATGGCCGCGGTGTCCACCTCGCCCTGGGGCACGACGTAGACCACCGAGCCGAGCTCGTTCCGGTCGAAGCCGCGCACGTCGTTGGGGCCGCCGGCGTAGAACCGCTGGTCGGGCGGAATGAAGTTGCCGGTCTGGGTGGCCACGTCCACCGTGGGCGCGAAGATGGCGCCGCCCCGCAGCCGCCAGCTGAACACCACGTCCCGCCCGATCGGCCGGTACCACGAATAGTCCGCGATCGTGCGGAAGAACTGCTGGAACGTGCTCGAGCCCAGCAGCCGCGAGCTCCAGGTGAGCTCCAGCGACGAGATCGATCCGCGCGAGGGGTCCAGCGGGTTGTTCACCTTCGGAATGGACCCGGTGGCGGTCAGGGTCGCGAGCACCGCGTTCTGGCGCAGCCGCGCCACCAGGTCGGGCGTGCAGGCATTGAACGAGGCGCAGAAGCTCTCGGGCGTGGCCTCGGTGTGGCCGTAGGCGAGCGTATACGCGAGCGAGAGCGGGTAGCGCCGCTTGGGCGTCTCGCGGCGGAGGATGATCGAGGTGCCGGTCTCCTGCCGCAGGTACACCTTGAACTCCGAGCGCCGCTCGGTGAACAGCGAGACCGCGATGGTGTTGTTGGTCGAGAGGAACGCCGGCCGGCGAATGGACGCGCCCAGGTTGAAGTTGACCTTGGCCGAGCCGACCGAATCCTCGCTCGAGTTGCCGCAGATGCTCCGGTCGAGGCCCAGATCGAACGGGCGGCCGACCCCGACCTTGGAGATCTGGCTGGTGAGGTCCAGAATCCGCCCGCCGCCGCCCAGGAAGTTGCGGGTAGTCCAGCCGAGCGACCCCCGGAAGCAATCGTCGGTGCCGTACCCGAGGCCGCCTCGCACTCGCCGGCGGCGCGACTCACTCACCTGCACCACGAGCGGCACCGAGTCGGCGTCGGGCTGGAATTTGGCCGAATCGATGTTGACGGTGGCATACCGGAACAGGTCCGACGCGTACAGGTTCCGCTGGCTCTGGTACAGCTCGTCCTGGGAGTAGGCTCGGCCGGGGCGCGCGATGATCAGGTTGCGCACCAGCTGCGGCTCGATCCGGCTGGTGCCGATCACGTTGACCGTGCCGATGACCGCGCTGTCGCCCGGGACGGCATCGAAGGTGACCTTCGCGGTCTCGGCGTCCTTGTTGGTCTCGAAGCTGGTGAACACCCGGGCGGAAGGCCGGGCCCGGTCGCGGAGCCGCCGGGTGAGGGTGTCCGCGGTCGCCTGCATCACGTAGCGGTTGAACGGGTCGCCGGTCTGAAGCGGGAGGTCCACCAGCGTTTCCCGCCGGACCCGCTCGGGCAGCGTATCGAGCCCGGTCAGGGTGAGGGTGGTGACCCGGATCGGCTCGCCTTCCTTGATCCGGAAGACGATGTACGCGTTCACCGGCGTCCGTCGCACGACGGTATCCACCTCGACGTGCGGGTAGCCGCTCCGCCGATACAGCACCTCGAGCCGGACCACGTCGCGCTTGAACTCCTGTTCGTCGAAATAGCGCTTCTCGCCCAGGCCAAGCGACCGGATCAGAAAGGCCCGCGCGAACCAGCTCGAGTTGGTGGTGGCGATGGCGCTGGCGAGGACTTCGTCCGGGATGGCGCTGTTGCCGTCAAAGTCGAGCTTGCGGACAACCCGCGGCTGCTCCTGGGCGGCCAATTGGACGGCCGCGGCGAGGAACCAGGCGCACGCAATCGCGGCCACGCCCCTCACTGAGGCTCCTTGGCCGGACGACGAGGGATGCGGGGGAGCGAGGGCGCGATTGACGACATGCTTTAAGCTCAGTAGTTTGACCACCTTACGCCTTCATGTCAACGTCCGCGGGGCGGCCGGAGCCGCCCTGCCGCGGACCGGCCGCGGCAGGGCTCCCATTCTCACTCGCGCGGGCGCAGCTATTCCTCTGATTTCCAGGCAGTCACTGCTCGGCTTTCTGGCTTCGATCGTGTGCGGTCTCGCGGCCTGCGCCGTCGGCGACGGCACCCGTCCCAACGGCCTGAGCTACTTCCTCACCGCCGACCCGGCCTCGCTCGATCCCGCCGCCTCCAACGACGTGCAGAGCGGTGAGATGGTGGCCCTGCTGTTCGACAACCTGGTCCAGTTCGACGTCGATGCCGGGCTCGTGCCCGGACTCGCGACCCGCTGGGAAGCCGACGCCACCGGCACCGTGTACACCTTCCACCTGCGCACCAACGCCCGGTTCCACGACGGCCGCGCGGTGACCGCGCCGGTGGTTCGGGCATCGATGCTTCGGGCGCTGGCGCCGGGATCGGGAGCGGCCCGCGTGTGGCCGCTGCTGCCCATCAAGGGCGCACGCGAGTACGCCGCCGGCACCGCCACCTCCGTCCCGGGCATCGCGGTGCCGAACGACAGCACGGTCGTGTTCACCCTGAGCCAGCCGCTCAACATCTTTCCCAAGCTTCTCGCGATGCCGGTGGCCGCCGTCGTGCCGGCGCCCACGCCGCCCGGCTTCGACCAGGCGCCCGTGGGAAGCGGGCCGTGGCGATTCGTCTCCTGGTCGCACGACGACCAGCTGGTGCTGGCGCGCAACGCGTCCTACTGGGGCGCCGCGCCGAAGGAAGATTCGCTCACCGTGCGCATCATCCCCGAGGCGCTCACCCAGGCCGCGGAGTACGAGACCGGCCACCTCGACGTGGTCGAGATTCCGTACGGCGAGACCCGCCGCTGGGAGCTGGCCCATCCGGACGAGCTTCAGCGGCGGCCCACCATTCGCGATCTCTACATCGCCATGAATACCACCCGCGGTCCGCTCCGGGATCTGCGAGTGCGCCGGGCGCTGAACCTCGCGGTGGACGTCGAGACCCTGCTCCGCACCCAGATGTCGGGCCGCGGCGTGCGGGCCGCCGGCGCGATCCCTCCCGGCATCGTGGGCTACGACTCCACCCGCGCGCCGTACCCGTGGGATACCGCCGCCGCGCGCCGCCTGCTGGTCGAGGCCGGCTACGCCAAGGGGTTCCGGCTTCAGCTCTGGCGCAACAAGCGGGAGGAGTTCGCCCGCATCGCGCAGTCGGTGCAGCAGGACCTGGCCGCGGTGGGCGTCCAGGTGGAGATCGTCGAGCGCGATGCGCCGAGCGTCCGCGCCACGGTGCGGAACGGCTCGGCCGATCTCTATCTGGGTGACTGGTACGCCGACTACCCCGACCCCGAGAACTTTTCCTATCCCTTGTTCCACTCCGGCAACCGCGGGCCCGGCGGGAACTACGCCTTCCTCGACGACTCGGCGGTGGACGCGATGATCGTGCGGGCCCGGAGCACGCCCGACTCGGCCGAAAAGGCGCGCCTCTCGCGCGAGGTCGACGGGCGGGTCTTCGCGCTCGCACCATGGATCTTTCTCTGGTTTCCCATCGACGTCTGGGCCGAGCAGCCCGGCGTGAAGGGCTGGCGCATCCCGGCCGTGTTCACCGGGCAGCGCTGGACTCAGGTGGTGCGCGACCGGTGACCCGCTTCCTGCTCGCCCGGCTGGCGCTGCTGGTGCCGACGCTGCTCGGCGTCCTGGCCGTCACGTTCCTGCTCCTGTACGTGGCCCCCGGCGATCCGGTCGAGGCCATGGTGGGCGAGCGCGCCGATTCGGCGACCATGGCGAGCCTCCGGGCCAAGCTCCACCTCGACGACCCGGTGCCGCTGCAGTTCGTTCGCTACCTCGGCGGCGTGCTCCGCGGCGACCTCGGCACCAGCTACATCACCCGCCGCCCCATCCTCGACGACCTGCTCCACCGGTTTCCGGCCACGCTCCAGCTCGCCGGCGCCGCCATGCTGTTCGCGGCGGTGATGGGCATCTCCGCCGGCGTGTACGGTGCCTGGCGGCCGGGAAGCTGGCCCGATCGGCTCGGCACGCTCGGGGCCTACCTCGGCGTGTCGTTCCCGGTCTACTGGGTGGGGCTGTTGCTGATCATGGTCTTCGCGGTGACCTTGCGCTGGCTGCCGCCCTCGGGCGCGCGGGGCCCGGTCTACCTCGTCCTGCCGGCCCTCGCGCTGGGAATGCGCTCGGTGGCCGTCCTGTCGCGCATGACCCGCGCCGCCATGCTGGAAGTGCTGCACAGCGACTTCGTGCGCACCGCCCGCGCCAAGGGCCTGGGCGAGGGGCGCGTGGTGCTCCGCCACGCCTTCCGGAACGCGCTGCTGCCGGTGGTGACGGTGCTGGGCCTCGACTTCGGCAGTTATCTCACCGGCTCCATCCTGACCGAGACCATCTTCTCATGGCCGGGGGTGGGGCGCTACGTGCTCACGGCGATCGACAAGCGCGACCTCCCCGCCATTCAGGGGAGCATTCTGTTCCTGAGCGTGATCTTCGTGCTGGTCAACCTGATGACGGATATCGTCTATGCGCGTGTGGATCCCCGGATCGAGTATGACTGACGACGAAAAGACGGAAAGACGGAAAGACGGAAGGACCTGCAGTCACGGGCGCCGCGGCGAGAGCAGGTCGCGGAGCCGGGCGGAGCGGGCGGGATCGATGCGGCCGGGTCTCAGTGCCTGGCGTAGTCGTTGGCTCGTCGCCGCGCTGGCAGGTCTTTCCGTGCTTCCCTCCTTCCGTCCTTCCGTCGCGAGCGCGCAAGCGCTCGCCCGCCGCCTCGATGCCCGCCTCGACGCGCCGCCCATGGACCGGAACCTGTGGGGCGTGGCCCTGGTGGACGAGAAGGGCGGTCTGCGCTACGGCCGCAACCAGCGGCAGCTCTTCATCCCCGCGAGCAACACCAAGATCGTCGTCGCCGCGGTGGCGTCGGCCCTGCTGCCGCCCGACTGGACGGTGAAGACCAGTCTCTACGCCGACGGGCCGGTCGCCAGCGGCGTGCTCCAGGGCGACCTCGTACTGTACGGCCGCGGCGACCCGACCTTCGGCAAGCGCTGCTTTGCGACCGACACGCTGCGCGAAGGCGCCTGCGAGACTGACTCCTACACCCGGCTTCGCACGCTGGCCGACGGCCTCCGGGCCCGTGGCATTCGCGAGGTCCACGGCGATCTGGTAGGCGACGGCAGCTACTTCGAGTCCACCGTGGTCCACCCGGGCTGGGAAACGTTCGACCTCAACTGGTGGTACGCCGCGCCGGTGTCGGGGCTGGGATTCAACGACAACAGCGTGGACTTCACCTGGGGGCCAGGCACCGCGCCCGGCACGCCCGCGGTGATCACCATGTCGCCCGACGTGGGCGATGTCACCTTCGAGAACCGGACCGTCACCATCCCGGCCGGCGGGGAGTCCGACATCGGCGACCGGTTCTACCGCGAGCCAGGCACGCTCCACGTGTGGGCCGAAGGCACCGCGGCGCTGGACAAGCCGACCCAGACCGAGTCGTTCGCCATGCCGGATCCCAACCTGTTCACGGCCCGCGCCCTGCGACAGGTGCTGACCGAGGCGGGCATCGCGATCACCGGCACGACCCGATCCACCACCGACTCGATGCGCTACCGGCAGGCGCGGACGACCCCGCCGCTTGCGGAGATCACCTCCCGCCCATTCCGGGAGTGGGTGTTTCCCATCCTCAATCGCAGCCAGAACTGGTTCGCGGAGATGGTCCTCAAGCAGCTCGGCCGCCAGTTCGGCCGAGCCGGCTCGTGGGACGAGGGCCTCGCGGTGGAGCGGCGGTTCCTCATCGACTCGGTGCGGGTGGACTCGACCGAGTTCCGGCTCCAGGACGGCTCCGGCCTCTCGAGCGGCAACCTGGTGAGCCCGCTCGCGTTCACCCGTATCCTGCGCTACATCCGCTCCCATCCCCGTGCCCAGACCTTCATGGCCGCCCTGCCGCAGTCGGGCAACGTGGGCTCGCTCCGCACCCGTTTCATGGGGACGCCGCTGCAAGGGCGGGTGCGCGCGAAGGACGGCAGCATCGGCGGGGTGAACTCCCTGTCGGGCTTCATCGACCGGCCGGACGGAAAGGTCTGGACCTTCTCGGTCCAGGCGAATCATCATGCGCAGCCCGGCCGGGTGGCGATCCAGCGAATCGACAGCATCGTGGTGGAGATGGGAAGACGGTGAAGTAGGACGGGAAGACGGGAGGACGGAAAGACGGAAGGACCAGCACATCCGGCTGGGCCATCGACCCCCGCGTGGTGTGCTGGTCCTTCCGTCCTTCCGTCCTTCCGTCCTCCTCGCCACCTTTCCCTCCCATGCTCCTCCTCCTCATCCGCCACGCCCATGCCGGCGACCGTGACCCCGACCAGTGGCCCGATGACCGCGATCGCCCGCTGACCGACAAGGGCCGCAAGATCCAGCGCCGCGTGAGCCGCACGCTCGGCGAGCTGAAGCTCACGCCCGCCCGCGTCCTCACCAGCCCCTGGACCCGCGCGGTCCAGACGGCGGACATCCTCGTGACCGAGCTCGCCATTGCCACCCCGCCGATCGAATGCGCCGCCCTCGCCGCCAACCCCGAGCTGAGCCGCATCGCCGATGACATCGGCGAGCCGGGCACCAGCGCGATCGTGGCCCTGGTGGGACACTCCCCGTGGATCGAGGAGCTCGCCGCGATGCTCCTGACCGGCGAGCCGTCCGGCCTGCGCACGGACTATCCCAAGAGCGGTGTGATGGGAATCGACGTGCAGAAGGTCGGACCGGGAGTGGGAGAGCTGAGGTTCTTCCTGCGGCCGAAGATGGCTTGAGGAGGACGGAAGGACGGGAGGACGGGAGGACGGGAGGACGGGAAGACGGGAAGACGGGAGGACCAGCACACCGGTCGGAAGGATGCGTCGGTCCTCATCCCGAGCGC
>Ga0308176_10002704_pt1 | contig 11242 bp, 11 predicted proteins | sample PhyCR2_3_FD_203890 | JGI IMG/M metagenome (GOLD analysis project Ga0308176, IMG submission 203890) | Soil microbial communities from UC Gill Tract Community Farm, Albany, California, United States - DLSLS.C.R2 | ecosystem: Environmental > Terrestrial > Soil > Agricultural land | place: USA... | reverse complement strand
GTACCAGCTCGCGGTGATCGTCGGGTCGCGGATCCCGGGGTTGGTCACGCAATGGCCGAGCTTGATCTTCTCGGTCTGCACCGCGGCGATCGGGAGGGTCGCGTAGCTGTCCTGCCAGAGGATGTGCGAGTCGTAGGTCCACCCGTACTCGAAACCCTTGCTCTCGCCGTTCTGGAACACCTCGACGAGGCGCGTGTACGGCGGATCCGGCAGAGCCGTGACGCCGAAGCTCAACATGTGCTCCTCCTCCCCGGTCGGTGGCAGGGGAATGAGCATATCGCCCCGAAATCCGCCCGCACATGGCCTTCGTGTTCCTCGTGCTCGCGTTCGTCGCCGGCTCCGCGCTTCCCGTGCAGGCGGGGCTGAACGCGCGGCTCGCGACCTTCGTCGGCGGCCCGATCCGCGCCTCGATGATCTCGTTCGGGATCGGGACGCTCGTGCTGTTCGTGCTTTCACTGCTCGTGACCCGGGGCGTGATCAACACCTCGCGCCTCGGCGACGTGCCCTGGTGGGGCTGGCTCGGCGGCGCGGTCGGGGCCGGGTACGTCGCCTCGACGGTGGCGGCCGCGCCGCGGCTCGGCGCGCTCAATCTGTTCGCCGCGGTCATCTTCGGGCAGCTGCTCTGCTCGGTCCTGCTCGACCACTACGGCGTGCTCTACCGCGAGCACGCGCTCAGCACCGGCCGCATCGCCGGCGTCCTTCTGCTTGCGGCAGGCGTCGCCCTGGTTCGGTTCTTCTAGTCCATGTAAAGCAGCTCCAGCCAGGGGCGCAACGCGGCCTCGGGGTAGCTCGAGCTCGGCAGGGCCGGCCCGCCGACGCCCGGGTCCTCCTGCTCGTCGGCCAGCTTCAACAGCACGCCGTAGTTGGGAAGCTCGCCCGAGGCCCACGCCGCGACCGTGTCGGTCAAGTCCCAGACGAGCCGCTCCGGGCGCGCGTCCGGCTCGATCTCGGCCGACGCCGCCGGCGGGCCAAAGGCCACCTCTCTCCGTGTGTACCAGCTCGCCGTGTAGATCGGCCGCGCTTCGATCGTAAAACCGCGGCCTGTGCACGGCGCGGTGCGTCGTGCCGGCGCGACGCACGTGCGGTCGTACGAGAGCGTCAGCTCGGCAGCGAGCACCTCGGCGCCGGGCGGCAGCGCGTCGAGCTGGAAGCGCAGCGCCGAGCGCCAGACCTTGTCGCCGGCCCCGCCGAACTCGAGCCGGTCGAGGTTGTCGCGGTAGCAGCGCTCCTGCCAGTCGTAGCCCCAGTTGCAGAGGAACGGCAGCGATACGTCGTCAGCAGGCGCGAAGACGACGCCGTGCACGGCCGCCGACGCAGGCGCCCCCACCGCCAAGCCGAGCAGGAGTACGAGCACGAAGCGCATCTCGCCAACCGTGCCCGAACAACCGTCAGGTGTGTGTGACGCCTTCGTGCCGAAACCGTGACTTCTAGGCGGCGGCGACGCGGGCGATCGTCTTGTCGGCCAGGCGGTCGAGCGCCTGGACCGAGAGCTCGAGGTGCTCGTCCTTCGTGTCCTCGAGCTTCGTGTGCGAGAGGCCGCGCAGGCTCTGGACGAAGACCATCACCGTGGGCACGCCGGCGCGTGCGACCTCGGCGGCGTCGTGCAGCGGGCCGCTCGGCAGCCGGTGCGACTCACCCGCCACCTCCCGGATCGACTCGTCCGCCAGCTCGACCAGGCCCTCGTCGAACAGGATCGGCTCGATGTTCCAGATCCGCTCCCAGTCGACCTCGATCTCCTCCTCCTGCGCGAACCGCCGCGACGCGGCCTCGGCGTTGCTGAGCATCTCCGCGAGCTGATTCGCATCGAGGTGGCGCTGGTCGAGCAGACACTCGGCCGTCTCGACCACTGAGGTGACGATCCCCGGCCGCGTGACGACGCCGCCCATCGTGCAGACCGCGCCGCCGCCGACGCGCTTCGCGATCTCGCGGATCTCGAGCTCGAGCTTCGCCGCTCCGGCGAGCGCGTCGCGGCGCTTGTCCATCGGCGTCGAGCCCGCGTGCGCGGCCTGGCCGCGGAAGGTGACCTGGTGGCGCTCGACGCCGAACGTCCCGAGCACGACGCCCAGCGGCAGGTTCAGCGACTCGAGCACCGGCCCCTGCTCGATGTGCAGCTCGAGGTAGGCCGCGGCCCCCTCCAGCTGCGAGCGCGCCTCCAGCGCTCGGTCGAGCTCGACCCCATGCGCGCGCAACGCGTCGGGCAGAGCCACGCCGTCGGCGTCACGCCGCTGCCGCAACTCGTCCTGGTCGTCCATCGAGCCGCCCGCGGCGGACGAGCCGAAGAGCGAGCGCCCGAAGCGCGCGCCCTCCTCGTCGGCCCAGTCGACGAGGCGCACCGTCACAGCCGGCTGCCCGTCTTCGGCGAGCCGCCGCATCACCTCGACTCCGGCCATCACGTTCAGGCAGCCGTCGAGCCAGCCGCCGTTCGGCACCGAGTCGATGTGCCCACCGATCAGCACCGCCCGCTCCGACGCCCCCGGCAGCGTCCACCACTGGTTGCCGGACTCGTCGAGCTCGTACTCGAGCGACAGGCCGTCGAGCTTCCCACGCAACCACTCGCGAGCCTGCGCCCAGGTGTCTGTCCACGCGACCCGCTGCGCGCCGTTCTCGTCGCCGGTCAGCTCGCGCAGCTCCTTCAGCTCGGCGACGGTCCGGCTCGGGTCGATCACAGCGCGATCGTAAACCGGTCGCGGTGCGTGTGGTAAGAGATATACGTGGCGACGATTGCCGCGCCGGCACGGCCCACGTCGCGCAGGGATGCCCTGCGAAGCGCGATCGCGCGCGTCGCGTTGTTCGTGGCGGTGCTCGCGGTGCTCTGGGGGCTCTGGGAGGGTTACCGCTGGCTCTGGATCCACGAGGGCTGGACGTGGCCATTCGTCGTGGACGACACGACCATGCCCCACCTGTCCGACATCTTCGCCGCCCTCTGGGGCAGTGCCTCGCCGGGCGGCGTCGGGCCGCGCCTGATCACCGTCCTCGGCAAGGGCGCCCTCTTCACGGCCAAAGAGGCGGCAGTCGGGTTTGCCATCGGTGCGCTCGTCGGGTTCACTCTCGGCGTCTTCCTGGCGCACTTCCGGCTCCTGCAGCGCGGACTGCTGCCCTGGGTCGTGGCCTCCCAGACCGTGCCGATCCTCGTCGTCGCCCCGATGGTGGTCGTCTGGGCGAACCCGAAGCTGCCGAGCGGCCTGAAGGACTGGGGCGCGGTTGCCCTGATCGCGGCCTATCTGACCTTCTTCCCCGTGACCGTGAACACGATTCGCGGGCTGCAGTCGGCCGACCGGCGCGCACTCGAGTTGATGCGCAGCTACGCCGCCGGCAACTGGCGGATCCTCTGGAAGCTTCGCTTCCCGGCTGCGCTCCCGTACATCTTTGCGGCGCTCAAGATCGGCGCTACGGCGAGCGTCGTCGGCGCCTTGATCGGCGAGCTCCCGTCGTCGATCCCGAACGGCCTCGGCGCCCAGATCATCAACTTCAGCCAGTACTACTCCACCGAGCCGCGCGGGCTCTGGGCGACGAACGTGGTCGCCGCTGCGCTCGGCATCTCGTTCTTCCTCGTGATCGTGCTGCTCGAAAAGCTCGTCGTGCGCCGCGCGCCGGAGAACCTCGTATGAGCGTCGTCGAGATCGCCGGGCTGACGAAGAAGTTCGGGCAGACGACGGCGCTGCAGGGCATCGACCTCGAGATCGCCGAGCGCGAGTTCGTCTCGTTGATCGGCCCCTCCGGCTGTGGCAAGTCCACGCTGCTGCGGATCGTCGGCGACCTGATCGAGCCGACCTCCGGCACGGTGGCGGTCAACGGCAAGCCGGCTCGACAGGCGCGGATGGACCGCGACTACGGGATCGTCTTCCAGGATCCGGTGCTCTACGACTGGCGGACCGTGGCCAAGAACGTCGCGCTGCCGCTCGAGATGGCGCGCTGGTCGCGGCAGAGGCGGAACGAGCGCGTGCAGAAGATGCTCGAGCTCGTCGAGCTCCAAGGGTTCGAGAACCACCGGCCCTGGCAGCTCTCCGGCGGCATGCAGCAACGCGTCTCGATCGCCCGGGCGCTCGCGTTCGATCCTGCGCTGCTGCTGATGGACGAGCCGTTCGGGGCGCTCGACGAGATGACCCGCGAGCGGCTGAACATGGAGCTGCTGGACATCTGGCAGGCGAGCGGCTCGACGATCGTGTTCGTCACACACTCGATCGCCGAGGCCGTGTTCATCTCCACACGCGTGGTCGTGATGTCGCCGCGCCCGGGGCGCATTTCCGAGGTGATCCCGATCGACCTGCCGCAGCCGCGCGCGGCCTCGACCCGCGAGGAGCCGCACTTCTTCGAGCTCGTCACGCGCGTTCGGGAGGCGCTACACCTCGGCCACGACCTGGACCGCGCGGCCTCGCCGACGCAGAAGGCAACGGCATGAGCAGCGGCACCCCGGTTGCCGTCCAGCCGATCCCTCGTGGCGGCCTCGGTCGCCTGGTCGGTCGGCGCGCCGTCGACTGGCTGCCCGCCCTCGCCGTGCTCATCGGAATGATCGCGTTGTGGCAGGGCCTCATCGTCTGGACACACGCCCAGCAATTCCTGCTGCCCAAGCCGACGTCGATCGCCTCCGCATTCTGGACCGACAAGCACGAGCTCTGGTCGGCCGGCTGGTACACGTTCCAGGAGGCGCTCGGCGGCTTCGTGCTCGGCTCCGGCCTCGCGATCCTGCTGGCGCTCGTCCTCGCGCGTTGGCGCCCCCTCGGAGCGGCGCTGCTTCCCTACGCCGTGGCGGCCAATGCGATCCCGATCATCGCCTTCGCGCCGATCACGAACCAGTGGTTCGGCGGCGGCCTGACCAAGAGCTCGAAGATCGCGATCGCCGCCATCCTCTGCTTTTTCCCGGTGCTCGTGAACACGCTCCGTGGCCTCACCTCGGTCAGACCGCAGGATCTCGAGCTGATGCGCTCGTACGGGGCCGGCAGCGTCGAGGTCTTCCGTCGCGTCCGGATCCCGACCTCGCTGCCGTTCATGTTCACCGGCCTGAAGGTCGCCACCGTCCTCGCGATGATCGGCGCCGTCGTCGGTGAGTACTTCGGCGGAGCGCTGAACGCCATTGGCGTGCTCATCCTCTCGCGGTCGCGCGTGTTCCAGTTCAACGAGGCCTGGGCGGGCGTGCTCGTGGTTTGCCTCTTCGGCCTCGCCCTCTACATCGCGGTTGCGTCGCTCGAGCGATTCGTGCTGCGGTGGGTGCCATCGACATCGGAATGACGACACGTCACAATCGTCAGGTCCGAACGTGAGGAAAGGGGAACGATGAAGCATCGGAGGTACTGGGTCGGGGCGCTCGCGACGCTCGCGCTCGCCGGCGGCATCCTCGCAGCGGTCGGAACCGCCGCGCCGTCGAAGCAGTCGTCGCAGAAGCTCACCAAGCTGACCTTCCAGCTGAAGTGGGTGACGCAAGCGCAGTTCGCGGGCTACTACGCCGCGGAGGCGAAGGGCTTCTACAAGAAAGCCGGGCTCGACGTGAACATCCGCGTCGGCGGGCCCGACATCATCCCGGAGCAGGTCGTGGCCGGCGGGCAGGCACAGCTGGGGTTGGACTGGCTGCCGAGCCTGATGTCGGCCCGCGACCAGGGCACGAAGCTGGTAAACATCGCGCAGGTCTTCACACGCAGCGGGATGACCGAGATCACCTGGAAGAGCAGCGGGATCAACACGGTCGCGAAGATGAAGGGCAAGAAGGTCGGCAACTGGCTCGGCGGCAACGAGTTCGAGCTCTTCGCTGCGCTCAGCCGCGCCGGCATGGACCCGACGCACAACAAAGGCGTCACGATCGTGAAGCAACCCTTCGACATGAACCTGTTCCTGAAGAAGCAGATCGACGCTGCGTCGGCGATGACCTACAACGAGCTCGCGCAGGTCCTCGAGTCAAAAAATCCGAAGACGGGCAAGCTCTACAAGCTGAGCAGCCTGAACGTGATCAAGATGGACAAGATCGGCACGGGCATGCTCGAGGACGGGATCTTCGGCACGGAGTCCTGGCTGAAGGACAAGAAGAACCAGGCGACGGCGAAGAAGTTCCTCGCGGCGTCGTTCAAGGGCTGGATCTACTGCCGGTCGCACCTGAAGGACTGCGTCAAGATCGTTCTCTCGCACGGGCCAACGCTCCTCAAGGGTCACCAGACGTGGCAGATGAACGAGATCAACGCGCTGATCTGGCCGGCTCCGCTCGGCATCGGCTTGATGAACCCGAAGGACTACAAGTTCACGGCGAAGACGACGGCCAAGTACAACCACCTGAAGTCGGTGCCCGGGCACGCGGCGTACCGGACGGACCTTGCGAAGGCAGCGCAGAGCGCGCTCAAGAAGCAGGGCATCGACATCTACGGCAAGGGATACAAGAAGGCCAAGATCAAGGTCACGCCAGGCGGGGAGTAGGAACGGAATGTGAACTGCGGGGCCGGCGCGGCCCCGCAGTTCCGAAAGGAGCGCCATGTCGGTTCTGATCAAAGGCGGCCGGATCATCACCGCCGCCGACGATTACGTCGCCGACGTCTACGTCGAGGACGAGACCGTGTCGCTGATCGGCGAGTCGCTCGACGTCAGCGCCGACAAAGTGATCGACGCGAGCGGCAAGTACGTCCTGCCGGGCCTCGTCGACCCGCACACGCACCTCGACATGCCCTTCGGGGGGACGGTCACGATCGACGACGTCGAGTCGGGCCAGACCGCGGCCGCCTTCGGCGGTACGACCACGCACGTCGACTTCATCATCCAGCCGCCGGGCTCGAGCTTCGCGGACGCGCTCGCCGACTGGCGCTCGAAGGCCGCCGGCAAGCAGGTGATCGACATGGGCTACCACATGGCGGTCACCGACCTGCACGACGGCGGCTCGCTCGAGGAGCTGGCTACGCTGCCCGACGAGGGCATCACCTCGTACAAGCTCTTCATGGCCTACAAGGGCGCGTTGATGGTCGACGACGAGACGCTCTTCCGCACGATGGAGGTCGCCTCGGAGACCGGCGCGCTCGTGATGGTGCACGCCGAGAACGGCGACCTGATCGACGTGCTCGTGCGCCAGGCGCTCGAGGCCGGGAACACGGATCCGCTCTACCACGCGCTGACCCGTCCGCCCGAGGCCGAGGGCGAGGCCACCAACCGTGCGATCCAGCTCGCGCACGTCGCCGGCGCTCCGCTGTACGTCGTCCACGTCACGTGCCGCGAGGCGGTCGAGCCGATCGCCCGCGCGCGCGAGGCCGGCTGGGACGTCTGGGGCGAGACCTGCACGCAGTACTTCTTCAACTCGCTCGACGACATCTCGAAGCCGAACTTCGAGGGCGCGAAGTACGTCTACTCGCCGCCGGTGCGCGACAAGTCGAACTGGGACGTGCTCTGGAACGCCGTGCGCACGGACGCGCTCTCCGCGATCTCGACCGACCACTGTGCCTTCCTCTTCGACGGCCAGAAGACGCTCGGCAAGGACGACTTCTCGAAGATCCCGAACGGCGGCCCCGGCCTCGAGAACCGGCTGCACATGATCCACGAGTTCGGCGCCCGCGCCGGCCGGATCTCGCTCAACCGGATGGTCGAGCTGCTGGCCACCTCGCCGGCGAAGCTGTTCGGCCTCTACCCGAAGAAGGGCACGGTCGCGGTCGGCTCCGACGCCGACCTCGTGATCTTCGATCCCGAGCGCAAGCACACGATCACGGCCGCGAACCAGCACTCGAAGACCGACTACAACCTTTACGAGGGCACCGAGGTCACCGGTACACCCGAAGTCGTGCTGCTGCGCGGGAACGTGCTCGTCGAAGGCGAAGAGCTGGTCGCCTCGCCGGGGATCGGCCAGTATGTGGCTCGCGCGAAGTTCGGCCAGGAACTGCGCGCTAAGAGCGCGATCGCCTAGCGAGTCTGCGGGAAGCCCAGGTCGACCTTCGAGGTCGCCGGGTCCGGCCAACGCGAGGTGACGACCTTGCCCTGCGTGTAGAACTGGATCCCCTCGGGCCCGTAGACGTGCAGGTCGCCGAAGAGCGAGTTCTTCCAGCCGCCGAACGAGTAGTAGGCGACAGGCACCGGGATCGGGACGTTGACGCCGACCATGCCGGCGTTCACCTCGAACTGGAACTGCCGGGCGACGCCGCCGTCGCGCGTGAAGATCGCGACGCCGTTGCCGTACGGGTTCTCGTTCACCAGGCGTACGGCCTCCTCGTAGGTGTCGACGCGCGTGATCCCGAGCACCGGCCCGAAGATCTCGTCCTTGTAGACGTCCATCTCGGGCGTGACCTCGTCGAGCAGGGTGACGCCAAGGAAGAAGCCGCCGTTGTCAGGCGCCGTCTCACGGCCGTCGGTGACGACCTTCGCGCCCTCGGCGGCGCCCTTCTCGATGTACGAGGCGACCTTGTCGCGGTGCTCGCGCGTCACGAGCGGGCCCATCTCGGAGTCCGGCTTCATGCCGTCGCCGACCTTCACCTTCGGCAGCCGCTCCTGGATCGCCCCGACCAGGTCGTCGGCGGCGTGGCCGACCGCGACCAGCATCGAGACGGCCATGCAGCGCTCACCCGCCGAGCCGTAGCCGGCGCTGACGGCCGCGTCGGCGGCCATCTCGATGTCGGCGTCGGGGAGCACGATCATGTGGTTCTTCGCCCCACCGAGCGCCTGCACGCGCTTGCCGGCCTTCGTGCCCGTCTCGTAGACGTAGCGCGCGATCGGCGTGGAGCCGACGAAGCTGACGGCGGCGATCTCGGGATGCTCGAGCACCGCGTCGACGGCCACCTTGTCGCCGTGCACGACGTTGAAGACGCCGTCCGGGAGGCCGGCCTCCTTCAGCAGCTCCGCGGTCAGCATCGAGGCGGAAGGGTCCTTCTCCGACGGCTTGAGCACGAAGGTGTTCCCGCAGGCGATCGCGGGCGCCCACATCCACATGGGCACCATCGCGGGGAAGTTGAACGGCGTGATCCCGGCCACGACGCCGTGCGGCTGGCGGATCGAGTAGACGTCGATCCCGGTCGAGGCCTGCTCCGAGTAGCTGCCTTTCAGGAGCTCGGGGATGCCGCAGCAGTACTCGATCACCTCGAGCCCGCGCGCGACCTCGCCCTTCGCGTCGGAGAGCACCTTGCCGTGCTCGAGCGTGAGCAGGCGCGCGAGATCCTCGGAGTGGTCGTGAAAGAGCTCGCGGATGCGGAAGAACGTCTCGGTGCGGCGTGAGAGGGAGACTGTGCGCCAGCTTTCGAACGCGCGCCTCGCCGCCTGGACGGCCGCGTCGACCTCCTCGACGCTGGCGAAGTCGACGGCGCCGCTCTGCTCGCCGGTGGCCGGGTTGTAGACGGGGCCATTGCGCCCCGATGTGCCTTCGACCCGCTGGCCGCCGATCCAGTGCGAGATCCGCGTCACCTCGCCCGAACGTTCCTCTGTGAACTGCTCCGCTACCTCGGTCATCTCCCGCCTCCTTCGAGTCGACGCCAGACTAGCGCTAGGATCGTTTCGTGGCTGTAGAGCAGGGCCTCGACGCGAAGCGGATCCAGGAGCTCGACAAGCAGCACGTGCTGCACTCCTGGTCGGTTCAGGACCAGCTCAACCCGCTCGTCGTGACGGGCGGCGAAGGCCGCTATTTCTGGGACGCCGAGGGGAACCGCTACCTCGACTTCGCCTCGCAGCTCGTCAACGTCTCGATCGGGTACCAGCACCCGAAGGTCGTGGCGGCGATCAAGGAGCAAGCGGACAAGCTGACGACGATCGGGCCGCCGATGGCGCACGAGGCGCGCTCCGAGCTCGCCCGCCTGCTCGCCGAGGTGACGCCGGGCGACCTGACGATGTCGTTCTTCACGAACGGGGGCGCCGAGGCGAACGAGAACGCGATCAAGCTGGCGCGCTGGTACACGGGCCGTCACAAGATCATCGCGCGTTACCGCTCCTACCACGGGGCGACCGGCGGCGCGATCACGCTCACCGGCGACCCGCGCCGCTGGCCCGCCGAGCCGGGGATCCCGGGCGTCGTGCGGATGCTCGACCCGTACACCTACCGCTGCCCGGCCGGCCATCCCGACCCGTGCCCGGTCTGCACGGGCGCGCCGCACTTCGAGGAGATCCTCCAGTACGAGGGGCCGCAGAACATCGCCGCGGTGATCATGGAGACGATCGTCGGGACGAACGGGATCATCGTCCCGCCCGACGGTTACCTGCAGGCGATCCGCGAGGTCTGCGACCGGCACGGGATCCTGCTGATCTGCGACGAGGTGATGGCCGGCTTCGGCCGCACCGGCAAGTGGTTCGGCGTCGACAACTGGGGCGTCGTGCCGGACATCATGACCGTGGCCAAGGGGATCAACTCCGGCTACGTGCCGCTCGGCGCGATGATCCTCAACCAGAAGCTCGCCGACTGGGTGCAGGACAAGTACTTCGCGGGCGGGCTGACGTACTCAGGCCATGTGCTCGCTTGCGCGTCGGCGATCGCCTCGATCGAGGCCTTCCAGGAGGAGGGCATCGTCGAGAACTCGGCGGCGATGGGCGAGGTGCTCGGCGCGCGGCTCGGCGAGCTGATGGAAAAGCACCCGTCGATCGGCGAAGTGCGCGGTAAGGGGCTCTTCTGGGGCATCGAGCTCGTCAAGGACCGCGAGACGCGCGAGCCGCTCGTGCCGTTCAACGCGGCCGGCGACGCCGGCGCGCCGGTGGCGAAGCTGGTCAAGGCCGCGATGGAGCGCGGGCTCTACCTGATGACCCACTGGAACGTGATCGTGGTGGCGCCACCGCTGACGATCACGCGCGACGAGCTCGACGAGGGCCTCGACGTGCTCGACGAGGTTTTGGCTCTGACGGACTGAGGTACCCTGGTTTCCTCCGCCGCCGAGGGGGTCGCCATTCCCGCCATCAGGATCGAAGCGCCGACAGCCGGCGCCGCCACGCAGCTGGTCTGCGACCTGGTGCCGTTCGCCCGCACCGACGTCGTCCCGATCGACGATGAGCGCTGGGAGGTCAGGGTCGAGGGGAGCACCGACGACGAGCTCGACGCGGTTCTGATCGCGATCGCGCGCTGGGCGACGGCGAACCAGCTCGACGAGAAGCGCGTGCTCGTCGACGGCGAGCCGGTCGAGCTGCCCGACCCGGCCTAGTCCTCGTGCTCGAGCGGCAGGCTCGTCGCGACGATGCGGCGACCCTCCCGCTGGTAGACGACGTCCACACTGTCGTTCTGGCGGTAGGTCCCCGCGACGCCGAGGAAGAGCGACAGCCAGCGCCAGAAGCCGAGCTGCCCTTCGCGGGCCAGTTGCCGCTCGAAGACGAGCTTGTCGCCCTC
>Ga0308176_10002703_pt1 | contig 11246 bp, 9 predicted proteins | sample PhyCR2_3_FD_203890 | JGI IMG/M metagenome (GOLD analysis project Ga0308176, IMG submission 203890) | Soil microbial communities from UC Gill Tract Community Farm, Albany, California, United States - DLSLS.C.R2 | ecosystem: Environmental > Terrestrial > Soil > Agricultural land | place: USA... | reverse complement strand
AGGATCGCTCGACCAGCCCGACAACCGTGCGCTTCGCTCTGCCTACGCGCGCGGAACACCGATCGCGTACTTCTACGCGACCCGCCCGAACTGGTACCGACCGCTCTATCCCTTCTACGTGATCGAAGAAGAACTCGTCGCCCGACGAGTATTGGTTGCCCCCGGACGCATGACGGGCCCGTTCGACGAACGAGATCCAATTCTGCTCGAGGACACCCTCGAGCGCCGTTACACCGTCCGAGAGACGCGCGTACGACTTCATCAGGCTCGTTTCAGGGGCCGAGTGCTCGTGGCGTACGCAAACCGTTGCGCGATCTGCCGGCTGAAGGAGACGCGCCTACTCGATGCTGCGCATATCGCCGGCGACGCCGAAGAAAGAGGAGAGCCTCGCGTCGCCAACGGCCTCAGCCTCTGCTCCATTCACCACCGCGCTTTCGATCAAGACCTGCTCGGCGTTGCGCCGAACTACAGCGTCCACGTTTCGCCACGATTGCTGACGGAGGAGGACGGGCCGATGCTCGCCCTGCTGAAGGGGTCCCACCAACAGACAATCGAGGTGCCGTCGAGACGAACGTGGAAGCCGAATCGCGAGGCCCTGGCCGAGCGCTTCGAGCGTTTCAACAGGATGTCGCGCTAGAGCTCAGTCCACGCGGTAGGCCATCAGGATCGCGTCGACGTTCCGGCCGGCGCGCCGGTAGTGGCCCTTGCGGAAGCCCTCCCGCTCGAAGCCGAAGCGCTCGTACAGCTTGATCGCGGGCTCGTTCCACGGGAAGACGTGCAGCTCGATCTTCGAGACGCCGCTCGCGCGGGCCCAGTCGACGGCGGCGCCGAGCAGGGCGCGGCCGACGCCCTGCCGGCGTGCGTCGATCGAGACCATCAGGCCGAGGTCGGCGACGTGGCCGCTCGCAGGATGCGTGTCGCGGGCGAGCGACAGGCGGCCAACGATCGTGCCGTCGCTCCGCTCGGCGACGTAGACGGCCGCGTGCGGGTAGCGGCGGACGGCCTTCAGGTACCGCCGCTCCTCACCGACGCTCCGCCACTCTCCTCCCGCCGAGATGAGCCAGGCCTCCGGCTCGGCGCTCACGGCCTCCGCAAGCCGCGTCAGGGCTTCCGCGTCGCCCGGCTCGGCGGGGCGCACGACGAAGTCGCGGTTCACGCGACCACCACGGACCCGCCGCCGCGTCGCGGATCACCGGCAGCCGAGAACGCTCCGTCGTCCAGCACCTCCACGGCGCTCACGCCGCCGAAGTAGAGGTTGCGCTCGCGCCACCGCACGACCGAGCGGCCCTCCGACTCGAGCACGGCCGCGGCGGCGGGATCCTCGCAGTGGACGACACCCGACTCGGCGTGCACGCGCGGAGCGTCGACCGCCTGCTCGACGCCGAGGTCCCGCCCCACGACGTTTGCGACGACCTGGAGGATCGCACCGCGCAGGCGCGCGCTGCCGGCGCTGCCGAGCACGAGGCGAGGGCGGCCGTCGCGCAGCACGATCGACGGCGCCATCATCGACGTGAGCCGCTCGCCCGGGCGGGACGCCCCGATCAAATCGAGCTCCCCGAGCATGTTGTTCAGGTGGATGCCGGTGCCCGGCACGACGACGCCGGAGCCCGACCCGAGCGACGCGCTGAGCGACGCAGCGTCGCCGCCGCCGGCGAGCACCGAGATGTGCGTCGTGCCGCTCAGCACACGCTTCGCGAGGCCGCCGCGGTAGAGCGCCCGCGCGAACGCGGCGCCGCGCACCGCCTCCTGCGCTTCCATCGCGCTCACGATCGCGCTCGTCGTCGGCTCGGCGTCGCCGAGCGCCTGCAGGCCCAGCCCGACGAGGACGCCGCCGCTCGAGGGCGGCGGGTTCGACCGGAACTCGTGGCCCCGATACTCGACGGCGACCGGCCGGCGCCGGATCACCCGGTAGGACCCGAGGTCGCCGAGCTGCAGCGCTCCGCCGCCGGCCTGGACGTGGTCGACGATCGCGCGGGCGCACTCTCCCCGGTAGAGAGCGGTCGCACCTTCTGCCGCCAGCCGCTCGAGCGTCGCGGCGAGCTCCGGGAACGCGAGCTGCTCGCCTGCGCGCGGGCTCCGGCCCTCGACGCCGTACATCGCGTCGCCCTCGGGCGAATGACGGAGCAGCGGGTCGAGGATCCCGTGCAGGTACGCCTGCGCCTGCGTCACCTCGAACCCGTCGCGTGCAAGCCGCACGGCCGGCTCGACCAGCTCTCGCCACGGCATGCGCCCGAAACGACGGTGGGCGGCCTCGAGGCCGAGCGCCGTACCGGGCACTCCGACCGCCGCCGCACCCGTCCGGAAGAGCTGCTGCGTGTCGCCGTCGAAGTCGACCGCGAGCTCGAGCAGCTCGCCGGCTGCGGCCTCGGCCGGTACCGCCACGAAGAAGTCGAGGACGCCGGTCCGGCCGGAGCGTGCCTCGTGCACCAGCATGAACCCCCCGCCGCCCGGGCCGGTGAGCGGGCTCTCGCACACCCAGGACACGAAGGCCGCCGCGACACAGGCGTCGACCGCGCTCCCGCCGGCCTCGAGGACGCGGGCGCCCGCCTCCGCGGTCAGCGGATGGCCGGCTGCGATCGCGCCCGTCATCTCGTTGAGCCTACTGAGCATCCGGCCTCCTGAGAATCGGGCCTACTGAGAGCGCCACCAACTGCCGAGTACCTTTTTACGTCTATAGAAGGGCAAGGCCGGCCCCAGTCATGAATCCCACGCTCCAGCAGATCCACGCCCGGATCGGCCGTCGCAGCATCGCCGCGGCAGCCGTGCTCCTGCTCGTCCTCCTCGCAGCGGTCGCGACGCCGCAGCTCCTCGGCGCCCGGGTCGCGGCCGCACTCGACACGGTCGGCGCCGCCGACGCGAAGCTCCTCTGGCTCGCCGGCGTCGGCTTCGCGGTCTCCGTCGCAGCCGCCGCCGGCTCCTGGCGCTGCGCGATCGGCCTCTGCGGCGGGCGGATCTCCGTCCCCGACGCGTGCGCGCGGTACGGGGCCGGGTCGCTCGTCAACACGTTCGTGCCCGCCCGGGCGGGCGACGTGGTGCGGATCGGCCTCTTTTCGCGGGTCTTCCCCGACCGGACGCGGCTCTGGACGGCCGGCGGCGCGTTCGCCGCGCTCGGGGCGGCTCGGGCACTCGTGCTCGGCGCGCTCGTCGTCGCGGGCGCGCTCGCCGGCGTCGTGCCGCTGTGGCCGCTGCTCGTCGTGCTCGGGCTCGTCGGGACGGCGGTCGCCGTCGCGCTCCGGGCGCGCGACCGGCAGGCCGAAGGCCGAGTCTCCCACCTCCTCGACGCCTTTCGGGCGCTCGGGCGGCAGCCGAGCGGCGCGGTCCGCCTGACCGCCTGGCTCGCGCTCTCGACCGTGGGCCGCCTCGCCGCCGCCACCGCGATCGGGGCGGCGCTCGGAATCGACCGGCCGCTCGCCGCGGCGGTCGTGATCGTGCCGGCGCTCGACGTGGCCGGGCTCATCCCGCTCACGCCCGGCAACGTCGGCGTCACCTCGGGGGCGATCGCGATGACGCTCCAGGCACACGGAATGTCATTTACGAACGGTCTTGCGGCCGGGATCGCCTTCCATGCGGTCGAGACGGCCGTCGGCCTGATGCTCGGGATGGCGAGTCTCGTCTGGCTCGCGCCCTACCCCTCACCGGGAGCGCGGCGCGTCGCCCTCCTCGCCGGTGCGGCCAGCTGGGCGCTCGCTCTCGCGGGCGCGTTCAGCGCCACCGTGCTCTACCAGTTCGTCTAACTTCACCTTCGAGCGGGTACGCTCGATCTTCGTGAAGGCGCTACGCCTCCTCTTGCTCGCGTGCGCCTGCGCACTCGTCCTCTCCGGCAGCGCCGCCGCCAAGATGTCGAACGACTTCGCCGGCCAGCATCGGCAGGTCTTCAAGGTCGTGGTCGTGCACGGGCTCGCGATCGGCGACCTGCCGGTGCTCGCGACCGAGGGAGCCGTCGGGCTCGTCGTCCCGAACGCCGGCCCCCGTGCGAGCCAGGCGAGCGCCTTCGCCGGAATGGTGCGGGGCATCCTCTACAACACGCGACTGCCGAGACCGCACGACTCGGTGCTCATCCACGTGCAGCAGGCGGGCGAGATCCCCGCGCACGGGCCCGCGATCGTGATCGGCCTGCCGCCCGCGACCTCCGCCCCGAACGACCGGCGCTATCCGATCGCCGTGATCGGCCGCGGCTACCAGGGCGTGCTCCAGTCGAGCCTGACGCGCGTCCCCGGGGTCGTGTCGATTGCAGACGTGGCCCGCACTGCGCTTCAGACGCCGCACTCGCTCACGTGGAAACGCGACGGCGGCAGCGTCGCGACGCTGTACCGTCTCGAGGACCAGATCCAGGTGGCGCGCAGCACGACGATGGCCGCCTCCGTGTTGCTGCTCATCCTGCTCGTCGGGTTCGCGCTCTTCTACCCGCGCGGCGCACCCGTGGCGCTCGGCGCCTCGCTCGCCGCCAATCTCGCACTCGGCTGGTTCCCGAACGGCGACGCCGGCCCGCGCGTCGCGATCGTCGGCCTCTGCTGCGTCGTCGGCGGTGCCTGGGGGCCGCGCCTCCTTCGCACCGGCACGCTGCTCGGGCTCGCGCTCGTCGGCATGCTTGCCGCGTACGCAGTGTCGATGCTCGTCGACGCCGCGTCGCTCTCGTTCGCGCCGATGGGCCCGGAGCTGACGAGCCGTTTCTTCGGCGTCTCGAACCTCCTCGAGTCGCTGCTCCTCGGGCCGGCGCTTCTCGGTGCGCGCTTCCTCGCCGCGCGCTACGGCCCGGTCGCCTTCGCGGCGGTCGGCGCGCTCACGCTCGCGACGATCGCCGAGAACCAGCTCGGATCGGACGGCGGCGGCGCCATCGTCGTCGGAGTCGCGTTCGCGCTCCTCGCGGTGCAGATGATCGGCGCGCGCCGCAGGTTCACGTTGCCCGCACTCGGGCTTGCAGCGCTCGTCGTGCTCGCGCTCGTCAACCTCGACGCGGCGGCGAGCAGGCCGGACCATCTGCGAGGCGCAGTTCACGGCGGGCTCTCCGGCCTCGCGAACGTCGCCGCGAACCGCGTGCCGCTCGCGTACGCGCGCATGCTCGAGCAGTGGTGGCTCGTCTTCCCGGGGATCGCCGCGCTCGTGATCGGCGGCCTCGTCGCGCGGCGCGGCCGCTCGCGCCACGAGCGCGCGGTCGCCGTGGCGCTGCTCGCCGGTCTCGCCGCCTCGCTCGTCGTCAACGACTCGCCCGGCCCCGTGCTGATGGGCGGCTTCACCGCGGTGATGGCGATCGACGGTGGCTTCGTGCACCGCGCCCTCGCGCTGCCGGTGCTGCAGCGACTCGTCCCTGCGTTTGCGGCGGCGCCCCAGGAGCCGTGATCCTGCGGCGGCCGCTCGTCCGCGAGGCGCTGCTCTCGGCGGCGGCCGCGGCATCGGCCGCCGCGGCGCTCGCGTGGCTCGGGCCTCCGGGGACGGACTTCGCAGCCCACGCGTACCAGCGGACGCTCTTCCTGCAGCACGGCTTCACGCTCTGGAACAACTACTGGTACGCCGGGCGCTACAGCTTCGTCACGTACAGCGTCTTCTACTACCCGCTGGCGGCGCTGCTCGGGATCCGCCTGCTCGCGGTCGCCACGATCGCCCTCGCCGCGCTCGCGTTCGCGGTCGTGCTCGGGCGCGAGTGGGGCCCGACCGTGCGCTGGTCGAGCCGAACCTTCGCGGTCGTGTGGGCCGGAATCGTGCTCTCGGCCGCGTTTCCGTTCGCGCTCGGGATCGCGATCGCGCTCCTCTCGATCTGGGCACTGCAGACGGGCGGGCGCTGGCGGTTCGCCGCGCTCGCGACGCTCACGCTGCTCGCGAGCCCGCTCGCCTTCCTGCTGCTCGTCGTGATCCTCGCGGGAGTCGCCCTCGCCCGGCGCGAAGCCCTGCGGCGAAACTGGGCGCCGGCCGCGGGGGTTGCCATGGCGGGGCTGCTCGAAGTGGCGCTCTGGCGCGTCTTCCCGGGCGGCGGGCGGTTCCCGTTCTCGGCGCCGGAGTTTGCCGCGGGAGCCGTGTTCTGCATGGGCTGCCTCGCCCTGACCTGGCGCGTCGAGAACGCGCGGGTGCTGCGCTTCTTCTTCGGCGCCTACCTCGCCGCGCTGGTGACGCTCTATTTCGTGCCGTCCGCGATCGGAGAGAACGTCGCGCGGCTTCGCTACGCCGCGATCCCGCTTGTAGTTCTCGTCTTCTCGCTACGGCAATGGCGGCCGCGCCTGCTCGGCGTGGCGATCGTCGTCCTCGCGGTCGCGTGGAACGTGTCGCCGCTCGCCTACAGCCTCGCGCGGAACGTGTCGGACGTGACCGCGAGCCGGCAGGCCTGGGCGGGAGCGATCGACTACCTCCGCCGAAATCTCGGAGCCGACTTTCGCGTCGAGGCCGTCGACACGCCGACGCACTCGGCGGCGGTCTACCTCGCGGGCGCGAACATCCCGATCGCGCGCGGGTGGTACCGGCAGGACGACTTTCCGCAGAACGAGGTGCTCTACGACAAGCTCGGCGCCCGGAGCTATCTGAAGTGGCTGCACGGGCTCGGCGTTCGCTTCGTGGTGCTCGCGCACGGCACGCCCGACTCGAGCGCGCGCCGCGAGGCCAAGCTCGTGCGCAGCGGGCGGGCCGGGCTGTGGCCCGTCTTCCGGACTCGCAAGCTGACCATCTACGCGGTGCCGGATCCGCACCCGATCATCACGGGGCCGAGCTCACCGACGCTCACCTCGCTGACCGGATCGCACATCGGCGTCGTCGTGCACACCGGCGGCACATACCGGATCGCCGTCCGCTGGTCGCCGTACTGGCGCGCCTCGCTCGGCTGCCTCCGCAAGGGCCGGGACGGGATGGTGAGGCTGACGACCCGGCGTGCCCACTTCGTACGGCTCACGTTCCACGTCGACGCGGCGCGGGCGCTCGAAGAGCTGGCCGGTCAGCAGCCGACCTGCCGGCTCCGTTAGACGCGCCGGACGACCTCCTCGAACGGCTTGCGGTTCGCGCCGGCCGACCATTCCCCGGCGCTCCGCGACTCCGGGTCGCGGGGCTTCGCCGGATAGCCGAACGTGAGGATCGCTCCGACCGGCGCTCCGACGAGCCGCTCGACGGCCGCCGGGTCGCGCTGGCCGTTCGGGCAGGACGCAACGCCGTCGTTCCAGGCGGCGAGCATCATGTTCTGCGCCGCACGCCCCATGTCGAAGCCGCCCGCCGAGCCGGCGATCGCGACGACGAGCGCCGCGCCGCGAACGTTCTCCGGTGCGAACACCGCCGCGGCGAGCGCCTCCCGGTCGGAGACGAGGACGAGCTCCCGCTCCTGCCGGTTTCGCGAGCTACCCGCGAGGCGGCCCGCGTCGAGGATCCGGTGGACGACGTCGTCGGGGATCGGCGTCTCCGCGTACTCGCGGACGTCGCGCTTGCTCGCGATCGCGAGGTAGGTGTCCACGGCGGGAGCCTAGATGGTTGCGAGGTCTGCGCGGCTAGCGCAGGAAGGACGGGACGTCGACGTCGCCGCCGTCGCCGCCGTTCGAGCGGGCGGGCACCGGCGCCTCGTACGGCGGCCGGCGCACGCGTGCGCCGCGGCCGATGCCGGTTGCGACGACAGTCACCCACACCTGGCCGGTGAGCCGGTCGTCGATCGTGGCGCCGAAGATGATGTTCGTGTCCTCGGTCGCCGCGCCGCGGATCGCCTCCGCCGCCTCGTTGACCTCGATCAGCGTCATGTCCTCGCCGCCGGCGATCGAGAGCAGGATCCCGCTGGCGCCGGTGATCTCCTCGTCGATCAGCGGCGAGCGAAGGGCGCGCTCGGCGGCTTCCTTCGCGCGGTTCTCCGCACCGGACGAGAAGCCGATGCCCATCAGCGCGGTGCCCGAGTCGCTCATGATCGTGCGCACGTCCGCGAAGTCCAGGTTGATGAGCCCCGGCATCGTGATCAGGTCGCAGATTCCCTGCACGCCCTGCCGCAGGACGTCGTCCGCGACCTTGAAGGCGTCGAGCATCGACGTCGACCGGTCGAGCACCTCGAGCAGCCGGTCGTTCGGAACGACGATCGTCGTGTCGCAGACCTGGCGCAGCGCCTGCACGCCCAGGTCAGCCTGGTGGCGGCGCTTCGTCCCCTCGAACTTGAACGGGGTCGTGACGATCCCGACCGTGAGCGCGCCCAGCTCGCGCGCGATGGTCGCGATCACCGGCGCGGCGCCCGTGCCGGTCCCGCCGCCCTCGCCGGCGGCGACGAACACCATGTCCGAGCCGCGCAGCGCGTTCTTCAGCTGGTCGTAGCCCTCGTCGGCGGCGGCGCGCCCGACGGTCGGGTCGGCTCCCGAGCCGAGACCCTGCGTCAGCGCCTGGCCGATGTGGATCTTCACCGGGGCGTCGCTCATGTGGAGTGCCTGCATGTCGGTGTTCACGGCGACGAACTCGACCTGGTTGATGCCGGCGTCGATCATCCGGTTGACGGCGTTCAGGCCGGCCCCGCCGACTCCGACCACCTTGATGACGGCGAGGTACGAGCCCGTGTCGCCGCGCGGCACGCGATGAAGCCGCGCCGGCTGCTCGGGCAGTGGATCGACGTAGCGCGCCGCCGGCGGCACCGCACGAATCTGCGGCACCGGCTCGGGCTCGGGCGCCGGATCCGGGACGGGGTCCGGCGCCGGGGGCTGCGGCATCGGGTCGGGCCTGGGCGACGGCGGCGCGGGCGTCGGCGCCGGCGGCTGCTCGACACGCGCTGCCTCCTCCCAGCTCGGAACGTGGTCGACGGTGCGCTCGTCCGGCTCGGCGGCGGCCTCGGCCTCGGCCTCGGCGGCAGGCTGCTGCTCAGGCTCCTGCTCGGCCTGCCGCTGTGCAGCCTCGGTCGCGCGGAAGAGCTCCGCGAGCGGACCTTCACGCATGCTGGCGCGCCGACGCGCCATTCAGTACCTCCTTGGCCAGGTCGCGATACATGCTCGCAGCCTCACCGGTCGGGTCGTACTTCAGCACCGACTGCCCCTTGACCGGAGCCTCGGCAAAACGGACGGTCTTGCGGATCCTCGTGTTGAGGACGAGATCCCCGAAATTCTCCTTCAGGATATCGACAGCCTCGCGCGAATGGAGCAGCCGCTTGTCGAACATGGTCGCGAGGATCCCCTCGATCTCGACCTCGGGATTGAGGTTCTCGCGGATCATCGCGAGCGTGTTCTCGAGCTGCACGAGCCCGCGCAGCGAGAGGTATTCGCACTGGACCGGGACGATCACCCCGTTCGCCGCGACGAACGCGTTGATCGTCAGCAGGCCGAGCGACGGAGGCGTGTCGATCAGGATGTAGTCGTAGGCCTCGCGCACGGGCAGCAGCGCCTTCTCGAGCGCGCGCTCGCGGCCGATCATCGAGGAGAGGGCCAGCTCGGCGCCGGCCAGGTCGATCGAGGCGACGCCGACGTCGAGCTCGTGCGTCCGGATGATCTCGGTGATCGGCAGCCGGTGCACGAGCACGTCGAACATCGAGCGGTCGATCTCGTCGGGATTCCAGCCCTGCGACATCGTCAGATTGCCCTGCGGGTCGAGGTCGATCGCGAGCACGCGAAGCCCCTTCTCGACGAGCGCCACGCCGAGGTTCAGCGTCGTCGTCGTCTTGGCGACGCCGCCCTTCTGGTTCGCAAAGGCGATCACCCGAGCCAGCGCGGGACCCCTATCCGTCCTCGCCCGCGAATTCGGGCGCGGTAGCAACCGCGTGAGCGCCATCGTCGCTCACCTTTCGAAGCAACGTAGCAGAGTCCTTCTCGTTTACGGTCTCGGCCATGGACCGGAAGTGGCGCGCGCTGATCATCGTGTGTGTGGCCATTTTCATGCTCCTCCTGGACATCACGGTCGTCAACGTCGCCCTCCCCGACATTCAGAAAGAGTTGCACACCTCCTTCACGGATCTGCAGTGGGTCGTCGACGCCTACGCGCTCCTCCTCGCCACGTGCATGCTGAACGCGGGCACGCTGGGCGACCTGCTCGGCCGGAAGCGTGTCTTCGTCGCGGGCGTCGCCCTCTTCACCGCCGCCTCGGCCGCCTGCGGCGCCGCCACCTCGCCCCTCTTCCTGAACCTCGCCCGAGGCGCCCAGGGAGTGGGCGGCGCGGTGATGTTCGCGGTCTCGCTCGCGATCCTCTCCCAGGAGTTCCACGGCCGCGAGCGCGGCACCGCCTTCGGGGTCTGGGGGGCGACGATCGGTGCGGCGGTCGCGATCGGACCGCTCGTCGGCGGCGCCCTGACGACCTGGGCCGGGTGGCGCTGGATCTTCTTCGTGAACCTGCCGATCGGCGCGGCCTGCGTCGTCGGCGCGCTCGCGTACCTGCACGAGTCGCGCGACGAGGCTCAGCGCAGCTTCGACCTCCCGGGCTTCCTGACGCTGACGGCGGGGCTCTTCGCCCTCGTGCTCGGGCTGCTGCGCGGCAACGACTGGGGCTGGTCGAGCGGACGCGAGGTCGCGGTCCTCGCGGCCGCCGGCGTCTGCCTCGCCGGGTTCGTGGTTGCCGAACGGGCGAGCGCGGCGCCGATGTTCGACCTCTCCCTTTTCGGAGTGTCGACGTTCTCCGGAGCGCAGATCGTCGCGTTCGCGATCTCGTCGGCGATGTTCTCGCAGTTCCTGTACCTGACGCTCTACCTGCAGAACGTGCTCGGCTACTCGCCGATCCAGGCGGGGCTGCGCTTCCTGCCGCTGTCGTTGCTGTCGTTCGTGGCTGCGCCGATCGCCGGCAAGCTGTCGGCGCGCCTGCCGGGGCGAGCGCTGATCGGCATCGGGATGACCCTCGTCGGAGTCGCCTTGCTCCTCATGCACGGCGTCACGACGTCGTCCGGCTGGACGGCTCTGCTGCCGGGATTCCTCGTGGGCGGCGTCGGGATCGGCATGGTGAACCCGCCGCTCGCAGCGACGGCGGTGAGCGTCGTCGAGCCGCGGCGCGCGGGCATGGCGTCGGGCATCAACAACACGTTCCGTCAGGTGGGGATCGCGACCGGGATCGCGGGGCTCGGCGCGCTCTTCCAGGACCGGATCAGAAGCGATCTGCACGGGTCGCCGGCTGCGAAGGCGGTCGCCTCCGGAGCCGTGCGGCAAGGCGGCCACGCCGCGCGGCTTGCGTTCATCAACGGGCTCAACGAGATCCTGCTGGTCGGCGCGTTCGTCGCGTTCGCAGGCGCTGTGCTCGGATTCGCGCTCGTGCGGCGCGGCGACCTCGTCGCGAGCGGGCCGCAGCCGGGCTGAGAATCGCTAGACGGCGACGCGGGGGCGTAGCAGCCGCGGCCGCCGGATGCGGAT
>Ga0308176_10002702_pt1 | contig 11248 bp, 3 predicted proteins | sample PhyCR2_3_FD_203890 | JGI IMG/M metagenome (GOLD analysis project Ga0308176, IMG submission 203890) | Soil microbial communities from UC Gill Tract Community Farm, Albany, California, United States - DLSLS.C.R2 | ecosystem: Environmental > Terrestrial > Soil > Agricultural land | place: USA... | reverse complement strand
TTCGACAGTGTCGCGCCGCTCACTCCGGGGATTGATTCGAAGCGCTGGCGCAGGTTTTCGTAAAAAGTGGCGATCTCTGGGGCGCGATGTCCGGACTGGCGTGCATTCAACGAGAACAGAAGGATGTTCTCGCGGGCGTATCCCAGTTGGACGGAGTGCAGCTTGTCGAGTGTCCGGACAAACAGACCCGCGGCGACCAGGAGGAGAAAAGACATCGCGATTTGGGCGACCACCAGAACGTGCTGCGTACGGCGGCGCGGCCCACCCCCGCGGCCATCCTTTAGCGCGGGCATGACGTCCGGACGCGTTGACTGAATCGCCGGCGCGAGGCCAAATAACAGGCCGCACACCACGGAGAGCGCCGCCGTTACGACCAGCACGCTCCAGTTCAACTCCGCGTGCAGCGTAAACTTCTCCTGTCCGTGAGAGAGCAGGAGCGTCAGCGATCGCATGCCCCAGATCGCAAACAAGACCCCTAATGCTCCGCCGAGCGATGCCAGCATCACACTCTCGGTAAGCAACTGCCGCACGACGCGGAACCGTCCCGCTCCCAGGCTGAGCCGGACAGCCATTTCGCGGCGTCGCGCGGCGCCCCTTGCCAGCAGCAGATTGGCGATGTTCGAGCACGTGATCGCCAGGATCAATGCCACCATCATCAGGAGCACGTACAGAGGCTTGGAATACCTGCGGCGCAAGCTACCCAGACCGCCGGCGCCGGGATTCAGCTTCAGGACGGGCAGTTTGGCGCGCTCACCGTCGGTCGTTGCGGTGGTGGCAACCCATTGATGGAAACGAGGCGCTAGCGCTGCCTGCGCCTGGGCCACGCTGACGCCGGGACGCAGACGGCCCATCATTTCGATCCAGTAGAAGTTTTCGTTGCCATACATACCAGCCGCTCTGGCGCCGTCTACGAGCAGATTCGCGTGCAACGGAAGGTAAAGGTCCGGCGCTTCCGCAGGGTCTACTCCGAAGAACTCCGGCGGCGCGACACCGATCACCGTGAAGGGAATGTTATCGACGAGAATCGGCTGTCCAATCGCATTCGGCGGTCCTCCAAAGCGATTTTGGCTCGTCGCAAAACTGATGACGGCGACCGGCGCTGCGCCTGGACGGTCGTCTTCGGAAGCGATCAAACGTCCCGCGGCCGGCGACACTCTCAAGCCGCGAAAATACTCGCCGGTGACGTACTCCGTGCTGGCGATCGAGGCCTGTCCGCGGACGGCCAGGTTGTGCTTTAGTCCGCTAAAGTATCCGAAGAGTGTGGAGAAGACGGGATTCTCCTGGCGAAGCGTCTCGAACGCGCCGTACGGGAACATCCCGCTGACCATGTTCCCTTTGTCGCCCGGCCAGGCAAGGCCCTGTACCCCGTGCATGACATGGACCCATTGCTTGCTGGCGTTGAAGGGAGGCGGGCTATGCCAATTCAGGACCACCAGCGACTCGGGATCGGCCACCGGCAGCGAGCGCAACAGAATCGATTCCATGAAGCTGTAGATCGCAGTATTGGCCCCGATGCCGAGCGCCAGCAACAAGACCGCCAGGGCGCTGAATGCCTTGTTGGCGGCCATGGTGCGAAAGCCATAGCGGACATCCTGGGCAAGTTCCGACCAAAACCGTGTCATCCAAATCTCCCGTGACTCTTCGTGCTTCAGGCCAACGTTGCCAAATCGCCGGCGCGCTTCAGCCCGGGCGCGCTCCGGCGTCATACCGTCTACTTGCAGTTCCGCGACTTTCTCTGCAAGGTGGAGCTCCATTTCCTCACGCAGCGCCTCGCTGCGCCTGGCGCTCTCCATCCAATACCTCAGCCGTCGTATCAACATGTCCGTCACTCGGCTCCCATCACACGGGCGATCGCCAGCGTGAGTTTCGCGTACTTCCGAGTTTCAATAGCCAGCTGTTTGCGGCCGGCCGCAGTGATCTTGTAAATCCGCGCCCGCCGATTGTTCGACGTCACGCCCCAGACACCCTCGATCCAGCCGTTTAGCTCCAGCCGCTGGAGAGCGGGGTACAGCGAGCCCTCCTCGACCAGGAGCTCGTTGTCGGACGATTGTTGAATGAACTGGACTATGCCGTATCCATGGAGGTCGCGCAGCGACAGCGTCCGCAGAATCAACATGTCGAGTGAACCGGGCAACGAATCGTTCTTTTGCGCCTTGCGCCCCATGCCAAGAATTCTTAGCTTACGCCGACGAGATTACGCGAGTCAAGTTCAGGTTGGCGAGCCCTCGCGCCGCAAGGTGGTTCGGGGTGCTCACGCGCGCCGGATGCGAATGGCGCGTGTTGCCGCTGTCGACCAACAGGCTACGTCCGATCTCAACTGGCGTAAAGGGTCACAGCGCTCGTGCGAGTGGCCGGCAAGCCGGAGGTGATCCAGTTGGACCAGGAGCCGACTACGCGGCCAAGTGCATTGTTGATGGAATGGTCCGCCTATCTTGCTGTTGAGCAGTTCGGAGTATAAGAGCAAGACAAGGAGACGATTATGGATACTCACACAGTTGGTATTGACCTCGGTAAGACGGTATTTCACCTGGTGACGATGAACGAAAATGGTGAAGTGGTAGCTCGAAAAAAGTTTTCCCGGAAGCAACTGCTGCACTACACGTCGAACAAGAAGATTCCTTTGATAGGGATGGAAGCCTGTGGCGGTGCCCATTTCTTGGGACGGGCGCTCCGAAAACAGGGCCATGAAGTGCGTCTTATCCCTGCTCAATACGTGAAGCCGTATGTGAAGACAAATAAGACGGATTACATTGACGCGGAATCCATTGCGGAAGCTGTCGGCCGGCCGACTATGCGATTTGTTCCCATCAAGAGCGATGACCAACTGGACCTGCAATCACTTCATCGGGTCCGCGAGCGCTGAGTGATGCGTCGGACCTCGGTTATCAATCAGATTCGGGGCTTGCTGTTGGAGCGGGGTATCACTGTTCAGAAAGGACGAAAATACCTGGAGGCCGTCTTGCCCACAATCCTGGCGGATGACAGTGGAAGGCTTTCCTGAGTAGTGCTTCTGTTATTGGCTCGATTAAAGACGGATCTCGACCACTTGAACGGGCCGCTCAAGGAAGTGGATTTAGTCATTCAGAATGCGGCTCGCGAAAACGAAGCCTGCAAACGATTGGATCAGATTCCGGGTATTGGACCGTTAGCTGCCACCGCGTTGATTGCAGCCATGGGCAATGGAGCGGCTTTCGCCAAGGGCCGTGAGTTCGCTGCTTGGGTAGGGGTGGTTCCTCGGGAACACACCGCTGGAGGTAAGCAGAAATTGCTCGGCATCAGCAAGCGCGGAAACCTAAATTTGCGTACTCTATTCATTCATGGTGCACGAGCTGTCCTGCAAGTGAAAGAGAAGCAATCTCCCGGCCTGAGCCATTGGTTGATTCAGCTGGCTTCGCGCACTCATCACAATGTTGCCGTTGTAGCTCTGGCAAACAAACTGGCACGCATTGCTTGGGCCGTACTAGCCAAGAGCGAGGCCTACCGGCCTGCCCTGTTAAAGGTCGGAGCCTAGGCACAAGCCCTTAACAAGCGGATTGAAGGTCGCTCTTACGTATTGACAAACAAATGAGTTCCTGCCAGGTCTGCTGGCGAACAACTGAGATGGCATAACAGTTAACCCGGCGCTCTTCAAAACCCGTATCCGGAAACAGCCTTATAAGGCTGCGTTGTTGAATGGGAAGGAGGCGCAGCGCATTCCATCATGGCCAACGGAGTCAATTCCGAAAAAGGCCGAATACATTAGCGCAGACCACTTTGCCACCTCCATTTCGCTTGCGACGAGACGGCGGACCATACATTCCGGATCGCCGGCCTTGTCAGAGAATCATAACGCGCATCAAGCAACTGGTTTTTGCAATATAATGGGCGCGCCACAGCCCGCACAGAACGTCGGAGGTGCCAGATGGCGGTAGACACGGCAGCGATCGCCACCAAGGTCGCATCCCTCACAGCGGATTTAGAACCGCTACCCGGCGCGACAGCGCAGGATCTCGACGAAGCGCGAGCTGCGCTTGCCCTCGCCATCTCCGCCGGGCAGCCCGACCTGCCCGCGCCACCTTCAGTCCCCGCTGAGCTGATCACCGGTGGCGCGGAATTCACCGACTCGATCGCCCACGTGCTAACAGCTGTCACTTCCGTTCTCGCCAAGCCTTCCGCGGTTCAGCAACTCGTCAATCGGCGGACCTTTCCGGTACCGTCCGCAAGCGTCTCCGCCGCGCCGCCGGATTTCTCGAATGGCCGCGCCGTCGACCGTACCCTCGGGCCCTTCCGCGATTCGCTTGGCCGCCCCGTCTGGATCGATCTGTTCCTGTTCACCGAACAATTCCAGCTCGTCCGCTCGCCCGGCGCCGCCCCATTCGCCACCGTACCGATAAAAGGCCTCATCGCCTCGGGCGATCACTTCAACCTGCCCGCCGGAAGCGTCTGGATTGCCTCGCAGCAACTGACGTCGACCGCCCCCGCAGGCGGCTACACCGGCCTCAAGATCCAGGGCGGAACGCTGACCTTCTCCCAGTCGCTGACTTCGAGTGGGAACCAAATCGTCGTCCCCGCTGCCGTCACCGTTACGCTGGTCCTCCAACTCGATCAGGGGACCGCGGCATCCGGCTCGGGACCCGGCCAGGACGGCCGCCTCTCACAGTGCAATACTCCAACCACCGCGACATTCGTGTTCACCTCCTCGGGAGCCACCATCTCCGCGGTCGGTAAGGCCCATTTGCAGGCCTACGGAACCGACGCCGAAATCGACGCGCAGACCACTCCGGCGCCGGCGTATGCAGCCCCGGTCGCGCGAATCCTCGTTTCCGCGAAAACCAATATCACCGAGTTCAACGTCGCCGATGTCCACTCGGATGAATTCATGCCGTCGGGCACCGCGCCCGTAACTGCCGCGGCATGGGCGCTCCCGGTCGCCATCGCCCCTCCGAGCTCGCTCGGGCAAGCCGCGGGCGCTGGAGGTCTCGCCCTCGTGGTCGGCGATGGCCTCGCAGCCGCCTGGAAAGGTCAACCCTGGGCCGTGCCGCTCGGCTCGGCGATCATCCTGGTCGATCCCGGCATACTCACCGTCGTCGCACTGACCAGCCGCGGCCTCGGCGCAAGGCAATCGATCAATCTCTGGGCCAAGCAATCGGGCGGCCCACCGACCTCGCGGGTCGATCTGTCGTGGCCGTCGCAATTCGCGCTACGGTTCATCTCCGCCTCGCTCGGAGCCGAAGGCATCATCCTTACTGGCACAATGGCGTGCAACCTCGACCGCCCGGTCACCGTGGCGGGCAATCGCGTGTTCATCCAATCCAAGCTCGCCATCATCGCACTCATCGAATCGTCCGCCTTCACCGGCGTATTCGTCGATGCCGCGCTCGATCCGCCGCCCACGCCCCCAACGCCGCCGCTGCCCCTGACATTTGCGATTAAGAACTCGGTGCTCCGCACCACTCCGCCCTCGAATCTCCTCCTGACGGGAACTTTCGATGGAACAAGCTCGGGGCAAGGAATAGTCGCCATTACCTTCGGCCTCCAGTTCCTGCTGCCGATCCTGCCCGACCCTTATGCCGCGAACGTCGATATACCCATTCAACGCGTCATCGATGTCGGCACACTCGGCCCCATGCTCGCCACCATCGCCTGGACCAGCGGCAACGCCCCGCAGCTCGGATTCGATCTGCCCGCGAACGCCATGGCGATCACGAACCCGCTGCCGCCCTCGATTACAGCATCCGCCGTCGTCGTCCAGCAGCCGCCGGGAATCGTGTTGCTCGATCTTTCGACCAACGTCGACCAGTTCGGCATCAATTTCCTCGCGAGGTCCGCCGACGCAGCCGGTGCCGCACCTGGCCCTAGCCCGCTGGCCGTCGATTCGCTCTTCCTTGAAAGCACTAGCCGCGCCGTCTCGGTACTCACCGTTCCTGCCGTTCAATGGGAGCCGATCTCGACCGACTCCGGGCCGCCCTTCCCCTCGCCGATGACGTTCCAGAACAGCGGCCCGCCCACTGTCATGGCCGTCCAAAGCGTGCAACTTGTGCCCGTCGCACCGGCCCCCGCGCTCGACAACTTGGTCGCGAACTTCACCACCAGCACGACTCCGCAAATCACCAGGGCGCGCTGGACGCTGCCGTTCGGCATCCTCGCATTCCCGACCCTGCAGAAGCCCGGCGGGAACACGCCGCGCGGTGCTGCGGTCGCTTACAACCGCCCCGATTTTCCGTCCGAATCCGTGCACGGCGGATATCAGGTCAGCATCAGCGCCATTGATCCCACCGTCGCCGGATCGCCCAGTTTCGAAGGCTTCACTACCCAGCTCCGCAACGGCTATTTCCAAGGCCTGCCCGCGAACAAAAGCGTCCTCGACGACCAAGTCGACACCATCTTCAACGGTTACCTCTCGAGCGGCGGCCTGAAGCCGCAGGTCCCGGTCACCCGCATCGATATCTCCGGCTACGGCGAAAGCCTGTTCAGCAATTGGCTGAACCCGACCGATGACGCCGTCGCTGTCAGCCAGGCGCGCTTCGATGTCCTGGTCGGCCGGACCTCATACGAAGTGATCCAGGTCCGCAGCGTGCTCTACCCATATGCCGTGCGCGTGGTCCGCACCATCACCATCTTTCGCAAGAACACCGGCGGCGTCGTCCGAAAGGACAGCGGATGGCAAGCGGTCTCCGACGGCGAGTACCAGTTCCCCGGCGCCGCGCTCATCACTCACCCGGGCGTCCTGCAGAAGATTACGGCCGTCACGAACATCCAGGACACAGGCCAGACTATCGATACAGGTGGCGTCCTCGTGGCCGGCGTCCGTTTCGACGGGAATCTGGAGATCGAGAACACCGTCAAGGGCGGCACGTCAGCGGGCGTCCCGGTCCGCGGCCAGATCGGATACGTGCAACTGACAGCGGTTGCATCGGGCAGCCTGACCCCGGCACAGTACCAATCACTCATCAATCGGGCCGGGCCGCTCGGCGGTCCCATCGATTGCGTCATCAACATTGCTGCGGGCGGGCAGCTCATGAAAGTCGGCCAAGTCGGCGTCGGAGTTACGCAGGGCATGGCCGGACCCGAGTTTGTCATGACTTCCTGGGGCAGCCCGCAGTTTCCCACCGGCGGACAGTGGTCGTTCCTGGTCCAGACCGGCGCAGGCACGTCGCCCCAGACAGTCGATCAGAGCCTCGGCGTGCCGCTCATCCGCAGCGGTCCCGCGCCGAACCCTCCGCCGCTCACATCGCCCTACCGCTTCGCCGACCCGGTCGATCTCGCGCGCCCCGACAACCCCACTTCCGACTACGGCATCATCCACTCGACCGGCACGCAGCGCGTTTTCTTTCCGCGCCCCAAAATCGAGACCACAGCCTCAAACCAGATCACCAGCACCCAGCCGCCCGTCCTCGCCGATCCGTACTCGCTCGCGACGGCCGTGGGCTTCTTCCCGAGGACCGATTCCGCAATTCCGTTCCCCAACAACACCTACGCCCTGGTGATCACCGGCGGCAATTACAAGCTGCAACTTCCCACGCCGAGCTTTCCCGTCACAGTCGGCCAGCGTACCATCGCGGAAGCCGGCACGGTTCGCAGTTTTGCCGATTACTCTACGGCCACCGCGACAGTCACCATCGACACGTCGCAGGCAGTACCGTGGTCGTTCCAGCTGAAGAACGCCGCCAGCGCCATGAGCTCCGGTTCGCTTGGCGAAGTCATGCGCGTGGTCGGCGATATTCAGGCAGATGCGAACACGCCGACGAACATCACCAATGCCCAGGTCATTATGGGCGGCGCGCTCGGACCCGTGCAGGACCTGATGAAGTTCCTCCAGTCGCTTGGCTTCCCGACACCGATGAGCGTGTCGATGACCAACAAGGTCCAATTGCAGGCCGGCATCAAGATTCCGATGGATGACGAGCTGAACAAGCTGCTGCCCCCGGGCGGCCCGCATTTCGAGGACTCCGACGTCGTGGTGAGCCTCACGATCGATTCGCCGATCAGTGAGGCCGAGTTCCAGCTCGAGGCGACGATTTTCATCCCAACGCCTTTCGATCCACTTCAGGCGGTCGGCCGCTTCGAATTCGACGCCAAGATAAGCACCGATTCGGGCAACAGCTTTACGTTCACGATCGGCGCGGGCATCGGCGTTTCGTTCAACCTGACCGACGCGTTCAAAGTCACGGCCTACTACGTCAACACCGAGTTCCTGATCATCGGCGACACGATCTTCGGGCTGGGAGTCGGCGCACTGTTGAAGGGCAGCATCGACCTGGAGATCATCAGCGTCGATGTCAGCGTCGAAGCGAAAATGGCGGTCCTGAAGGTCACCTGCCCCGGCGTGACCGTCTGGGGTGCGGCGCAGGTGACGTTCGCGATCGAGGTCACGATCGCGTTCGTCATCGACATCAACTTTCAGGTGCAGGCTGAGTGGGATCAGAACCTGAACGGCGGGCCGTGCGCCCTGCCCGATGTGCTGTAACGGAGGAAACCATGGCATCGGCAACCCGACTGAATCTTCTTCCTTATCTCCAGAACTGGGATGGCACTCAGGTCCACCTGCGATTGCTCGCGATCCCTCGGGGCAGTCCGCTCGATCCGCTGATCGCGGCGCCGCCCAGCCCCTCGTTTGCGACGGCCAAGTTCGTTTTCGACGTGCGGCTGGTGAAAGGCCTTGCTCAGATCCCCACCACCGGGAGCCCGGCGACCAGTGCGATCATCACTTCGCCGGTGCCGGCCCAGGCGCAGAACCTCTTCAATCAGCTCGCCACCCAGTTCACTATCGACCCGTCTCCGCACCCCGCGAATCCCCGGCCCGCAGGCACGCGGGTGAAGAAATATCTGCCGCCCACGTATCTGAACGCGGTCGGATACTCGATCGCCCGAAGCCAATACACGGTCACCGACGACAGCTATTTCTGCACGATGCGCTCGGGAACGGGCAAGCCGCCGTACAAGAAACTAAAGCCGGACCCGGCGCCGAAGTTCCCGTGGGGCAAGGTGATTGCGATCGCGTTGCGCCAGCCGGTGCTCGCCGAAGCGCTCGGCCTCATCCGGCCGATGGACCTCACGGTTCCGACCGATTTCTTCAAGGAAGGCGGTTGGATCTTTGTAACGCTCGCGCCGGCAAGCGACGCCTTCGGCCTCACCACCATTCCCGACGCGCTCAAGCTCTACGCGACCCGCGTGCCCGGGCTCACAACGGCGCGCAGTCTGTTCACGCCGGTGCTATTCCCCGTCGCGGCCGTCGTGCCGCCCGGCCCTTACGACGACATCTTCATCGAAGTCGAGAACTATGACGATGGTTTCGCCAAGGCCGTCCACGCCGCTCAGCCGCAGCATCTCGATCCGCTGCAGGATACGGACGACGGCACGCGCCCGGCCAAGGACATCGGCATCCGGCTCGGCTGGGACGACGAGCAAGTCGCCATCTGGATAAACCGCCAGATCGATCCTGCCGCGGCGCCTCTCGATGTACCCATGGGCGTCCTCGGATACCGTGTCGATGCGCGGGAACACGGCGCGGTCAACTTCTCGTCACTATGCCTCGCCAAGGGCATCGTCAAAGCCGGCTCGACCGTCGTCGGCAACTTCAACGGTGAGCTTTCCATCGAAACCATCCCCTCTCAGCCCGACGGAACGACGACCGGTGTCTACTGGCTCCCCAGCTACTACACTCACTGGACCGGCCCCTCGCTCGTGGCCGTGGACACGCTTACCCGCCACCTCGTCGGCGACCCCAACTGGAACGCGCCGAATCCCGTTGACGGAGTCGATCCGGCCATCGCGCTTCAGTACGGCAAGACGTACGATTTCCGCGTCCGCCTCATGGACCACACCGGAGGCGGCCCGGACCTAACCGGTGCGCCCCAAGATCCCGGGCCGAGCGTCATCTACGCCATCCCGTTCCGCCGCTGGATCGCTCCCGGTGCCGTTAAGGTCGTCGAGAAGCTTCCGAACGTACCCGACCCGTCGAAGGCCCCTGACAAGATCCACATCGGTCGCCCGTTGCTCGGACACCCCGAATACGATTTCACTGGAGCGCCCAACGCCGCTGCCGACCTGATCGCCGACATCCCAGCCGCCCAGGCCGAGCGCCGCGAGGTCGCCCTTCCCGATCCCGATGTCGCGCTGCTCCAGGTCATTGTCGAGGTGCTCGCTCTCGGTCTCGACGACCTGCCCGGCGGAGGCGGCGACGATTCCGGCTACCACATCGTCTATAAAACGACGCGCCCTTTCCCCGGCGATCCCAAGACGCCGCTCGAGCTCGATTTCGCCTGGCAGGACGTCACCCAGGTGGACTCGCTCGCGCCTCCGCCCCCCACCGGCCCCATCCCGCTGCCGACCGCGCGCGACGTTCGCCTCGTGCTTTCCGCCCAGGCCAAGGACGATCCGCAGCTCCAGTATTTCGGTGCCGACGACGTCCGCTTCGGACCAAATGCGTACGTTCTCCTGCGCAAGCAATCCTCGGATGAGCGCGGCCTGCTGCTCCCTGAAACCCCGAGCGATCTGTTGCGAGCCATTTTCCTGCAACCCGATCCCCCCGTCATTTCCGCAATCTCGTTCGCTCAGCAGGCGGCGGGACTCGGCGTGCAGTCGCCCGCGAACGCTATCGGACGCCTCGCCGCCGAGTGCGGCCTCGCCGTAAACGGTCTGACCCTGCACACCCAAACCGGCCGGCGCTCCGTCTTCGGCGCCGCCGCCGGTCTGCGGCATGTCCTCGCTCCCGACAACTCCGGGATCACGTTCGCCTCCAACACTGACCTGACCCTCCACTGGATCGTCGCCCTGCGCGCCACCATCGATCGCGACTGGACCTGGGATGGCCTCGCGCCCACCGGGGTCTCCGTCATCCGCGAAGGCGTGGGCGAAGTCGGACGCGTCGAGCTGCGCCGCACGATCAACAGCGACGCGTTGATCCATTCGCAGCGCAGCGGAACTGATCTCATCTTCTTCGATTCGGTCGACCCCAAGCCCGCGCCCGGCCAATTTCCCGCCGAAATGTCTCTGAAGTACACACTGCAGCCGAACTTCGCCTCCCCACCGGCGCAGTCCGACCCGCCCGTCACAGTAGAGGTTTTCCTCCCCATGACCACCCCGCCATCGCAGGTACCGCAGCTCGTATCAGCCGGAATCGCCGAGTCCCCCTACACCCGCGCGTCCGATTATTCGAGCACCACCCAGCGCCGCCGCGTCCTCTGGATCGAGTTCGATCGCCCGCCCGACAATCCGCGCGACGCGTACTTCTGCCGCGTCCTCGCATACGCGCCCGACCCGGTGCTGG
>Ga0308176_10002701_pt1 | contig 11252 bp, 9 predicted proteins | sample PhyCR2_3_FD_203890 | JGI IMG/M metagenome (GOLD analysis project Ga0308176, IMG submission 203890) | Soil microbial communities from UC Gill Tract Community Farm, Albany, California, United States - DLSLS.C.R2 | ecosystem: Environmental > Terrestrial > Soil > Agricultural land | place: USA... | reverse complement strand
GAGGCGCTGAAGCGGTTCGACGTCAGCCGGCGGACCTTCCTGGTCGGCCGGCTGCGCGGGGGGACCTTCCTGCACGTCGCCAAGGCCGACCCCAAGACGCTGCCGCCCGATCCCGACGGGATCGACTTCTACGCGGTGCCGAGGTCCGAGGCCTTCAACATCGACGGCCGCGAGAACCTCAAGGGGGTGAGGGACCGCACGCGGGGGACCGATGCGCTTTTCACAACGTGGGAGTATTTCTTTCCCTGGTTCCTCGAGACCAACCACCGGGCCTTGCGCCTGGACTGGGACAACTGGTATTGGATTCTCTATGCCGGATACGGCACGATCGGTCTAAGTCATAGTATCTATAAAGATTTCGGCTCCTACTACCCCGACACGGGTATCGGCTTCGAATCATCCTTCCGGCTCCGGAAGTACAGGTTCTTTCTCTCCGGGATTGTGGCACAAGCTTTGAAAGGAAAGAGTGGATTGGAGGCGCGTATCTCGGTCAAGTCGTATCACTGAGGGGGTGCGCTCGGTGAGATCGCCGGACTGAGACGGAGGCGCCAAGGGGTAGCTTCGCTGCAGTCAAGAAGGTCGCTCAGGTTGCATCGCAACCTGCGCAAGGTTTGGCCTACAGCCGGAGGAGAATGAATGAAACTGAAATGCTTAGGATTCATCGCGCTGGTGAGCCTCGCGCCCGCCATGGCGATGGCGGCGGAGCAAGCCAACGCCGCCAGCGTCACGGGCGAAACGGGGCTGTTCAGCCTGCTGACCGGCGATACTTTGCCCCGGGGCGGGTGGTCGTTTGGACTTTATTACAACAACTGGGATCGGGTCATCGATCTCGACCGGCGGTTCAGCCTCAACGACAAGGGACAGCTCAGCCTGGACCAGAACCGCGTCAGCGCCAGCCTCGGATGGGGCATCACCGACCGCTGGGAAGTCAGCGTCATGGTGCCCTTCGAGAACTACAAGTACGATGACAACGACATCGCCGTCCGTCTCGATGACCAGGGCGGCCTGAATCAGGGCAACGTCCGGGTGGGCACCAAGGTCCGCCTGGCGGGGTCGCAGGGAGACGCGAGCACCCTCGCGCTCAACGGCTTCGTCGAGCTCGCCACCGGCAAGGAAGAGGTGGCCTCCAAGGACACCGGCTTCGGCGTCGGCCTCGACTGGCGGCTGCGGCGGTGGGTGATCGACGTCGGCTACCAGGACCTCGGCAAGCGGACGCTGCCGATCCGGGGCGGTTTCACCGGCTGCACGCCGTTCCCGCTCTGCGCCGGGCTGGTCGGCTTCGAGTACAAGCAGCAGGCCATCACGGCGGGCATCGGCTACGTGGCCCCGGTGAGCGACCGGTTCGATTGGATCACCGAGATCAATGCCGCGTTCTATACCGGCAACAACAACTACTACCAGGACTGGTACGACTTCACGACCGGCGGCCGGCTCTGGTTCGACGATCGCTGGGCGCTCAACTTCGCCCTGCGGACCGACCTCAACCAGCTCAGCACGATCGACGAGCACTGCCCCCTCGGCGGTCTGGTCGGCCTGACCTACTTCCCGCGGCTGATCCGCCACGAGGCTCCGGCCCCGCCGCCTCCGCCGCCGCCGCCGCCGGTCCCCGAGCCGCCGCCGCCACCGCCGCCGGCTCCTGAGCCGCCGCCTCCGCCGCCTCCGCCGCCGGCTCCTCCGGCGCCGCCCGAGACGATGGAGCAGACCTGCAGCTTCGTGCCCGGCAGCGCCCGGCTCGACAATATCTGCAAGGCCAAGCTCGACGAGGTCGGCCTGCGAATGAAGCAGAGCGCCACCTCGACGGCCGCGGTCACCGGCTACTCCGACGGCAAGGGCAAGTCGGAGAACCAGCGGCTCGCCGACCAGCGCGCCCAGGGGGTGAAGAACTACCTGGTGACGCGTCACGGGATCGACCCGAGCCGGATCACCACCCAGGGTCAGGTCACTGACAGGAGGGCGTGCACGGTCGTCCTCACGATCAATCCCTGATCCTCACACGAGGCTTGCCGGGAGGCCCCGCCGCGAGGCGGGGCCTTTTCTTTTTGGGTAGGTTCTTTTACAGCCGCCGGTGGCGGGCGACCGGAATGGCCTGGCGGACACGGGCGACGCGGTCGAGGTCGATCTCGGCGAGAGCGAGCCCCGGACCGTCGGAGGCGGTGGCGGCGGGGATTCCCCAGGGATCGACGATCATCGCGTGCCCCCAGGTGTGGGTGAGGCCGCCATCGTCGTGCTTCCCATGCTGGGACGGGGCGATCACCCAGCACTGGGTCTCGATGGCGCGGGCGCGGATCAGCGGCTCCCAGTGGTCCTTGCCGGTCGCCAGGGTGAAGGCCGAGGGGATCATCAGGATCTCCGCCCCCTGCTCGACCAGCCGGCGGTAGAGCTCGCCGAAGCGCAGGTCGTAGCAGATGGAGAGCCCGAAACGGCCGAGCGGCGTCGCGATCACCGCCGTCCCCTCCCCCGGCTTGCAGGTGGCCGACTCGGCGAAGCGCACCCCGTCCGGCACGTCGACGTCGAAGAGATGGATCTTGCGGTAGGTGCCGAGGACCTCCCCCTGGGGCGAGAAGAAGACGCTGGTGTTGTAGCAGCGCCCGGGCTCGTCGCTCCGCTCGTTGAACGAGCCGAGCAGCAGGTGGATCCCGAGCCTGCGGGCGAGCTCGGCGAAGCGGGAGCAGGTCCGGCCGTCGAGCGGCTCGGCGCGCCGCACCTTCTCCTCGTGGGGACCGAGATAGTTGGTGTTCTCGGGGGTGGCGACGAAGCGGGCTCCGTGAGAGGCGGCGCGCTCGATCAGGGCGCGGGCGCTCTCCCAGTTGGCCTCCTCGTCGGAGGTGGACGTGAGCTGGACGGCGGCGGCGAGAAACATAAGCGGTTTTGTAGCATACTCCTGACGGGGTCGTGACCCTGCAGTCACTCAAGGGTGTGATCCTGTCGGCGGAAGGTTAGAACCGCTTGGAGACACTCGTCACCCTATTCACCGTCCTCGCGGCGGTTTCGCTCCTGGTCACCCTGGGAGTGACCGGCAGCGCCCTCGCGTTCCTCGCGCGCCGCCGGCCGGCGGCCCCCGAGGCGCTGCCGCCCCTCTCGGTCCTCAAGCCTCTCAAGGGGATCGATGAGGGGCTCTACGAGAACCTCGCCGCGCTGGCCCGGCAGGACTATCCCGGATTCGAGCTGGTGCTGGGGACCGCGGAGCCGGACGATCCCGCCCTCGCCGTGGCCGAGCGCCTGCGGCGGGATTTCCCCGCGGTGCCGATCACCATCGTCCGCGGCGCCGCGCCGCTCGGCTACAACCCGAAGGTGACCAACCTCGCCTCGCTGGCGCCGCGCGCGCGCCACGAGCTGCTGCTGATCTCCGACTCCAACGTCCGCCCCCGGCCCGGCTATCTCCGCGCGCTCGCCGCCGAGTTGGCCGCCGGACGGGTGGGCCTGGTGTCGAACGTCTTCGCCGGCACCGGCGAGCGGAGCCTCGGCGCCCTGTTCGACAACCTGCACCTCAACTCCTTCGTGGCCGCCTCGGTCGCCACCGCCCAGCTCGTCCATCAGCCGTGCGTGGTCGGCAAGTCGATGCTCTTCCGCCGCGGCGACCTCGCCGCGCTGGGCGGCTGGGAGGCGGTCAAGGACATCCTGGCCGAGGACTACGTCCTGGGCCAGGCCTTCCACCGCGCCGGGCTGGGGGTGGCGCTATCGGCGCACGTCCTGCCGGTGATCCAGGAGCGGCGGACGGTCGCCAAGTTCTTCGAGCGCCACCTGCGCTGGTCGCAGATGCGGCGCCGCATCTCCCCCGCCTACTTCGGCGAGCCGCTGCTCAACCCGGTCCCCTTCCTGCTCGCCCTAGCGCTGACCGGCGGCGGCAGGATGGCGCTGGCGGCGCTCGCAGGCATCGCCGCCAAGACCGCGGCCGACGCCCTCCTCTCCTGGCGGCTCCGCGGCGAGACCCTGCCGCTTCGCTCGCTCCTCTGGATCCCGGTCAAGGATCTGGCTGTCGCGGGCGTCTGGACGGTCGGCCTCTTCCGGCGGACGATCTGCTGGCGCGGCCACCCCCTGCGGATCGGTGCGGGGAGCCTGCTCACTCCCGTCCACCCCGCCGAGGCCGCGGCCGAGCTGGCCGAGGAGGTCGCTTGATCCCGCTGCGCGGCGAATCCGTCTGGCGGCGGGTGCTCTCGATCGACGAGCGGCTGCTCCTCACGGTGCGCCGCTGGGAGTCCCGCTTCATGACCCGTCTGATGCGGGGGCTCACCCATCTGGGAGATCCGGCGAGCTGGGTGCTCGCGGGGCTGGTGTTCGGCTTCTCCGGCGGCGTGGGGCGCTACGACTGCGCGCTGCTCGGCACGGCGGCGGTGCTCGCCCTGCTGATCGCGCATCCGCTCAAGCGGCTCTGCCGGCGCGAGCGGCCCAGCCGCGGCATCGGCGGCTTCGCCGCCCTGGCCGAGAATCCGGACGTCTTCTCCTTCCCTTCCGGGCACACGGCCGTGGCCTTCGCCGTGGCGGCGGCCTTCGCCGGCCAGGGGGTGCCGCTCGCCGGATTCCTCCTGGCGCTCGCCGTGGGCATCGCCGTCTCGCGGGTCTACCTCGGGGCTCACTACCCTCTGGACGTCGCCGCGGGCGTGCTGGTGGGGACCCTCGCGGGCACCGGCGCCAGGCTCCTCGTCTACGAGTACCCGCTGCTCAAGCTCGTGGGCTACGCCACGCTCGCTCCGCTTAGGTGAGCAAGCCCGTCGTCACCTCGATCGAGACTACCGCCCGGACAGGCGTACGGGTCCCCGCGACGATCGGCTCACCCCCGAGGATCTCGGGATCGGAGACGATGTATCGATGTTGCGTTACCTGCATGCGGAGAACTCTGCGCCATGGCATGGATTGTAGCATCCGTCACGCCGCCTTCGCCGCGTATCCCATGAAGAGGACGCTGCGGTCGCGGCTCTCCCGGAGGCCGATCCGCCGGGCGGCCTCGAAATAGCTGATCTCCCCGCGCTTGCGGGCGCGCAGGACCCGCACGGCGCGGAGCGGATTGGCGCACGGCTTCAGGCCTGTGACGTCCCGGTTCTGGAGGCCGTTCTCGGCGAGCAGCGGCAGCAGCTCCTCGGGCTTGATGAACATGTTCCAGTCGTGCAGGCCGGGCGGCATGAAGCTCGTCCACTCCCAGTCTTGGAAGAGCTTGATGATCACCAGCTTGCTCTGGAAGGTGCGGTTGATCGTGTCGTAGAGAAAGATCCCGCCGGGCTTCAGCACCCGCGAGATCTCCGCGATCACCTTCGCCGGGTCGTCGACGTGCTCGAGGACGTCGCAGCAGTAGGCGAGCTCGAAGGTGGCGTCGGGGAAGGGGAGGCTCTCTCCGGCGCCCCGGCGGTAGTCGATCGCCAGCCCCTCGGCGCGGGCGTGGGCCCGGGCGGCCTCCAGCGATCTCTCGGAAGGATCGATCCCCGTCACCGCGCAGCCGAGGCGGGCGAATTCCTCGGCGAGAATGCCGCCGCCGCACCCCACGTCGAGCGCCTTCCTGCCGCGGGGATCGATCCCGAGATCCTCCGTGAGCACCCGCCGCATGTAGCCGAAGCGGGCGGGGTTGAGCCCGCGCAGGACGTGCAGGAGCCCCGACTCGTCCCACCACGAATTCGCCATCGCGTCATAGACCTGATTGTCGACCGGCATGCGCCCTTTCTTCCACGAGCTTTCCCACCACCCCGTCCTCCGCCAACCCGGTGAGCTCCACCTCCGAGAACCGGTTCCACAGCCCCGCCCCCTCCGGGCTGAGGACGCGGAGATAGTTGTCGGTCAGCCCGTGCCCCAGGCCGTCCTTCGGCCTCTCCCAGAGCACGGTCTGGCGGGTGCCGAGGTGGGCGGTCCGGAAGGCGCGCTCGGCATGGCCGGCGGCGGCGAGCATCCTCTCCATGCGCTCCTTCTTCTCCCTGGGGGGCACGGGATCCGGCATCCTTTCGGCCGTGGTGCCGGGGCGGGGGGAGTAGGGGAAGACGTGGATCCTGGCGAAGCCGGCAGCCTCGACCGTGGCGAGGCTCGCGGCGAATTCCTCCTCCGTCTCTCCCGGAAATCCCACGATGACGTCGGTGGTGACGGCCACCCCGGGCACGGCGGCACGGACGCGGCCGAGCAGCGCGAGATACCCCTCCGCCGTGTAGGGGCGGCGCATGCGGCGCAGGGTGGCGGTCGCGCCGCTCTGGAGGGAGAGGTGGAGATGGCGGCAGAGGCGGCGGTCCGCCCAAAGATCGAGGAGCCGCTCGTCGAGATCCCAGGGGGCGATCGAGGTCAGGCGCAGGCGCGGGACCTCCGTCTGGTCGAGGATCGCGCGGACCAGATCCCCCAGGCGGGCCCCCTCCGATCGCCAGGCGGAGATCTGGACGCCGGTGATCACGATCTCCCGGTGCCCCCGGCCCACCAGCTCCCGGACCTCCGCCACCACCTCCGCCGCCGGACGGCTCCGCTGCGCCCCGCGGGTGAAGGGGATGATGCAGAAGGAGCACCGCATGTCGCAGCCGTCCTCCACCTTGACCAGGGCGCGGGTATTTGTGGGGATCAACCGACCGGCTTGCGGGGCGCAGGGGACCGCGGGGTCCTCGTCCGGAAAGGCCAAGCGGACGAGATCGACCAACCGGTCCTTCTCGGCGTTGGGGACGACGAGGTCGACTCCGGCGAGCTCCGCGGCCTCCTCGGGGGAGCCGCTCGCGTAGCAGCCGGTCAACACCGTCCGGACCGGCCGACCGGACCGCCGCCCCCGTCCCGCCGCCTTGCGCGACTCCCGGGCCGCGGTGTGGGTGACCGTGCAGGAGTTGACGACGTGGAGGTCCGCCTCGGCCAGCGAGCCCACCACCCGGTGCCCGGCCGACTCGAATTGCCGTCCCAGGCGCTCGATCTCCGCCTGGTTGAGCTTGCAGCCGAGGTTGGTGAGGTGGACGCGCATGAAGGGATCATAGCCCCGGAATTCCACCCGGCCGTCAATCGGTTACTCTTCACCGCCTGGGGTCCACTCATGACCGCGCCCAAGACCGCGCTCCTCCTCGTTGCCGCCCTCCTCCTGATGCCCGGCCCTGCCTGGGGCGTGGCGGGGGAGTGGTCCAAGAATCCGCAGTCGAGCGTGCGGCTGATCACCCCCTGGCGGACCGCCCCGCGGAGCGGCGAGCTGATCCTGGGGCTGCACTTCCTCCTCTCCCCCGGCTGGCACGTCTACTGGAAGAACAGCGGCGACGCGGGGTTCCCTCCGTCCGTCACCCTCCAGCCGGCCGGCCGTCTCACCACCCCCGAGATCCTCTGGCCCACGCCGCGCCGCTTCGAGCTGCCGGGCGGCCTCGTGGCCTTCGGCTATGAGAAGGAGGTGGTCTATCCGGTGCGGGTGGAGATCAAGCCGGAAGCCCCGGCGGCGGCCCTCGCCGCGACGTCGGATGCTCCGCCGGCCACCTCGGACGCCGCGACCCCGGCGGGAGACGTCCTCCACCTCTCGGCCGACCTCGACTATCTGGTCTGCCAGGTGGACTGCGTCCCTTACCGCTATACGCTGAGCGTCGACCAGCCCCTGGGGGACCGGCCCGACAGCGATCCGGATACGGTCCTCGCTCTCCAGGCGTGGCTCGATCAGGTGCCGCGGATCACCCGGGAGCTGCCGGGGGTGAGGACCGGCGCGGTGCTCGACGCCAGCCGCGCGGGAGGGACGCCGGAGCTCGAGATCCGCGTCCTCGGCGCCAAAGCGCAGGCGGGGAAGACCGACCTCTTCCTCGAATCCCACGAGACGTTCGACGCCGGCCGGCCGCGGATGCGGGCCACCGCCGACGGCGTGGTCTTCCACCTGCCGATGAAGCCGAAAGAGGTCAACAAGCCGCTGCCGGGGCGCGCGACGCTCGACTGGACGGTCTCCAATCTGATCGGAAAAGACGGCAAGCCGTTCAACCTGGAAGCCCGCCGGGAGGTCCAGGTGTGGACGCAAGGCGGCGCGCCGCCGGACCCAATGAAGGAGCAGGCCCCCGGCACAACCGCCGACCGCCTCCCCCGCCTCCTCCTGCGGGCCTTCCTCGGCGGCCTGCTGATGTGCCTCACGCCGGCCGTGCTGGCCCTCCTGACGGCCGAGATCTTCTCGCTGCGGCTTCCCGGGACCGGCGCGCGCGAGGGGGCCGCGGCGGCGGCCACCGGCGTGGTCGGCGGCTGCTGGGCGGTGGCGGCCATCGCCCTCCTGGGCCGCCGGGCGGGGCTGCCCGCCAACTGGCCGGACCTCCTGCAGGAGCCCGCCGTGGGCGCCCTGCTGGTGGTGGCCACGATGCTGCTGGCCCTCAATCTCTGGGGATTCCTGGAGATCCCCCTGCCCGCGGCCAACGCCGGGCGCGCGGGCACGGGACGCCACCTGCTCGCCGGCCTGTTCACAGTACCTCTGGCAATCGCGCTGGCGATCGCCTGGCCCATCCCCTTGCTGGAGGAGCCGCTCGGCTTCGCCTTCGCGCGCGGCCCGGCGGCGGTGACCGCCCTCTTCGCCGTCATCGGCTTCGGCCTGGCGTTCCCCTATCTGCTGATCCTCCTGGCCCCGGCGGCGGCCCGGCGGGTGCCCGCGCCCGGAGCCTGGCTGCCGCGCCTGCGCGAGGGGCTGGGCTTCCTCGCCGGCGGCGGCGCGCTCTGGCTGCTCTACGCCCTCTCCCGCCGGGTGAGCCCGGTGGGGCTCGCGTGCGTCGAGCTCGCCCTGCTCGGCATGGGCCTCCTCGCCTGGCTGCGGGCCCGGCAGGGGACTCGACGCCCGGCGCGCTTCGTCCTCGCCCTCGGTCTCGCCGCCTGCGCCGCCGGCGCGCTCTGGCTGGCGGACCACAACCGATTGACGCCCAGGCCCCTCACGGCCCTGGAATCGACGACCCACAACCCGATCTCAGGAGGTTGATGATGCGCAGCACCGGAAAGATCCTCATCCTCGCGCTCGCCGTCCTGGCGCTCGCGGCCCTCCCCGCGCTGGCCGACGGCACCGTCGGCGCCACCGCTCCCGGCTTCACTCTCAAGGGGGTGGACGGCCAGACCCATTCGCTCGCGGACTACAAAGGCAAGGTCGTGGTGCTCGAATGGATTAACCCGAACTGTCCGTTCTCCAACCGCCACGCGAAGGAGCGGACGATGAGCGAGCTCGCCAAGCAGCACGGCGAGGTCGTCTGGCTGGGGATCAACAGCACCAGCCGGCGGAGCACCGACTTCATGACGCCGTCCGCGCACGCCGCCTACGACCAGAAGAACGGCATCAACTACCCGGTGCTCTACGACGAGAGCGGCCAGGTGGGCCACGCCTACGGCGCCCGCACCACGCCGCACATGTTCATCATCGGCACGGACGGCAAGATCGCCTACAACGGCGCGATCGACGACGATCCCTTTGCCCGCAAGGGCAAGGCCGAGCGGCTCAACTACGTCAACCAGGGGCTCAACGCCGAGAAGGGCGGCAAGAGCCCGGACCCGGCCTCGACCAAGCCGTACGGCTGCAGCGTGAAATACTCCGAGTAAGGCGTCCGCGGGACGCACCGCTGCAACCCTGGCCCCCGCCGTCCGTAAATCCTCCAGCCCGCGTTCCAAACGCTCAGGGGGGAGGACCCATGCTTCGCGCCATCCGAATCCTGCTCTGCCTCGCCGCCGCCGGCCTCGCGGCCGGCGCGGCTTCCGGCCAGACCAAGCTGCTGCGCTTCCCGGACATCTACAAGGACAAGGTCGTCTTCACCTACGCCGGCGACCTGTGGACCGCCTCCGCCGCCGGCGGTACGGCCAGCCGCCTCACGGCCCACCCCGGCCTGGAGCTGTTCGCCAAATTCTCGCCGGACGGCAAATGGATCGCCTTCACCGGCCAATACGACGGCGACGAGCAGGTCTACGTGATGCCGGCGGCCGGCGGCGTGCCGAAGCAGCTCACCTTCTACCCGGCCCGCGGGCCCCTCCCTCCCCGCTGGGGGTACGACAACCAGGTCTACGGCTGGACGCCGGACGGCAGGTCGGTCGTCTTCCGCTCGCTGCGCGACGGCTGGACCCATGGCGACAGCCGCATCTATACCGTGCCGGTCACCGGCGGCCTCGCCGCGCCGCTGCCGATGCCCAAGAGCGGCGGCGCCGACCTCTCGCCGGACGGCAAGCAGGTGGTCTACACCCCCTTCGCCCGCGAATTCCGCACCTGGAAGCGCTATCAGGGCGGATGGGCCCAGGACCTCTGGACCTTCGACCTCGCCACCCACCGGACGAAGAAGATCACCGACACCCCGCGCACCGAGCGCGACCCGATGTGGATCGGCGACAGGATCTACTTCAACTCGGACCGCACCGGCACCCTCAATCTCTACTCCTACGACCTGGCGAGCGGCGCGACCGCGCAGCTCACCCGTGGCACGCAGTGGGACGTCCGCTGGCCGAGCGCCGACGCGGACGGCCAGATCGTCTACGAGCTCAACGGCGAGCTCAACGTCTTCGACACCCGCAGCGGGCAGGCGCGGCACCTCGCGATCGACGTCCCCGGCGACGGCCTCGACACCCGTCCGTCCCAGGTCTCGGCCGCCGGCCAGATCGAGGATGCCGTCCTCTCGCCCAGGGGTGAGCGCGCGCTGCTGGTGGCGCGCGGCGACGTCTTCAACGCGCCGATCGAGAAGGGGGTCACCCGCAACCTCACCCGCTCCTCCGGCGCCCACGACAAGGCGGCCCGCTGGTCGCCGGACGGCCGCCGGATCGCCTTCCTCTCCGACCGCACGGGGGAGGAGGAGGTCTGGGTCGTCGACGCCTTGGGCATAGGGCAGCCCGAGCAGCTCACCACCGGCGGCAAGGCGATGCGCTACGACCCCGAGTGGTCTCCGGACGGCAAGCGGCTCGCCTTCGCCGACAAGGACGGCCGCCTCTGGGTGGTCACCGTGGCCGGCAAGAGGCTCGCCGAGGTGGCCCGGGATACCCGCGGCGAGATCCGCGACTACGCCTGGTCCCCCGGCGGCGATCACCTGGCCTTCAGCATGTCCAACCCGAGCACCTTCCATTCGCTCTGGATCTGGAGCGCCGAGGACGGCAAGCTCCGGCGGGTCACCGGCGAGCAGTTCCATGCCAGCAATCCCACCTGGGCTCCCAAGGGGGACTACCTCTACTACCTCTCCGCCCGCTCCTTCCTCCCCCAATTCGACGCCTTCGACTTCAACTTCGCCGAGGACCGCAACTTCGGCATCTACGCGATGGCCCTGCGCAAGGACGTCGGCAACCCCTTCCCGCCCGAGGAGGACACGGTGACGCTCGCCGACGAGAAGAAGGAGGGGGAAGGGAAAGCGGAGACGAAG
>Ga0308176_10002700_pt1 | contig 11252 bp, 14 predicted proteins | sample PhyCR2_3_FD_203890 | JGI IMG/M metagenome (GOLD analysis project Ga0308176, IMG submission 203890) | Soil microbial communities from UC Gill Tract Community Farm, Albany, California, United States - DLSLS.C.R2 | ecosystem: Environmental > Terrestrial > Soil > Agricultural land | place: USA... | reverse complement strand
CACCGTGCATCCCCATGGCCGCGCTCAGCGCGGCCGGGTCGCGGACGATCGCGAGGCCGCAGTCGTAGGGCACGTTCAGTGTCTTGTGGGCGTCGGTGGTCCACGAGTCGGCCGCGTCGTACCCCGCGACGAGGTTGCGACGGGACGGCGACGCCGCCGCGAAGAGACCGAAGGCCCCGTCGACGTGGACCCAGGCGCCGTGCTCGTGGGCGACCGCGATCGCCTGCTCGAAGGGGTCGAAGGCGCCCGAGTGCACGTTTCCGGCCTGCAGCGCCACGATGGTGGGGCCTGCGGGTCCCCGCGCGAGGGCAGCCTCCAGCGCCCGGACGTCGATCCGGCCCTGGTCGTCGGCCTGCACCGGCTCTGGTGCGCCCAGGCCGAGGTAGCGCAGCGCCAGGTCGACGGTGTCGTGCCGCTCGGCGCCGACGACCACGCGCACCCGGGGCGCCCCGGTCAGGCCGTCGCGGACGACGTCCCAGCCCGCCCGGCGCAGGACCGCGTCGCGGGCCGCGGCCAGGCAGGTGAAGTTGGACATGGTTGCCCCGGTGACGAAGCCGATCGCGGACCCCATCGGCAGGCCCAGCAGGTCGAGCAACCACGTGGTGGTGACCTCCTCGACCGCGGCGTACGCCGGGGTCACGGTGCGCAGCGCGGCGTTCTGGTCCCACGCGCTCGTCAGCCAGTCCGCCGCCAGGGCGGCCGGGTGCGTCCCGCCGATGACGAAGCCGAAGAACCGCCCCGAGGGCATCGCCGTCAGCCCCGGCTCGCACGCGGTCGCGAGCAGGTCGACGACCTCCTCGGCCGGGGCCGGGTCCTTCGGCAGCTCGGTGCCGAGCCGCGCGACGACGTCCGCGACCGTTGCCCGCGGCGGCACCGGGCGGTCCGGCAGCGTGCCGAGCCAGGCCAGGCTGCGCTCGTGGGCGCTCGCCAGCGCCGCGTCCATCTCCTCCATGACCGGCCTCCTCCGCTCTGGCCCAGCATGCGACGCCAGGGACCGCAGCGCCAGCGGCGTCGTACGACGCAACGCCGGCCTCAGCCGGGGAGGGGGAGTCCGGCCTCAGAGCTTGAACCGCCAGGACAGGCCCTTGGCCAGCCGGATGCTGCCGCGTCCCCGGGAGCTCACCTAGAGCGGACCCACGCGCCTGGAGACGCTGGCCCCACGTCTGGACAGGTTGAGGAAGGTCGACCTGCCGATGCGCTTGCGGCGGGAGAACACCAGGCCCACGGGTCAGGCCTTCTCGCAGGCGATGCCGTCGTTGTCCGCGTCGAGGGTGCCGTTGTGGCTCTCGGCGAGGTTGTACTGCTTGGTGCTGTGGAAGAAGTTCTTCACCGGCGTCCCCGACGTGTGGTCGTGGGCGTTCTTGCGCCCGACTCCGTGCGGCCACTTCTTGTTGAGGTTCGTGCAGTTGTCGTGGATGCCCGTGGTGTGGGCGTCCGCGGACAGGGGGATCGCAGCGCTGGCGCACACGATCCCGACTGCCACCACGATGCTGCCGAGACGAGACGTGCGCACGTGCTGCTCCTTGGGGTCGACGATGACCGGCTCAGGCTAGGTGCCGGGTGCGGTGGCCGTCGGGAAACGGCCAAAGCGGGTCAGGACCGCCACTCCTCGCAGTGGTCCGGGTGGTCCAGATGTCCTGCGGCGAGCAGCTTCAGTGCGGTGCAGCTGCTGCCGGGGTGGGTGTCGTGCAGATGCTCGGCGACGAGCCGGCGTCGGGCCTGGCAGGCCTCCAGCGCGCGCTCCATGACCGCGCGGACGACCGGGCTCGGCCACGGCACGGGGTCCGGGCCGAGGTAGGCGCGGGCGACCGCCTCGTCCTCGTCGATCCGGGCGAGCAGGAACTCGACCAGCGTCATGCCGTCGTCGCCCCCGAATGATCGGGTCTCGAAGCTCCCCACTGCCCACCACGCTCCCCCCGGGCACCTGTTGACCTCGAGGCTAGGGCGGCGCGGGCGTCGTGCGACCCAGTTCGCCGAAACAAGGCCCAAGGTCCCAAAGGCTGGTCATTTCGGGCCATAGGTCCCTAGCCAGATCTGGGGACGGCAGGTGGATGGTGAGACCGTGATCGTCGAGACGTTGCGCGTAGTCGCTGATTCCCACCTGGATCATCGGCCGGTCATCCGGCGTGAGAACGAGGCCCAGGTCGGGCCGCTGTTCTTCAGCTTCGGCGATCTCGACCTGGTGTGCGGGTCCTGCACGTTCCTGCTGATCAAGGGCGCGCGAGCGTTGGAGGCCATCTTCGACGCGATCGTGGTCTGTCCGAACTGCGGGGCCTGCAACGAGGCACGGGAGGACCCGGGCATCTCTGCCTAGCAACGCTCCGGCGCCAACAGGGGAGCCCCCGTCGCACTTACGCAGGGTGACGGGGGCATTGCCGGAGAAGGGCAGGGCCCGGGTGCTCTCAGGACGCGTCCACGAAGCGGCGAGCCCCGCCGGGCTGCGTCAGGTCCTGGCGGTGTCCCAGGTGCTCGAGCCAGCCCACGAGGACCCGGTGGAGGGCGTCGGCACCCACCACCATCGGACCAGGAGGTTCCGGCAGGTCCCGCGGCCACATGAGCATGGCCCGGTCCTGCCAGCCTCCGAGGCCGCCGTGGCATCCGACCAGTCCCTCGAACGCCGCGACCTCTCCGAGGTCGTCGAGCAGGCTGTTGACGTAGATGTCGGGTGCCTCGGCCATGGTCGCTGCCCGCAGCACGAAGGCGGGCGCCTCGGGCCCGAACCCGGCCAGCGGGTCCTCGCCCACGACCAGTCCCTCCCGCACGCGGTGCTCGCCGCCGGCGCCCAGCACGACGGGGCCGTGGTCGGCGGTGTCGACCACCACGAAGCCGACGCCGGGATGGGCCACCAGTCCGGGCACCAGCGCCGGGAAGCGTTCGGTCAGGTCGTCCAGCGTGAGCCTGGACTTCTCGCCCGCGACATAGACCAGCCCGAGGTTGCCCGAGCCGAAGACGAGGCAGCGGTCCGGGATCGCCTCGTCGACCGGTGACGGCGCCGGTGCGGACCCATCGGGTGGAGAGGCGTCGAGCCGACCGGGTGCGATCCGGTCGGACGCCCGGCCGAGCGCGCGGCCGAGCACCGTGTCGGTGTCGCTGGTGGAGGCGATCATGGAGCTCAGCGAGCCCGTTGCCTCGGCGTTCTCCTCGGCGGCGGCGACGTCGGAGTCGGTGAGCCGGTGCACGAGCGAGCCGAGGTCCTCGCCGTACCGTGACGCGAACACCTCACCCTGGGACTGGCCGTGGTCGGAGAGGACCACGAAGTGGTAGCGGCGTGGTGCCACCGCCGCGACCTGCTCGAGCTGGGCGATCACTGCGTCGATGCCCTCCAGGGCGGCCAGCGACTCCGGCTGCATCAGCCCCGCATGGTGCGCGACCGCGTCGTAGTCGACGTAGTCCACGTAGATCACCCGGCGGCCCTGCATCATCGAGTCGGCGACCAGGGTGGTGTTCAGGTCGCGCAGCACCCCGCTCAGGGCCGCCCGCTCGGCCGCGAAGCTCCACCCGCGCGCCACCCGCGGCCGTACGTCGCGCCGTCGCGCCCGCGATGCCTGGAACCTCTCCCGCGCGACCTCGCTCACCGTCCGGGACATGCTCCTGGCGAGCCCCTCGGGACGGGCGAGGAACGTGGACAGCGCGTAGCGGGCGTGCCGGGTCTCGCGCGTCCGGTGCACCGCGCTCATGGTGGCGTACGCCGTGGGGGCGTCGCCGGTGAACAGGTTGCTGACCGACACCCCGTCGTCGGCGAGCAGGCCGCGGCCGTCGCTGTGCGCGGCCTCGATCAGCGCGGCGTCCGCCGGCTTGTTGGCCACGAAGACCTTGCCGGTCGCCCGGTCCACCCACCGGAAGGCCGGGATCCCCTCGATGCTGCCGTGCAGGATGCCCATCTGGCTGGCCGGCGTGGTGGCGGGCAGCTTCGGCCGCCACTCGACCATCCGGTGCGAGCCGCTGCGCACCCAGCGCGACAGGGTCGGCAGGGTGCCGGCGCGCACACCCCACTCCAGCACCGGATAGGGGACCCCGTCGGCCTGGATGAAGACGACCCCGGGGACGTCGGGATCGGCGAGGGCGGGTGGCTTCGACCGGCGTCCCCGCCGCAGCAGGCTCGCCGTGACGGCGTCGTCGGTGCCCGCGGTGGCCACCCAGACGAACGTGGTCGAGACGGCCGAGACGATCCAGGACGCGACGAAGGCGGCGAGGAAGGTGGGGTTGTGCTGCTCTCCGGAGAAGTCCCAGGCCACCAGCCAGACGACGGCCGCCTGCCCGAACAGGCCGAGCAGCACGGCGCCCACCCAGCCCACGACGACGGCCAGCCACACCAGGACCGGTCGCAGGACGGTGCCGACCACGGCGATCGCGATCGCGGCGGTGATCGTGCGTGCCGCACCGGAGATGTCGAAGTCCGGGACCAGCCACGAGGCGACCTGCAGCCCGAGGGCGGCGCCCAGCACGGCCAGCACCGCGCGTCCGACGTCGCCCCATCGCAGGTGCCACCACCCACGTCCGGGCCGGGCGTGCCTCGTCATGGGCACACCGTAGGCACGCCCGGCGCCGCCGGACGTCGTCAGCGCGGGGTGATGCGGAGCAGCCTCCGCTGAGCGGCCGTGCGTGCGGTCAGCGACCGGAGCCGGCCAGCAGCACCGCCACGGCGGTCATCGGCAGCGCCCACGACAGGGCGCGCAACGCACCCTCGAGGGGCGTGAGCAGCACGGCGCGGTCCAGCGGGACGGCCGCACCGTCCGACGTGGTGAGGCTGCCGGCGACCGCCGTGGTGTCACGGCGCAGCCGGCGCGCCGGCGTGCTCAGCCGCCGTTGCGCGTACGACGTGCCGACCGCAGCCAGCGTCATCGCGACCGCGGCCACCACGAGCCCGGCAGTCATGTCCGGGGACTGCGCGAGGAAGCCGACGACCACGGGGAAGCCACCCCAGCCCCACGCGAACACGTGGTCGGTGTGGAGCCGGCGGTCGAACAGCTCGAGGTTGTAGCCCACCACCAGCAGCGCCCCCAGCGGGATGGCGACGACGAGTGGCCAGCTGGTGCCGTCCCAGAAGAAGGCGCCGACGACCCCGAGGGCGACGGCGCCGGTCAGGGAGAGCCCGGCCACGGCCCACAGGGTGGCCGAGGGGATGCCGGTCCGCAGGGGACGGCCCTGCAGCTCGTCGAGCGCGTGCGCGGCGAGGCCGACGGCGAGGAAGAACGCGAGGACGCTGAACCCGAGCGCCGCCCAGTCCGTGGCCGGGGCGATCGCCGCCCCGAGCACCACGTAGCTCAGGTGCCAGGCCGTGTACGGCGGATGCAGCAGCGTCCACCAGTCGGAGACGGCGCTCCCGTGCCGTGCGTAGAAGGCGGGGGCGGCCTGGTCACCCATGTCGCCTGCGCCCGGACATCACGAGCCCGCCTCCCAGGCTCATGGGCCGCACCCGGACGTCCTCGAGGCCGGCCCCGGTCCACATCGCCACGTGCTTCTCGACCGGGTACGTGCGGTAGTGCTCCTCGATGGACGGCCCCAGGAAGGACCCGACGCGGGCCCAGGCGCGCCCGCCGCTCAGCAGGCCGGCGACCGGCAGCACGGCTCTCGTGTAGAGGCGCCAGGCGGGACGCCACACCGGGGGAGGGGGTACGCCGAACTCGAGGCTGGAGACGACCCCGCCCGGCCGGACGACCCGGGCGAGCTCGGCGAGGGTGGCTGCCGGGTCGGCGACGTAGCGCAGCAGGTAGGTGAAGGTGAGGGCGTCGAACGTCGCGTCCCGGAACGGCAGCTGCTCCGCCCGGGCAGCGGCCAGCGAGATCCGTCCGTCTCGCCCGCGTGCCGTGACCCGGCGGATGCCCCCGCGCAGCATCTCCTCGGTGAGGTCGACCCCGACCACGCGGGCGTTCGTGCGGTCGGCGAGCGCCAGCGCCACACCTGCGGTCCCCGTCGCCACGTCCAGGACCGTCGCCGGGTGGCCGGCCACGACGGCATCGACCATCGCGGTGCGCCATCGACGGTTCTGGCCGAAGGAGAGGACCTCCTCGAGCACGTCGTAGCGCTCCGGGAGACGGCCGAACAGGTCCCGCGCGAACCGGTTCGGCTCCTCACGGGACCGGGCGACCGCGCGCCGGGTCGTGTGGCTCAGCTGCGGCATGTGGCGCCTCCTCGGCCCTGACCTCACTGGCCACGATAGCCCCGGGAGCGCCGACCCCCTCCGGGCGAGACGCCGATCAACGTCAAGGATTCAACGAAGATTTTGCTTTCGGTGGATGGGATTTGCGGGAGGCGGCCCCCGGCGCTCGCCGTAGCGTCCCAGAGCGGACCCCACAAGAGGAGAAAGCCTTGAGAACACGCATCCTGATCCTGCTGGCCGCGCTGGTGGGCATGCTCGCGCCCCTGGGCGCGGTGGCCCCCGCCGATGCCGCCACCTGCTCCGACCCGAAGTTCGTGACCTCCGACGAGAACGGCATGTGGGGCGACGGCGCCTACATCGTCCACAACAACATGTGGAACTCCTCCGGGTACAAGGTGTCGGAGACTCTGAAGGCCTGCTCCCACCGCAACTGGAAGGTCATCGCGAAGGCGAACAACAGCTCCGGCGACGGGGCCGTCAAGACCTATCCCAACGTCCACCGGGACTACCACAACTGGAACACCGGCGCGGAGCCGCGCCTGAGCTCGTTCAAGTCGATCCGGAGCACCTTCGCGGCACGGACCCCGGGCGTCGGCATCTACAACGCGGCGTACGACATCTGGCTCAACGGCGTGCCCGGCAACAACGAGGTCATGATCTGGACCGACAACCACCGCCAGGTGCCCGCTGGCTCCGTGGTGGCCAAGGGCCTGTCGTTCAGCGGCCACACCTGGAGGGTCTACGCCACCCAGGACAACTCGTACATCGCCTTCAAGCCCTCCGAGGCCATCACCCACGGCACCATGAGGATCAAGCCGATGCTCCAGTGGCTGGTCTCGAAGGGCCGCGTCCGAGCCGGCTCGACGATCGGCCAGATCTGCTACGGGTTCGAGATCGTGTCCACCGGTGGTGACCGTGCCAGCTTCAAGGTCAACGACTTCTCGGTCAAGAGCACCAAGCGCTGAGTGGCTGAACGGTGGTTCGAGTCGTGCGGGTGCTCCAGGGTCTGGTGATCGGGGCGGCGGGCACGACCGCGCTCAACGCGGTGACGTACGCGGACATGGCGGTCCGCGGACGGCAGGCCAGTGCCACTCCTGAGCGGACGGTCGTCACGGCGGCGCGGGCGCTCGGCTTCCCGCTGCCCGGTGACGCCGAGCAGGACCCCCGGGTGACAGGAGCGGCGGCGCTCCTGGGCCTGGGCGCGGGTACCAGCGCCGGGGTGCTGCTGACCGTCGTGCGCGGGGACCGTCGAGGTCTCGCAGCGGACGTGGGTACGGCCTGGGCCCTGGCGATGGTCGTGGGCAACGGGCCGATGACGCTCCTGGGCGTGACCGACCCGCGGTCCTGGAGCAGTCGCGACTGGATCGCTGACGTCGTGCCGCACCTCGCCTACGCCTGCGCGGCGGGTCTCACGCGACGGATGCTGCACCGATGACGGGGCCCACCCGGACGCACCACGAGAGGCGCTCGCCCGTGGGGACGGTCGTCGCATGGACATCGTGACCGGCCTGTCCCTCGGACGGATCGCGGCCGGCGCCCCTGCCTTCGCACGTCCGGACCTGGTGAGCCGGATCCTGCCGTTCGATCCGGCACAGGGCCCGCAAACCTCGTACGTGACTCGCTTGGTCGGCGCACGCGACGTGGTGGTGGGCGCGGTCACGCTGCTGGCCCGCGGTCAGGCGCGACGCCCGTTGATCCTGGCCGGGATCGCCATCGACGCGGCCGACGTCGCCGCCGGTTACCTGGCCCGCCGGGACCACAGCATCACGCGGACGACCGCCGCCGCGCTGGTCGCGCCCGCCGCCCTCGCCGTCGGCGCGGGCCTGGCGGGCCTGCGCCAGGAGGGGTGGTGCGGACGGGCTGGCCTGTAGGCCGGGTTCTGTCCCGGGGACCCTTGCGGGCGTCCCGGGGGCGACCATCCATCTACGGCTGCCGTTGCCGACAGCCTCCAGCGGTCTACCCGCGCACTCGGGCGGGCAGCCCTCAGACGTGCACGCGCCCGGCGTCCGAAGACCCCGGGCTTCTTGACCTTGCTCCAGGTGGGGTTTGCCGAGCCGACCCGGTCGCCCGGGTCGCTGGTGGTCTCTTACGCCACCGTTTCACCCTTACCTCCCGGCGGACCGGGAGGCGGTCTGCTTTCTGTGGCACTGTCCCGCGAGTCACCTCGGGTGGGTGTTACCCACCACCTCGCCCTGTGGAGCCCGGACCTTCCTCGGCGCCTCCGTGTGGAGGCGACGCGGTCGCCCGGCCAGCCCATCCGCACGGCAAGGATAGGGGACGATGCGTCCGGTCGTAGTCTGGCCGACGTGTTGCCCCCCGGATACGAGCTGCGACGACTGGCCGTCGACGACGCGCCGGCCCTCGCCGCGGCGTACTCACGCAACCGCGGGCACCTCGCGCCGTGGGACCCGCGCCGCACCGAGGAGTTCTTCAGCGAGGCCGGTCAGCGCAAGGACACCGAGGCAAAGCTGGCGAGTGCAGGGCTCGGGCTCCAGGACCCGTGGCTGCTGGTGCACGGTGACGCGGTGGTCGGTCGGGTCAACCTCAACAACATCGTCCGGGGCGTGTTCCAGAACGCCTCCCTCGGCTACTGGGTCGACCACGAGCACACGGCCAAGGGGCTCGCCACGGCCGCCGTCGGCTTCGCGCTGCGACGCGCCGTCGAGCTGGGCCTGCACCGGGTGGAGGCAGGCACGCTGGTGGACAATGTCGCGTCCCGGGCCGTGCTGCGCCGCTGCGGGTTCGAGCAGTACGGCGCGGCCGCGGGCTACCTGTTCATCGCGGGTGCCTGGCAGGACCACCTCCTGTTCCAGCGCATCCTGCACGACCGGCCGGCCGGCGCGGCAGCGCCCTGAGAGGGAGGCGGACGACATGACCGACGACCACGAGCTGCGGCCACCTCCCATCACCCGGAGGATCGGACAGAGCCCGGGGCAGGGACCCGAGACGGCGTACCGCACCGCCCACGACCTGTTGTCGCGTCGGGCGCCCCGCGAGGCCCTGGAGGTGCTCGAGCCCGCCCTCGAGCAGGAGCCCCGCAACACCGGCCTGCGTTCGCTGCGGGCCTGGGCCTACCTGCTCCGCGCCCAGCTGGCGAAGGCCGAGGCGGAGCTTGCCGCCCTGGTCGAGGAGCGGCCCGACGACGACTGGGTCCGCCACGCGCTGGGCCGCAGTCTTGAACGGCAGGCCCGGCTCGGAGAGGCGCTGCCGCACCTGCGCCTCGCCGCCGCGATGAGCGGCGACCCCGAGCACGAGCTGGCGGTGCTGCGCGTGGAGCGGCGGCTCGCCGAGACCGGCCAGAGGTCGTACGACGACCTCACTTGACCGGTCGCCCGGTCAGCCTCAGGGGTTGGTCAGCACCTCGGCGCCGGTCGGGGTGACCAGCAGGGTGTGCTCGAACTGGGCGCTGCGGCGCCGGTCCCGGGTGACGACGGTCCAGTCGTCGTCCCACATCTCCCACTCGTGGGTGCCGAGGTTGAGCATCGGCTCGATCGTGAAGGTCATGCCGACCTCGATCGGGTCGTCGTACTCCGGGGTGTCGTAGTGGGGGACGATCAGCCCACTGTGGAACGCCGTGCCGATGCCGTGGCCGGTGAACTCGCGGACCACGCCGTACCCGAACCGGCGGGCGTAGGACTCGATCACCCGGCCGATCACGCTGATCCGGCGCCCCGGCTTCACGGCCTTGATCCCGCGGTCGAGGGCCTCGCGGGTCCGCTCGACCAGCAGCCGGGACTCCTCGTCCACGTCGCCGGCCAGGAAGGTGGCGTTGGTGTCGCCGTGCACGCCGTCGAGGAAGGCCGTGATGTCGATGTTGACGATGTCGCCGTCCTCGACCCGGCGGCTGTCGGGGATGCCGTGGCAGATCACCTCGTTGACGCTCGAGCACAGCGACTTGGGGAAGCCGCGGTAGCCCAGCGTCGAGGGGTAGGCGCCGTGGTCGCAGAGGAACTCGTGGCCGATCCGGTCGAGCTCGTCGGTGGTGATGCCGGGCGTGACGTGCGAGCCGACCAGCTCGCGGGCCTGGGCGGCCAGCTTGCCGGCCGCGCGCATCTTCTCGATCGTCTCGGCGTCCTTGACCTCGCTGCCGGTGAAACGCTCGGGGGTCGGCCTGTCGACGTACTCGGGTCGCGGGATGTGGGCCGGGACAGGACGTCGCGGCGAGATCGTTGCGGCAGCCAGGTGAGTCACGCGGACGAGTGTAGTTTCAGGCGACATGAGCAAGTTCTGGTACTGCGTCAAGCACCACCGGGTCGAGGACCCGGACGGCTGCGCGCCCATCGACCGACTCGGCCCCTACGACACCCGCGAGGAGGCCGAGCACGCGCTGGAGAAGGCCGAAGAGCGCAACGCCGTCTCGCCGTGGCCGTTCGTCGGCATGATCGGGATGGCGTGCGCGTTCTTCCTGTACGCCGCGAGCGGGCTGCTCGCGCCCTGGTGGGGGGTGGTCCTCCTGCTCCTGGTCTGGCTGGTGCTGTTCGTGGTGGCCTGCCGCTGGTGGACGCCGCACCCGGGCCGGTTGCCGTTCCTCGCCCTCGGGGCCCTCGTGTTCTGGTTCGCGGCCGTGAACGCCGGGGGAGCGTGGCTGGGGTGGACGGCGTGACGATGCCGCAGTCGGCGCGTTCCCTGCGCGTCGTCCCGCTGACCCGCGAGCACGCGGTGGACGTCTGCACCTGGGCCTACCCCGCGCCGTACGACTGCTACGACATGACCGACGCCGGTCCCGACGAGCTGCTCCGCCCCGAGACCGGCGTCCACGCGCTCCTGGCGGACGAGCGGCTGATCGGCTTCAGGTCGTTCGGCGCCGACGGGCAGGTCCCGGGCTGGGACTACGACGACTCGGCGCTCGACACCGGCGGGGGCCTGCGTCCCGAGCTCACCGGTCAGGGCCTGGGCCGGGACGCCATCGCGGCCGGACTGGCGTACGGACGTGCCGCGTTCTCGCCGTCGGCGTTCCGGGTCACGGTCGCGTCGTTCAACGCGCGGGCGCTGCGCACCGTCGAGTCGCTGGGGTTCCGGCGGATCGGACGGTTCGACGCCACCCGCGACGGGCGCAGCTTCGAGGTCCTCGTCCGTCAGGAGGCCTGATCCTTCAGCGCGGGCTGACCCGCAGGACGGCGTCGCTTCCGTTGCCGTTGTCGGTGGTGACCAG
>Ga0308176_10002698_pt1 | contig 11253 bp, 11 predicted proteins | sample PhyCR2_3_FD_203890 | JGI IMG/M metagenome (GOLD analysis project Ga0308176, IMG submission 203890) | Soil microbial communities from UC Gill Tract Community Farm, Albany, California, United States - DLSLS.C.R2 | ecosystem: Environmental > Terrestrial > Soil > Agricultural land | place: USA... | reverse complement strand
GTGCTCAGCAGCATCGCGGCGCGGCTGGAGTCCACCGTTCCGCCGGTCGAGAGGGTCCAGTGCTCGCCTTTCCGCTCGAGCGCGTACCGCCTGGCCCCGCGCGCCACCTCGACCCCGCCGATGCTGTCGGCCGGCACGCCGGCGATGCGATGATCGCGCCAGTCGTCGGCCGGGCGGGTGGCCGCCTCGACCAGGCGCCCGTGAACCAGGTAGGTGCGCTCCTGGCCCGGCAGACGGGCGTAACCGCCCGAGAAGTCGGGTGACCGATTGCCGGCGATCAGCTCGAGCAGGCCCTTCCCCTTGGACTTGACCCGCATCCAGGTGCCGTGCACGCTGTCTACCCCGAGGTCCGGCTGCGATGACTTCCGCTCGGCCACAACCTCGCTGGCGGCGCCGCTGTCGGCCAGCGCGTCGAGTAGCTCGCTCACCGCCGCCGTCGCCGCGGGAAAGCCGTTCGCGGTCCAGGTCGACGAATCCTCGCGAGCCAGCACGACGCTCGTGCCTGCCTTGGTGAGCACGATCGAATCCACCGCACTCCGAGCAACGGCCGGCAGGCGGAGCGACTCCCCGCCAGCCTTGTTCGTCCCATGACGGCGCCCCAGCGCCGCCGCGCCCCACAGCGCCAGCAGGACGAGAAACACCACCACCAGGCGCATCAGCTGCTTCGCGCTCACGTGGCCGCCTCCTCCGCCGCAACCAGCGGGCGGTAGGGGTCCCGGGTGCGCCGGCGACGGCGCGCGAGGTGGACCATCCCGGCGGCCGCCACCAGGAGCGGAATGCCGATCAGGTTGAGATACTTCGCCGTCTCACGCTCGGCCGCCGATTCGAACACCAGCGGTGTCGGCCGCCGGTCCTTGGAGCGGATCGCGATCAGATCCTCGTCCTGCGCCAGCCAGTCCACGGCATTGAGCGCGAGCGCGAGATTCTCGGGCGCGCCCTGCACGAACCGGTCGGTCGCGAAGTCGGTGCTGCCGATGGCCACCGCGCGCCCGTGCTTGCCGCCCTTGGGCGCGGCGACCGCGGCGAGCAGCCGGCGCGAGAGCTTGTCGTGGGGGAAGTTGCTCCGGGGGTCGATCGAGGTGGCGTCGGTGTAGACGCCGGACGACGCGCTCGAGAGCAGCAGCGGCGTGATGGTGCCGGCCGGTGCCTTGCTGGTGTCGATCGTGCTGGCCCAGGTCATGACGGCCGCGCCGAGATCCTGGTTGATGGCCGAGCGTCGGGTACTCTCGGCCCGAATGAAGAACGGGTAGACCTGCAGTACCTGCCCCATCGGGCTCGGGATGGGAATGGCTTCGTTGGCGACGAGGTCGTATACCATGTCGCTCCGGATGCCGATGCCGAACTTGGCGAGCAGCGGATTCCACGGCACCGGCCGCGGCATCGCGAGCGGCGTCTGGGGATTGATCGTCATGCCGCCGGCCAGTACCAGAATGCTGCCGCCCCGGTCCACGAACTTCTGGAGCCGGTCGAGCTCCCCGGCGGGCGCCGAGTCGGGCGCGCCGGCCAGCACCACGGTCGTGACGGTGGTGTCGAGCAGGGTCGAGTCGGCGAGCGCCAGCGGGCGCACATCGTAGCTCTTGCCGAGCTGCTCCTGGAGCATCGAGTAGCTGTTGCCCTGTTCCGCCGTAGGCTCGGTGATAAAGCCGATGATCGGCTTGTGCGGCCGGGTCAGGTTCCGGATGGACGACATGAGCCGGTACTCGAGGTCGTCGGTCTGGCTCACGAACGGCACGGTCTCGGTCTGCGACCCGTGCTGCAGCGCCAGGCCGAGGTAGCCCTGCTTCACCTGCAGCTCCGACTGGCCGATCACGTTGAACTGCACCGGCTCGATCCCGAGCGACTGGGCGTCCTTGCGGGCGGCGTCATCGCTGGAGGGGTCACGCTCGATGACCCGGATCTTGTCGTGCCCGGCGGACCGCACGTCGCGGAGCAGGTCGTCCACGTCGCGCTTCATGAGCGCCACCTCGGTGGGCAGCTCGGCGGAGGCGAACAGCTTGATGGTGACGATGTCGTCGAGGTTGCCGAGGGTCCGACGGGTGGCGGGGGAGAGGGTGTACGCCTTGCCGGGCGAGAGGTCGAGCCGGCCGCCGATGTAGCCGCCGAGCAGGTTCACCACGATCAGCGACGCGGCGAGCAGGCCGACGCCGAGCTGGAGCCGGCGGCGCGCGCCGCCCGACGGGGCGAGCTTCCGGCCCAGCAGGGCCGCGTAGGCCAGGCCCAGAAAGATGCCGGCCAGCGAGAGGAAGTAGATCACGTCGCGCAGGTCGAGCACGCCGCGGCCGATGCTGTCGAAGTGCGACAGCACGCCGATCCGCGCGGCGATCGCGGCCAAGGCGGCCGGGAGCCCGACCAGCAGCGGGTTGAGGCCCACCAGGATCAGCACGAACATGACCACCGCCGCCAGGATGAACGAGGTGATCTGGCTCCGGCTCAGGCTGGAGGCCCAGGTGCCGATCCCGGCGAAGCCGGCCGCGAGCAGCCCGGCGCCGATGTACTGCGCGATCACGGTGGGCCACGGCATGGCGGCGCCGAGGGAGAGCGCCAGCGGGATCGGCAGCGTCAGGGCGAGCGCGATCCAGAGGAACAGCACCGACGCAAGGTACTTGCCCAGCAGCAGCTCGAGCTCACTCAAGGGCTGCGCCAGCACCACCTCGATCTGGCCGCCCCGGATGTCCTCGGCCAGGCTTCGCATCGTCACGGCCGGCACGAAGAACAGGAACACCCAGGGGAGCACGTCGAGCATGGGCCGGAGGCTCGCCACCTGGGACAGATAGGCCGACCGGAAGAACAGGAACCCGTTGAGGGCAAGGAACGCGACCAGCAGGACGTAGCCGGTCGGCAGATCGAACAGCGACTTGAGCTCGCGCCGGGCGATGGTCCAGATCCGCATGCTCAGGCCCCCTGCTCGATGGTGAGCTCGCGGAACAGATCCTCGAGGCTGCCGGCTTCCTGGTGCAGCTCGAACAGCGTCCATCGCTCGGCCTTGGCCAGCTCGAAGATCCGGGGGCGGAGGTCGTCGGTCGTTACGGCGGTGACCGTCACGCGCGCCCGGCCATCCGGCGTCTGGTGCGCGTCCACCGACTCGACACCGGGCAGGGCGGCGAGCCGCGCCGCCACGTCCTCGCCCGCCGCCTCCACGGCCACCCGCGCCGCGCCCTTGGCCCGGGCCACCAGGGTGTCCATTGGGCCGTCGGCCACGATCCGGCCGCGGTTGATGATCAGAAGCCGGGAGCAGGTGAACTGCAGCTCGGGCAGAACATGGGTCGAGAGCAGCACGGTCCGCTCGCGCCCCAGGTGGCCGATGAGCCGACGGATCTCGACTCGCTGGTTGGGGTCGAGCCCCTCGGTGGGCTCGTCGAGGATGAGCAGGTCGGGCCGGTGCAGGATGGCAGCGGCAAGCCCCACCCGCTGGCGGAACCCCTTGGAGAGCTCGCCGATCGGGCGGTGGAACACCGGCTCGAGGCCGGTGGCGGCCACCGCTTCGTCGGTCGCCTGCTGCAGCGTGGGGCCCGCGAGCTGCCGGAGGCGACCCACGAAGTCGAGATACTCGGACACCAGCATCTCGGCATAGAGCGGGTTGTTCTCGGGGAGGTAGCCGATGCGCCGCTTGGCTTCGCGGCCCGCCTCGTCGAGCGGCACGCCGTCCAGCCGGATGCTGCCGGTATCGGGTTCGATGAACTGGGTGATCATGCGCATGGTCGTCGACTTCCCCGCCCCGTTAGGGCCGAGGAAGCCGACGACCTGCCCGCGATCCACCTGGAAGGAGACCTGATCGACGGCGGCGATCCCGCCAAAGCGCTTCGACACCCCGTCGAGGGCGAGTAAGGACATAGGACGGCAGTTGTGGGTTCGCCGGCCGGGGACATTGTGTCCCACGCCGGTGGTTCAATGGGAGACACCCGCCCTGATGCATGGGGTGTCGGGATAGTCGCGGGCCGTCAGCGCTCGCGAAGCCGCACCGAGGTAATCTCGTCCACCGCCCGCATGACGGCCTGAAAGCCTTTGACATCGCGGCCTTGGACCCGCTGGTGGATGTCCTTCTCCAGGGCCCGAAGGAGCCGGGTGATCCGAGCGGCCAGCTCGCGTCCCCGCCCGGTAATATGTACCAGGAACGACCGGCGGTCGTCCGGGTTGATCGTTCGCCGCGCGTAGCCGGCCGTCTCCAGGCGATCGAGCAGGCTGGTAAAAGTAGACTGCTTGATGCCGAACACCCGCACCAGATCCCGGATCGAGGCGGGAGAGTAGCTCCGGAGATAGGTCAGCACGTGGCCCTCGAGGGGACTCAGGCCCAGCTCGCGGGTGCGGTCCTCAAGGTACACCGAGATCTGGCGCGAGGCCTTGTGCAGGGGGGACAGGAAGTCGAGCGCCATGCCGGCTCCGGAGGAGGACGATTATTCCGATCTCGGAATATACGCGGCGGCGCGGCGGCGCCAGGAGGGTTGACGGGCGGCGCGAGGTACGGCATACTATGCCGATGATGCTACGATTTCGTAATAACGACCGGACGGAGGAATCATGAACGCGATGGCGGCCGAACATACCGGCGGGGTCGAGTCGATCCGCTACCAGGCCTCGCTGGTGCACCGGGTGGTGCGCACCAACGTCGACGGCATCACGCACGAGGAGAGTCTGCGTCAGCCCGAGCCCGGCGGCAACTGCCTCAACTGGGTCGTAGGCCACCTGGTCTGGGCCTACGCGGGCGCCCTGCCCCTGGTGCGGCAGGCGCCGGCCGTGGACAAGGAGCGGCTGACCCAGTACGCCCGCGGCGGCCCGCCGCTCACGGAGGCCGGCCAAGCCATGCAGTTCGACGAGCTGCTCGCCGCGTGGGATGAGTCGAGCCGGCGGATGGACCGAGGGCTCGCCGACTTCCCGACCGACACGCTGGGCCACCCGGCGCCGGGCAGCCCCACCGGCAACCCCAACGAGACCGTCGGCTCGCTGCTGGCCACGATCATGTTTCACCAGGCCTATCACACCGGCCAGACGGCCGTGCTGCGGCGGCTCATCGGGAAGGCGGGGGCCATCAAGTAGCGGCCGGGCCTGCCGGTTGCCAGGTTGAGGTCCTGAGGCGAGACTAGTCCCGGGGCGCGAGCAGCCGGCGCACGCAGGGGGATGTGCCTGGCTGTGGCGCTACGTTCTCTCGGAACCCAGATCATCGCACCACAGTGAGCGGAGGAGCTGCCCATGGGCGGGGTACGAGTTTTGGTTGGAACCCGGAAAGGCGGGTTCGTCCTGACGGCGGACGGGACGCGGGATCGCTGGGAGGTGAGCGGCCCCCACTTCCCGGGGTGGGAGATTTACCACATGAAGGGCTCGCCCGCGGACCCCAACCGGGTGTACGCCTCGCAGTCGAGCGGGTGGTTCGGCCAGGTGGTCCAGCGCTCGAACGACGGCGGTCGGACCTGGGAGGCGGTCGGCAACAAGTTCGAATACGACGGCGACGCCGGCACCCACCAGTGGTACGACGGCACCCAGCATCCCTGGGCGTTCGCCCGGGTGTGGCACTTCGAGCCGTCGCTCACCGATCCCGACACAGTGTATGCCGGGGTGGAGGACGCGGCGCTGTTCCGCTCCACCGATGGCGGCGCCTCCTGGCAGGAGCTGCCCGGGCTTCGCAAGCAGCCCAGCGGCCCGCACTGGCAGCCGGGCGCCGGCGGCATGTGTCTCCACACCATCGTGCTGGATCCCGCCGATGCGCGCCGGATGTACGTAGCGATCTCCGCGGCCGGCGCGTTCCGCACGGATGACGGCGGCGCCAGCTGGCGCCCGATCAACCGCGGGCTCCGCTCGCAGGGAATTCCCGATCCGAACGCCGAGGTGGGCCACTGCGTGCACCGGATCGCGATGCACCCCTCGCGGCCGGGCGTGCTGTTCATGCAGAAGCACTGGGACGTGATGCGCAGCGACAACGGCGGCGATTCGTGGCGCGAGGTGAGCGGCAACCTGCCCACCGACTTCGGCTTTCCCATCGACGTGCACGCTCACGAGCCGGAGACCATTTACGTCGTCCCCATTACCAGCGACTCGCATCACTTTCCGCCCGAGGGCAAGCTGCGGGTGTTCCGGAGCCGCAGCGGCGGCAACGAGTGGGAGCCGCTCACCAAGGGCCTGCCCCAGCAGGACTGCTACGTGAACGTGCTGCGCGACGCCATGGCGGTGGACCGGCTGGATCCCTGCGGCGTGTACTTCGGCACCACCGGCGGCCAGGTGTACGCCTCGCGCGACAACGGCGACAGCTGGGCCGCGATCGTCCGCGACCTCCCCGCCGTGCTCTCGGTGGAAGTCCAGTCGCTCGCATGATCCGGGTGGTGCTGCCGACCCACCTGCGCGCGCTGGCGCGGGTGGACGGCGAGGTGGTCCTCGACGTGGATGGGCGTCCGAGCCGAGGCGCGGTGCTGGATGCGCTGGAAGCGGCGTACCCGGTGCTCAAGGGCACCATCCGCGACCAGGTAACCCGCCAGCGCCGCCCCTTCATCCGGTTCTTCGCCTGCGAGCAGGACCTGACCCACGAGCCCGTGGATGCCGCGCTCCCCGAGGCCGTGGTCAACGGGGCCGAGCCCTACCTAGTCGTCGGGGCCATGGCGGGCGGGTGACCGCACCCGACATCCACGGCGCCATCGACGCTGTGTGGCGCATCGAATCCGCGAAGGTCATTGCCGGGCTGACCCGCATCGTCGGGGATGTCGGCATCGCCGAGGAGCTGGCGCAGGACGCGCTGGTGGCCGCGCTCGAGCGGTGGCCGGAGTCGGGCATCCCTCGCAACCCGGGCGCGTGGCTCATGGCCACCGCCAAGCATCGCGCCATCGATCACCTGCGGCGCGACAAGATGCTGGCCCGGAAGCACGAGCTCCTGGGCTACGAGCTGGAGGCGGAGCGGGAGCGGGCCGTGCCCGACTTGGACGCGGCGCTCGACGACCACGTCGGCGACGACCTGCTTCGGCTGGTGTTCATCGCCTGCCACCCGGTGCTGTCCACCGAGGCCAGGGTGGCCCTCACGCTCCGCCTGCTCGGCGGGCTCACCACCGAAGAGATCGCCCGCGCGTTTCTGGTGCCGGTGGCCACCATCGCCCAGCGGATCGTGCGCGCCAAGCGCACCCTGTCCGAGGCGCGCGTGCCGTTCGAAGTCCCGCGCGGCGCCGAGCTCACGGCGCGGGTCTCGTCGGTGCTCGAGGTCATCTACCTGATCTTCAACGAGGGGTATTCGGCGACCGCAGGCGACGACTGGATCCGGCCGGGCCTGTGCGAGGAGGCGCTGCGGTTGGGCCGCATCGTGGCCGAGCTGGCGCCGGTCGAGCCCGAGGTGCACGGGCTGGTGGCGCTGATGGAGATCCAGGCCTCGCGGATGCGGGCGCGGGTCGGCCCGGCGGGCGAGCCGGTGCTGCTGCTGGACCAGGATCGCGCCCGATGGGATCAGCTGTTGATCCGCCGCGGTCTCGCCGCGCTCGAGCGGGCGGAATCCCTGGGGGGCGCCCTCGGTCCCTACGCTCTGCAGGCCGCCATCGCTTCCTGCCACGCCCGCGCCCGCACCGCCGAGGAAACCGACTGGCCCCGCATCGCCGCGCTGTACGACGCGCTGGCGCAGCTCACGCCGTCGCCGGTGGTCGAGCTCAACCGCGCGGTGGCGGTCGCGATGGCCTTCGGCCCCGCGGCGGGCCTCGAGCTGGTGGACGCGCTCACGGGCGAGAAGGCGCTCGCGAGCTATCACCTCCTCCCCAGCGTCCGTGGCGATCTCCTGTTCAAGCTCGGCCGGGTGGAGGAGGCGCGTCAGGACTTCGTGCGCGCCGCCGGCCTCACCCGCAACGCGCGCGAGCAGGCCCTGCTGCTCGCCCGCGCCGCGGCCTGCAGCCCGAAAGGGGACTGACGGGAGACGGCGTCCGCCTTTCCGCCTGCCGTCCTCTCCTGGTACATTTGCGATCCCTCACCCCACGTAGCTCCATGCGTCCTCCGCGTTGCGTCCTGCTGGCGTTCGGTGTGGCCCTCGCTCTGGGCCAGCCGAGGCGCGGGCTGGCGCAGGATCTCACGTGGAAGAACAACCTCACGTTCTACCTCGACAACACCGAATTCTTCAATCCTTACCGCACCGGCGAGACGCTGCTGGGCGGCCAGATCGCCAGCTTCCTGTCTGCGGCGCTCGGCCCCCGGACCGAGGTGGTGGCGGGCTTCCACGGCAACCACGAGAGCGGTGACAGCCGGTTTCTGAGCCCGTTCAAGCCGATCCTCGGGTTCCGCTATCGGACCGCGGGCTCGCTCGGCGTGCTGGGCACGCTGGTGACGGAGGACCGGCACGGCTATCTCGAGCCGCTCGAGGGCACCCTGCTCGACATCACGCGGCCGGTCGAGTACGGCGTGCAGTGGCGCGAAACGCATCCGCACGGCGGCGGCGAAGTGTTCCTCAACTGGCAGCACCTGAACACGCGCAGCAGCCGCGAGATCTTCGATTACGGCCTGCTGCTCCACGCCGCCCCGCTCTCGTGGCTCCGGCTCGAGCTCCAGGGACACGGCCTCCACCACGGGGGCCAGCTCTACACGGCGGGGCAACGGGTGGTGAACAATCAGGTGCTCGCGCTGGGTGGGCAGGTACACGGCCGGCTGCCGCTGGTCGGCGCCAGCTCGCTCCAGATGTTCCAGCTGCTGAGCCATGGGGATGTCGACAGCCTGCCGGCGGGCCGTCCCGATCACGGGCACGGCACCTACATCAGGGCGGGCTTCACGCCGGGCGGCTGGCTCGAGCTGTTTGCTATTCAGTGGTGGGGCCGCGACTTCGTCTCGAACGAAGGCGACGCCAACTACAACTCGCAGGGGTCCAACCCATCGTTCTACCATTCCTACCGGAAGTACCAGGAGATCGGCCTCGCGCGGGTAACCCCGATCGAAGCCGGCCTGACGCTCGACACCGAATTCCGCTTCCACCGGATCGACGACCGCCGAAGCATCGCGATCGGCACGTCACCCTGGGAGTACTCCTACCGCGTCATGGTCCGCGCCCCCTTCGACATGCGCCTCAAGCCTCCCGGGGGTTCGCCCGCGTCCCAGGAAGGCCCCGAGTCGCGCTGAGTCACCCGCCACCGGTCTCGGCCGGTGTGGCCCCGGATTTGCCCCCTCCTCAGCGGTTCCACCACCCAGATCGCAGGTATACCACCCGACAGGAGGACGCATGGCGGCTAACCGACTGGCAATCCTGGCGCTCGCAGTGCTGGCGGCGTGCGGCGGCGACCGCGGCGCTAGCATGGCGGCCGACAGCCTGAGCCGCGACTTGCAACGGCTCCCGGTCGATTCGTCGGCCGTTCTGAGCGATCAGGCCGGGGCCACCCCGGTGGCCGTTGCTCCGGCCCCGACCCCAAAACCGGTCTCGAAGCCCAAGCCGGCGCCCAAGCCCGCGCCCAAGCCCGCGCCGGCCCCCGCGCCGCTCGCGCTCAGCGCCGGTGCGACGATGGCGACCTCGCTCGATCGCGAGATCAGCTCGAAGACCGACAAGCCCGGTGCGACCGTCACCGCCAGCGTGGCCAGCGACGTGAAGGATGCGTCGGGCCGCGTGGTGATCCCCGCCGGCTCGCGGGTGACGATGACGATCACCGAGATTCACGAGTCGGAGAACAAGGGCGACAAGACCGGCAAGTTGACCCTCACGCCGACGGCGGTGGAGATCGGCGGCCAGAGCTACGCCCTGGCCGGCTCGGCGGATGCGCTCGACCGGAAGCTGGTGGACCGGAAGACCAACGCGGGTGACGTCGCCAAGGTGGGTGCCGGCGCCGCGGCGGGCGCCATTGTGGGCCGAGTGATCGGCGGCAGCACCAAGGGTGCGGTCATCGGCGGCCTCATCGGTGGTGCGGTCGGCACCCAGCGCGCTATCGAGACCCAGGATCGCGACGTCGTGGTGCCCGTCAGCTCGCGGGTGGAGATCACGCTCGACGGCGCGTTCACGCGCTAGCACGCGTAAGCGTCAGGGTGGACAGCCGGCAGGCGGAACATGCCTGACCGGCACACCGCCAGGGATCCGGCAGAGCGGAGGGAGCGCAGCACGCGCTCTGCTCCGCTCTGTTCGTTTCACCCACATGGCATTGCCCGACGGTCCACTCGTCGGCTCGTAAGCATGTAAGCACGTCGGCACCTCAGCACCTCGGCACCTCGGCACCTCGGCACATCGGCACGTCGGCTCGTCGCCTCTCGGCCCTCGGCCCTCGGCCCCCTCGGCACATCGGCCCCTCTGCTCATCGGTCCCTCTGCACTTCGGCCCGTCTTCCCGTCTGCCCGTCCTCCCGTCCGCCCGTCCATATGTGACCCTCGACACCGCTCCTGCATGGCGGGCGCCGCTTTATGGACCGGCTGCACGATGCAAGCGTATACTGGATCTATGTCGAGAGCCTTCGTCAACGAAGACGCGCAGGACGGCGATGCGGCCGGACGGTATCCGCTTCCGGAGCGATCCCATCCGGACTATGACCGCGCCGCCGCCCGCGCGCTGCTGCGGGGCGCCGACCAGGGCGACACCGTCGGCGCCGAGGCGGCCACCGGATACTACTGGGGGGACCCGGCGCTATTTCCGGAGGTCGAGCGGATCCTGGCAGAGGCACGTGAGGATGGCGACGATCGACTGGAACAACTGGCGGAGCGGTACCTGCGGGGCCCGGTCCGCCGGCGCACCTAGCCTTGAGGAGGCACCATGCAGGACGCGCACGATGGCACCCCGGCCGCGGAGCTCGAGGCGGCGCTCAATCCTCATCGCGCGGAGGATCAGGCACGCGCTCGCGAGCACAACCTCGACGTGCTCGGCCAGCGGGGCGTCCTGCTGCTGGGCGACGAGACGGACGCTGAGCTGGCCGACCTGTGGTCGGCCGTCGACCGGTTCGAATCGGTGGTCGAAGCGCGGGGAGGCGACACGTTGACCAATGCGCCGGACTCCTCGGAGCCCGACAACCCCGCATTTGTGCTGCCCGAGCGCCGGTCCCGCGAGCCGGTGGCTGAGTACGTAGCTCGGATCGTGGAGGCCGCCAAGCATCTGACCTATTTCGAGGCGGGGGAGGGAGGTGGGGCGCGAGAGGGAGGTAGGGCGCGGGAGGCAGGGAGGGCGCGGGAGGCGCAGGGCGAGGGAGAGGAGCGCGGCGGCGAGCAATTGTGAGCTGGCAATACTGTCATCCCGAGCGCAGCGAGGGATCTTCTCAACCCATTGTCGATGGCTGCGGGGAAGATGCCACCCAGCGCTCCGGAAGAGGTTATTACAATCGCGCCCCCCCATCCCCCCCCGCCCCCCCCCCC
>Ga0308176_10002696_pt1 | contig 11258 bp, 4 predicted proteins | sample PhyCR2_3_FD_203890 | JGI IMG/M metagenome (GOLD analysis project Ga0308176, IMG submission 203890) | Soil microbial communities from UC Gill Tract Community Farm, Albany, California, United States - DLSLS.C.R2 | ecosystem: Environmental > Terrestrial > Soil > Agricultural land | place: USA... | reverse complement strand
TGGCGCGAGCGTGACGTACGTAGTGCCGTAAACCGAGTACGGCGTCGTGCGGCGGAAAAAGAGCGCGCTCATAACGGCTGAATGATAAAGGCGTTTTACGCTTTCATCAGTAGTCGCAAGCGTCGGGACATAGCCCGAAAATCTATCGTTGTTTGGTGTAAACGCGGCGGTAAACTGGGCGTCCCATTCGTCGGTGGTTTGTTTCGCAGTAGTATCAAACGTAGTAATGATCGAGTCGAAATCGTGCTGCGCATCAGATGCCGTGCCACCCAGAGAGTTTACAAAAACTATCGATTTCGATTCGCCAGGCGCAAGGTCGAAATTGTAAACGATCCAAGACGGCAACAGCTTTTCCGGTTTCGGCGAAACGCCTTGCAAAACAAAGGCTTCAGTGCGTTTCGATTTGCACAAGACGGCGTTTCGGCCGTTGTCCAACGCCCTGTCGTTGTCGTATTCGCCCGGTGAATACGCGGCGTTCCACGGCGCGACGCTTTTAGTTGCTCCGCCGTTTATCGCAAGTTTTATCTCGGTTTTTCGGCGGTTTTTTGCGATATTTTTTACGGTAAATTTCACCGTGACAGACATTGTTTTGAACGGAACGACTGTCACGCTAGAAAGCTCCAAGCCCTTATAAATACTGCGTCTTTCGACGCGGTCGGGCTGCCATACGAATTCGATCGGCGTTTTTGTCGAGGCGAAATATTCGCCATCGACGTACAAAACTCCGGTCAACAATTCGCCGCCTGCGCCGAGAGGCGCGACGTTCATTTCGCCCTGCGCATACGGCGGAAATGCGATGCTGCGGACGGCAACAACGTCCATTGCGGCCTGCGCGCAGCCCCATTGATTGGTCAGCCCGGGCGGGTTAAAGAGGTCGCTGAATTTGTGCGTCATGACGATCGAGCGCATCGATTCGCACGTCGGAATATCGGGAATCGCTGCCTCTTTTTCGTTTAAAATAGTTTCTATCTCGCGTTCTACGCCCAAATTCTCACCGCGCAGCAACGCAGGTAACACGAGTCCCGCAGACACGGTTTTTATAAAATCCCTTCGCTTGAATTTACCCATAATTCTTGTCGGAACCACCTCATGTGAGCGGGTGGTTTCTTTTTGTTTATTCAATCTCAATTTTTATTGTTAAAGTTTGGAACGGTTTTAAACTGACCGTCAGCGGCGCGACCTCGGTAACCGGCGCCAAAATTTTTTCTTCCGTTAGGTTCATTATCGCGGCAGATTTTATTTTGACCGGAAGAGCGACGCGCGCGGTTGCGGGTTTTCCGGAAAATTCGTGCAGCCGGATAATGTAAATTTTATTAACTTGCGGGTCGAGCGGCGCCGCGCTGACCTCGCCGCGAACCACGTCGTCCGAAATAGTTTTGACCGTCGTTATCTGAACGTTCGGAGCGTCAACCGAGAAAAAACTGTCGCTTGTTTTTTGCGGCGGCACGGTGACGTATTGCGCGATCAGCGGCATGTCGAAATTCGCGCCCATTTTCCATGCTGCCACATTATCGAACGCTCCGCCGCCGCCCGCCATCGCATAGTCGAACACATAATTTCCACCGAGACCGGGTTCGACGCTCTCCATATTTATGACGCCGAGGTCGTGCGTGTCGGCCTGGTTGCTGCGGCGGACGGCACGGGAATAAATCGTCGCCTCGGGCAGCGGAAATTTGCCGGTGAACATCGGCGGAAATTCTTTTGGCGCTCCCTTTGCACGCATTTTCGTGCTGACGAAACCGGGATAGACCCAGTGAAACGCTTGACGGTGCGCGATGTAAGCCGAGGCTTTGCCGTCAGTGAATCCGAACAGGTGCTGCGTGGTTACGGCATCGTGGCGGGCGTCGGGCAGATAATCGTCCGGCAGTGTGTCGAACCATTTCTGGCCGCCGCGTTTCACTTTCAGACCGTTTGCCGAGACGTTAAACGGGAACGCAAAATAATACGAATCGTTCCAGTTATTATTGCCGCCGACAAAAGGCATTTTCGTGCCGTCGAGTTCGTTATGGAGATCGACACGGTTGATGCCGTCGTAGATGGTCAGCGTTGTCAAAGGATACGACGAGCGGTCGCGGCGGATGACGATCTGCGACATTTGTTTTCCGTTTCTGACTGAGATTTGCGGAGCGACCGGGTATGCGACCCTTGACGCTTCCTGGCCTTCGACACGCAGCAGGTCGTTGAACGGCAATTCACCGCTGTTGTTTACGATTTCGCGGTTTGCGAGTTTGTCAAAAATGCTTTGGACGTTGCCGTCAGGCCGCATTTTGATCTGGAAATTTGCGTTTGAAGCGACGCTGCTTTTTGATTCTACAAACGTCGAGACAGGTTTTCCGGGAGCGGTCGTAATCTGATAGGTTCTGTAGCCAAATGACGGAATATTTTTTGCGACGAAGATGGCGTTGCCGTTTTCGTCGGTGTCGAAAATGACGGGTGAAGTGTCGGAAAGATCGCGAATCTGCGCTATATGCCTTCCGGTGCAACTCGTTGCGAGGGCCTGACCGTTAGGGAGGGCGAAATTTTCAACGTTGGATGTTTCGCCCTTGCTCACGCGCGGGCTTTCGCAATTTGCCAGTTTCACAACATCATTTCTTGCCCATGACAGGCCGTTGTAAACAACGACGTTCCATGTGTTCTCGGTTTTTTGCGGTGGCGGGATGTCGTATCGAGATGGCTGTGCGATCATCGAGATGCCCTGGTCGAGCATAAAACCGGCTTCGTGTTTTGCCTTAAGCATATCGCGGACGTATTCGCGATTTTGCTCTTCGAGCGGTTCGCGGCTGTTTAGTTGAATCCAGCCGTTGTTGCCCGCGCCGCTGTGCTCGTCGTAGGTGAACATCAGATCGTACAGCGAGGAAAAATTGCCGACAGGATATGGAATGTTTCGCTGCATCGAGATCGCGCTCCACAGCGTTTCGGCAGCAGGAGTGTGGTCGTGAGCGTAACGCGCAAGCGCGGAAATTTTCGGCGACTGCGTTTTTGATTCGCTCCACAGGCCTGACCATTCGCCGCGATATGTAGGAATTTCCGGACCGTATTTTGACTGAATATATTTCAGAAATTCCGTAGGTGTAGCGATCTTTAATTTCACCTCGTTGTGGTTCGCATTCCATAGCTTTACGGCCTTTTCAAGATTTAAAACGTCGGTCGGCTCAATAAAATCGTGCGCGTACATCGCCATTACGGCGTCGTATTTATATCCCGCCTTGTTGTAGCGGTTGAGCAGCTCGGTGACGCCGATCTCCATTACTTCGAGAGGAGTTTTTTTGCCCGCCTGAGCGGGGTTGAACATATCGAACGGCGTTTTGTCGGTGTAAGGGTCGAGCGTGAACGGGTCGAGGTAAAAATCGGTCAGCCCTTCGGTGTAACCGCCGCGCGGGCTTTGGCTGATCCAAGTCAGAACCTTGCCGCCGTCGGGCGATTCCCAATAGAACGGCACTTTGCCGGGAGCCAGCGATGTTGCGACGCCGATAAAAATATTTGCGCCGGTAACCAGATATTTTGTATCGCCGCCGGCAAGCACCGACGGTATCGAAGTAGGGTGACCGGGAACATCGTCCATCAGCGCAAGCTCGGAATCGATGCCGAACGTCCGCCGCAATTTTGCAAAATCGTAATTGATGCGATTAAGCTCTTCGGCGCCCATAAAATCAGTGTGCATGCTGCCCCACGAAGTGGAAAGAGCAACTCGTCCCGATTTGATAAGGTTCATCAGCCGCGCAATCTTTTCCTTGTCTTTCGGCAGAACCGAAGTCGGCTTGATCGCGCGTTTCAGCCATTCATTGACCTGCCAGACGCTTTCGATCGTCCACCGAAAATCGGGGTCGGATTCGGCAACGCGAATCACTTCGTCAATGTGTCGCGCCGCACGCTCGCGAACCTTATCCGGCGGCTCGACAAACCCGAAATCGTAATGCGATGTCGGCGTGATATAGACGGTTTTTATCGGGCTTGCGGGAAGCTTGGTCTGCGAGTAAGCAGTAAGGGAGAGCAATGAAAAAATAACGATGAGAATCGAGAATTTATTTACGTGTTTCTTCACTGATCTGAACTTTGGTTACTGGATGTGGCCTTACGTGAATTTGCATTTATTTTCCGGAATAACTGATAAGTGATAACTGAGAACTGATAATCGAAGAAAACCGTTTTCAGTTATTCGTTATTGGTTATCAATTATTCCGGAAAGTTTCCTCTGCCCGCGAGATACGCAAAAGATAAAAAGAAAATGTTGCTGTAATTCCTATTGCATCATTTCGCGTATATCGCGGGCAATCCCTAGAAAGTAAACCGGGCCGAAAGCTGTATCTGCCGCGGGCCACCCGAACCGAGCAATCCGCTAAGCTGGCCTCCGACAGTTGAACAGCTTTGTCCGAAACCGCAGACCTGGCTACCGGACCTAATATCGGGATTCGATATTCCGCCCGACGGATCGGCAAAGTTTGTGCGGTTGAACAGATTGAAAACGTCCATTCTTAATTGCAGCGAAGTGTTTTCCCAAAGCTGCGTGTTTTTCATCACAGAAAAATCAACCTGTGCGAAATTTGGTCCACGAAGGATATTGCGACCGGCGTTACCAAATACCGCAGGGTCGGTCGGAACAAAAAATGCATCTTTGTTAAACTGACAATCGGGAACGCTATATCCGTTACATCCCCCAGTCGTCGGGTTATATGGATCAACGCCCGGAACCACATCGGGTCGGAACGTGAATCCGCCAAAGGTGCCGCCCTGACGCGTGACGTTCACAGGAAATCCGCTTCGAATCTGTGTTATTGTCGAGATTTGCCAGCCATCGCCTATCCAGCGCGGAACGCCGTCACCAAACAATCTGCGGGCGGAGGGAATGTCATAACTTGCATCAAAGGTGAAATTGTGACGAATGTCCTGATCACTGCTGGCATGTTCTGCGCTTGGATTGTTCTCGTCCTGGTAATCCTTAAAAAATCCGACAACGTCATCCAACGCGTGTCCCCAAGTGTAGTTAAAGTTAAAATGCAGCCCTCTGGACAGGTTACGTTTGAATGTTACCTGCATCGCGTTATAGGTCGATGACGGATAATCGCCGACAAGGTATATATCGCCAAAATCGTTGTTGATTGCCCGTGTAAAACCAAACGGGTCAGCCGGGTCTTTGCGATTGATATTTATCGGTGAAACGACGCCGTCGGTCAGAATGTTCAGTACGTGATTGCCAATATAGCCGACCTGAAGCACACCGATGCCAAAATCATGCTGTACGTTCAACGACCACTGCTGTGCATTTGCCGTTTTCAGATTTCGGTCGATCGCATAAGCCGTTCGCAGTCCGCATGTCGTATAGTCGCTGGGCGAAATCGGAAATTGCGGAAAAATTCCGCAAATAAACAATGCCCTCAGGAAATCCATTGAATAAGTAGGAAACGTATTGACCTGCGGCGAACCGAAACTGGCTGGCAATTCGCGGTTGTAGAAAATACCGTAACCACCTCGCAAAACTGTTTTCTGATCGCCAAAAACATCGAACGCGAAACCGAAACGCGGTGCGAAGTTGTTTTTGTCAACATTGTGTATTTTTTCCCCAAGCGGAGAAAACGTGAAAGTTGTCGGGTCAAAGTTTTGCAGACGTCCTTCCTTTTCGCGGCTTACGGTGCTTACGCCGTAACGCAAACCGAGATTGAGGGAAAGTCGGGGATGTACTTTCCAGTCGTCCTGAAAGAAGAATGCGAAATTCTCGTTTGCATAGCTGAGCAACGGGTTACCGCCTATCGATTCGGCAAAGGGAATGTTGTTCTGCAGATCAAGAAAGTCGGGACGAACAAGGCCGAGAAACTGGAGCGTTTCCTGCGTCTCCGATTTTGCAGAACGGCGGTTGAGACGAATGTCCAGACCAGTCTTAAATGAGTGATTTCCATGAATAAAACTTAGAGTATCGAGAAGCTGGTAAACTGTTCCGGTCCGAAATTGATTAAATTGTGCCGGACCGATGTTCGCGATTCCCTGATCGCCCAAAAGGAAACTAAAGATGGGAAACGGCGAGGGACCCGCGCTCGGGTTGGTCACGTTTCGATTGATACCAAATGCGGCCTCATTGATCATGTTGCTTGAAAATGCATAGTTATGCGAAAACTTGAAAAGCTGAACGCGCAACGTGCCGGGGGCAATTTGATCGCTCCCAACTCCGTAGGGTGTAACAGTTTTGGAATCATTGAGGTTGTAACGAGCGGAAAATTGGCTTTTGTCTGTATGATGCCAGTCGATCTTCACAGACCCGGTGTCCTCACGCAAGGTGCCGTCTAGTTGTGTCTCGAAAATTCCGGCGTTCGGATCGGGTGTCGAACTTCCGCCAGGAAAGAATGGTTTCGTCGGAAGCGGAAGCGTTGCAACGACCGGCTGCAGCGCGGCCGGTAGCGTGGCACGAAATGAGGCTGTCGGAGTTAAGGTCCGAAACAACTGGCCACGCGTCTGGCGAACACCTTCATAATTTGTAAAGAAAAATAGTTTGTCCTTAACGATCGGGCCGCTAACGTTGCCACCGAACTGATTTAAGCGCAGATGCGAACGTGGGAAACCAAAGGCATTGTTAAAGAAATCGTTGGCGTCGAGGTGCTCGTTTCGGAAATAATCGAAAAAGCTGCCGTGAAAATTATTAGTACCTGATTTTGTTATCGGGTTAATGATAGCACTAAGAGCTTCGCCGTACTGCGCCGAGTAGCTCTGTTCAAGAACCTGAACCTCTTGAATGCTGTCCATACTGACGCGGTTTACGCGTGATTCGATACGGCCAAGAACATTTGAGGTTCCGTTCAGATCGACTCGGCCTGCGTCAATACCATCAACAAGTACACTCGCTGCCTCAAAAGTTGACGGAATGCCGTTGATGCTCGTCTGAAACTGGTTAGTCGATTGGACAGAGCCGGGTACGGTTGCGAGCAGGCCGGTAAAATCGCGGCCGTTGACCGGATTGTCCTGTATTCGCGCAGAATTTATGTTGTCGCCGACGGTGGACGTTTCGGTATCGGTCGGCGTTTGCGCGGCTACTTGTACTACAGCGCTTACGTTGCCGACGGACATAATGACATCGACGCGGAGCTTGTCGCCCACGGCGAGCCGCGCGTTTTCGACGGTCGTCGCCTGAAAGCCGCTGGCCGACGCGGTCACCTTGTAGAGGCCCGTCGAAAGCGATGGAGCCTCGTACCGGCCGTCGCTGTCAGACGTAACGGTTTTGGTTTCGTTGGTGCCCATGTTCGTGACCGTGACGGTCGCGTTGGGCACGATGGCACCGTTTGCGTCCTGTACGACGCCGGTGATGGTGCCGGTGTTTGACTGCGCAAACGCGCAAATTGTAAAAATTAAAAGTATCGCGATGAGGGAAACCGCATGACTGGTTTTTGTCCACATTCGAATGTTCATCTCAAGCCTCCGGAAAATTTCAACTTATATTCTGATCTTATTTCTCAAAAATGTTTTTACGGTTAGTGTTTTGGTTAGCGTTCTTCCAGCATCGTAAAACTGGAACCACGAAACGACACGAAATAACGCGAAAAAGAAATTCGCGTGTTTTCGTGTTGATTAGTGGTTGAAAAACAAAACCTTTCATAACTAAACACAGTGAAATTGGCTAAACCAATTAAACCTTAGAACAATCCGATTTTGTGGGAATCGCCGCGATCGCTTTGAAATCGGGCGTCCACACTCCGTCTTTTTTTGCGTAATATTTTTCGAGCATATCGGCGGTCATCGGGATCGTCGGAATGACGTCGCGGACCGGAACGCTCTGGCCGTCGAAAAGTTTTACAACGCCGTCGATGCAGCGTAACCCGACGTATTCGGGAAACATCGCGGCGCTCACCTTTAACGCTTTTTTCTCGAGCAGCCAATCTTTTTCATGCTCGCCGGCGAGTCCGAAACCTGCGATAGTCACGGCATCTGGATCAAATCCGGCATCGACATATCCCTGATACGCTCCCTGGCCGGTTTCGTCGTCCATGGCGAAGATCACGTCAACGTCGCCTGTTTCTTTTAATGTGTCGAGGGCGATCTTCCGTGCGATTGACGGCGTGGCTTCGCCGTTGATCGACGCGACAACTTTTGCATTTGGCTGAACGCTTTGAACGCCGAGCGTGAAACCAACGCTCCGCAGCAGACACGGCCTCAGCGTCGGCAAGCCCACATCGAGAATACGAAGCGGCCCGCCGTTTTTGTTCCTTACATTTTTGCCGACCCACACGCCCATATCGAAACCGGCGTCGTAATCGCAGATGGCGACGAGCGTTGCCATTCCGTTGACCGGATTTGCCTCGACGGCAACAGGTTTTCCGGCCTCATTTGCAATTTTGAGAATTTCTTCGAGGCCTTCGGTAGCGGCCGGCGTCAGGATCAGCGCGTCAACCTGCGGAAGCATTTCGCGTGCCTGGCCGATCTGGTTTTGGACGCTGAGGTTCGCATCTTTTATCACGATCTCGGCTCCGTATTGAGCTCCGCGGCGTTTTAATATTTCGATCACGATCTGATACCAGATGTGAAAACTGTAGTTTGTGAGATAGCCGATCGTTGCAGGTTTTTTCGCCGTCTCGACAAGCGGTATCTCGGCAAGAGCCGCGTCGAGCTGTGGCGGCGGATTATACTGCGTCGTTTCAGCGTGTTGTGTTTCTGGTGCTGCTGTTTGTTCCATAATTCTCCTTTATTCCGTTCGCGGCACGCCGCCGATCTGTGTCAACAATCCCCCGTCAACCGTCCATACCGCGCCGGTCACAAACGACGAGCTTTCATGCGCGAGAAACGCGACGACCTCGGCTATTTCGCGCGGCTGAGCGATGCGGCCCAGCGGATGCATCTGGTTGCAGGCGTCGTAAACCGACTGCGGATTTGGGTCGAGCGATGCGGCCCAACGCAGCATCGGCGTATCGACCGTGCCGGGACACACGGCGTTTGCACGAATGTTGTCTTTTGCAAAATCCATCGCCATAGAACGCGTTAAACCGAGCAGGCCGTGCTTGCTGACCGTATATGCGAGAACGTTTTGCTGGCTCGCGAGCGCCTGCACGGACGAAACGTTTACGATCGTGCCGCCGCCCGATTCCTGCAAAAACGGAATCGTCGCTCGGGCGGCATTCCAGGCGCCTTTTAGATTGATGCCGATCACTTCGTCCCACTGTGCGTCGTCGGTCGAGATCGCGGTGCCGTACCGTTGAATGCCCGCGCTGACGACCAATGAATTGAGATGGCCAAACGTGTCGTGGGCTTTTTTGACGGCTTCAGCGACCTGTGCCGCGTCAGAAACATTGATCTTTGCGAATGTCGCCCTGCCGCCGTTTGAATTTATTTTTTCGCAGGTTTCGTTGCCCGCGTCTGCGTCCCAGTCGAGTATCGCGACGGACGCTCCGCGCTCCGCGAGCAATTCGCAGACCGCCTGACCTATTCCTAATGCACCGCCGGTGACGACGACGGCTTTTTCATCAAATCGCATAAATTTCAGTTGGCAGCAGCACTGGCAGTTGGCACGAAGGTCTCTCCTGCCTTGTGCGGCTGCGGCTGCCTACCTTTCTTCTACCGGTTCTTCCGCTTCTTCTTCGGTCATCGCATTGGGCGATGGCGGCGGCAGATTTTTGTACCACGTAAAGTAAAGAATTATTGTCGAAACCAGCGTCGTTGCCAGCAGCGCAAAACCTACCTCAAGCCTGTGCAGGACAAGATAAAGCATAGAAATGTACAACGCCGTGATACCGATTAAGGCAGTGACGGTGTTAAATGCATCGCGCGAAAACGGCGACTGCTTTTTGAAATCCGGCGTGTCGGCGAGAACGGCTTGCCTTGCTGGTGTCCACGCTCCGGCAGGCTGAACTTTTCGGTAAAAATTCTTGAGAGTTTCGATGTCGGTCGGCTCGGTCATTAGCGAAACCGTGATGGTAATTATTGTCGAAAACAGCGCAATCACCGGAAAGCCGATATACAGCGGCAGCGGCTCACTCAACACCGTCGTATCCAGCAGAACTTGTCCGAGCGACAGCGCCATTCCGCCAAAAACGCCGGCCGCATAACCCTGTCCGTTCAAACGCCACCAGTACCACCGAAGCACGTTCGGCGGCAAAATGCCCGCCGCGAGCGTTCCGAATATCCAAAGAAAAGCCGTGTTTATCGACGTTCCAAAAACCGAAATTATCAACCCGACTATGATCAGAAGCGCCGATGAAATGTAGCTCACGCGGATAAGCTTTTTATGATCTGCATCGGGGTTGATGTAGCGTTGATAAACATCCTTAACCAGGTACGCCGCGCCGCCGTTCACGGTCGAGCTGAACGTCGCGAGAAATCCCGACAGCAGCGCCGCGAGCATGAACCCGACCAAACCGATCGGCAGCATCGAACCGATGATAAGCGGCAAAGCGGCTTCGGGGTCGGCCTTGAGTTTTGCGTCCAATACCGCGTCGCCGATGCCGAGGATCGCCATCACAGCAATGGCCATCGTAAAACACCAACGCACCGTATGGATCACGCCCCACAGCGCGCCGAGTTTCGACGCGTCGCGTTCGTCGCGTGCCGCGAGAAAACGCTGAAAATCATAAAGCTGTTCAGGGCCGCTCAAGCAAAGCAAAAACCCCTTTAAAACCCATACGGCCAGCAGCGCTCCGAAAAACGAATAATCAGTCCCACCCGAAATGACGCCCTGCAGATCGGCCGGGCGAAATGAAGTCGGAATTATATCTCCCCAAGAGTGCGGAACGAGCGCCGCAAACCTAGCAGCGTCGTAATGCAAATATCCAATGATGGCGAATGCAATAGCACCCGTGCTCAAAACTATCGTCTGGGCTATCTCGACACGAACGATGCCGTGAAATCCGCCCGCAACGACGTAAATCCCTGTAACACCCAAAATCAGGATCGCGCAAACCGTCGGCGAAAACGGCAAAAATATCGCGCCGAATTTGCCCATCCCGATAGCACCGTAGCCTAGCAGCGCCGTGATGGTCAGGATCGCAAACAGCGTATATGAAAACCGCGCGAGGTCGCCGGATTTGCCGCTGCCGAATCGCGTCTTCATCCACTCTGCACCTGTCATCGCGTCAGAGCGGCGAATCCATTTGCCCATGTACGCGAGGTAAAACGCCGTTATCGGAAAGCCCCACAGCATGTGCACCCACATGCCCTTCAGGCCAAGCACGATGAATGTCGAGACGATCCACATCGTGCCCGTGATGTCGAAATACGACGACGAACCCGACATAGCAAGCGCCCACCACGGCAATTGCCGGTTGCCGAGAAAGTACGACGACATCCCCTTT
>Ga0308176_10002695_pt1 | contig 11261 bp, 7 predicted proteins | sample PhyCR2_3_FD_203890 | JGI IMG/M metagenome (GOLD analysis project Ga0308176, IMG submission 203890) | Soil microbial communities from UC Gill Tract Community Farm, Albany, California, United States - DLSLS.C.R2 | ecosystem: Environmental > Terrestrial > Soil > Agricultural land | place: USA... | reverse complement strand
CCCGCCGGGAGGGTTCGGCTTCACCTGCGAGATCACGTACTCCCCGTCCAAGCCGCTACCCTGCGAGGGCGAGGCACTGATCCGCCGCTGCATCGACGACGCGATCGCGGTCGGCTTCATCCGCCCCGACGACCCGATCTGGGCGGCCAACGAAGTAGACCTTCCGGTGGCCTACGTAGTCTACGACCACGGGCGGGCGGCCAACGTGGAGCTGATCCGGGAGTGGCTGGCCAAGTACGGGATCCTGCTGGCCGGTCGCTACAGCGAATGGGAGTACTACAACTCCGACCACGCGTTCATCGCCGGGCTCAAGGCCGCGCGTCAGGTGCGGGGTGAGACGGAAGCGCCCGCTCAGGCCCCGGCGGCGGGACGAGCAGCCTCGCAGTCGGTCGGCCGCGCGCGGGCGGGCTGAGCCGTGTCCCGGACATAGCGCTCGAGCGCCTCGTGAAGCGGAGGGAGCAGCGCGCCACGCTCGCTCCCCAGCGCGGTGTAGTCCCGGGTGGCTTCGGTTTCGCGCACGCCTGACGGGTCAACGCCGGCCAGCGCGGCGCCCTCGCGCACGAAGTCGAGCCAGGACGTCTGGCCCCGACTGGCCAGGTGCCAGATGCCGCGCTCGCCGTCGATCAACAGGTCGAGCGTGGCATTCACCAGATCGGGCACGAAGGTGGGCGAGACCACTGCGGCCGGCACCACCCACTCGCGGCCCCCGCGGAGCGCATCGAGCGCGCGGGTGAGGATGTTGTGCCGGTCCCAGAGGCCGAAGAACGCGCTGGTCCGGACGATCAGCGCCTCCGGCATGAGCTCCGTGACCCTGCGCTCGGCCTCCGCCTTGCTGGTGCCGTACATGCCGGCGGGCGCCGGCACGTCGCTTTCCAGCCAGGGATGAGCGCGGGGACCGGAAAACACCAGGTCGCTCGAGAACGTGACCAGCGCCGACCCGGCTTCCCTGCAGGCGCGGGCCAGTTCGGCCGGCCCGTCGATGTTCTCGGCGTAGCAGCGGCCGGGCTCGCGCTCGGCCTGATCCACCCGGACGTAGCCGGCCGCGTTCACCACTGCCCAGGGTCGGACGCGATCCAGCGCCGCGGCTACCGACGCGGCATCCGTGATGTCCAGCGTGCTCCGGTCCAGGGCCACGACGTCGAGCCCGCGGAGCTGCGCGAGGCGCTCGAACGCGTGCCCCAGCGTTCCGCGAGCCCCCGCGATCAAAATGGGTCGTCCGACCACCGCCACCGGCCCGGAGGGGGTCGCCGCGTGCGCCGCGTTTCCATGCCCGTGCTGGAAACGGACCGGCCGCTCCCACCAGCCCCGCGCGCGCGCCAGCCCGTCGGGCTCGCTCCCCGCCGCCAGCCGGCCGATCATCCGGCCGAGAGCCGTCAGCCGGGGCGCCGGGCCGCGCACGTCGAACGCCCCCGGCTCGTAATGTCCGGCCACGCGGGTCAGCAGCGAGTCCCAGTCGAACGTGCCCAGCAGGGCCCAGGCGGTGACGGCACGTACATCCACCCCGGCCGCCCGGGCGCGGCCCGCCTCGTCCCACATCTTCCGCAGCCAGCGGAGCTGCTCCTCGCGGGTGCATCCCAGGTGGACCTCGGTAACCGCCAGGGGTAGCCGGTAGCGATGCCACGCCTCGGTCAGCAGATCGGCGGCCGCGGCAGGCCGCTCGACCGCACGCACCGCCGCCACGTCGGCGTACCGGTGCCGGCCATTGCCGCCCCAGGTGTCCGGCGGGTACCGATCGAGGTCGCTGTCGAGGAAGCGATTGCTGGTGAGATAGTGGTTCACTCCAATGAGGTCGGGCGGGCACCGGTTGGCGTGGAACCACTCGATGGCGCTCTCCCCGATGCCGAGCGCCCGCATATGGCGCCACAGGCGGTCCTCCGGTCTCAGCCGTGCGGTCAGCAGGTCGAACGCCAGCCAGCGGCGCCCGTTGTCGAAGGTCGCCTGATAGGTCAACAGCGGCGTCGCTCCGGTACGGCCGAGGTCCTCGGTCTGCACCAGGAGCGCGTGCGGGGTTATCTCGCGGATGGCCCGCATGGCGACGACGGTGGCCCGGCACTCGAGGAGCACCGCACGCAGGAAATCGGCATCGCTCCGGGCATGCGGGTACCACAGCCCGTAGAGCGCACTGAAGCGCGCGGTGGTGAGCGGCTCGTTGATCGGCGTGTAGGCATCCACCCAGGGATACCGCTCGGCCACGGCTCGGGCATAGCGGGCCAGCCGATCGGGAAAGGACGGATCCAGCAGGTGGGTTCCCGGCGGCCCGCTGCCGTGGTGCAGCAGGGTGACGATAGGCCGGATGCCGAGCGCGCGGGCTCGGTTCAGCCAGGCGTCGGGCCAGCGCCAGTCCGCCGACGCGAGATCGGCCGAGGCCGTGCGCTCCCACAGCAGCGGGAACCGCAGGGTCCGAAGGCCGAGCCCGGCGAACCGGTCGAGGTCGTCGAGGCGCGCGTGATGCCCCGTCAGGATCACCTGGTCCCGGAAGGTGTCGCCCACCCGGTTCACGGTGCATTCGACGCCGCCCCAGAGCTCGAGCGGCGGCACTGGTTGGATACCTCTGCTCATGCCGGCACGCGCCGCCGGGCCAGGTGCCCGATCATGTCGTCCACCATCGTCGTCGCCACCGGGTGCGCGCCCAGGTGCTCGCGCAGCCGGAAGGTGCAGGCCATCAGCATACCCTGATCGACCCGGCGCTCCGCCACCAGGGCCACGACGTGGTGCACCCAGCCGACGAACAGGCCGGCGTGGACCCGGCTGGCGAAATCGCGCGGGCTCAGGCCCACCAGCACGGAGTCGGGGGTGAGATCGGCGAACGCGAAGTCCACCGTTCCGCCGGTGGGAATGCGGCCGAACAGGCGGTCCTGGCGGAGCCAGCTCATGCTGCTCGCCCAATCGCCCTGCCAGGTCCGCCCCTGGCGCGCGGCCACGCTCCACGAGCCGAGGTGGGTCTGGAACGAGTCGGGCCGCTCGGCCAGCCAGAGGACGTGCCCGCCTTCCTGCGCGTACTGGCGCCACGAGTCGGTGAGCGTCTCGATCACCACCAGATCGGCGGCCTCCGCGTCGTCCACCAACTCGTAGCCGAGGTCGCCCAGGCGCGCCGCCAGCCGGGGCGCACCGGGAACGTGCAGCCGCCGCGCGGGCGGCGCGGCGCGCCGCGGAAAGAAGTAGAGCTCATGGTGGTTCCGGCACAGCTCCCGTCCGTCGGCCGCGAGCAGCCGGAGCTCGAGCCGCACGCGCACCGGGTCGGGCACCGGCGGCACGGTGAACGCCGCCGTGCCGACCGGCGTGAGGCGGGCGCGGTTGGGGCCGATGACGTCGAACCGCCCCCCGATCTCGGGGTGCCGGTCGAGCGACCACTCGATGCGGCAGTTGCGCAGCTCCACGGCGGAGAAGTGCGACAGCCCGAGCCGCACCTCGCACCGCTCACCCTCCCAGAACGCAATTCGGTCCCAATCCATCGGCACGATGGCGTCGGCACTGTTCACCATCCCGATCACGTCGTAGTACGCTTTGGGATTGCGGCAGATGTCGAGCAGACCGTTGGCCTCCCAGTGCACGTCGGTGAACTCGGTGATGATGTAGCCGACGATGGTGGGGTGGCGCCGCATCTGCTCGATCTGGTACTTGAGCGCGGTGTACTGCATCCGCTGGCTCGCCGTGGTGAGGTCGCCGAGCGTCGGAAACACCTTGTCCAGGTGGTACGCGCGGTAGCGTTGCTCGATCGCGTGGGGGTACATCACGCCTTCGCCCCACTCGATGCCGGTCTCGAACCACCAAGGCTCGCCGCCGTACGCGGCGCGAAGCCGGTCGATGTCCGGCAGGCCCCAGTTGCCGAATTCCGACACCACGATGGGCTCGTTGCCCCGCCGGCGGACTTCGGGCGCCGCGGGCGCGGGCTGGGGGTTCCACGGGTCGCGCAGATACTCGCGCCAGCGCTCAATGCCCGCGTACTCGCGAGCGAAGGTCCACGCCGGCCGGGCCGCAAACGCCTGGACCCACTCCTGCCACTGCCGGTGGTGGTCCGGCATGCCGTAGTAGTTGTGGAAGTCCTCGATATCCGTCACGACATGGAAGTTGGTGAAACACGGCGAATTCCCGACCACCAGCCGCTGCGGGTCGAGCCGCTTGAGCTCGGTGTACATGCCCACCAGCCAGCTCCGGTGCGCCGCGTTGACCGCAAGGTCGGTACCCCAGTTTTCGTTCACGATGGTCCAGATCACAATGCACGGGTGGTTCCAGTCGCGCTCGACCATGCCCACCATCGTGTCGTAGGCCCGCTGCCGGGCCGCCTCGGTGAGGTCCTGCCAGTTGGGGAGCTCGGTCCAGATGAGAATCCCGGCCCGGTCGGCCGCGTCGTAGTAGCGCGGGTCGGCGATCTTGATGTGGGTGCGGAGGCAGTTGAGCCCCATGTGCTTCGCGCGGGCGAACTGCTGGTCGAGCTCCGCGTCGCTGAACGCGGTGTAGAGCCCGTGGGGGTAGTAATCCTGATCGAGGGCCCCCCGGAGGTACACCGGGCGGCCGTTGAGCATGAGGTACCCGTCGGACGAGGAGCCGATAGTGCGCATGCCGAACCGCTCGGTGCGACTGTCGAGCGGGGTCCCGGCCTCGTCGGCGAGGGCGGCCGTGAGCTGGTAGAGGCGCGGGGTGTCGGTGTCCCACAGCTCGGGCTCGGGCACCGGCAGCTCTCGCTCGACCACGGCCTCGCCCGGTTCAATGCGATGGCCGATCCGGTGGACCGGGCCGGACGGCGCGGCCAGCACCAGCTCAAGCTGCAGGGCGCGCGATGCCGCGCGGTTGAGGTGGGCACGGACCAGGGCGCGCTCGCCCGGCACGTCGGGCGTGATCCGGACCAGCCGCAGGTGATCGGCCGAGCGCCGCTCGAGGAACACGCTCTGCCAGATACCGCCGATCGGTCCGTACCAGCTCTGTTTGCCGTGGGGGATCTCGGCGAAGGGGAATCCCAGCTCGGCGTCGGCGTCGGAGCCGGGGTCGATCACCCGCACCACCAGCTCGTTGTCGCCCGAGCGGATCGCCCCGTCCACCGGGAGCTCGAACGGCAGATAGCCGCCCTCGTGCTCGCCCACCGGGACGCCGTTGAGCCAGACGGTGGCAAAGTAGTCCACCGCGCCGAAGCAGAGGAGGTGGACGGCCTCGGTGCCCTGCCCTTCGGGTTCGCTCCAGCGGAAGATGCGGCGATACCAGGCCACGCCGGTGTAGTCCCGCAGGTCCGGGAACTGCGCCTGCCACGCGCCCGGCACTTGGATGGGCCGGCGCTCGACGCCGGCCAGCGCTGTCGGATCGAGCCGGCGCTCGGGGTCGGCGGCGAACTCCCACTCGCCGTCGAGCACGACACGGGTCCTCATGCCACCAGGTCCAGTCGAGCCCCGCCGGCGGCCCGCGCGCGCCACGGGGCCGGCGTCCGGTCGAACCGGCGGGCGAAGGTGGCGGCGACGCGGTCGATGACCGTCGATGCGTCGCGCTCCTCCGTCAGCATGATGACCGACCCACCCCACCCCGCGCCGGTGAGCCGCGCGCCCAGGGCGCCGTGCTCGACCGCCGCCGCGACCAGCACGTCGGCTTCGGGCACGGAGCACTGGTAGTCGTCCCGCAGCGACGCGTGCCCCTCGGTGAGCAGCTGGGCGACCTCCGCCAGGTTGCCCCGCTCGAGCGCCGCGCTGGCGGCCCTGGTCCGCGCGGTCTCGGTCACGACGTGCCGCACCCTCCGGTCGAGCGGCGCGGGCAGCAACGTCACGGCCTCCGCCAGCCGCGACAGGTCGAGCTCGGCGAGCGCCGTGAGCTCGGGCCACCGGCTCCGGCACAGCTCCAACGCCCGGGTGCACTCGGCTCGCCGAGCGTTGTAGCTGCCCTCGGTCAGGGCATGCTCGACGCCGGTGGGGACCACCCAGACGGTGGAGGGGAACGGGCAGGCGCGGGTGGCACCGGTGGCGGTATCGAGGTACAAGGCGTGGCCCTCGATGGCGTGCGCCACGACCGTCTGATCCATTCGGCCACAGCGCACGCCCACGTAATCGTGCTCGGCGCGGAACGCGGCCTCGGCCAGCGCGTCGGCGTCAGGGAGCGATCCGGCGAGCCGACCCAGCGCGGCGGCCGCGGCAACCGACAGCGCGGCCGAGGACGAGAGCCCGCCGCCCACCGGCAGCTCGGAGGTCACCGCGATGCGCGCTCCGTGGCTCGGCCAGCCCACCGCCCGCGCCACGCCGACCACGTAGTCGCTCCAGTCGCCTTGGGGCGCTCCGGCCGCGCGGTGCACCGGCGGAAACCCCGGCTCCCCCGAGACCAGCTCGAAGTTTCGACCCGGCCCGGCCGCCACCCAGGTACGCCGGTTGATCGCGAACGGGAGCACCGGCCCCCCATTGTAGTCCAGATGCTCCCCGATCAAGTTGACCCGACCGGGAGCCGACGCGACGACGGCAGGAGCGAAGCCGTAGGTGTGCTGGAACAGCGAGATGACCTGTTCGATGGCGGCGCCCGGCCCGGCCGTGCGCGACAGGTTGGAAGACATGCGCGGATGATACATCGTTCATTGGAAGCCCGTGGGTGACCAGCCTCACAGGAATCAGGAGCCGCACTTGGCCCACCTCGACACCGCGATCATTCCCTGCGGTGGCCTCGGCACCCGGATGCTGCCGATCACCCGCTGGCTGCCTAAGGAGCTGCTGCCGGTCTCGCTGGTGCCGCTCATCCATTGGACCCTGGCCGAGGCCGCCGATGCCGGCCTCAGCCGCGCCATCGTGGTCACCAATCCCGCCAAGCCCATCCTCGAGGACGTCGCTCGGGACTTCGAGCGGCCCGGGTTTAGAGTCGAGCTCGTATCGCAGGATCGGCCGGCCGGCCTGGGGGACGCCATGCTCCGGGCGCGCGGGGCCATCGGCGACCAGCCCTTCGCCGTGGTGCTGCCCGACAATCTGTTTCGCGGCCCCAATCAGACCGCCGCCGTCCTGTCCGAATGGTACCGGCTCGGCCTGGCGACGGTGCTGATCGCCGAGATCACGGCGGGTGAGGCAGGCTCCAAAGGGGCGACCGGTCGCGCCCGGGTCCGGGAAGAAGCCGACCGGTCGCTCCGGGTCCTGGATCTGGCCGACAAGGGCCGCGGGAGGTTCGACCCGGGCGGCGACCGCGCCGCGACGCCGATCGGCAGGATGGTACTGCCGGCGGGGGCCTGGGCCGAGTTGGACGACATCGCCCGCTCGCTACCGGCGGGCGCGGAGTTGGACGACGTCCCACTGCTTCAGCGCCTAGCACGGCGAGGCGTGCTCGCCGGGGTGCGCTGCACTGCCGAGTTCTTCGATGTAGGCGTGGCCGAGGGCTATCGGCAGGCTGTTGCCGCCTTCCCCCCAAGCGAGAGGGTGCCACCGTTCGCACTGCGGTAACGGACCAGCCTTCCGGTGAGATCGCTCACCGCTTCCCTGGGCCGAACGGGCCATAGTTCGCGACTGTACACCGCGGCCGGGGAGATCGGATGTCCAAGCGAGAGGGCTGTGTCCGGCCCGAGTTCGAGCAGTGGTATCCGGCGCTCCGCGGCGGTGTGTGGTACCCCGCCGATGAGCTGACTGCGATCGTACTGAAGCAGTTACAGGACGAGAGTCCGCGGTGGCACTCGGAGGACCGGGTGCCCAGCAACGTTCACTTCGAGTTCCGCGGCGGAGCGACCGAATCTAGGCGTCCTCACAGGAGCCGCCGCTCGGATCCCAGGGACTGAGCCTACCGCCGGTCCTCCCCTATGGTTGCGGTGCCTGGTCCGGGTGCTTGGCCCAGAACAGCACGTCCTGGTATCGGTGCTGGGCCGCCGCCAGGAAGTACGCCAGCCGGCCCAGATGCCCGTCGCTCAACAGCAGCATCGCCTGCCGCACATGCTCGACGTCGCGCTCGTGGGGGGAGGCCCCGTACTGCGTGAGGATCACGTGGGCGGTCCGGCGATCCTCGGTTCCGAAACGTTCGGCGAGCTCGCGCTCGAGCCGGGGCGAGAGTGCGTGAGTCATGGCGAAGCCCTACGAAGATGGTCACCGTCATCCCGTACCGTCGGCGGCCGCGCGGTCGAGGGTCGTTCGCGGCAGGTCGCCTCAGTGCGTCGTGAGGCTGCCCAGCTCGCCGGTGATGTTGGCGAACGGGCTGAAGACGAACTGCGTTCCATCCGACGAGCCGCCCCACAGCACACCATCCAGCTTCACGTTGCTGCCGCTCGTCACCGAGAACACGTCCGACCCGCTGTCGCCGGCGCCCACTTTCGCGTTCACCACGGTCTGACATAGCTGCGTGACGTTCGAGCCATCCACGTTCACCGTCACGCAGGTGGCGACCACCTTGCCTTTGCTCCAGCCGGTGGTGCGGCCCACCTTGTTGACCGTCGACCCCACGGTGAACGAGCTGGACGTGGCATTGCCGGTGACCGCCCAGTGGCCGGAGATGGTGAGGTTGGTGGAGCTGGTGCTGGACGTCCTGGCGATCGACCCCAGGGTCTTGCTGGTACCGTTGATGTACTTGGCGAACGACGCGTCGCTCCGGCGGCAGCGCCGCCCCGACGGGCAGCCGCTCAGCGTGCTCTTATAGGCGGGATCCACGGTCTCGGTGGCGATCTGGGTTGGCTTGGTGGTCTGGGCCGGCTGCCAATACGGCGTGCTCTCGACCCCGCCCTGCGTGTTGGTGCAGTGCGAGGCGGTGACGAAGCCGGCCACGCCGCTCCGCGTGGCGTTGAAGCCGAGGGTGCAGAGAAAACCGGGGAAGTTGATCTGCACACCGGCCACCACGGGGCGTACCGCCCCGCGGAGCGTGGCCACCTGGCGGATCGGTTTCACGATGTCCACCGTCGCGGCGCCCGCCGGGATGCCGAGCCCGGCGAGCACGGCGCGCACCCGGCTCGCGGCGGTGGCGTTCGCCACCCCGATATGGACCCGGTTGCCCGCCTCATCGACATCGCTGAAGACGGCGCCGGGGACCGCGAGGGCCTCGGGAGTGGCCTGCGCGGTCCAGCGCTCGAGGTCCTGCCACGCGTATCGGCCCGGCAGTACCCGCATCCCGGCGGCGGCCTGCTGCTGCTGCTGGAACCACGGGGCGAGTGCCACCGCCGCGGCGCCTCGGTTCCGGAGGTCGGTCAGGTAGACCGTGGGTGTGCCCTGCTCATCCAGGAAAAAGCCGCCGAACCCGGGCACCGCGCGCGCGAGCGACACGGGGTCGTCGGCGGATCCCTGCTGGATCGGTGCGGTCACCAGGTCGGAGGCATTGGGGCCGGCGGGTTGGGTGGCGTCGTCGGAACAGCTGCTCAGGCCGAAGATCGCGGTCGCCGTGATGGCGAGCCGGATCGAACGATGACGGGGCATCGGGAACCTCGAGGTCGTACGCGTTGCGGGGAGGGAGCTGGGGCAACGAACAACATACTCTATGGATCGCGGCCCGTCACTGCTCGACACCTGCTGCGAGGCTCGGCGCGGCACGGCATCCGCGAGCGGGCCGAGACGCGTCACGCGTTCTCGAGCTTGCCCTTCGTCAGGATCGCCGCCACCCGATCCACCAGATCGTCCGGCGCGAACGGCTTCTGCAGGAACGGCGTCGCGGTCCCCGCGTCGGCATAGCCCGACATGTAGAGCACCGGCAGCCCAGGGCGGAGGCTCCGAAGGTGAAGAGCCAGCTCGTGGCCGTCCATCTCCGGCATGCCGAGGTCGGTCACGACCAAGTCCACCTTTCCGTCCGACCCCTCGATCAAGTTCAGCGCCTCGCGGCCGTCGTTGGCCTGCTGGACCCGGTACCCGGCCTCCTGGAGCGTGCGCACCGCCATGGTGCGCACGGTGGGCTCGTCCTCCACCACCAGAATGCTCCGGCCATCCGCGGCGGGTGGCGGCGTGCGGCGCTTGGGCTCGGCCGCCGCCGTGGAGACGTCCGCGAGCGGAAAGTAGAGCGAGAAGGCGGCGCCCATCCCCGGCGTGCTGCTGACCCGCACGAACCCGCCGCTCTGGCTCACGATGCCGTCCACCACCGAGAGGCCGAGACCGGTTCCCTGCCCCACGCCCTTGGTGGTGAAGAACGGCTCGAAGGCGTGTCGCAGCGTCGCGGCGTCCATGCCGTGCCCGGTGTCCTGCACCATCAAGCAGGCGTACTGCACCGAAGCTGAGTCGCCGGGATGGCCGCCAGGCGCGAGCACGGGATCGGCGTCGGTCCGAGAGGTTCGGATGGTGAGGGTGCCGCCCTCGGGCATGGCGTCGCGCGAGTTGAGCGCGAGATTGAGGAGCACCTGGTCGATCTGCTGCGGGTCCACCCGCACGGTGAGATGCTCGACCGCCAGCTCGACCCTGAGCTGATGATGCTCGGACATGGTCCGGCGCAGCACCGGCATGAACCGGTCGACTACCCGGTTCATGTCGATGGTCTCCACCCTGAGCGCCTGGCGCCGGCCGAACGCGAGGAGCTGCTGGGTGATCGCCGCGGTGCGCTCGGCGGCGTGCCGGATCTCCAGCAGATCGTTCTGCGCCCCGGGCGGCAGGTCGCTGCGCCGGAGCAGGAAATGGACGGCGCCGAGCACCACGAGCATCTGGTTGTTGGCCTCGTGCGCGACGCCGCCCGCCAGCTGGCCGACGGCGCGGAGCCGTTGAGTGTCGCGCAGCCGCTCCTCCGCCTGACGCCGCTCGGTCACGTCACGCTTGATCGAGGCCGCGCCGACGATCCGGCCGGTGGCATCGCGGATGGGCGACACGCTGAGCGAGATCCAGATCCGCTGGCCGTCCTTCCGCACCCGCTCGACCTCCGCTATGGCCACCGATTCGCCCCGGCTCAGCCGCTCCAGCACGTCGCGCTCGGTCGGGTGCAGTTCATCGGGGATGAGCTGAAACACCGAGGAGCCGACCATCTCCGCCGCGGAATACCCGAAGATGGTTTCGGCGCCCGGGTTCCAGCTGGTGATGGTGCCGTCGAGGGTCTTGCCGATGATGGCGTCGCGGGAGGAAGCGACTAGGGCGGTGAAGCGGGCGGTCTTCTCGTATAGCTCGGCCTGGGCCCGGTCCTTGGCGCGAAGCGCGGCCTCGGCCGCGCTGAGCGCGACCAGCGCTTCGGCGGCCTCCTGGCCCGCCACCTCCGCCTCCACCGCCGCGGCCTCGGCGTTCTGGGCCTGCTGCTGGGCTTCCTCCGACGCCTGCTCCGCGATTTCGCGCAGCCGCACGCTCTGCATGGCCGCCCGCACGGCGCGCCAACGCTCCCGGTAGGCGGCGCCACCGGCCCAGGTGATCAGGGCGCTGATCACGACGAACTGGATCAGGCGAGGC
>Ga0308176_10002691_pt1 | contig 11263 bp, 8 predicted proteins | sample PhyCR2_3_FD_203890 | JGI IMG/M metagenome (GOLD analysis project Ga0308176, IMG submission 203890) | Soil microbial communities from UC Gill Tract Community Farm, Albany, California, United States - DLSLS.C.R2 | ecosystem: Environmental > Terrestrial > Soil > Agricultural land | place: USA... | reverse complement strand
AACCGATCACAATTTGGATACACGATAGTGTCTCCATCCACCGGTACTCCGTTGGGACAAGGCGTTACGTCGTTCCAGGGCAATATCCAGGCGACCCCTGAACCAGGTTTCGTGACTTTGACGGGCATAGGCTTCCTGGGGTTGGCGGGATTTGCTGTACGACGCAAGCACGCGGCCGCAAAAGTGTCTTTCAAGAAGCGGTGATTCAAAGAGCAGCCTGCCGTTGCGCGGCGTTTATTACGCGGGCGAAGGGTCGCTGCTTCGCAGCCGTCTCTCACGGACTAAAATGGAACACTACATCCACTATCCAGTGAAGCACCTGATGCTGTACGCGACTTCAGATTCTCTCTGAGCGCCGCTTCGATTTGAAGTCTTCATTGATAAGTACCCAGCGCCAAACCGTGCTCCACGAAACGGCCGTAAGCGGCCGGAGTGATAATTAACAGAGCCAAAGCCGCGCAAAGCGGAACCGCAGCCAAATCGACGCAGACCGCACCGATAACGTGCAGCCCTCCTCGCTGCCTTTCTTGTATTCCTTTTCCGCCACAATCTTTTCCGGCTCGAGCCGATTCGTGTTTACACAATGTGCATCGCCGCAAGGCATTCGTCGCGACGAACTTGTGGAGCAAGCGGTTCTCGCGTGTTTCCTCGGCGTGCTGTACACCTTCATCACGCTCGACCCGGAACACTGCACAAGGACTGCGGTAGCCGGGCCGCGCAGGATATCGGCGTTTCGCAATCGAAGTGCCCCTGTTGAAACGATCTGCGGTCCGCCGACACAACCGTTACAGTGGAGGTAAAGTCGCGTTGATTCCAGTATTGGCAAGGGCCTCTCCAAAGAAGGAGATGCTGAGCACTTTCAGGAAAATGGTTCGCGATCCCCGCAAGTCATCCGACTCGCAGCCGTGGCCATAGGGCTGGCGAGACGTCTTATCTCACGCGTCGGGATTCTCGCTCGTATTCGGGCTTAAACTACTGCGCCGTTGAAAATGGCGCAGTTATCCATTCGCACGAAGCCGGTTGGCTCCTGCGATATGCACAATTTAGACATAGAACAAAGGGAGGTTACTATGGGCGGCCACATTCCCGGTCCACTCGGATTGCACATGCGAGAGCACAAGGACGATGGAATCGCCGGAACGCTGCGCAACGTGCAAAAAGTCATCGAGTCCATTGGCGGCGCGAAGAGCATAGAGCTTGACTTTGTCAAAGGCGGACAGAATATCCTCAAGACCCTGGCCGACATCTATCAGTCTCCCAGTACCGCAGGTGTCGACGACAGTAACGCGACCGATCTGATCAGTGAGAGGCTGGCTCCGAATGTCGAGTCCGCTTTCCGGCGCCCGCAACCCACGAGCGGCGGCGGCATCAGGAACCCGAGCGTCAAGATCCGTCTAAAAGACGCTAACTTGTCGCCGGATTTCAGTACGTTAACGGTTACGGGTGAAGCGAAGGCGACCGTCGAGATCGCGACGAACTATCCCGCCGAGTTTGACACTCCCACCGAGATCGGCGTGAAGATAACCAGCGCCAGTCTGAGCCCCTCGCAACTCGGCGTCGTTGGCCGCGTGAATATGGCCAGGGTGTTCCATGGCGACCTCAAACTGCAGGTCCATCTTGATGACCGCCGGCTACTCGAAGCCATTGCGCTCTTCGCCAGACGGAGGAACCTCACGCGAAGCCAGGTAGAAGATGTGCTGCGAAGCATGAGCTTCGATGCCTCGATGTTCGTCAAGGCAGGATTTCTGCCCATCTCGTTTATGAAGCTCCGCGCGGCTTCGCTGCTGCCTATGCACCGCCCATTGATTGGCGCCACAGACGACTTGCTGCCGGCCCAAATCGCCGCGATGCCTAATCGAGAGCTGCTGATCGTCGGCGGCCAGGTTGTGCCGAAAGGAGTCTTTTTTGACACCTTCGTCCCCGGCCTGGGCGCACATTACTCGAACTATGGAACCAGCCAGGGAATCTCAGGTACCATTGCCGGGCTGGCAAAACCCGATCTGGATCATATTGGCCAGGTGCAGGCATTCGGGTACGCCGATCTCCACTATGCCAGGCGAGCGTCGAACACCGTTGATCTCGATTTCGGTATGACCTACACATATTCACCGACCGGCACGGCGAGCCAGGCAGAGGCGCTGCAGTTGCAGTATCTCCACGCAAGCAGCAAATCCTGGCTTCCTCCGAGCCAGGACAATCAGCCCCCGGCCGCCGATCATTCGGGCCATAGCTTCATGTTCACCATCAAAGGCACATTCGATGAGCTCTGATTTGTTTCCAGGCGACTTCCCGCTGAATCGGTAGAACTCACGACGACTGAAAGTCGCACGGTTAAGGCTGAAGCCGTCGGTAAGATACCCGGCCAAGAACCGGCTTAAGGCTCTGTGAGCACTGCGATCCTGAATCCCTGATCGCCTTCGTCCCATTTCTGGCTTTGGATATAGGCGTTGCTCATGCCTCGTCCACTGCACCCGGCATGGCGTGAAATACCTTCGCGCTCACCTGGGCTGTCCACCGGAGCTGGCGGAGACGAGAAATTTGACCGACCGCTATTCACCTTCGGTGCTTCTATGCAGACCTTGTACTCTTCAAGCCTTCAGGAACCAGGTCTTCTACGAACATCAGGGCTGTATGCCGTGCTACACGCGAACACAACCTATATCTTATGGATCGTCCATATTGTTGTTTAGCAGCACTTAACCATTCCGAAGCCTCGCCCGTCCTGCTCCTAAGGAGCAAAGTTGGCGTTGACCTGTTCTGTTTCCGACTCCCCGGATGCGACAGTCGGCGAATCGACTACGGCCTTCTGATCAGCAACCGCAGCGCTGGCGTGACCACAGCTTCAACCGTCAGTTCCTGCTGCAGATTCCAGGCTGCCGCTCCCAGGCGCCAGAGTGGCGCCCCGGCAATTATCTGAGGCGTCGCGTGAAGTTCCGGCGCTTCTGAAACCGCGCCGATCACGAATCGAATATGGTCGCAGCTTACCTCCTGAGTCGGACCGGCCTTCGCAGCCGATCGCTCTCTAATCGGCATAGGGAATTCAATTCTGGTTCTCTTGACCGCCCCAGCCGGCAATAACTCGCCATATGCGCTGGGCGGTACGGCTGTCATGGTGCCCGGCGGAAGCGGGAACAGTTTGTCGGAGAGAACGGCAAGGTTCGGCTGTATATATTCCACCCGCGGCTTCGCGGGACCAACGGTCGTTGTGCCCTGCGAATCGATCAGAACCGCGGTGTCGAGGAGATACACATTTGTGTGGCTCGAGTTATGTACAGAGTAGTCGATCTCGAGCCTGTCGGCGATCACTGAAAATTGCGCCGTCATCTGCAGATTGCCGTTCGATGGGCTCATTGCTGCGCCGCCTCCCAAAGTTTGCGATAAGTTGCCGCAACCGAAATTTATGCTGACCAAAATCAAGCAGAATGCCGCCATTTTCGCGCCCATAATGGCTTCCTAAAACGGAGGTGTTCCTCCCCCTGAGACATAGGATGGCCGGGGATCCGGTGGATTGCCGGTAACCGGGGACGGAATGCCGCGGTCGCGGTAATCGTCACGCAGTTTGTTTTCCGTATAAGGCGCCCCCGGCGCTCCTCCCGTTGTATCCGGAAGCGCCGTTCCATTTAACGGATTTCCATCCGAGTCGTTTTGCGGTCCGTTGTACGTGCCGGCTGGCAAACCTGTGGTATTGCGCTCTTCTCCCATGTTGCTGGTCTGGTCGCGATTCCAAAAATGCTTTCCTTTGGACCAGACAACCGTTGGACCATCGGCATGTGTGCCGGTGGCATTGTGGGCCGCATGTACCATCTCGTGACCGAGAATCATGTCCGATCCGGGCTGTTCCCAGTCAGCGGTAGTTCCCACTGGCCCAAAACCGTTCATTCCCGGATTCCACGCGATCGTCGAGCCTTTGCTAAAGATATTTTCAGTGGTCGTTGCATTATAAGTTCCCGCCGACCCGTCGTACGGCTCGATTTCCACGGTTTCGCCACTGCGTTCTATGGCATTGATAATTGCATTCCCCGTCGGCGTCGTGTCTAACCTGATAAGGGCGGCAATCGCCAGGCTGGCGTAGTTGGGGTCGTCCGGATCCGCATCCACCTTGATGCCTGAACCGTAAGTGGCATTTCCAAATAGATCGACAGTGACGGGGCGGGCCGTGAAAACGGGACTGCCGATGATCACAGTGGGCAGGCCCATGAGGATGATCCCCCCATGCACGGTCGGGTCGATCATGCGGGCTGCGAACAATCCGCGCACCGTCACCGTCGAGGCGCCCTGCGCAATCACATCCGGAGGTCCCACACACGTCGCCATATCCGAGATGCGCGCCTGTTTCAGATTCCCGGTCTCGACCGTCGGTTCGCATGGCGGCATGATGGGACCACCGCCGTGCGCAACGAAGGCGGTGGACATCGGGCAAACATGCGGGTCTGTCACTCTCGCTGCGGGCATGTCTGGCATTTGTAAGTTCCTCCAGTTACGGCTCGTCCGGCGGGTCCGGCAAAATGAGTGACGGCGGTACCGGCGGTACGGCGCCGGCGGGATTCAGTTTTATCATCGGCCCGACGACAGTTATGCCTGCCGCTTCAAGAACGATGAACGACGGCCCGGCCATAAGCGTGATCTTATTGAAGCCCTGAATAAAAAGATCCGTCGCGGCAATATACATTGAGGTCGCGTCCAGATGATATGCGCCATTCGTGATGTGGGTGGTATCACCAACGACCATCTCGCTTTTCTTGCCATTGACCTGGATGCGCTGATCGACGTTGACCTGCAGGTTATCATTCAGAAAAACGAGTTCCTTCACGTCGCCGTGCTTCACTCCATGCTTGTCCACGCCGCCGGTCTTGATACTTCGGTCGCCGCCGACCGTGATGCTCTGGTTGCCACCCACGCTGACTGTTTGATTCGCGCCGACGCTGACCGACTGGCTGCCTTCCACGCTCTCACTCATCGCGTTTTCCGCGTGAACGATCAGCTGCTCATGGCCTTTTTTGTCTTCAAAGCGAATCTCGTTGAAGTTGGCCGTGCCTCCGCCAGGAGTGCTGCGCGTCTTAATGCCGCTTTGCGTCGGCTGCGTGGGATAAGGAGGGGTGTTAACCGCGTTATAGACGGATCCGATCACAATTGGCTGGTCGGGATCGCCTTCAATGAAGTCAACCACCACTTCATGGCCGACGCGTGGAATGAACTGCGCGCCCCAGCCGGCGCCCGCCCAGATCTGCGCAACACGAACCCAGAAGCCAAACGAATCCCGCCTGCGATCCCATGGGAACAGAACCTTTATCCTCCCGAGATCGTCCATGTAGATCTCGTTGCTCTGAGGACCGGTCACAATCGCAGTCTGCGGCCCCTGCATCACCGGCCGCAGCGTCACGCGCGGCGGGCGGAACGGCGCTCCGAATTTCGTACAGGTGAGCGTGCACGCATATATGTTTGAGACCGCGTCGCCATGAAAATGTGATCCGGCCTGTTCCACGGAATGCTGAATAGCGAGCGGCACATAATCACCGTTCAGCGTGGGGTGCCCCGCCAGCGTGAACTTGAAGCCGACGAGGTACGAAGGAAAGATGGAGGAACCCGAGTACATCACCTGCGATGACTCTTCTTCCTCCATACGGATGCGCGTGAGCCGCTCGCCTTCCTGCATCACGAGCGGAAAGCGATCCTTCTCATTGAATGGCAGAGCGTATTTACCGGGGAAATCGAATACCTCGAGCTTCTCGTTATTGCCGATCGGCGTAATGGTTTTCTCAGTAAATTCCAGAGGTTTCTTTGGAAGCCCGTAGTGGAAATCGCGAGTAACGTAACTTCCCGGGGTCAGCAAATCGCGCCGGTTCCAATGCGTCATGATGTGTTCGCCCGCAGCATGACCGGTGCTGAGGTCGTAACGGATTTCAGGCGCTTTCCCCGTGTCGTAGATAACACCGAGGCGGTCCGCAAACGTCAGGATGTGCTTGTCTTCTTCATGCTGGAAAAAATAAAAGATGCCCTCATGCTCCATCAGCCGAGAAACAAAGTTGAACGCGGTCTCGCGGTACTGAATGCAGCAATCCCATTTGGCGTATTCGCGCGTCGTAGAATCGACAAAGTTCAGCTGGTCGTGTTCGCGAAAGACATCAGTGATCATCTCGGGAACGGTCTTGCCCTGGAATACGCGGCAGTCGGACGTTAGCGTGAGCAGCCATAGCCACGGCGACAATTCCGCGCGATAGAAGCGGAACTCCCCATCCTGGGAAGCTTCTTCGAATCGGCTGAAAATGCCATGGAAAAATCGGTCTTGCCCACCTGGCGTTCCGAAGCGAATGGATGCCGCCGTGCCAATCAGCGCCGAAGCGCTTACGTCCGAGGCGAGTTCGAGTGGCGCAATCAGATCGATTTCGAAGCTGAACAGGCGCGAAATGCGCTCCGTGGCGGTCAGCCGATTCATCAGCAGCGTGTTGGACGGAAGAACCGTCTTGATGGCGAGAACGCGGTTTATGTCTAAATGATTGTCGGCCATATTGTTTGCTCAGCGGAACGCTTCCACAAAGCCGCAGGTCGGAAACCGGGTTATGACCGCGTTCAGCGTGATCTGCGCCGCCGCCTGCCTGAACCCTGTGGCGCGCGGCCGGGCGGCAAAGCTCTGTAGAAATTCGACCTGAATACCCGGAATCTTCCAATCTGCTGCGAACTTACAGTAGTCGACCCGAACCGGCCCGCGTATAACCAGCGTCGTCCGCGCAAGTCCGTCCTGGCGCATTCGAACCGCAGTAATGATTGAGCGCGGCAACTCTTTATACGTGAAGTAAACCCCGCGGTTGCCGACGATCCGCGCGGCCACCTGCGTTTGCGCGCGGCTTTGAGGCGCGACGTCGATGCGGTAATAGCATCCACTGACGGGATTGTCATTTTGCGCTTGCCCGGCCTTGCAAGCGCCCTGGCATTTCTGTTCCCCCTCGGGCGGCGGCACCGCTAGCGTACCTTTTCTCTGATGATGGCGCTCACGTGCGTGTGCGAAGCGTCGAAGCGAAGGGGATCCGTCCCAAACCAGACGCGTGCGTTGCCAGACAACTGAAATTCCATAATGTCGCCTGACATGATGTGAATGACAGTTTCAAGTCATATCAACTGGTTCGCGCAAAATGTCGAAATCGCGTCGGCGATTTCATCCGCGTCGGAATTCTGACATATATGCGGCTAACTACTCGGATCGCAGATGAGCGCCACAGGGCCAGGGCAGGGAGTTGAGGAAGGCTAAACCGCGAGGCGGTTCCGAGACATAAGTAACGGAACGTTCCGGACACATGGGTGTCGGCATCCCCGAACCACATTACCCATTCCCGACAAAGCCCTCGTCGTAACGAGTTGCGGTCCGCTGCGCGTTTACCGCAAGAAATCAACCTCAGCAAATCGCTGGCCGGCCGGGCCACCGGCCTCAGGAAGTCGAGAGCGGAATTGGCTGGTCCGCTTCATGGATTACGATCTCGGCTATATAGATCTGGAGAAAAAGCACTGCAGCGGCTCGACAATCCCTTCAGGCCAAAAGGGTCACCCATGTTCGGGGAACGAAGTTTTGCCGATGTGTCCAGTCCCGACACGATTTCATTGGCGCGCCCGGAGAGACTCGAACTCCCGACCTACTGGTTCGAAGCCAGCCGCTCTATCCTGCTGAGCTACGGGCGCGCAACCGAATTGAAATCAGCATAGCAGGCGAACCGCAGCAGGCGTGCGTATCATGTCCTCATGCCAGAGCCCGCGCGTAGCCGTACGTCGCCGCTTCCCGAAAACACCATTACCTTCCCGCGCAGGCTCCGCGATGCAATTCCCGATCAGGAACTCTCGGCAGGTCGCGGTCGAGGGTCTCGTTGCACTGCTCGGGTCCGTCATCGATCAGGCTCGCCAATCCTGAGATAATTGGCGTCAGGCGTGCGCGCTTCCAACCGGCTATTTCTGTTTTTCCTGTTCCTGCCCCTCTTACCCGCCCAGACTCGCACTGCGGCCGAACTCGGACGCGCCGTCCTGGCTGCCGGCCTTGACCCCTCCGAATGCTACCGTGTCCGGGATCTCGAGATCGGCGAGGAAGACGCCCATTTTTATCTCACTGACGGCTACCTGATATTCGGCAAGCCGGTCAAAGGCGCTCCGGTGGCTGCCGTCTTCTCGGGCGACGTGGATGGCGGCGATGCCGAACTGATTCTCCTCCCTCCCGATCGCTCCGAACGCAAATCGCTCGCTTCGTATACCGGCTCGCCCAATCTTGACGAGCACTTCCGCACCGCGATCTTTCTCTTCACCGAAGCCGGGGCGAGGGCGCTTGCCGAGCGCGTCCGCTCCTCCGCCGGCGCGAAGAAACTGCCCGATATAGGTGCGCTCCTGGCCGAACAATGGAATCGCACCCTCGCCAATATCCAGTCCAGCTACGAATCGCGCGTCGTGCTCGATCTGCTCAGCACCGAGCACGCCGCCGGTTTTTTCGAGGCCGTTATCCAGGGCCGCAAACTTGGCAATTTCGATTTCCTCTACGATCGCCGGTCACCCGAAAGCCTGGTCGCCGGCCAGATCGTCGAACGCAAAGGCGCGCCTTACTGGGACACCTGGTTCAGCTATCCTGCCGAATCTGCGCGTTCGGCGCAGCCCGGCGCGCCCGAAGAAGAGATCCTCGATTACAAAATCGAGGCCGCCCTTGATTCGGATCTCATCCTGCACTGCTCCACCTCTATCCTCTTTAAAGCGACCGCAGCGTCCTCCCACGTCATTCCATTCGACCTTGCCGGCCAGATGCGCGCCACATCCGCTACCCTTGATGGCCAGCCCGCCGAAGTGTACGAGCGCGAATCTCTTCGCACGGGCCTCGTACGAAACACGGGTAATGAACTGCTGCTCGTCATCCCTCCCAAAGCGCTCGAGCCCGGCTCGGAACACACGGTCCGCATCCAGCACGAGGGCAAAGTCGTTCTCGATACCGGCAACCATGTCTATTACGTGAGCGCGCGCGGCACGTGGTACCCGGGGCGCGGACTGCAGTTCGCAAACTACGACGTTACCTATCGCTATCCCGCCAGTCTCGACCTGATTGCCGCCGGCCGCGTCACCGAGGATCGTCGCGAAGGCGATATCCGAATCACACGCCGCATACCCGAAGGCCGCATCCGCCTCCTTGGCCTGAACCTCGGCTCCTTTGAGCACAAATCGGTCTCGCGGGAGGGCATTGAAGTGAACGCCTGGGCCAACCGCACGCTGGAGGAAGCCCTTCGGCCGCACGCCCCGGCAACGCTCAATGAGGCTGCTCCTCCCTTTCCGGGACGAAGGCGCAGGGAGGTCCCAACGCTTCCGGATCCGACTCCCGCGCCTCCGATTCCCAATCCAGCCGGCCAACTCTCCTCCATTGCCCAGGAACTGGCCGACGAACTTGTCTTCTACCGAGCGCGATTCGGCGATCCGGCTCTCCCTGATATCGAAGCGACCCCCGTGCCCGGCCGCTTCGGGCAGGGTTTTGCCGGTATGATCTATCTGCCGACCGTCACCTACTTCCTGCCCTCGCAACCGCGCTCCACCCCGTCTTTCCCGCTCGAGATGCAGAATCTCTTCCGCACCGTTTTGCGCGCTCATGAAGCCGCTCATCAGTGGTGGGGCAACGTTGTGGCCGCAGGCTCTTACCATCACGAGTGGCTGATGGAAGCGCTGGCTTCCTATTCCGCTCTCATGTTTGTCGAAGCGCGCAACGGTCCCAAAGCTTCGGAAGCCATTCTCGAAAACTACCGCCGGAACCTTCTCGCCAGGGGCCCCAATGGCGAATCCGCCGAATCCGAAGGGCCGGTCGTTCAGGGACGCCGTCTCGACAGCTCCAATAATCCCGCCGCGTGGGTAGCCGTTATCTACGGCAAGGGCACATGGATCATGCAGATGCTGCGGCGCCGCATGGGGGACGATCGCTTTCTTGCCATGCTCGCGGAGTTGCGCAAACGATACCAGTGGAAAACTCTGGATACCGAGCAGTTCCGCGCTCTCTGCGCGGAGTTTATGCCGCCAAAGTCCGGCGACCCCAAACTCGAAAAGTTCTTCGATGCATGGGTCTACGGCACGGGCGTTCCCGAATTGAAGCTGGCTTACTCCGTCAAGGGCAAGCCGGGCGCATACAAGCTCACGGGAACCGTCACTCAATCCGGCGTTCCGGATGACTTCACAGTGCGCGTTCCCATCGAGATTCAATCCGGGCGCGGACCCGCCAAAACCGTTCAGGTCTCGACCGCCGATGACCCGGCGCCGTTCTCCGTCCCCGTATCTTCCGCCAATGCAAAGGCCGTGCTCGACCCACACTGGAGCGTCCTGCGCCGGTAAACCGCCACAGCAGGCAACCCGCTAAAATCGATATTTCGAACTTGCGCAGCCGGGTATTGTGCGCACCTGAAAACATGCCAGCTCATCTCCTGTGCTTCAACCGTACCTGCCGCGCCCGGTTCGATATCGCTGAAGTTCTCTACAATTGCCCGCAATGCGGCGGTCTGCTCGAAGCCGCCTACGACGACGCGCCGGCGGATCCCGAAATGCTCAGGAGCGCCTGGCGCGAGCGGCGTCTTTCGGACGCTCCTCTCTGCCAGTCGGGCGTCTGGCGTTACCGCGAGATGTTCCCGTTCCTCGATGACGAACGCCACGTCGTCACCCTGCGAGAAGGCAATACCCCACTGCTCGATGCTCCTCTCGCAGCCGGCTACGGCGGGCTCTCGCGCATCACCTTCAAGCATCAGGGCTTCAATCCCACAGGCTCGTTCAAAGACAACGGCATGACTTGCGGCGTCGCCCAGGCTCGCAGGCTCGGCATGAAACGCGTCGCCTGCGTCTCCACAGGCAACACGTCAGCCTCAATGGCCGCTTACGCCAGCGCCGGAGGCCTCGAGCCGCTCATCTTCATTCCGCACGGCAACATCTCTTATGGCAAACTGGCGCAGGCTCTCGAATACGGCGCCCGCACATTCCAGGTGGAGGCGAACTTCGATCAGATCCTCGCCCTTGTCCGCGCTCTTGCCGAGCGGCTCGGCATTTACCTGCTCAACTCCATTAACCCATTCCGCATTGAAGGCCAAAAATCCATCGTCATCGAACTGATGGACCAGCGCGGCTGGCGCGTGCCGGACTGGATTGTTCTTCCCGGCGGCAATCTCGGCAACACATCCGCATTCGGCAAAGGGCTGCGCGAAATGCGCGATCTCGGCCTCATCTCCCGTCTGCCTCGCCTTGCTGTCGTACAGGCGGAAGGCTCGTCGCCTTTCTATGAATACAT
>Ga0308176_10002689_pt1 | contig 11264 bp, 12 predicted proteins | sample PhyCR2_3_FD_203890 | JGI IMG/M metagenome (GOLD analysis project Ga0308176, IMG submission 203890) | Soil microbial communities from UC Gill Tract Community Farm, Albany, California, United States - DLSLS.C.R2 | ecosystem: Environmental > Terrestrial > Soil > Agricultural land | place: USA... | reverse complement strand
TATTGCCTATAAGATCCGCGGCGTGCTCAAAGAAGTGCGGCAGTCCACCGGCTTGAGCATTCTATACACCTCGCACAATATGCGGGAGATGGAAGAGATGTCGGATCGCATCATCTTCTTGCAACGCGGGAAACTGGTCGCTGAAGGCACGGCTCAAGAGATCGTCGATAAGTTCGGCCAGCAGGACTTGGAAGAAGTGTTCTTGAAACTAGCAAGAGAGAGGTAGGCTACAGAGGCCTCGAACTTCGAATCCCATACCATTGCCGTATATGAAACTTCACCGCATCAACGCTCTGATCGCTCGCCATCTCTATCTCTACAAGCGAAGTTTGCCGAGATTGATGGAGATTTTTTATTGGCCATTCTTGGATCTCGTCGTGTGGGGCTTCATCACCGTCTACCTGATGAAGTTTCAGGGCCAGATTTCGGGCGTGGTGACCTTTTTTCTCGGCGCCTTGATCTTATGGGATGTACTGTTTCGCGCGCAGCAAGGGATAACGATCTCATTTCTTGAAGAGATTTGGGCGCGCAACCTGTTGAACCTCTTTGCGAGCCCCTTGAAGCCCAGTGAGTTCCTTGTCGCCACTATGGCGCTGAGCGTCTTCAAAGTGACCGCCGTTTCAGTCGTCATGGTCGTGGCGGCGCTGATCTTTTACGACTACAACATTTTCAAAATCGGTCTGTCGCTGATTCCCTTCGTCTTCAATTTACTTGTAGCCGGATGGACCATCGGTGTGTTGACGACGTCGCTTATTATGCGATTTGGACAGGAAGCGGAAGTGCTGGCCTGGGGTATGGTTTTTCTGTTCCAGCCGGTCTCGTGCGTGTTTTATCCCATTGACGTGCTGCCCAAGTGGCTCCAAGCCGTGGCGTGGGCGAATCCGGCTGCGCATGTATTCGAAGGCATGCGAGCGGTGATCGGCACGGGTGTGGTACCACCGGTCCATCTGGCGTGGGCAGCCGGATTGAACCTCCTGTACCTGGCGCTAATGGTCGGCTGGTTTCACCACACGTTCAATGTCTGTAAGGAACGCGGATCATTGGTCCGGATCGGAGAATGAATGGCGCCACCAAGGTGACGATCACCATTTCTAAGAATTTCTTGTGGCTCTTTACTTGTTCTTTTTCTCTTCATGTGTTACCGTAGGCGTACTTCATCCCATGGGCCTGGTGATGAAGTCGAATGATAGGGCCCGTTAACCGATGTTGTTTTTGTCCGAGAATCTGATCGAAGTCCGACCTGAGTCGCTTCTGTTTCGCGTCTTCGGCCCGTTCCTTCCTTCTCTCCTCGCGTCCAAGACAATATCACATTCAAAGGAGGACCCTCATGGGTTCTAAGATCTATGTCGGTGGGTTGCCGTATTCGGCGACCGAGCAGGAATTGAATAGCCTTTTTGCCGCGCACGGCAACGTGGAATCGGCTCGGGTCATTACGGATAAATTTACCGGTCAGTCCCGTGGCTTCGGATTTGTGGAAATGGCGAGTGGTGAAGAGGCGTCAAAGGCGATCTCTGCACTCAACGGCACGCAGATGGGTGGCCGGACGCTGACGGTGAATGAGGCGAAGCCTCAGGAACCGCGTTCCGGCGGCGGCGGCGGAGACCGTGGCGGCCGCGGCGGATTCGGTGGTGGCGGGGGCGGCAACCGCGATCGCTGGTAACTTGAATTAAACTTCAAGCGGGCTGCCGTCGAAAGACGGCAGCCCGTGCTTTTCCCTCCGACCTGAACTCACCACACCACTCGGTTTCTTCACTGTCACGCAATACTTTTTCATACCCCTGCGAATAGCCCGGCAAAGGTCCGTCTTTGTCTCGAAGCGTTTTACAGAAGAGAAGTCTCTTTTAATCTCCGGTCCGATTAATAGGGTTCGCGTGTTGTTTGTTGATGGGTGGTATGATACCGTGGATTTATCCATCACATGGGCCTGGTGATGAACGGACATTCAAGGAGCAAGGCCTCAACCGATGTTGTTTTGCCCGGAAATCTTCCGGAAGTCAGACCTAAGTCGCTAGGTCTCTCGCGTCTTCGGCCAGTTCCTTCCTGTTGCTTTCCACCTCCAAGACAATATCATTATCAAAGGAGGGACCCCTCATGGGTTCGAAGATCTATGTCGGTGGCTTGCCGTATTCTGCGACCGATCAACAATTACAAGAGCTCTTTTCGCCGCACGGCTCTGTAGCGTCCGCGAAGGTGATTACGGATAAGTTTACCGGTCAGTCGCGGGGATTCGGCTTCGTGGAAATGTCCTCCGGGGAAGAGGCGAATAAGGCGATTGCTGCGCTCAACGGCACGCAAATGGATGGGCGGACACTGACCGTGAACGAAGCGAAGCCCCAGGAGCCGCGCTTTGGCGGTGGTGAAAGCCGAGGCGGGCGTGGCGGCGCAGGCGGTGGCGGCGGATTTGGGGGGGGAGGCCGAGGCGGAAAGCGCGATCGCTTTTAAGCGATAATACGTTAATACCATGTTACAAGCCGACCCGCCATCAGATGATGGCAGGTCGGCTCTAAACTTGTGTGTGACCGATTATGAGCCTGTCCTGACGACGAGGAGCATCATGAACTACGTACAGAAGTCGATCGCAGCCGCGTTCATGTCAGCCATGTTCACAAGCGGAGCCGTCTCTGTAGAGGCCGCCTCCGACCAATCGGCGATTGCAGACGGATCGAAAGTGACCGTCGAATATACGCTGGCACTGCCCGATCAGACCGTTGTCGAGACGAATGTCGGGAAAGAGCCGATTTCGTACACGCAGGGCAATCATGAGATCATTCCAGGACTGGAGAAAGCGCTGGCTGGTCTCAAGGCCGGAGACAAGAAGCACGTGACAGTCACGCCCGAAGATGCGTATGGCCCATACGATGAGCAGAAAAAGGTCACGGTCACGAAAGAACAAGTGCCGCCTGAAGTGAAGGTCGGGACCAGATTGCGCGCCCAGAACGGGATGGAAGCCAAGGTTGTCTCGATTGACGGCAACTCAGTCGTCGTCGATACGAATCATCCTCTGGCCGGCAAGTCGTTGGTCTTTGACATCAACGTGCTGAAGGTTGAGCAGCAAGGCGCTAAGCGGGCGGAATAGCAATACCTGGCTGACGAACGCCTCTGTACCATCGCGGACGTTAGGGTCGTGAGACGCGCTGCTGGTCGATGCCGCCTGCTCGCTCTTTCAATCGATCGAGGCGTGTGCGATCCAGCGAGATAAAGATGGTCTTTTCTTGAGTCACGGTGACGGTGCCCGGGGACTTGCCTTTGACCTTCCGCACATATTTCCGCCGCGCATAGATGACCTCGCCTTTGCCGCTTTTCTTCAGATCGCTATAGAGCAAGGCCAGTGTCGCGGCATCGCGCAACGTCTCGTGCGATGGGTCGGCGCCCTTCTCAAGGCGGAGCACGACATGCGAGCCGGGCGTACCATGGACATGAAGCCAAAGATCATCCGGTCGAGCCTCACCGAACGTGAGCGCTTCATTCTCCCGCGCGTTTCGACCGACGTAGATCGGCAGGCCGTCGGCTGACACGAATCGGCGAAATGGTCCGGACGGAACGTCGCGTTTCGGCTTCGTCTGCGGTGCAGGTCCTGTCTGGAGAGCCCCGCTCGCTCGTACTGATGACGGGGCGGGATCGGATAGCCCCCGTTCCAGATTCGTGCGTTCCCTCTGCAAGGCGTTCAGATCTTCTTCGGCTTGTGCGAGTCGTGGCCGAATCTCACGTTCCGCCGCCACATGCTTGCGGTGTTTTTTGAAGTACTCGTCCATGTTGCCCTGGGGACCTTTGGAAGGGTCCAACGGAATGACCAATTCGGGCATGGCCGGATCGAAATAGTCCACGACTGTCAGTTGCTCCTGTCCTTTTTTCATCGCCTGAAGATTCGTTTTCAGCAGTTCGCCGTACCGGGCGTAGTCTTTATAGCGGGCCGCCTTGTCGAGATCGCCCCGTAACACCTCCACCCGGCGCGCCGCTTTCTTGATCCGCTTTTTGAGACTAGCGAGTTGATCGTGCCGCCATCGTGACGTAGCCAGCTCTTCCTCACGTGCTCGATACCGCTGCTCGATGGCATGAGAAACGGGGAATGGCTGAGCCGTATCTTGAGATCCAATCAAGGTTGAGTCGACAGGGCAATCAGGGAAAGCCTTCAACGGCGGTTGGTACGGCTGGCCGACCTGCTCTCGTGCCGACTCTAACGCGGACCTCACGCGCTCGCCTCCATCGACCAGTAAGAGATTGGCCTTCCGACCGGTCAATTCGGCAATCAACGTACAAGGGCCTTCGCGCGCCGTCAGGCGAAGACGGGCGATACGATCTCCCTGCACCTGCTCAAGGCCATCGATTCGCGCGCCTTGAATATGCGCCCGTAGAAATTGGCAGAAGGGTGGAGGCGAGGGCGGATTCGGGAAGCGTTGTGTCAACCGATGGAGCCGCGCCGTCTCCGGATCAGCGGAGATAAAGAGCGAAAGGGTTTGTCCGGGCGTGCGGATCTCCAGCGTAATTGCGCGTGGCGTGGGTTGAAACACTTTCTGAATCCATCCCATCTGAATGGCCGGCGCGATCTCTTTTACGACTGCCGCAATGTCTGCTGCCGATAGTCCCATGGATCTTGTCTCAATCCGGTCGTCAAATAACGCGAAGTGCGCGATAGGGACTAGTGTGGCGGGAGTGGAAATCAGAAGCAAGAGGAATGGTCCTTCACGACCGTGGCGCGTTGGATCAAGGCCGGCCGCTTTGGATGAAGCGATTGTAGAGAATGGCTCCGAGCAGTCCAAATCCCCAGGCGCCGCCGACAAAGGCCGCCAGCTCTCCCATCATGGTTAACAGATGAATGCGCTCGGGAAGGAGCGATGCGACATCCGCGCCAAAAAATTGCGCATTGAAGATGAACACGAATAGGGTCGGGGAAACGATTCTAAGCAGAATCAGCACGAGCGCCAATACGGCGGTCGTAATGGCAAGCGTGTTGGCAAACGCCAGGGGACGAATCGTCATCATTGCCACGCATCTATGCTAAGGGAAGGCAGGATTAAATACAATCTGAGGGCGGGTTTTGAGAAAGAGGAATTTTAGAAGGTATGGCAGCCCTCGTCTTCGCCGCTTGAGGCAACAGTTGTCGAAGTTTCTGGTACGCACGTTTCATCATGATAGAGGGGTAGTATCGGCCTAGGGTGCCGAAGCACGTCATCGCCTGCCACCATTGTTGATTCTTCACCGCGTTGAGGCCTTGCCAGAAGAGCAATTCTCCATACAATCGGCGACGGAACGTGATGCCATGGCGATACGCGTCTTTTGAAACGCTGTTGTCTTGTACGAACGGCCGTTGCTTCTGAAGCGTTTTCATCGCCGCCGTCAACATCTTGCTCTAGTTTTGAGATTCTTGTTGGACGTGTCGGCGGTACTCGGCAATGACGGTATGGTGACAATGAATGGGATGACCGCGGGTAATCCGAAAGTAAAGATCTTGGTCTTCCGTGCCTTCTAGCCCGGGCTGGAAGCCTCCGACACGCTGAACGACGCTACGACGAAACATCGCGACGCATGGCGGGCCGATGAAGTTGAAACGCAGCAGCGTCGTGTAATGTGTCGGCAGGGGAACGCAGTTGTGCACATGCCAGCTATCAGTCATGCCGATCAATCGATAGTCACCACAGACAAACGCCGCCTCCGGATGAGACTGAAACGCAGCCACACAGGTTTCCAGATGCTCGGGAAGCAGTCGATCCTCTCCATCAAGAAACACCAGATAATCGCCGCTTGCCTGCGCAAGGCCGTAGTTCCGTGCGACACAGACCCCGCCATGTGGTTGCCTGAGGTACCGAACGTCCGCATACCGACCGATGACCTCGGCGCTTCCGTCGGGTGACGCGTCATCGACGGCGATAATTTCATAGGCCGGATGAGTTTGTGCCAGGACGCTTTCTATCGTATCCGCTAAGAACTGCTCTTGCTTGAAGCATGGAATGATGACGCTGATTTTTTCCATGTGTTCCTGACAAGGCGACTCCGTAGGCAAACAGCATGACGCAAATGCTGTACCCGTAAAAGACTAGTGGTTTATTTCGTGCATGGATCGCTAGGCTTGAGCGGACGTCAATTCCACATGACACGCGCGTCTTGTTGGTATGTTTCACAATCACAAGGAAATCCGTGGGATAGCGTTGGGCCTGCGGACCTGATTATCGAGCGGGCTGTCAAGTTTCCTTGCGCGTAAGATCGGAAGAAAGTAAGCAGTCCTGTGTTGCCTCGGTTCTCTTGAGCACGGTAGAGTGCCTCTTATCAATCGGTGGATAATCGTGGAATTCAGCACACTGTTCGCGCAAACACTGGACGCCCTCGAGTGGCCTCGTTTACTGGAGGTATTGGCCCGCCACGCGCGTTCGAGCATGGGAGAAGAACGGTGTCGGACGCCTTCGTTAGCGGCTTCCTTGGAAGAAGCCAGGTTGGACTTGCGCAAGACGGCCGAGATGGTCGTGCTTCGCGAATCGGCCGATCCCTTCCCCTCCTTATCGTTTCCAGATCTTAGAGAGGTGCTCAGGCGTGGGTCGAAAGGTGCTGTTCTCGAGACGCACGAGTTGCGCGACCTTTCCTTGGTGCTTGGCCTCGTGTTCGATGTTGTGCGATATCTCGGCCGGTACCGCGAGCCGGCGCCGGTGTTGTGGGAGACTGCCACGCCGCTTGCAGCGCTGACCGGTCTGCATCACCTTAAAGAACGGATCGACCGATGCGTCGATGCCGAAGGGAATATCAAGGAATCGGCCACTCCGGAATTGCGCCGCCTCTCACGCCAGGCGCATGACCTAAAACAGCAGATGCGGCGGCGCTTGGAATCCATCTTGGCCTCATCCCGCTATGCCGATGTCCTGCAAGAATCCTACTTTGCGCAACGTGAGGGTCGGTACGTCGTTCCATTGAAGGCGGACATGCGTTCGAAGATTCCCGGCATTGTCCATGATGTGTCATCAAGCGGGGCAACTGTCTTTGTCGAGCCGCGTGAATTGGTGGAATTAAATAATTCGATCAAGGTGGCTGGGATTGAAGTCGAAAGGGAACTGCGTCGCATTCTGTCTGAACTCTCTACAACGGTTCGAGACCATGGCGCGGCCTTCTTGACCGGGTTGGATGCCTTGGCCGCGCTCGATTGTATCTCGGCGAAGGCGACCTTCAGTCATCAAGTCAAAGGGCAGCCGGTCTCGCTTAGCTCCAATGGACGGATCGCGCTGAAGCAAGCCCGTCATCCGCTCTTAGTGCTGACGAACGGTGCGGTCGTGCCGAACGATCTCGTACTAGATGAGAGCGTGAAGGTCCTTGTCATTTCCGGACCGAACACCGGCGGTAAAACGGTTACCTTAAAAATTCTCGGGCTTTTCTCCCTCATGGCCAGGGCCGGACTTCAACCATCCTGTGCGGCCGGCTCTGAGATGGCGTGGTGCCCCGATATCTTTGCCGACATTGGCGATACGCAGGATCTCGCTAAAGATCTATCCAGTTTTTCAGCCCATATCACGCAGATGATCGCCCTCCTCGATCATGCGACCAAGGCGGGTTCCATCGGCGATGCGCCGTCGCTGGTGCTTCTCGATGAGCCCGTCACGTCCACCGACCCGGCGGAAGGGGCGGCTCTCGCCGAAGCGCTCTTGCTTCGGTTTGCGGATATAGGGATGAAAGTTGTCGTGACGACGCACTACAACTCGCTCAAGGTCTTGGCCCAGACGACGCCGGGATTCATGAACGCGAGCGTCGGCTTCGACGTGGAGACCCTCTCGCCGACCTATCGGGTGATGATGGGTATGCCGGGTGGATCGTCGGCCATCGACATTGCCGGACGGTTGGGGATGGATGAAACCATTCTGGACGAGGCGCTGCAGCGTGTACAGCGGGAGGATCGGGCGCTCGAACGGATGCTGACGGAGCTTCAAGGCAAGCAGCGCCGGCTGGATGAGGATACGGCTGCGATCGTCCTCCTCAAATCTGAGGCAGAGCGAGCCGCCCACGAAGCGGTAGAAGTGGCAGACCGCCTCAAGAGCACGGAACGCGACGAGCAGAAGCGAGTCAAGAAGAAATGGACCGATGAACTGCTCCGGGCGAGCGCGGACATCCATGCAATCCTAGAGAACCTGAAACAGGAACAGACACTCATCAAGACCACACAGGCTAAGTCGCAATTGGGACAATTGGACGATGTTGTCAGAAAACAATTCGTGCAATCGGATGCACGCATTCCATTAGAACGACTAGAGGTCGGTGCCCGAGTAGAAATCGCTCATTTAGGAACGACCGGGACGTTGTTGGAATCGCCGAAAGGCAAGAAGCGGGTGCGTCTCCGAGTCGGGGATGCGGACATGTCGGTGGCTGCGTCTCTCTTGGTCGCTTCCGATGAGGGAGCAGGGCAGCAGAAAGCGCCGCTCGCGGCCGGTGCCTCCGGTTCTCGATCAGTGACGTTGCCCTCGCATCCGGAAGAGTCGTCCGTTGTATTGGATGTGCGTGGGACGGCGGCTGATGAGGCCATCGAACGTACTTTGGCTGCATTGGATCGGGCTGCGCTCGGAAATAGTCATAGTCTCCGCATTATTCACGGCCACGGGACCGGCCGATTGAAAACGACACTTCGCGCGTATCTCAAGGACTCGCCCTACGTCTCCTCATTTCGTCCGGGCGAGCGGGCGGAGGGAGGAGACGGCGTGACGATCGTCACATTAAAGTAAGTTAAGGTTCAGTTAGATCCCATCTTCAGCATCAATCTGTACCTCAGCCTCAATGTTAGCCTGCGTTTCCCCTGGTGGATTTGCTCAGTGACTGGCTGAAAGGCACCACCACGGTTCATCCTCATTGACCCCGATAATTCGTTAACTTGTGATAGAGCAATCAATTTTGCCATGGCACTTGGCTTGCGAACCTCTCTCTGTAGTCATGGGTCAGAGGATAAGTACAGGAGGAGCACTATGACACGGCGTATTGAACCGATCGACTTGATGGTGGCGGTAGGCGCCTTCGCGACCATTATTGGGGGGTATTTTTTGTTCATGGCTGCGAACGGCACGCTCGAGTCCGAGCAGCCTCAGATGGCAACGGTTGAACCGATCAACGCGGAGATCGGTCCCATGGCCGCGATGCAATGGGTGCAGCCGGCGTTGGGGCAGGCCCTCGTCGATAATGACCTGGTGGACCGTGCCATCCGTGAAGGCATCGAAGCAGCGGCGAAGGAATTGAATCACGCGACGTTAATGGCGCAATCCCTTGAGGGTAGCACGACGATGTCTTTCAATGATCTCTCCGCCGCTATGATGACGCGCGATGCGGATCATGCCGCTCGCGTGCAGTATGTCCTCGGTCGTTCCATCGTCGTCTTCACGCAACGTGGAATCCGGTCCGGTGTGCTTTCGCCTATCCTCATCGATGAGCCATATAACCAGCGGATGATCGCGCTGACCGAAAATAGAGGCGCTCGCCTGGAGTCCGCCTATGCGGAGACCGGTCAACCCGTGTTCGGCCGTGCGATTGTCGCAGCGACGCAAGAAGCGGTGAGATCCGATGAACGGATTCAGGATCGTCTGGGGAAAGCCATCGTCCGAATCGCCTCTCTTCAGGAAGAGAACCAAGCGAAAGGCGACGCTCAAACACAATTGGCTCTCCTGACCTTAGCGTCAGTCCATACCGAAGAGATGGCGGATCGTTTCGAGAATTTGGCTAAAGCCGAGGCCTCGCTCCAGCCGGTCGCGACTATATTATCAGAGCCTCGGACGTGGCCTGATACTCCAAGCAGTCTGCTGATGGCCGGATCGATCGGCCTCATCGGCGTGTTGTTTATCGGGCTCATGATGCCGAGCGCCAGACCGGAGGAGGACTCGCTCATCAGGCATGAAGCTCCGTCCGAACCGGTCTATCGAAAGACGGCGTAATGGGGAGGCGGTGCCTCATACGGTCTGTGCCCATGGTGTTAGAGAGGCAAACAGATTCGTCGCGTGGGTCTGTTTGCCTCTTCCTAAAGGGGGCATATCATGTCGTGGGGTTACTGGGGAATCGTAGCGGGGCTTTTAGCTCTCCTGACCGTTTTATTTTTCTGTCTGGATCTCTTCTATCGCCATGAGAAGAAGGCAAGCCCTGGAGAGGAGATTCCAGATGGCCGGGAGGAGACCACACGCGTGCCCGGCTCCAAGCATGCGGCGTAGCGCAAGCAGTGTCAATCTGCATCCATGCTTGCCGGCAAAGAACGATGAACTCTGACACCCGGCGTTGCCGGGTCAGTTATCATCACGTCGAGGCTCGCTATGATTGAACCGGTCAATGCCGCGCCTGAACCGGTCACGCTCGAAGAATATTATCGGACGTTATGGAACCATGCGCCCGATTCAAAAATGATTGTCGATGCGCAAGGGGTGATTCGAGATGTGAATGGCCGTGCCGAATTGAAGCTCGGCTATACGCGGGCAGAATTGACCGGCACGTCGGTCCTGCACGTTGTATTGGATGACGATCGGTCCCGATTTCGGAAGCTTTTGACGCAGGTCTTGACAGGGAGGATGGAACGATCGACCGCAGGCGTGCATGTGCCTACTCGGAGCGGAACCGTCTTGACGATGGATGTGGATATGATTCCGGTGGAGCGAACCGAACGGGTCGAGGGCACGAGGGCGGTCTTGCTGCAGTTCGATGATACGACGGAGAAGCGGCACGTCGAGCAGCAGCGTATCCGTTCAGAACGCCTCGCCTCGCTCGGCCAATTTACTTCGATGTTGGCACACGATATTCGCCATCCCCTTGCCGGCATCAAAAAAACGCTGGGGCTACTGAGGGAGCGGCCGGAACTTCAGACGCAGCCGATAGCACAATGGTTCAGAGAGATACAGCTCAGGACGGATCTGTTGCTAGGTATGATCAACGATAGGCTGGATGTTTACCAGGAGAGCTGTTCAAGCCTGCCCATCGTCGTGTCGCACTTTCCCGTGGAGATTCTGTTCCAAGAGGCGGTCCATCTAATCAAGGGCGAAGCCGATGCCAAGGGTGTCACCGTGCGGCTGGATGTCTGTCCCGAACACATCATGATGACCGGAGATCGACGCCGCCTTCAACGAGTCGGGGTGAATCTGTTGCAGAACGCGCTTCAGTGTTCTCCACCCATGGGGACCATTGGCGTTTTCATCAAAGCCCGATATGAAGGGGCAATGCCCGCAGGATTGGGAAATACACGCGATGAGGTGCTTCTCATACGCGTGGAAGATGAAGGCCCCGGGATCGAGGCCGACGAGTTTCCCTCCCTGTTCGACGTGCTCGTTCTGAAAAAG
>Ga0308176_10002688_pt1 | contig 11264 bp, 11 predicted proteins | sample PhyCR2_3_FD_203890 | JGI IMG/M metagenome (GOLD analysis project Ga0308176, IMG submission 203890) | Soil microbial communities from UC Gill Tract Community Farm, Albany, California, United States - DLSLS.C.R2 | ecosystem: Environmental > Terrestrial > Soil > Agricultural land | place: USA... | reverse complement strand
CGGCGTCCCCGGTCTTCTCGTCGAGCGAGCGCACCCGGTCGGTCTCCACGCGGCCCGGCAGGAGCCCGTTGACCCGGACGCCGCGCGGCCCGAGCTCGTCGGAGAGGTTCTTGGCGATCATCGCCAGACCGGGCCGCAGGCCGTTGGAGATCGCCAGCCCGCTGATGGGTGACTTCACCGACGACGACAGGACGTAGGCGATCGAGCCGCCCTCGCCGAGCCCCCGGCCGATCTCGCGGCCGAGCCGGAGCCCGCCGAGGAAGACCGACTCGATGGCGGCCGCCCAGTCCTCGTCGGCGGTGTCCATCAGCGTGCCGGCCGCCGGGCCGCCCACCGAGATGAGCGCGCCGTCCAGCCGCCCGTACGTCGACCGGGCCGTCTCCACCAGGAGCGCCGGCGTCGCGGGGTCGGCGTTGTCCGCGACGACCGCGGTCGCGTGCTCCTCCCCCAGCGCGGCGACCGCCTCGTCCAACGCGTCCCGGTGACGCCCCGAGACGACCACCTTCGCGCCGTCCGCGACCAGCGCCTCCGCGGTGGCGCGGCCGAGCCCGCCCGAGCCGCCGGTGACGATGTAGACCAGTTCGTCGAGTCCGAGATCCATGGCGCCAGGCTAGGACATCAAGCGGGGTGGCTCAGGCGGAGCGGACCGCGAACTGGGTCTCGTAGAGGTCGGCGTACAGGCCACCCTCCGCGAGCAGCGCGGCATGGCTGCCGGACTGCACGACGCGGCCGTCGTCGACGACCAGGATCAGGTCGGCGTTGCGGACCGTGGACAGCCGGTGCGCGATCACCAGCGAGGTGCGTCCCTCCAGGGCGCGGTCGAGTGCCCGCTGGACGGCGACCTCCGACTCGGAGTCGAGGTGGGCGGTCGCCTCGTCGAGCACCACGATCGACGGTGCCTTGAGCAGCAGCCGGGCGATGGCCAGCCGCTGCCGCTCGCCGCCGGAGAGCCGGTAGCCGCGGTCGCCGACGACGGTGTCGAGGCCGTCCGGGAGGGTGCGGACGAGCTGGCCGATCTGCGCGGCGTCCAGGGCTGTCCAGACCTGGTCGTCGGTGGCGTCCGGGCGGGCGTAGGCGAGGTTCGCGCGGATCGTGTCGTGGAACATGTGCGCGTCCTGGGTGACGTAGCCGACCGCGTCCTCCAGCGACTGCAGGGTCACCTCGCGCACGTCGTGGCCGTCGACGCGGACCGCGCCCGCGGTCACGTCGTAGAGCCGGGCGACCAGGTGGGTCATCGTGGTCTTGCCGGCGCCGGACGGACCGACCAGCGCCACCATCTGGCCGGGCTCGGCCGTGAACGAGACGTCCTTGAGGACCAGCCCGGTGTCCCGGGACTCGCTGCGCGCCACCGTCTCCAGGCTGGCCAGGGACACCTCGTCGGCTCGGGGGTAGCGGAACGCGACGTGGTCGAACTCGACCCGGCCGGCCGTGCGGGACAGGACCACCGCGTCCGGGTGCTCCACGATCATCGAGGGCAGGTCGAGGACCTCGAAGACCCGCTCGAAGCTGACCAGCGCGGTCATCACGTCGATGCGCACGTTCGACAGGCCCTGGAGCGGGCCGAGCAGCCGCAGCAGCAGGGTGGCGAGGGCCAGGAGCGTGCCGACGGTCAGCATCCCCTGGATGGCGAGCGTCCCACCGACGCCGTAGACGAGGGCGGTGGCCAGCGCCGGGATCAGCATCAAGGTGGCGCCGAACACCCGGGTGATCACCGAGATCCGCACGCCGAGGTCGCGCACCAGGCCGGCCTTCGCGGCGAAGTGGACGTCCTCCTCGTCGCGCCTCCCGAACAGCTTCAGCAGCATCGCACCGCCGACGTTGAACCGCTCGGTCATCGAGTTGCCGAGGTCCGCGTTGCCCTGCATCTGATCGCGGGTCAGGCCGACGAGCCGGTTGCCGACCCAGCGCGAGGCGACCAGCAGGATCGGGAACATCAGCAGGCAGAGCAGCGTCACCTGCCAGGACAGGGCCAGCATCGTGACCCCGACCACGACCACGCTGATCATGTTGGAGACCGTGCTGGACAGGGTGGAGGTGAACGCCCGCTGGGCGCCGATCACGTCGTTGTTGAGCCGGGACACCAGCGCACCGGTCTGGGTGCGGGTGAAGAACGCCAGCGACATCCGCTGCACGTGCGCGAACACCGACGTGCGCAGGTCGAAGATCAGCCCCTCGCCGATGCGGGAGGACAGCCACCCCATGGCCACGGCGAGGCCGGCGTCCAGGAGCGCCACGCCCGCGGCCGCCAGCGCGAGCAGCACGACCAGGCGGGTGTCCTGCTTGAGGATGCCGTCGTCGACGATCCGCTTGACCAGCAATGGCGTGACGACGACGAGGGCCGCGTCGACAACGGTGAGCCCCAGGAACACGCCGATCGGCCGGCGGTGCGGCCGGGCGAACCCGAGCACCCTGCGGACGGTGTCGCCCGCGAGCTTCTGCTCACCGATGCTGCGGTCGGTGCGCATGTGCCGCCACACCGGACCCATGCCGTGTCCCATGGACATCCGCACACCTCCCTCTTCGTCAGCGCTCCTGGGTGAGCCTGTCTCCGGTCACTCGCCGATCAGCGCGGCGAGCTCGCGGAACCGGCGTACCTGCGCCTCGCGCTCGGCGAGCCGCTGGTCCTCGAGGTCGAGGCGCGACGCGCTCTGCAGCAGGGCCTTGGTGGCGCTGACCGCTCCGTAGATCGGTGCGGTCAGCGCGGCGACCAGGTCCGCCACCGTGCCGTCGAGCTCGTCGTCGGGGACGACGGCCGTGGCCAGACCGATGTCACGCGCCTCGTCCGCCCCGACCCACCGGGTCGTGGCACAGATCTCCAGCGCCCGCGAGTAGCCAACAAGGTCGACGAGAGGTTTTGTTCCCGTCAGGTCCGGCACCAGGCCGAGCAGCGGCTCGCGCATCGAGAAGCGGGCGGTCTCCGAGAGCACCCGCAGGTCGCAGGCGAGCGCGAGCTGGAAGCCGGCGCCGACGGCCGCGCCGCGGACCGCGGCCACGGTGACGATCTCGGGGCGGCGCAGCCAGGTGAAGCCCTCCTGCCAGGTGGCGATGCTCTCGGCCATCTCCGGGTCGGGCATGTCGAGCAGCTGCATCACCGAGGTCTCGCCGGGCAGGCCCTCGGGGCTGAGCATCCGCCGGTCGAGGCCGGAGGAGAACGAGTCGCCGGCGGCCTGGACGACCACCACCCGGACGGCCGGGTCGAGCGAGGCGCCGATGATGCGCAGCGCGTGCCAGGTCGCCGGGGTCTGGGAGTTCTTCGTCTCCGGCCGGTCGAGGGTGATCGTGGCGACCAGGCCGTTCTCCTCGAACGTCAGGCCGCCGAGCTCCAGGACCCCGGGGTCCACGCTGCTGTCCATGGCGTGACTGTAGGCCACGGGACCCCCGCTCCGACCTCAGGCGAGGGCGACCAGGTCCTGGTAGTCGGCGTTCCAGAGGTCCTCGACGCCGTCGGGCAGGATCAGCACCCGGTCCGGCTCCAGCGCGGCGACCGCACCCTCGTCGTGGGTGACCAGGATGATCGCGCCCTGGTAGGTGCGGATCGCGCTGAGCACCTCCTCGCGGGAGGCGGGGTCCAGGTTGTTGGTCGGCTCGTCGAGCAGCAGCACGTTGGCGCTGGAGACCACCAGGATCGCCAGCGCGAGCCGGGTCTTCTCCCCGCCCGAGAGCACCGCCGCCGGCTTCGACGCGTCGTCCCCGCTGAACAGGAAGGAGCCGAGCACGCTGCGGGCCTCGGTGTCGGTGAGCTGGGGCGCCGCGTGCCGCATGTTCTCCAGCACCGTCGCCGACGTGTCCAGGGTCTCGTGCTCCTGGGCGTAGTAGCCGAGCTTGAGCCCGTGCCCCGGGTTCACACGGCCGGTGTCCGGCTCGTCGATGCCGCCGAGGATCCGCAGCAGCGTGGTCTTGCCGGCACCGTTGAGGCCGAGGATGACCACCCGGCTGCCCTTGTCGATCGCGAGGTCGACGTCGGTGAAGACCTCGAGGGAGCCGTAGGACTTCGAGAGCTCCGCGGCGGTGAGCGGGGTCCGGCCGCACGGCGCGGGCGCGGGGAACTTGATCCGCGCCACCCGGTCGGCGCGCCGCTCCGCCTCGATGCCCTCCATGAGCCGCTCGGCGCGCTTGAGCATCGACTGGGCCGCCTGGGCCTTGGTGGCCTTGGCCCGCATCCGGTTGGCCTGGTCGGTGAGCGTCTTGGCCTTGTTCTCGGCGTTCATCCGCTCGCGCTTGCGACGCTTCTCGTCGGTCTCGCGCTGCGCGAGGTACGTCGTCCAGCCCATGTTGTAGACGTCGATCTCGGCCCGGTTCGCGTCCAGGTGCAGCACCTTGTTGACGCACGCCTCCAGCAGGCCGACGTCGTGGCTGATCACGATCAGCCCGCCCTTGTGGGACTTGAGGAAGTCCCGCAGCCACACGATCGAGTCGGCGTCGAGGTGGTTGGTCGGCTCGTCGAGCAGCAGCGTCTCGGCGCCGGAGAACAGGATCCGGGCCAGCTCGACCCGGCGCCGCTGGCCTCCGGACAGGGTGCGCAGGGGCTGGCCCAGGATCCGGTCCTCGATGTTCAGGCTGGAGGCGATCTGCCGGGCCTCCGCCTCCGCGGAGTAGCCGCCGCCGGCGTGCAGGGCGGCGTCGGCCTTCTCGTAGCGGCGCATGCCCCGGTCGCGCACGTCCGGGTCGTCGGAGGCCATCTCGTGCTCGGACTCGCGGAGCCGCCGGACGACGTCGTCGAGGCCGCGGGCGGCGAGGATGCGGTGCAGCGCGAGCACCTCGGGGTCGCCGGTGCGCGGGTCCTGCGGGAGGTAGCCGATGCTGCCGGAGCGGTGCACCTCTCCCCCGGCGGGCAGCGCCTCGCCGGCGAGGATCTTGGTCAGCGTGGTCTTGCCGGCGCCGTTGCGCCCGACCAGGCCGACCTTGTCGCCGGCGGCGACGCGGAAGGACACGTCCTCCATGAGCAGGCGCGCGCCCGCGCGGACCTCGAGCTTGTGGGCGGTGATCATGGGGAGTGCGACCTCGACGTGCTGGGGGCTGGTGGACGGACGTGGTGCTGGTCCGGGCTCAGTCCTCGGTGCACGTCACGCATCCATCCTACGGGGACGGGGTAGCGGGTCGGCGCGCCCGTCGTACCGACCGGGGCATCACCTAGGATCCACGGACCGAGAGAAGGCGGGGCGATGCGGTACAACCCCAGGGCCCGGCTCGACCCCAGCCAGGTCGAGAACCGGCGCGGCAGCAGCGGCGGCGGCGGCTTCCCGATGGGGGGCGGCGGCGGTGGCCTCAAGGTCGGCGGCGGCATCGGCGGCGTGATCGTCCTGGTGATCATCTTCCTGATCCAGAGCCAGCTCGGCGGCGGGTCGGGCGGCACCGGCCAGGCCCAGGACACCGGCAGCACCTCCCTGGACCAGTGCCGCACCGGCGCGAACGCCAACCAGGACCCGGACTGCGCGCTGGTGGCGGACGTGAACTCGATCCAGTCGTTCTGGGGCGACGACCTGCCCCGCGAGGCCGGTGTCCAGTACACGCCGGCCCGGACCACGATCTTCTCCCGCGCCATCAGCACCGGCTGCGGCGGCGCCACGGCGGACGTCGGCCCGTTCTACTGCCCGGTCGACAAGCACGTGTACCTCGACACCACGTTCTTCAAGGACATGCTCGAGGGACAGCTCGGCGCGAAGGGCGGGCCGTTCTCGCAGGCGTACGTGCTGGCCCACGAGTACGGCCACCACGTGCAGGACCTGCTCGGCACGATGAGCAAGGTCCGCACCCAGCAGGGGCGCACCAGCGACGCCGTGCGCCTGGAGCTGCAGGCCGACTGCTACGCCGGCATCTGGACCAAGCACGCCACCAGCGCCGACGACAACGGCGGTGAGCCCTACATCGTCGACCTCACCCAGGACGACATCGCGCGCGCCCTGGACGCGGCCGCCGCGGTCGGCGACGACCGGATCCAGCGCAAGACCTCGGGACGCGTGGACCCCGACAGCTGGACGCACGGCTCCGCGGAGTCGCGGATGCGCTGGTTCACCACCGGCATGCAGAAGGGCACGCTGCGGGCCTGCGACACCTTCTCCACCAACCAGCTCTGACTTCCCACACACCGGCACTGCGCGGACTGGACCGCCGCCTCCGGTCTCGTAACCACTCCCCTACACTCCGCTGCATGCCCGCTCCCCGCTCGTCCTCCCGTGACCTCGCGCTGGTCGCGACCTTCGCCGGGGTGGTCGCCGCGCTCGGCCTGGTGCCGGCGTTCGTGCCGCCGGGCTTCACCGTGCCGGTCACCGCGCAGTCGCTGGGCGTGATGCTCGCCGGGGCGATCCTCGGGGCCCGGCGCGGCTTCCTCTCGCTCGCCCTGCTGCTCGTGCTGGTCGCCGTGGGGCTCCCGCTGCTGGCCGGCGGCCGCGGTGGTCTGGGCGTGTTCGCCGGCCCGTCGGCCGGGTTCCTGCTCGGCTGGCCGATCGCGGCGTTCGTCGTGGGCTGGCTGACCGAGCGCGGCGGATCGACGTACAAGCTGGTGTGGGGGCTGGTGGCCAACACCGTGGGCGGCATCGTCGTGCTCTACGCCCTGGGGATCGCGGGGGTCGCGCTGGTCACCGGGATCTCCGTGCAGGCGGCGGCGGTCTCCACGTGGATCTTCGTGCCCGGGGACCTGGTGAAGGTCGTGGTGGCCGCCCTGGTGGCCCGCGGCGTGCACGCGGCGTATCCGGGCCTGCTCGGCTCGCCGCGGCGCCACCAGGAGCAGCCGTCCTCGTCCGGGGCCCCGGCTGTCTGAACGGGTCCGGGCGCTCGGCGTAGCCGCCGACCCCGTCGCCGCGTTCCTCGCCGCCCACGCTGCGGGCGAGCTCGTCGCGCTCGGCACGTCCGGCACCGGCGGACCGCCGCGCTCCGTGGTGCGCACGACGCAGTCGTGGGTGTCCTCGTTCGGCACCGTGTCCGCACTGACCGGAACCGACGCCTCGTCGCGGGTGTGGGTGCCCGGCCCGCTGTCCGCGACCATGAACCTGTTCGCCGCGGTGCACGCGACCTGGTCCGGCGCGGCGCTCGTCGCCGGTCCCGCGGGCGCCACGCACGCGCACCTGACCCCGGCGCTGCTGCACCGGCACCTCGACGACCTCGGCGGCCTCGCCGTCGTGGTCGCCGGCGACCGGCTCTCCCCCGCCCTGCACGACCGGGCCGTGGCCGCCGGCGTCCGGGTGCACCACTACTACGGGGCAGCGGAGCTGTCGTTCGTGGCCTGGGGGTCGCACGCCACCGACCTGCGGCCGTTCCCGGGCGTGACCGTCGCGGTGCGCTCCGGGGTGGTGTGGGTGCGCTCCTCCTTCGTCTGCACCCGGTACGACGGACCGCCCGGCCCCCTGCGCCGGGACGAGGACGGGTTCTGCACGGTGGGTGACCGCGGCGTTCTCGAGGACGGCCGGCTGACCGTGATCGGCCGCGACGACGCGGTCACGACCGGCGGGCGGACGGTCGTGGTGGCGGACGTCGAGCCGGTGCTGCGCGCAGCGGCGACCGGCGAGGTCGTCGTGGTGGGCGTGCCGCACGACGTGCTGGGCTCGGCGCTCGCCGCGGTGCTGACCGTCTCCGCGGACCTGGAGCCGGTCCGGGCGGCGGCCCGGTCGGCGCTGCAGGGTGCGCACCGGCCGCGGGCGTGGTTCCACGTCCCGGAGCTGCCGCTGACCGGGGCCGGGAAGGTCGACCGCGTGCGGCTGGTCTCGCTGCTCTCCGCCGCCGACGGGCGCGCCCGGCGGATGCCCTAGCGTCGTGCCCGTGACCAGCGAGCGGGAGGACCACGAGCGCCCCGTGGTCGTGGCCGCCCTTCGCACGCCGATCGGGACCGCCGGCGGGACGCTCGCGTCCCTGTCCGCCGCGGACCTGGCCGCGCCCGTGCTCCGCGCGCTGGCCGAGGCGGTGCCACTGCCGGTGCAGGAGGTGGTGCTGGGCAACTGCACCGGCCCCGGCGGTGACGTCGCCCGGTTCTCGGCGCTCGCGGCCGGCCTCGGGACCGACGTACCCGGGCTGACCGTGGACCGGCAGTGCGGCTCCGGTCTGGCGGCCGTCGACGTCGGTGCGGCCCTGGTCCGGCCGGGTGGCGTGGTGCTGGCCGGCGGGGTCGAGTCCGCGTCGACCGCGCCGCTGCGGTTCTGGCCGGGTGACCCGCCGGTGCGCTACGAGCGGGCACCGTTCGCGCCCGCGTGGCTGGGCGACCCGGACATGGGCCACGCCGCGGACGTGCTGGCCGCGAAGGCCGGGGTCGCGCGCGAGCGCCAGGACGCCTACGCGGCCCGGTCGCACGCCCGGGCGGTGGCGACACGAGACGCCGGCGGCTTCGACGCCGAGACCGTCCCGGTCGGCGGCCTCAGCCACGACGAGCGGCCGCGCCCGATCACGGTCGAGCGGCTGGCCCGGCTGCGACCGGCGTTCCGGCCGGAGACCGAGGGCGGCACCGTCACCGCGGGGACGTCCTGCGGGGTGAACGACGGCGCCGCGGTGGTGGCGGTCGTCGACGCCGCCACCCACCGGTCGCTGGGCGGCCCCGGCCTGCGCGTGCTGGCCACGGCGACCGCGGGCGTGGACCCGGACCTCCCCGGGCTCGGCCTGGTGCCGGCCGTCCGAACGGCCCTGTCCCGCGCCGGTCTCGCCCTCGCCGACATCGACGTCGTGGAGCTGAACGAGGCGTTCGCCGGCCAGGTGCTGGCCTGCTGCGACGAGCTCGGACTGGACCCGGACCGGGTCTGTGTCGAGGGCGGCGCGCTGGCGCTGGGCCACCCGTGGGGCGCCTCCGGTGCGGTCTTGGTCGTCCGGCTGTTCTCCCAGCTCGTCCGGGCGGAGCGGGGACGGTACGGCCTGGCCGCCATCGCGGTCGGCGGGGGCCAGGGCGTCGCGATGGTGGTCGAGCGATGCCGGTGATCGAGGCCCGCGGCGTCGGGCACGCGTACGGCGACCGCACCGTGCTGCGGGACCTCGACGTCACGCTCGGCGAGCAGCGGGTCGGCGTGGTCGGGGCGAACGGCTCCGGCAAGTCGACCTTCGCGCGGATGCTGAACGGGCTGGTCCTGCCGACGCGGGGCCGGGTCACCGTCGACGGTCTGGACACCCGGACCCACGGCCGCGACGTGCGGCGCCGGGTCGGCTTCTGCTTCACCGACCCGGACGCGCAGATCGTGATGCCGACGGTCGCCGAGGACGTCGCGTTCGGGCTGCGTCGGCGCGGGCTGGGCAAGGCCGAGGTCGCCGAGCGCGTGGCGGCCGCGCTGGCGGCGTACGGTCTCGCCGGGCACGCCGACCACCCGGCCCACCTGCTCTCCGGCGGCCAGAAGCAGCTGCTCGCGCTCGCGTCGGTGCTGGTGACGGAGCCGGCCGTGCTGGTCATGGACGAGCCGACGACGCTGCTGGACCTGCGCAACGCGACGATGATCAGCGAGGTCGTCGCGGGGCTGCCGCAGCAGGTGCTGCTGGTGACCCACCACCTCGACCTGCTCGACGGCTTCGACCGGGTGCTGGTGTTCGACGACGGACGGGTCGTCTGCGACGACCTGCCGGACGCCGCGGTCGGCTACTACCGGAAGCTCATGTCATGAGCCGGCTCGGCCTGTACGTCCCCGGCGACTCGCTGGTGCACCGTGCCCCGGCGGGTCTCAAGCTGCTCGTGATGGTGGCCGCGGGGGTCGGGTCGGTGTTCCTGCGCGCGCCCTGGCAGGTCGCGGTCGCGCTGGCCGTGGTGCTGCTCGCGTACGTGGTCGCCGGGCTGCCGCCGCGGACCGTCGTCCGGCAGGTCCGGCCGCTGCTCTGGGTCGGTCTGGTCACCGCGGTCTTCCACGTCGTCGTCAACGGCTGGCAGCGGGCCGTCGTGGTCGTCGGCGTGCTCGCGGTGCTGGTGCTGCTCGCCGCGCTGGTCACCCTCACCACCCGCGCGACGGAGCTGGTCGATGCCGTGGTCTCGGCGTGCCGGCCTCTGCGCGTGCTGCGGGTCGACCCGGACCGCGTCGGGCTGATGATCGCCCTCGGCATCCGGTGCGTCCCGGTCGTCGTGGGCCTGGCCGAGGACGTCCGGGACGCGCAACGGGCCCGAGGCCTGGCCGCGAGCCCCCGCGCGTTCGCCGTCCCCCTCATCGTGCGCTCGCTGCGGCACGCCGACGCCCTGGGGGAGGCTCTCGCGGCCCGGGGTCTCGACGACTGACCCCCTTTTTCGCCGACCCGTCAGCTAGATGGCAGGGTCACCGGCGTGTCGCGCAGGAAGTGACGGGTCGATCCGCGCTCTGGCCCTAGCCGGGCTCGGTCACCGTGATGGCGACGGCGCAGGCGTCGAGGACCGCCCGGTCCAGCACCGCCCGCCGCGGATCCGGCACGGCCAGCCACCGGTCGGCTCGGACCTTCGCGAAGCACACCAGCCGAGGGTCGGACAGTGCCGCGTCCACGGCGGCCCGGTCGCCTCCACAGACCAGAGCGTCCAGCGGGCCGGTGAGGATGCGGACCGCGTGATCGGCCGCCGCCTCGTAGGCCTGCCGCGCCTGGTTGTCGCGCCGGCGCGCGAACCGCTGCTGGCTCTGGCCGCCGGCCTTGGTTCGGCCCTGCACGTGCCGCTGGCCGACCTTCGACTCGACGACCCGCTCTCCCGCGAGCCGAGCGACCGCGAAACCGCCCTTGCGGACCAGCAGCACCCCCCAACGGTCCGGTGCGACGACGGCGGCGGCGAACGCGGCCGGGTCGCCCGCTCCGACGTACGCCCTCCCGAACGGCAGCGACACCACTGCGGTCGCGTCGTCGGCAGCGGTCGCGTGCAGCGCGCCACCCCGCACGTCGTACGACGCCGGGCCGTGCCGCTCGCCGAAGTTGTCGAACCACCGCACGACCCGCGCCGAAGGGATCAGCACGATGCGCGTGGTGGTCACGCGCACACCCTAGGCCGACGCCTACGTTCGTCGGCATGACTGCACGAGAGCTTGCGGACCAGGCGGCCGAGGTCGCCGCGAAGCTGAAGCCGGGCACCTGGGACTCCGTCCAGGCGCTGGCGCTGGTGTCGATCGCGCAGAGCCTGGCGACCATCGCGGAACGGCAGGACGGCGGCTGACACCCTCCGTCGACCCGTCACTGGGTGCGTGACACGCCGGTGAGACTGCCAACTAGCTGACGGGTCGGCGACTCAGACGTTGAACCCGAGCGCCCGGAGCATCTCCCGGCCGTCGTCGGTGATCTTGTCCGGACCCCACGGCGGCATCCAGACCCAGTTGATCGTCACGTCGTTGACCAGACCCTCGAGCGCCTGCTCGGTCTGGTCGGTG
>Ga0308176_10002687_pt1 | contig 11266 bp, 10 predicted proteins | sample PhyCR2_3_FD_203890 | JGI IMG/M metagenome (GOLD analysis project Ga0308176, IMG submission 203890) | Soil microbial communities from UC Gill Tract Community Farm, Albany, California, United States - DLSLS.C.R2 | ecosystem: Environmental > Terrestrial > Soil > Agricultural land | place: USA... | reverse complement strand
ACCACGTGACAGGTCGGGCGGCCGCGCCGCAGCGCGTCGTCGTCCATGGCCGGCAGGTCGTCATGCACCAGCGAGTAGGCATGGATCAGCTCGACCGCGCAGGCCGGTGCGTCCAGCTCGATGCCGTCACAGCCGAGTGTGTGACCGGCGGCATAGACCAGCAGCGGGCGCAGTCGCTTGCCGCCGCCGAGCACGGCATAGCGCATGGCCCGGTGCAGTTCCAGCGGCGGCTGTAGCTCGGACGGCAGCACGCGCGCGAGCGCGGTGTCGGCGCGCGCGGTCAGCGCGAGCAGCCTTGGGCCGAGTTGGGACGGCGCGTCAGGATTCGGGTTCGAAGGGTTCGGCGTCGTCGGGCGCATCGGGATCGAGCAGCAGGCGCACGCGCAGTTCGGCCTTGTCGAGGGCTTGCTGGCAGTGCCGGTAGAGGCCGATGCCGCGCTCGAAGGAGGCCAGCGATTCGTCCAGGCTCAACTCACCGCCTTCCATCCGCGCGACCAGTTGTTCGAGCTCATCCAGCGAGTGCTCGAAGTCGGCGACGGACGGGGTTTCCGCGGGGGCGGGGGCGGGCTTGGCCATGGGCCGCAACGCTAACGCAGCGGGGGTTTGGAATCAATGTTTTGGGCTGCTGGCAGGCTTGAGGGAGCCCTTCGACTTCGGCGCTTGCACTACGCTCAGGGCGAACGGTTCCCTTATCCGGTTCGCTCTGAGCGTAGGTTCTTGATCGCCTCAGCTGGCCGGAGTCCAACGTGGTCGCGCACCCAGCGCATCGAACAGCAAAGCGCCCTGCGCTGTCTGGCACAGATCGGCCACCGCGATCAGTTCATCCCCGGCATGGAGCAGGGGGCAGGCTGGGCGGCGCCAGGGTGGCAGCGCGGCCTGCTGGAACAAATCGCGCAGTTCGCGCGTATGCCGGTCGCCGGCAGGCTTGATGCGCTCGCCGCCCCGGCGCAGGCGCACGGTGAGCGGCGTGGGCAGGCGCGCGGTGGGCTCGAGTGTGAGCTGGCTGCCGTCGGGCAACGCCAAGGGTTCGCCGTGCCAGCAGGCGCGCCAGCATGGATCGATCGCAGGTTGCGGCGCCTGCGCCCACAGCCGGCCCTTCCAGATATGCAGCTCGGCGCCGGGCCAACGCACGCACGGCTGCTGGCCCGGGCGTGCGCCGCACTGGCGTTCGATCTGCCGGCGCTGCGCGGCGGTGGGCGCGGGCAGGCCGCGCGCGTGCAGCCAGTGATCGAGCAGCGGCTCGCGCAAGGCCGGGTCGAGTGCAAGCCAGCCGTCGGCCTCGAGGCTGCCGGTCGCCGCATCGTGCAGTGTGGTGAAGGCAGCCGACCAACGCGCACGCAGGCTGTCGTCGGCGGCGCGGCACAGCGCGGCGCTGTGCAGGATCGAGTCGACTGCCTGCGGCCAGTGCCGGCGCAGGCGCGGCAGGATCTCGTGGCGCAGGTGGTTGCGCGCAAGCGCGGTATCGCTGTTGGAGGGGTCGTCGATGCACGGCAACTGGTGGGCCTGCACGTAGTCGCGCAGCACCTCGCGCGACAGGCCGAGCAGCGGGCGCCACAGCTGACCGCGACCGAGCGGGCGGACGGCGCGCATGCCACCCAGCCCCTGCGGCCCGGCGCCGCGCAACAGCTTGAGCAGTACGGTTTCCGCCTGGTCGTCGCGGTGGTGCCCCAGCAGCAGCCATTCGCCCGGTTGGAGGACCTGGGCGAAGGCCGCGTAGCGCGCGTGTCGCGCGGCGGCTTCGAGGCCCTCACCAGTGCCACCTGCAACCTCGACCCTGCACAGTTCACAGGCGATCTGCAGTGCCGCGCAGAACGCCCGCGCCTGCGCCGCCCAGCCGCTGCTGTCCGGATGCAGGCCGTGGTCTACGTGCAGCGCGCGCAGGCCGCGTGCGCGCGCCTGCGGCAGCGTCGCCAGCGCGTGCAGCAGGGCAGTGGAATCGGGCCCGCCGCTGAAAGCCACGCATAGCGCGCCTTCGGGGTGAGCGTCGAGGGCGTGGTGCAGCATTTGCGGCAGCGTGCCGGGATTACTCACGGGCGGCCGGCTTCTTCTTGTTGCGCACGTAGAGGTGCTTGCCGCTGCCGAGCTGGCGCTCCTCTGTCTGGAACAGGCCGATCGCGCCGATCAGCCCGCTGAGTTTGCTGTAGCCCCAGTTGCGCGAGTCGAACTCCGGTGCGCGCTTGCTGACCATGCTGCCGACCGCGCCCAGGCCGGCCCAGCCGGTGTCGTCGGCCGCATCGTCGATAGTGTTGCGCAGCAGGTTGACCAGCCGCGCGTCCTGGCGCAGCTCCTGCGTGCTCATGCGCTGGGCCGGTTCGGCGGGTTTCTCCGCGCCATTGTCCGCTTCACCCAGCACGTCGGTGTAAATGAAACGGTCGCAGGCGGCGACGAAGGGCGCGGGCGTCTTGCGCTCGCCGAAGCCGTAGACGGTCAGGCCCGATTCGCGAATACGCCGGGCCAGCGTGGTGAAGTCGCTGTCGCTGGAGACGATGCAGAAGCCATCGAAGCGCCCGGTGTAGAGCAGATCCATCGCGTCGATGATCATCGCCGAGTCCGTGGCGTTCTTGCCCTTGGTGTAGCCGAACTGCTGGATCGGCTGGATCGACAGGGCGAGCAGTTGGTCTTTCCAGCCGCGTAGGTGGTTATCGGTCCAGTCGCCGTAGGCGCGCTTGACGTGGGCGGTGCCGTAGCGGGCGACCTCGGCGAGCAGCCCCTCGGCCAGGCCGGGCTGGGCGTTGTCGGCGTCGATCAGCACGGCGAGTTTGGCGTGGTCGGCCATGGCGCGGGACCTCCTGGGACAGGCCGACATAGTAAACCGCCAGTGGGCATGGCTTTCCGTAGGAGCGCCCTGTGTGCGACCGCGGGGCTGCACGGTCGCGCACGGGTGCGCTCCTGCGGATTTCAGCGGCTGAAGTTGAGTTCGACGGCCAGACCGCTGGGGTCGGTCAGGAACAACTGCCTCTGGCCCACCGCGTCGACCTCGTCGATCCCATAGGCCAGGCCGGCGGCATCCAGGCGCACGCGGGTGGCGGCGAGGTCGTCGCAGGCGAAGGCCAGGTGGTTGAAGTGGCCGGTCGGTTGGGATGGAGCATCGCCAGGCCCGGCGATGGTCAGGTGCAGCACGTCGGTGTCGCCGGCGTAAAGCCAGTAGCCGCGCGAGCCGGAGCGGAACGTGGGCCGCGGACCTTCATCCAGGCCGATCAGGTCGATGTAGAAGCGGCGCAGGCGCTCGATCATCGCTTCGGGTGCACGGATGTTCGCGTGTCGAGCCCGCGTATGCCGGTCAACGGCTTATTCCTGGTAGGCGCCGTAGCTGCGCAGGCGCTTGTAACGCAACTCCAGCAGGTCGGCGTCGGCAATGCCCTCGAGCTCGTCGAGCTGGTTCATCAGCACGGCCTTGAGGCGGATCGCCATCGAACGCGGGTTGCGGTGGGCGCCGCCCAGCGGCTCGCGCACGATCTTGTCGATCAGGCCCAGTTCGAGCAGGCGCGGCGCGGTCATGCCCAGCGCTTCGGCGGCGTCGCGCGCCTTGTCCTGGCTCTTCCACAGGATCGAGGCGCAGCCTTCGGGCGAGATCACCGAGTAGGTCGAGTACTGCAGCATGTTGGTGCGGTCGCCCACGCCGATCGCCAGCGCGCCGCCGGAGCCGCCCTCGCCGATCACCGTGCAGATGATCGGCGTCTTGAGGTCGGCCATTTCCAGCAGGTTGCGGGCGATCGCCTCGCTCTGGCCGCGCTCCTCGGCACCGACGCCGGGGTAGGCGCCCGGAGTGTCGATGAAGGTCAGCAGCGGCAGGCCGAAGCGTTCGGCCATCTTCATCAGGCGCAGCGCCTTGCGGTAGCCCTCCGGGCGCGGCATGCCGAAGTTGCGGCGCACCTTGGTCTTGGTGTCGCGACCCTTCTGGTGGCCGATGATCATCACCGGTTTGCCGTTTATGCGGCCGAGCCCACCGACGATGGCGGCATCGTCGGAATAGGCGCGATCACCGGCCAGTTCCTGGAACTCTTCGCAGATCACGCCGATGTAGTCGTTCGTGTAGGGCCGCGCCGGGTGGCGCGAGACCTGGGTGATCTGCCACGAATTGAGGTTGCGGAAGATCTCGGCGGTCTTGATCTTGAGCTTCTCGCGCAGGCGCGCGACTTCCTCATCGATGTTGAACGCCTGGCCGTTGCTGGCGTGACGCAGTTCTTCGACCTTCGCTTCCAGTTCGGCGATCGGTTGTTCGAAATCGAGGAAGTTTGGGTTCATTCGCTGCGGTTCGGGACGCTGAGCTGGGCAGTATAACTGGGGAGGGCGGCGGGGCGGGAACGGGAGCGTATGGAACCGGTGCGTTCTCCCGAGCGTGGCGAAGCGGCGTCCCGCAGGCTGTCTGCGGAGGCGCGGCGGCACGACTTCGGCCGTGTAGGCCGACGCTAGGGGCGAGCGGTGCTTTTTGTTCCATTTCCCTTCGGAGAGGGTGCCCGCCAGGGCGGATGAGGGTTCGGGCGGAGCCTGCCGCCGGCGCGGGGCCGAACCCTCTCCCCAGCCGCTCTCCCGGCGGGAGAGGGGCTGGGGATCAGGACTCGGCCTTGATGATTCTCAACTTGGCCGCTTCCACCCACGACAGCCCGCGCAGCGCGCGCAGCAGGTCGGGGATGGCATCGACGCGCCATTGCTCGCCCAGCTCCAGGTCGGCCTGGGCGGTGCCGTTGTGGTACCCGTGCAGGATCACCGTGGCGCGCCCACCGCGGTAGCCGGTCAGGGTCTGCTTGAGTTCCTGCTCGAAGCCGGGGCCGATACCGTTCAACTTCACCCGCAGCGCGCGGGCGTGGCGGCGGCAGGCGTCGGCCAGGGTCATCGCACTGCGGGCGCGCACCTGGAAACCGCCGCCGGAGAAGTCGTCGATGCGCAGGCCGCCCTCGACGATCAGCATTTCGTCGCGGGTAAGCAGCGGCGCGACCTGTTGGTAGAGCTCGCCGAAGAAGCTCACCTCGATGGTGCCGGTGCCGTCCTCCAATCGGACGAAGGCGTCGCTGTCGCCGCGCTTGCGTACTGCGGTGACCATGCCGGCAACGGTCCAGGGCGTGTCCGGGCCGCGGCGGAAACGGTTGCCGTCATCGTTGTCGTTCTTGCGCGGGCGCGGCGGCTGGTAGCGGTCGGCGATCTCGCCCAGCGGGCAGGTGGACAGCTGCGCCAGCTCCTCGCGCCATGGGTCGGTGGGGTGGCCGGAGAGGTAATGGCCGAGCGTGTCTCGTTCGCCCTGCAGCTTTTGCTCCAGCGGCCACTCGGGCGCGGTCGGCAGCTCGATCTGCACCACCGGCGCGGCGCTGCCCATCAGCGCGCCGAACATATCGTTCTGGCCGGACTGTTTGTCGCGCAGGTGCTGCTCGGCCGCCTTGATCGCGTCGGGCAGCTGCAGCATCAGGCTGGCGCGGGTAGGCGCCAGCGCGTCCAGGCTGCCGGAAAGGATCAGCGCCTCGAGCACGCGGCGGTTGAGCTTGGCCGAATCGACGCGGCGGCAGAAGTCGGCGAGATCCTTGTATGCACCACCGCGTTGGCGCTCCTCGACGATCGACTCGCACGCACCTTGGCCGACGCCCTTGATCGCGCCCAGGCCATAGCGAATGACCTTGGGCTCGACCGCCACGAACATGAAGTCCGAGGCGTTGACGTCCGGTGGCAGGACGGTCAGGCCGATCGCGCGCGACTCGTCCAGGAACGTCACCGCCTTGTCGGTGTTGTCCATGTCCGAGGAAATCGTCGCGGCCATGAATTCGGCAGGGTAGTGCGCCTTCAGCCAGGCGGTCTGGTAAGACACCAGCGCGTAGGCGGCCGCGTGCGACTTGTTGAAGCCGTAGCCGGCGAACTTCTCCATCAGGTCGAAGATGGCGTCGGCCTTGTCGCCAGACAGCCCGTCCTTCGCCGCACCTTCGCGGAAGATCGCGCGGTGCTTGACCATCTCCTCGGCTTTCTTCTTGCCCATCGCGCGGCGCAGCAGATCGGCGCCGCCGAGCGAGTAGCCGCCGACGATCTGCGCCATCTGCATGACCTGCTCCTGGTAGACCATGATGCCGTAGGTCTCTTTCAGGATCGGTTCGACGCGCGGGTCGGGATACTCGACTTCCTCGCGGCCGTGCTTGCGCGCGACGAAGCTGGGAATCAGGTCCATCGGGCCGGGGCGGTAGAGTGCCACCAGCGCGATGATGTCGCCGAAGCGGTCGGGCCTGGCGTCCTTGAGCATGCGCTGCATGCCCGAGGATTCGAGCTGGAACACCGCAACCGTCTGCGCCTTCTTCAACAGCTCGTACGGCGCCGGGTCGTCCAGCGGCAGTGCGGCGATGTCCAGCGGTTCCTCGCCCGATTGCGCGCGGCGCACGTTGATCGCCTTGACCGCCCAGTCGATGATGGTCAGCGTGCGCAGGCCGAGGAAGTCGAACTTGACCAGGCCGACCGCTTCGACGTCGTCCTTGTCGTATTGCGTCACCACGCCGCCGCCGCCCGCTTCGCAGTACAGCGGCGCGAAGTCGGTCAACGGGGTCGGCGCAATCACCACGCCGCCGGCGTGTTTGCCGGCGTTGCGGGTGAGGTTCTCCAGCTTGAGCGCCAGGTCGATGAGCGTGTGTGCTTCTTCGTCCTGCCCGTACAGCTCGCAGAATTCCTTGACGACGCGGTCCGGTTCTTTCTTCGATTTCTCCGTGCGGCCGAGCGCGTCCGACAGCGTCAGGTCGAGCGGCCGCGGCGGGATCAGCTTGGCGATGCGGTCGACCTGGTTGTAGCCCATGCCGAGCACGCGGCCGGAATCGCGCAGCACCGCCTTGGCCGCCATCGAGCCGTAGGTGATGATCTGGCTGACGTGATCGCGGCCGTACTTGCGTGCGACGTAGTCGATCACCTCATCGCGGCGATCCATGCAAAAGTCGATGTCGAAGTCGGGCATCGACACGCGTTCGGGATTAAGGAAGCGCTCGAACAGCAGGTCGAACTGCAACGGGTCCAGATCGGTGATCTTGAGCGCCCAGGCGACCAGCGAGCCGGCACCCGAACCGCGGCCGGGGCCGACCGGAATGCCGTTCTGCTTACCCCAGTTGATGAAGTCGGCCACGATCAGGAAGTAGCCGGGGAAGCCCATCTTGATGATGACGTCGAGCTCGCGTTCCAGCCGCGCCTCGTAATCGGCCAGCGTGTGGCCGGGCGCCAGCGGGTTGGCGGCCAGGCGCTCGACCAGTCCCGCGCGTGTGGTCTCGCGGATGTAGCTGTCGAGGTCGTAGCCTTCAGGCAGCGGGAAGTCGGGCAGGTAATAGGTACCGAACGTCAGCTCAAGATTGCAGCGCTTGGCCAGTTCGACCGTGTTCTCAAGCGCCTCGGGCAGGTCGGCGAACAGCTCGACCATCTGCTCCGGGGACTTGAGGTACTGCTGGTCGGAATAGTCGCGCGGGCGCTTCGGATCGGCCAGCACGCGGCCCTGGTTGATGCACACGCGCGCTTCGTGCGCCTCGAAGTCGTCCTGCTTCAAGAAGCGCACATCGTTGCTGGCCAGCAGCGGCAACCCGAGCGCGTCGCCCAGCGACAGTGCAGCGGAGTTCCAGGTTTCCTCGCCGTCACGGCCGCAGCGGGTCAGTTCCAGGTACAGCCGGTCGGGGAACAGCCGCACGAGCGGCCGCAGCCGTGCGATGCCGGCATCCACGCCTTGGCTCACCGCGACACGACCGATCTCGCTTTCGCGGCCGAGCAGGGCGATCAGCCCGCGGGTGGAGTCGGGCGACAGCCAGCTCGCCTCGATCAGCGCCTTGCCGCCGTGCTGGCCCTCGCGCCAGGCGCGCGAGACCAGTCGCGACAGGTTGAGGTAGCCCTCGCGGTCCTGGCAGACCAGGGTCAGCCGCCATGGCCGCGGATCGTCGGCCGAGCCGACCCACAGATCGCACCCGCCAATCGGCTTGATGCCCGCGTTACTGCATGCCTTGTAGAACTTCACCAGCGCGAACATGTTGCTGTCGTCGGTGAGCGCCACCGCCGGCATGCCTTCGCGCACGCAGGCTTCGACCAGCGCCTTGATGCGGATGGTCGAGTCGACCAGCGAGTACTCGCTGTGCAGGTGGAAATGGACGAAGCGGGCGGACATGCGAACTCACTCGGGTGAGTCCGTGAAGGCTACGCTGTGGCGCTGGTTTCCCACAAGCTTGACAGCCGGGCAACTGCGCCGCTGTCAGTGCACGAGGAACCGCTCGTCATCCTCGTTCCATTCGACGTAATGGTCGAAGCCGCTGGTGGTCAACGAATGGCGGTCGTAATCGGCATGCGGGGCCGACAGGCCGGCCAGTGGCCGGATGCCATCGACGTGGACAACCAGGCTGCCGGCGGAGGGTGCGGCAAAGGGCTTCAGGCTTGAGCGAAGGTGGAAAAAGCGGGACAACATGGCGTGACTCCTGCGGTGGGGATCCGCGGTGGAGAACGTAGCTTCCTTGCCAACACTGGAAGAGGCCGGATGAGCCGCTTTCCATGTGGATAGGATGCGCCACTTCCACGAAGAGTTGCATAGACCAATGGCCTATTTTTGCAGTCGCGATTGCTTCGAGTTGCATTGCCCTTGATAACTGGACAGCTACCCGCGCCGGTTGCTCCGGCCCACGGCACAGGCCCCTTCAATAGCCTCCGGCGGAGCCCGTCGGCTCGTGCAGCAGCGCATTGATCTCGGCCAGCAGGGTGTCGAGCATGTCCTCACCGTAGCCCACGTGGATGTGCGCCACGGTGCCATCCCGGCGCAGCATCACCATGACCGGAATACCGCCGGCGGTGCCATAGGGTTTGCCGATGTCGCCGTCGCGGTCCCAGGTGGCCAGGACGCCGGGTGCCTGCTTGTGCAGCACGCGGCTGGTATGCCGGAACACGTCGTGGTCTTCCTGATCATTGATCAGTACCACCTGCAGCGGCAGGTGCTTGCCGTCGGCGACGTTCTGCAGGCTGGCCAGCACCGGCATTTCTTTCATGCAGTAGCCGCACCATGTAGCCCAGAAGCTGAGCACCACGACCTTGCCGCGCAGGGCCGGCAGGTTGAGCGCGTCACCGTGGGTGTCCGTGCCGAGTGCCTCCGGGGCGGCGTCGCCAGGCTGTATCGCGGCGTGGGCGCCGAAACAAAGCGTCAGCCCCAGCAGGGCCAGGCCTATCTTGCGAAGCATGCGTCTCCCCCTCCGTGGCGCTTGCGGTCTGGCCACCCGGCCATCGTATGTCAGAACAGTGTGCCCTGGTCGAACAGCAACTTGACCGGGGCAAAGCTGCGCCGGTGCAGCTCACAGGGGCCAAGCTGCCGCAGCGCGGCAAGGTGTTCGGGGGTGGAGTAACCCTTGTGGTTGGCGAAACCGTAGCCCGGGTGGCGGCCATCCAGCGCGCGCATCAGGCGGTCGCGGGTGACCTTGGCGATGATCGAGGCGGCGCTGATCGCCGGCTCCAGCGCATCGCCACCGACGATGGCCCGACCGGGGCAGGGTAGTTCCTTCGGCAACTGGTTGCCGTCGATCAGCGCCTCGTGCGCGGCCCGCTTCAGGCCCGCCACGGCACGGCACATGCCGATCATGGTCGCCTGGTAGATGTTGATGCGGTCGATCTCTTCGACCTCGACCAGCACCACGTGCCAGGCCAGCGCGCGCTCGACGATCTGCACGTAGAGCGCTTCGCGGCGGGCTTCGGTGAGCTTCTTGGAATCGTCCAGGCCTTCGATGGTGTGGCGCGAGTCGAGGATCACGGCGGCCACCGACAGCGGCCCGGCCAGCGGGCCGCGACCGGCTTCATCAACGCCGGCAATCAGGCGCGTGGGCTTTTTCGTGCGACCGGGCCGCTCTGGTGAGGGCCGGCGTGCGGGGCCGCGGCTTGCGGTGAGCAGAGCCGTGGCGTCATCGGTGCCGTCAGGGCGCATCGGTGCTCTCCAGCAATTCGGCCACCGCCGTTGCCGCGCGAGCCCCTGCCCCCGCGCCACCTTCTTCCGACCCCCGCAACGCCCGGTGCAACGTTTCGAACGCGGCCACCACGCGGCCGCGCCGCTCGCTGTCGGCAAACAGTGCAAGGGTTGCCGCGGCGAGGTTCGGAGCGGTGCAGTCGTCCTGCATCAGCTCGGGCACCAGTTTTTCCTCGCCCAGCCCGCAGGCGCGCGCCAGGATGTTCGGCAGCGCATACACGTCGGTCTTGAGCATGTTGAACGCGCGGGCGATGCGGTAGCTCCAAGGCGATACGCGATAACCAACCACCATCGGCCGCTTGGCCAGCATGGCTTCTAGGGTGGCCGTGCCGGAGGCGAGCAACACCACGTCGGCGGCGAGCATGGCCTCGTGCGCGTGGCCATCGAGCAGCAGCGGCGCGCTTTCGTCGCGCGCGCCGTTCGACAGCAGGGCCTTCAGGCATGCATGGACCTGCGGATTGGCTGCGGGAACCACGATACGCAGGCCAGGCAACGCCGCGCTCACTTGCCGCGCGGCGTCAATGAAGATGGCGCCCAGCCGCTCGATTTCCGAGGGGCGGCTGCCAGGCAGTACCGCGAGTACGGGCGCCTCCTGCGGCAACTGCAGGATCGCGCGCGCGCCAACCCGGTCGGACACCAGCGCGAAGCGGTCGGCCAGCGGATGGCCAACGAAGCGGGCATCGACGTGGTGGCGCGCGTAGATCGGCGGCTCCATCGGGAACAGGCACAGCACGCGGTCCGCGCTTTGGCCGATTTTCTCCGCGCGCTTCTCCCGCCATGCCCATACCGACGGGCTGACGTAATGCACCGTGCGCAGGCCGGCCTGCTTGAGCCGGCGTTCCAAGGCCAGGTTGAAGTCCGGTGCGTCGATGCCGATCACCACGCCGGGACGCTCGTCGAGCAACCGCTGCAGCAGTGCCTTGCGCAGGCGCAGCAGCCGCGGCAGGTGTTTGAATACCTCGGCGAAACCCATCACCGACAACTCGCCGATGTCGTACCAGGACTCGAAGCCCTCGCGCTGCATGCGCGCGCCGCCGATGCCGACAAAGCGGGCGTTCGGGTAGTGCACGCGCAGGGCGGCAATCAGCTCGGCGCCGAGCTGATCGCCGGAGTCTTCACCGGCTATGAGGGCGATCAACGGGGCCGGGTCGGCGTGTTTTTTTTCGTTCATGCCAGGAGCATAAGCCAGAGCGCGTGCCTGATTTGCCGATATGCGGGCCTATCGACGACGCTTATCGGGCCAGCGAGCGCCCGCCCCGATCGAGGAACTCCAGCATCGCGCGCACATCGTCGCTGTCCTGCGCCTGGGCTGTGAGCTGCTCGCGCGCCTCGGGCAACGACAGG
>Ga0308176_10002686_pt1 | contig 11268 bp, 7 predicted proteins | sample PhyCR2_3_FD_203890 | JGI IMG/M metagenome (GOLD analysis project Ga0308176, IMG submission 203890) | Soil microbial communities from UC Gill Tract Community Farm, Albany, California, United States - DLSLS.C.R2 | ecosystem: Environmental > Terrestrial > Soil > Agricultural land | place: USA... | reverse complement strand
ATGACGAACAGGATCAGTCCAAGCGCAAACAGGGACGCCACATGCAGCGGCGTATCGGCCTCGGCAAATTCATTGGCCAGCGTCGAGGCGATGCTGTTGCCGGCTGCAAACAGCGACCAGGACAGCGCCTGCGCATTGCCGATGACGAAGGTGATCGCCATGGTTTCTCCAAGCGCCCGGCCCAGGCCCAGCATTACGCCCCCGACCACGCCGACGCGGGTATAAGGCAGCACCACCTTGCGCACCACTTCCCAGCGGGTGCAACCGAGCGCATAGGCCGATTCCTTCAGCACGGCGGGCACAACGTCAAACACATCGCGCATGACCGAAGCGATGAAAGGGATGATCATGATGGCCAGGATGAAACCGGCGGTCAGCATGCCTATGCCCATGGTCGGCCCGCTGAACAGCTTGCCTATCACCGGCAGCTGGCCGAGTGTGCTTTTCAGCAGCGGCTGCACATGGTCGGCGAAGAATGGCGCGAACACGAACAGGCCCCACATGCCGTAGATGATGCTGGGCACGCCGGCCAGCAACTCGACCGCAGTGCCGAGCGGCCGCTTCAGCCACGGCGGGCAAATTTCAGTCAGGAACAGCGCGATGCCGAAACTGATCGGGAAGGCAAGCAGCAAGGCGATAAAGGATGTGATCAGGGTGCCGGCGATGGCGATCAGCGCGCCATAGCGCTCATTGACCGGATCCCATTCCACCGTGGTGATGAAGCCGGGGCCGAATTCCTTGAATGCCGGCCATGCGCCGACGAGCAGGGACAGGATGATGCCGGTCAGCGTCAGCAACACCAGCAGCGCGAAACCGAGCGTGACCTTGTGGAATAAAAAGTCCTGCATGCGCTGCCGGCGCATGGCCGCGGCCAGCGCGCGGTCGGCGGCGGCCGACTCGGCGGCAGGCACTGCGGGATTTTGTAAGGATGGACTGTTTGCGCTCATTGCGTGGCGTCGTGTCGGAAAGACTGCGGACCCGCCGGCGGCATGGGCCGCGGCAGGGTCGGAAATGGGCTTACCAGATGGCCTTGCCCGCCTGGTCTTTCAGCTGCGTCTTCCAGAGGTCCTGGACTTGCTTGACCACCGGGTCGGGGAGCGCCACGTAGTCGAGTTCCGCCGCCATAGCGTCGCCTTCCTTGAACGCCCAGTCAAAGAATTTCAGCACTTCCTTGGCCTTGGCCGCATCAGCCTGCGCCTTGTGCATCAGGATGAAGGATGCGCCCGTGATCGGCCACGCGTCCTTGCCCGCCTGGTCGGTCAGCACCACTGCCATGCCCGGGGTTTTGGCCCAGTCGGCGCCGGCGGCGGCTGCCTTGAAGCTTTTATCTTCGGGCTGCACGAACTGACCGTCATGATTTTGCAGCTGGCTATAGGCGATGTTGTTCTTCTTGGCATAAGCGTATTCGACATAGCCGATGGCGCCCTTGACCCGCTGGACATTGGCGGCAACGCCTTCATTGCCCTTGCCGCCCACGCCGACCGGCCACTTGACCGCGGTGCCGGAGCCGACCGCAGTCTTGAATTCCGGACTGACCTTGGACAGGTAGTCTGTCCACAGGAAGGTCGTGCCCGAGCCGTCGGCCCGATGCACCACTGTGATCTCGCTGTTGGGGAGCGCCACGCCCTTGTTCAGTGCGGCGATCTCGGGCGCGTTCCACTTTGTGATCTTGCCGGTATAGATAGCGCCGAGCACCGCCCCCGTCATCTTCAGCTGGCCGGGCTTGATGCCCTCCAGGTTCAGCACCGGGACCACGCCGCCCATGATGGCTGGAAACTGGGTAAGGCCCGTCTTTTCCAGTTCGGCTGCCGGAAGGGGCATGTCGGAAGCGCCGAAATCCACTGTCTTGGCCTTGATCTGCTTGATGCCGCCGCCGGATCCGATGGACTGATAGTTCAGGCCGACGCCGGTGGCTTTCTTGTACGCCTCCGCCCACTTCGCATAGATCGGGTAAGGAAAGGTGGCGCCAGCGCCGGTGAGATCCGCCGCGGAGGCGGCATTGAACGACAGCGCCGCTGTTGCGGCCACCAGGCTGGAAGTCATCAACCGTGGAATGCGCATGGAAATTGCTCCTTGAGTCGTACGTTTACAGGACAGCGCGCACTTTATCGGACAATTGTGACAGGTTTATGACAACGTAAAATAAGCATGACAACAGACAAACAACAGGCCAATGCTGTAACGGAGTCGTCATATTCGGCCTCTACACTCCGGCACGCACCTATAAAAAAGCCCTGGCGCAATATGACACGGAAAACCAAAGCTGCCCAACCCGTATCCGGCGAGCAACTGCCGCCGGATGGTTACCTGAACCGCGAACTGTCCCAGCTCGCTTTCAACCGGCGGGTCCTGGCGCAGGCGGAAGATCATCGTGTGCCCCTGCTGGAAAGGTTGCGCTACCTGTGCATCGTCAGCAGCAATATGGACGAGTTTTTCGAGGTCCGCATCGCCAGCCTGCTGGCGCGCATGAATGGCCAGGCGGCCGGGGCAGCGCCGCTCGACACCGGGCTGGAACAGACCAGCGCGGAGTCGCATGAGATCGTCGAGAGGCAATACGCGATCCTGAACCAGGAAATCCTGCCGGAATTGTCGCGCCACGGCATACATCTGCTGCGCGACCAGGACCGCAATGAAGCGCAGCGGGCATGGGTGAAGTCGTATTTCGAGCGGGAAGTGCGGCCGCTGCTGACGCCGATCGGGCTGGACCCGGCACATCCGTTTCCGCAGGTCTTCAACAAGAGCCTGAATTTCATTATCGAGCTGGCCGGAAAGGATGCCTTTGGCCGCGGCACCGCGATCGCCATCGTGAAGGCGCCGCGGGTATTGCCGCGCGTAATCCGCTTGCCGGATGAGCTATCATCCAACGGCGGCATGTCTTTCTGCCTGCTGTCGTCGGTCATCCACGCCCATGTAGCCGATCTGTTCCCGGACCGCCAGGTGCTGGGCTATTCCCAGTTCCGGGTCACCCGCGACAGCGACCTGTGGGTCGACGAGGAAGAGGTGAAGAACCTGCGGCAGGCGCTGCAAAGCGAACTGCAGTCGCGGCACTTCGGCGCCGCGGTCAGGCTGGAAGTGGCGCGCAGCTGCCCGCCTTCGCTGTCGAGCTTTCTGCTGAACCAGTTCTCGATTCCGCAAAGCCGGCTGTATGCGGTCGACGGGCCGGTCAACATGAACCGGCTGCTGGCCTTGGTCGACGCGGTGGAGCAGCCGGCGCTGCGCTTTCCGCCGTTCGCGCCGTCTTATCCCGCGGCACTGGACAACGCCGACCTGTTCGCCGTGCTGCGCAAAAGGGACATGCTGCTGCACCATCCATTCCAGTCCTTCCTGCCGGTGGTCGAATTCATACGCTGCGCCGCCATCGACCCGAACGTGGTCGCCATCAAGCAAACCATCTACCGGACCGGCATGAATTCCCTGCTGATGGATTCCCTGATCCTGGCCGTCGAGCGCGGCAAGGAAGTTACCGTCATCGTCGAGCTGATGGCGCGCTTTGACGAGGAAGCCAATATCAACTGGGCCGACCGGCTCGAGCGCGCCGGCGCCCAGGTGGTGTATGGCGTGGTCGGGCTCAAGACCCATGCCAAGCTGGCGCTGGTGATTCGCCGCGAAGAAGGCGGGCTGCGGCTGTATGCGCATCTCGGCACCGGCAATTACCACCTGATCACCACCAAGCTGTATACCGACTTCGGCCTGCTGACGGCGCAGCCGCATCTGGCCGCCGAGGTCAACGAAATCTTTATCCACCTGACCAGCCTGACCAAGCCCAAGGCCCTGAACCACCTGTGGCTGGCGCCGTTCGACCTGCAGCGCGAAATCATACGGGCGATCCGTAACGAGGCGCGCATTGCGCGCCTCGGCCGACCCGGCCGCATCATCGCCAAGATGAATGCGCTGGTGGATGAATCGGTGATCCGGGCTCTGTATGCGGCGTCGGCCGACGGCGTGAAGATAGACCTGATCGTGCGCGGCGCCTGCTCGCTGCGGCCCGGGGTGCCCGGCCTGTCGGAAAACATCCGGGTGCGCTCCATCGTCGGCCGTTTCCTGGAGCACAGCCGCATCTTCTATTTCCGCAACGACCTGGCGCAGGACGTCTACCTGTCCAGCGCGGACTGGATGAACCGCAACCTGTTCCGCCGCATCGAGGTCGCCTTCCCGGTGCTGGACCGCGCGCTGAAGCGCCGGGTGCTGCAGGAAGGGCTGGAGCCTTACCTGAAAGACACCGTCAATGCCTGGGAACTGGGGCCGGATGGCCGCTACGCCCGGCGCCGTCCGCGCGGCAAACACACCCCTTTCAGCGCGCAGCAATACCTGATGCAAACGCTGGGCAAGATATCCTGATGAGAGAGAAACGATGGAACTGATCCTGTGGCGCCATGCCGAGGCGGAAGACGGCAATCCCGGCGCCAGCGATGCGGCGCGCGCGCTGACCTCCAAAGGCCGCAAGCAGGCCAAGAAAATGGGCGCCTGGCTGGACCGGAAGTTGCCTTCAGGCTGCCGCATCCTGTGCAGCCCGGCCAGGCGCGCGGTGCAGACAGTGGAAGCGCTGGGCCGCGAATTCCATGTCCATGCCGATCTGGGGATGGGCGGCGAGCCGCAACGCATCCTGCAATTGGCAAACTGGCCGCTTGCGCGCGAGCCGGTGCTGCTGGTCGGACACCAGCCTGTGCTGGGTCGCCTGGCGGCGCTGCTGATCCAGGGCGTGGAAGCCGACTGGACCGTGCGCAAGAGCGGCGCCTGGTGGATAGCCCGGCGCGAGCGCGACGGCGAAGTCTATGTGAAGGCGGTGATGAATCCGGAGCTGTGCGGCAAATAAGCGGCGGCGATTACAGCGCCAGCGACACCACATGCAGCAGCAAGCCGACCATGCCGCCAACCAGGGTGCCATTGATGCGGATGTACTGCAGGTCCTTGCCGACATACAGCTCGAATTTTTCCGACACGGTTTCGGCATCCCATTTCTGGATCACGCGCTTGATCAGGCCGGCCACTACGTGGCGCCGGCTGGAAATCGCGTCAGCGGCGAATTCCCTTATCCAGCCGTTGAGCTTGTCCTGCACCGCGGCGTCCCTGTCCAGCGCTCCGCCCAGCCCGGCCAGCGCGCGCGCCAGCTGCGCCGCGATGCGCGAGTCCTGCCCTTCCACATCGGCCAGCAGGCGCTCGCGCACGTCGGACCACACAGTATGGGTGTAGGTCTTGAACAGCGGGTGGTTCAGGGTCTGGGCGATGAAGCCGGCAATGCGCTCCTCGTATTCAGGCGAACCGCGCAGCCTGGCGATGAACTCCTGGGTGCTTCCGTGGAAGCGCTCGCGCCATTCGCTGTCTTCCTGCCGCATCTCGTCCAGGACATTCCTCGACTCATCCATGATCCTTTCGTACAGCTTGTCATCGATAATGCGCGGCATCCAGCGCGGACTTTTCTCATGGATTTTCTGGCGGATGAAATCCTTGTTGCGCTCCAGGGCATTGGCCGCCATGCCGATCAGATGGTCGAACAGCATCTGGTGCCGCCGGTCGGCGATCAGCACATCGAACACTTCGGCCAGCAGCGGTCCGAAGCGCAGGTTCTTCAGGCCGGCCGCCAGCGTGGTCTGCAGAAAGTTGCCGACATCTTCGTCTTCCACCATGCGCACCAGCACCGGCACGCTCCCGGCTATCTGCACCGACACGGCCCGGCTGTTGGCCGGCTCGGATAGCCACTGCGCGGCCGCGCCCGCAAAGTCGATATGCCGCAGTTCCTCGGCCAGCACATCGCGCGTCATGAAATTATGCTCAAGGAAATCGGCCACGCTGGCGCCTATGCGGTCCTTGTTGTTCGGCACGATCGCGGTGTGAGGAATGGGCAGACCCAGCGGATGACGAAACAGCGCGGTGACGGCGAACCAGTCAGCCAGCGCGCCGACCATCGCGGCCTCGGCAAAGGCGGCAACGAAGGATAGCTGGCTGTAGCGCGGCTGCAGCAGGCGCGCCGCCACGAACACCGCGGCCATCAGCACCAGCAGGCCGGTGGCGATGCGGCGCATCCTGACCATCTGCGCCGACTGCTTTGCCTCGCGCATTAACATTACGCCCGCCTCCGCCGGGGCGGCAGGCTGAGTTGCGGCATCGTGTTGACAGTCATCAGCCCTTCCCTTTCCATGTTCGCGCGCCTGGAAAACGTCATCGTCAGGCGGTATGGCGCACCTGGAAGTCGGTGCCGACCTCCTTCCAGTAGGCGCGCTCCTTGTCCAGCCAGAAAGCCAGCGTGGGATGGGTCCGCAGCCAGTCGCGTGGAAATTCGAGTTCGATCCGGTTCCTGATGCGCAGTCCCACCTGCTGCAGCGACCCTTCGATGCGCGCGTGCATGAAGATCACCGCCAGCCGCAACGCCAGCACCGCGCGCACAAAGTCGGGGTCGGACAGCATGACATCGAGCTTGCGCAGGTTTCCCTTCTGGCCAAGGATCAGCTGGCTCATCGTGCGCTGGTCGCGATTGTTGAAACCGGACAGGTCGGCATTTTCTATCATGTAGGCGCCATGCTTGTGGTAGCCGCTGTGCGATACCGCCATGCCGGCCTCGTGCAGCAGGCCGCTCCAGTACAGCAGCCGGGTATAGGCGTCGCCGCCCGGCTTGAGCCTGGCGTACAGCGTGCTTGCGATGTCCGCGGTGCGCCCGGCGCGGTTTTCATCGGCCTGGAAGCGCTGCAGGAAAGCGCGCACCGATTGCTCACGGCGGTCTCGCCGGGTGGCGCGCAGCTGCAGGTCCCACAACACGCCCATGCGCAGGCCGGCCTCGATCGGCTGCATCGCGGCGACGTCCAGCTCCTGCATCACGGCAATCAGTATCGCCAGGCCGCCCACCAGCACCGGCGCCCGGTCCGGCTTCATGCCGGCAAGCTGGATGGCGCCTATGCTGCCGAAGCGGATCAGGCGCGCCTTCAGCGCGTCCAGGCTGGCGAGGGTCAGGGTGCCATCGCCCAGGTTGTTCCTGGCGATCGCTTCCGAGATCGAGCGCAGCGTGCCGGACGAGCCATAGGCGCTGTCCCATACCTGCGCCTTGTACAGCGGCGCCGCGTCCTCGAAATAACCGCGCGCCGACATGATGGCCGCATCGAAGGAGGCGGCGTCGATCCGGCCGTCGATGAAGAAGCCATCGCTCTGCGGCACCGTGCCGGTGCTGAATGACTCGACGGTCAGGATATCCAGCCCCTTGCCGACGATGAGCTCGGTCGAACCGCCGCCGATGTCCAGCACCAGCCGCCGCTCGCCGGGATTGGCCAGCGAGCAGGCCACGCCGAGGTAGATCAGCCTGCCCTCTTCCTCGCCTGAAATGATTTCGATTGGATAGCCGATCGCCCGCTCGGCCTCGGGCAGGAACGCCGCGGCGTTGCGGGCGATGCGCAGCGTGTTGGTCGCCACTACCCGTACCGCGTCGAGTTCATAGGCGCCGAGCACGGCGGCGAAGCGCGCCAGCGACTCTGTGGCGACCCGCATCGCCTGCGGCGTGAGCATGCCGTCGCGGTCCAGGCCGGCGCCCAGCCTGATCGGGTCGCGCGCGCTTTTGATGACGCGGATGGCGTCACCGTCGTAATGGCCGACATGCAGCCGGAAGCTGTTTGATCCAAGGTCAACCGCGGCAAACATAAATCTCTCTCGTAAGGGTGGTTTTATTCATCAAACCGGCGCCGTGATAGCACTCCGGGCACTGCGGGCGCATCCGTCAATGATAACGGATCACTATCCGGGGCCGCCCGCTATTTGCCCGGGCTCCTGTTTTACGCAACCGCCGGCCAGTCATGGCGCCGCCACAAGCGCGATCACCGCCAAACATTGACACCAAAGGAAAGCATCAATTCTCTACTTTGCGTTACAAAACGTCGATGCTATATTTTGGCCGCGTTTATGGCGTTTCTTTCTCCATCCAGCCGCTCAATCAGGAGAAATTTCCTTGGAACAGCCCTTCATCACGTTTTCCGATTTACCAGATGACGCCGGTGTTGCGCTGCGTGAGTTCACCCGGGTAGTGCGTGCCATCACCGCCGGCGACCTTGACCAGGCCATGCCGCTCGAGGTCAACGGCCACAGGCTGTGCGGGCCGCTGCTGCAGCTGGCAGAGCGGATCAACCGGATGCGCGCCCAACTGTCAAGGCTGACTGCGCAAGCGGGACGGCTGACCCGCGAGGCCGGCGCCTGCGGCGAACTTGGCTTGCCGCACAGCGACATCAACGCGCTGATCCGCAGCCTGCGCGAAACCAGCCGCCAGAATGCCGGGCAGCACCGGCTCAACACCAATCTCGCCAGCTTGGCCCGCCGGCCGCAGGGCCAGCGCAGCATGGCCGCGGTCGCGCACATGGTGATGGCCGAGCTGGCGGCGCTGCTCAGGATGCAGCGCGCGATGAACGGCGAGCTCACGCTGTGCGCCGGCAAACCGGGAGCCGGCGGCAGCCTTGCGCTGTCTATGCCGCGGCAGCCGTCCGGCTACCGGCGGGACGCCGTGCCGTCGCCGCGGCTGCCGGCGCTTTCAGGGCCGCAGATCAGCAATGACCGCGACAGCATTGCCGCGAACGATGTGGTGGTCCCGGTCATCAGCGGCGATGGCGCGCTCGCCGCCGCGCTTGAAGCGGCGCGCGCCCATGGCTACCGCGGCGTGATCAGCGGCCGCGGAAGCGACGGCATGGACTGGCTGGCGCGCATGGTCTCGACCGCGATTGTGCTGGACATGCGGGCGCCGGACATGGATGGCTGGCAGGTGCTGTCCCGCATCAAGCGCAGCCCCGACATCCGTCATGTGCCGCTGCATGTGTTCCTGCATCGCAGCCTGGCCGGGCTGGACAGCGCGCGCCGCGAGCGCATCAACCAGCTGTACCAGGGCAGCGGCGCGCCGCAGCAGCGGGTGGTGCTGGTGGTGGACGATGACATACGCAATATCTTCGCCCTTACCGGGGTGCTGGAGCGCCATGGGATGGAAGTATGGTCCGCCGAAAACGGCCGCGGCGCGATCGATATGCTGCACCAGCGCCCGGGGGTCGGCATTGTGCTGATGGACACCATGATGCCCGACACGGACGGCTTCGACGCCATGCGCAGCATCCGCCGCGACCAGTCCTTCGAGAACCTGCCCATCATTGCAATGACCGCCAGGGCGATGAAGACCGACCGTGAGAAGTGCCTGGCCGCCGGCGCCTCGGACTATGTGAGCAAACCGGTGGATATTGAAGAACTGCTGGCGCTGATGCGCCGCTGGCTGCTGCGTCAAGGACAAGAGACCATGACAAGCCACGACAGTATTGCATCCGCCGAGCTCGATGCCGGCCACGCGCCGGGCAGCCAGGCGCCGTACGACGCGCCAGTGCCGGTGCTGGTTGTCGACGACAATGCCGCCAAGCGCCAGGCGATCTGCGCCATCATCAGCGGGATGGGCCTGCAGGCCACCGAACTTGCCTCGGGGCGCGATGCCTTGCGCCTGCTGCTGAAGCAAGACTTCGCGCTGATCCTCCTGGATGTCCGCATGCCCGGCACGGATGGCTTTGAAACCGCGGCGCTGATCCATGGCCGCCCGCGTTCGGCGCATACGCCGGTGATCTTCATCACCGCGGAAGCGCAGTCCGACGTCGACCGTGCGCTGGGCTATAGCGCCGGCGCGGTCGACTACATCGGCTCGCCCATCGTGCCCGAAGTGCTGTGCGCCAAGGTCCGGGTTTTCGCCGACCTGTTCCACACGCAGCGGCGGCTCCTGATGCAAACCGAGGAATTGCGCCGCTCCAAGCTGCTGCTTCAGCAACTGGCCTCGCACCAGGAAATCATCAAGGAGGAAGAGCGCAAGCGCATTGCCCGCGAAATCCACGACGAACTGGGCCAGAACCTGCTGGCGCTGCGCATCGACGCGTCCATGCTGCATGCCCGCACCGGCACCCGCCATCCGCGGCTGAACGAAAAAGCCCGGCTTGCGCTGAACCACATCGACACCACGATACGCAGCGTGCGCAGCATCATCAACGACCTGCGCCCGCCGGTGCTGGACCTGGGGCTGCAGGCGGCGATTGAATGGCAGGTCGATGATTTTCAGCGCCGCAGCGGCATTGTCTGCGCGGTGCGCTCGCAGCCGCCGGACTTCGACCGTGGCATGGATGAACGCAGCGCCACTACGCTGTTTCGCATACTGCAGGAGTCGCTGACCAATGTGCTGCGGCATGCCGGCGCGCACCGGGTCGAAGTGGAACTGGGGCGTGATGCCGGGCATTTCCATATGCGCATTGCCGACGATGGCGTCGGCTTGCGGCCGGAGCGCATGCGCGACGCCAGGAGCTTCGGCCTGCAAGGCATGCGGGAACGCCTGCGCATGGTGGATGGCAGGCTCAGCATCAGGAGCGCGCGTGGCGGCGGCACCGAACTGTGCGTCACGATACCGGCGCAGTTCATGACTGGCGCCGCGGATAACCCTCGCGAGTGATGCGCTCCCAGACCTGGTCCTTTTCCTCGGGCGTCATGTAGACCCAGTTCGCCACTTCCAGCACGGTCCGGCCGCAGCCGCGGCAGACATCGTCGAATAAGGTGGAGCAGACCGCGACGCAAGGCGTATCCGGGCGCGTGACGGGGGGCTTGTTCATGGAAAGAAAAGCATCTGGAAAGCAAAAGCCGTTATTGTACCGGGGCCAGCGGCAGGAGCACGGTGAAGGTGCTGCCCATGCCATCGCCGTCGCTGGCCGCCTCCACCTCGCCATGGTGCAGCAGGACCAGTTGGCGCACCAGCGCCAGCCCTATCCCGAGGCCGCCCTGCGCCCGGTCCAGCGAACCGCCGCCCTGGACAAAGACATCGAACACCCGGTCCAGCAATTCGGGCGGAATGCCGATGCCGTTGTCGCGCACGGTCAGCACCGCGCTGTGGCCGGCGCTGTGCACGTCGACTGCGATGCAGCCCCCGGCCGGAGTGTACTTGAGCGCATTGCCGATCAGGTTTGAAATGATCTGCTCGACGCGCGTGGGGTCGGCCTCGATCAAGGCCTGCTCCGCCCGCACGCTCAGATCGTGCCGACCGGCCCGTCCGGTCACCTGCATGCCCTGCACGCATTCGCGCACTGACGCCGCCAGATCCAGGCGCTGGCGCACCAGCGCCACCTTGCCATTCATCAGCCGTCCCAGGTCCAGCAGGTCGTCCACGATGCGGCCGAGATGGTGGCTCTGGCGCTTGATGATGGCGCGCGCCCGCGCCGCCGTCTCGCCGGTGACCTTGGGGTGCTCCAGCAGTGCGATCGAGTTGCTGATCGCGGCCAGCGGATTGCGCAGCTCATGGCT
>Ga0308176_10002684_pt1 | contig 11276 bp, 8 predicted proteins | sample PhyCR2_3_FD_203890 | JGI IMG/M metagenome (GOLD analysis project Ga0308176, IMG submission 203890) | Soil microbial communities from UC Gill Tract Community Farm, Albany, California, United States - DLSLS.C.R2 | ecosystem: Environmental > Terrestrial > Soil > Agricultural land | place: USA... | reverse complement strand
TCGACCCTGATTCGTGGCGCGTACCACCGTTCGTAGCACGCGCCCACGATCAGTAATGGCGGAATGTGCGATGAATACTAGTCCTCCGATTCGTACTGCGCGCGTGTCAGTCTGCGCGGTGAGACGGAAGCCTGGAACAAAGAGCAATACGGCAATGGTGAGGAGCCTCATGCAATTCACTCCGCGTCGATCCGTCGATTGCTCGAGGTGACTATCGCGATCGGCTCGCCTATAGCACCGCTTTCGGCACCGCCCGCCGCAACCAGACCTTGATGCGCTTTCTGACGCCGACGGCGCCGTCCGGATTGAAGTCGGCCGTCGTGTGCCACGCATTCTCCGGTTGGACGTCGACGTCCATCGCGTGCCGGAGATCGCGGGCGACGCGCGCATCACGGATGACCGCGAAGCACTCGGTGTTCAGGTTCGCGCTCCGTGGGTCCAGGTTGAAGGTCCCGATGACGGCGATGTGGTCGTCAACGACCATGGATTTGGCGTGGAGCCCGAACGTCGGCGCATAGTCGAGCGTGGCCTGCAGCGCGCCGGTCATCAACTGACGCCGCTCCTGCGCGTCCGGCTTGAACTCGTAGATCTCCACGCCGATGCGCAGCAGTGCTTCGCGTTCGCGCTGATAGCCACTGAACGCGTCGTAGTTGTCGGTCGACGCGAGGCTGTTGGTGAGAACCCGTACGCGCACGCCGCGCGCGATGGCGTCACGGAACAGTCCCTGGCTCAACGACGTCGTCACGAGGTATGGGGACTCGATCGTCACCGACTTCTGCGCGCCCTTGATCAGCCCGATCAGCGCGTCGGTGGTCGCGCCGCCGCCGCCGATCCCGCTCGTTCCCGCGTTCTTGCCGGGGACGTCGGTGACGAAGGTGACGCTGTCCGACCACACCAGCGCTCCCGATTCGCGAATGCGACTGAACGCGACCGGCACCGACCGGATGCGCTCGAGCACCTGCGGCCAGAAGTTGTGTGGATCGCAGGCGTAGTCGTGCAGGTAGCGATAGGTGGTCGCCGTGTCCGGGGTGACTTGGGTCCGCAATAGTGAAGCGATGGGCACACTGAGCGGATCGTTCCAGAATCGCTCGAACGATCGTTGCACATCGCGTGATGCACCGCCGAGCAGGAGGAGGTCGCGATCGCGGAAGTTGAACTCGTGGTCGTAGTCGAAGTACTCGTCGGCGATGTTCCGGCCGCCGGTGATGGCGACCTGTCCGTCCACGATGAAGGTCTTGTTGTGCATCCGCTGATTGAAGCCGCGGAAGTCGGTCGTGAGGTTGAAGAGCTTGGTGGGGAGATTCTTGCCGATGTTGGCGGTCGGGTTGTACAGCCGGATCTCGATGTTCGGATGTGCATCCAGCGCGAGTAGATGCTCGCCGCCCACCTCGAGCATGAAGTCGTCCACGAGGAGCCGCACGTGGACGCCGCGGTCGGCGGCGCGCAGGAGGTAGTCCACCGCGATCAATCCGACGTTGTCCGCGCTGAAGATGAAGTACTGGACGTCGATCGTGTTCTCGGCGGCTTCGGCGAGCCAGGCGCGCGAGACCATGGAGACGTCCCCCTCTTCGAGCGGGTAGACGCCAGTGCTCGTGCGCATCAGCGGAGCGAGGGGCGCGAGGTGCTCCGAGAGCTTCGCGCCTGTCGTGTGGACTTGCGAGCAGAACGCGGGGTCGGCAGCGACCACCGGTGCGGGCGCGCGCTCGCGACCGCAGGCGGTGAGCAACGCTATGGTGGCGAGGGTGGAGACGAGGCGCGTGGTGATCGGCATTCCTGGAATAGACTCTCGATGTAGCTCATTCGAAGGCGCGGGTGCTGGACTGGCTGTGGCGTGGCCGCGCGAGCGACTCCGGGATGCCCATGATAGGCAACGACATCCCTGACGAGATCAGGACGATCCGGCCTCGGCAGGGGTTCCGATCGAGCATGGCGAGGCTGCAGACCGGCGGCGAGCGTCGCGATGACGAAAGGCGCCTATTTAGCGCGCTCCGGAACAAACTCCCGAATCAATCGCTCGGTCTTCTCGGCGTGGCTGAGAAACTGGTAGTGATGCGACAGGAAGGCGACGACGGACAGCGCGAGGCAAGGAATCTGCGGCGCAGTCGGAGCATGCGCTCGAACACGCTACCCGCTGCGAATCCGCACTCCGAATCGCCGACGCATCGCGACGCTCGAAGGCCACTGCGAGGTGGATGTGTGGTGAGCCGCTGCCAGGCACGATATTCCGGCTTCAGAGGCATCCGTTGGGGTAGCGAACGCGCTCCGACGAGAATTTGTTCGCGCTCTCTCGCCTCGACTGAAGCTGAGCCTCGTGGCGCGCGCTTCCATCGGCGGCGTCATGGGGCCCTTTGAGCCGCGGGCGGACGTCCAGAGCGCCATCGAGAGAGTAGCTCATGTGACACATACAGCGAAACCATCTGGTATGAGCTTGGGCGCTGTCCCTTTACGCGTACCTTCACACGTACTTCGCTCCGGAGAGATTCCACTCCTGCGCGGGGTCAGGCCTATCCACGACGATAGTGCCAATGAATTGCGATGTCGCCAGGGCGCCGTTGCGGACGGCTGGTTCATCCAAGCACTGACGATTGATCTCACAGCCACGCACTCGGCAGCCCTCATCTGGAGATAACTATGAACACCCGACGAATGTGTTCGCACGTGCGGGTTCTACCACTCTGCGTCGCCCTCGCGTGCGGTGGCGCGTCCACCGTAACCGCTGACGCTCCTATCACGCTTCACATCACGTGCGCTCCTGCCGCACTCAACACCATTTGCGTCGCACGACCATTTTATGTCGTCGGTGACACGTTGCGTCTCTATGCCGCGTACGTCACCAAGGCCGGGACGCTGGCTGACGGGCCCGCACTGACGTGGATCGCGAGCCCGTCGAGCGTCGCAACGGTCGATGCGAATGGTCTGGTCACCATCCGCGGCATTGGCGCGGCGACGATCACGGTGACCGGTGGCGGATTCACGGAATCAATGATTCTGCAGGCGAATCCTGCACCATCCCTTCTCACAGTCACACCGCCGAACCCGTCGATCAAGAAAGGGCAGTCCGTTCAGTTCGTAGCCGCGGTTATCAGCAGTATGCCAGGGATAACGCTCTTGGGGTTCATTGGTGAATCGCCGATGCAATGAGTCGTGCCAACGTCGATTTGCCGGCGGTAGAATGACCTTCGATGCCAACCAGACATCGTCTTGCACTGCATGCGGCAACGATTTCCGTAAGCAGCGATTCGATCGAAGTGTGCTGTGACTGCATCCTCCTGCAGGACCTCGAACGCTGGGGTGGGAGTCCAACCTATTTGTTGATGCAGTTAAGCGCGCTAGTGCGGAATAGCTTGCTAACATCATCCTCGAATCGCGAGGCCGCCCGACACGTCACTTTTCATGATCGTGTCGGAATGCCGCTATTACCCAATTGCGGCCATAAGAGTCCGCGGGCCAGTTGCGCTATTCTCTCACCTTCCCCACCTCCCGCACCTTCACCACCTTTCGCATACCATGCGAAAGCTCCTCGCCCTGGTCGCGATCCTCATCGCCGCCCACGTCGCCCTCCTCTTCATCCATCCCGCAGGCGCCGCGACACCCGCGTCGGCTAATACCGTAGATGTAGGAGTCGTCTTCGATCTCGGCGGACGCGGCGATAAGAGTTTTAACGATGGTGCATACCTCGGCGCTGAGCGAGCTGAGGATTCTCTTGGAGTCCATGTCCGCTTCATCGAACCCGGCGAGGGCGCGGACAGAGAAGCGGGACTGAGACTCCTCGCCGCCGAAGGGATGGACCTGGTCATCGGCATCGGCTTCATCTTCACCGACGACCTCACCCAACTCGCCAAGGAATACCCGAACACGAAGTTCGCGGGCGTCGACTTCTCGGTCGCCACAGACCCCTCCGGCAAGCCGGTCCCCCCGCCGCCCAACCTCGCCGCCCTCAAGTTCCGCGAGGAACAAGGCTCCTACCTGGTTGGCGCACTCGCCGCCCTGGTCGGCAAGTCCAAGACGGTCGGCTTCGTCGGAGGCATGGACTCCCCGCTCATCCAGAAGTTCGAGGTGGGCTACAAGGCCGGCGTCCACCAGGTCTGCCCGGACTGCACGGTCCTCACCCAGTACGCCGGCGTCACTCCCGAAGCGTTCCGCAACCCGGGCAAGGGGAAGGAGATCGCCCTCGCCCAGTACCAGCAGGGCGCCCGCGTCATCTTCCACGCCTCGGGCTCCACGGGGCTCGGCGTCTTCGAGGCGGCGCGCCAGACGGGGAAGCTCGCCATCGGGGTCGACGCGGACCAATACCAGGAAGCGCCGGGCTACGTGCTGAGCTCGATGGTGAAAGGGGTCGACAACGCGGTCTACGACGCGATCAAGCGGGTCAAGGACGGCACCTTCCACGGCGGCATCTATCAGTACGGCCTGGCCGAGAACGGGGTCGGCTACATCTATGATAGAAACAACCAGAAGCTGATCCCGCCCGACGTCCGCGCCCGCCTCGAGAAGCTCCGGCAGGAGATCGTCGCCGGCCGCATCGTGGTCCCGAGCACGCGGTAGACCAGTCTAGGTGACTCGATCGAGGAAGACTCTGGTCACGGTCCAGCGGCGTCCGGACTTACGAAGGCTGAGCAGGTACTCCTTCTCGTCGATGGGAATGCGGGCGAACGACCCCGGCGACCGCATCTGGACTCGGACCGTGGCGGTGTTGCCGACGATGACCGGCCGACCCACTGCGACCAACGCCGCAACGTTCGACATGCGGCAGTCCGACGGCCGCTTCCGCTCGTCACAGTGCACGTAGTCGGATGCGTTTCCAACGGCGCTCGCGCCCAGCGCCCGCGCCACCCGCGCCGCCTCGGCCGCGGTTCGAATGCCGCTCTCGCGCAGCGGAGCCGACTCGAGAACGATCCTCCCCTTCGGAAGCTGGTCGACGACGCTATGTGCCGCTGCGACAGTCACTTCGACGGCAGCGACGGACTGGGCCAGCGAAACGATGAACGGGCACAGCACGAGCGCAGCACACGCGACCGCTCGACCGAGACGCGTGACGATGGGAAGCTTCGGCATGGAGAGCGACGCACTGGTCCTGAACGCACGGTCGGGACAGCTCTACATCGAGTCCGCCTCGGCGCTGGCGTGGCGAGGACATGACTACGCCGGCGGATGCGCGGCCGCAATGACGCGGTAGATTCCTCGCCTGCTTCCCAACGCGCGACGCCGCGCGACCGTACTTTTCTCCACGCATGCCCGACTCCGCCTCCCCCTCCCCGTCGTCCGACGCCGGCGTCCCCGCCATCCGCCTGGTCGACATCGACAAGTCGTTCGGGCCGGTGCACGCCAACCGCGGCGCGCAGCTCGAGGTGGCCGGCGGCGAGATCCACGCCCTGGTCGGAGAGAACGGCGCCGGCAAGTCGACGCTCATGCGCGTCCTCGCCGGCATGTACGCCCCGAACGCGGGCCGGATGTTCGTCGACGGACGCGACGTGACGGGCTGGTCGACGTCCGACGCGATCGCCGCCGGCGTGGGGATGGTCCACCAGCACTTCATGCTGGTCCCTACCCTCACCGTCGCCGAGAACGTGATGCTCGGCTCCGAGCTCACCCGCGGGCCCTCGCTCGACCGATCCGCCGCGATCGCCGCGGTGAAGGAGCTCTCGGAACGAACGGGGCTCGCCGTGCCGCCCGACGCGCTGGTGTCGGACCTCTCGGTCGGCCAGGCGCAGCGCGTCGAGATCCTCAAGACGCTCTATCGCGGCGCGAAGATCCTGATCCTCGACGAGCCCACCGCGGTGCTGTCGCCGCCGGAAGTGCGCGAGCTGTGGGACGTGCTGCGGTCCCTGCGGAAAGCCGGGGGCACGATCGTGCTGATCACCCACAAGCTCGACGAGGTCATCGACGTGTCGGACGCGATCACCGTGATGCGCCGCGGCGCCACGGTGGCGCGCATGGCGACGCAGGGCACGACGCCGCAGGACATCGCGCGCGCGATGGTGGGGCGCGACGTCGCCCTCGCGCTCGACGCCGACTACTCGTCCGTCTCGGACGGGGGAGGCGCCGAGGGGCCGCCGCTGCTCGACGTGCGCGACCTCCGTGTGGCCGGCGCCCGCCGCGCGGCGGCGGTGGACGGCGTCAGCTTCACCATCGCGCCGGGCGAGATCCTCGGCATCGCCGGCGTGGAGGGCAACGGGCAGACGGAGCTGGTGGAGGCCATCGCCGGCCTCGCGCGCGCCAGTGGCGTGATCTCCCTCGCCGGCCGCGACCTGATGCCGCTGGACGTGCGCGCCCGCGGCGACGCGGGCCTCTCGCACATCCCCGAGGATCGCCACGAGCGCGGCCTGATCCTCGACGAGCCGACCGCGGTGCTCTCGCCGCCGGAAGTCCGCGAGCTGTGGGCGGTGCTTCGTTCGTTGAAGGCGGAAGGAAGCACGATCGTGTTGATCACCCACAAGCTCGACGAGGTGATCGACGTCTCCGAGACGATCACGGTGATGCGCGCGGGGAAGACGGTCGCCCGCATGCCGACCGCCGGCACGACGCCGCAGTCGATCGCCCGCGCGATGGTCGGGCGCGACGTCGCCCTCGCCCTGGACGCGGAATATTCCGGAACGACGGTCCCCGAGCTCGGCGCGGCCACCGCGCTGCTCGAGGTCCGTGATCTCCGCGTGCTCGACGCGCGCGGGCGTGCCGCCGTCGACGGCGTCTCCTTCAGCGTCGCGCCGGGCGAGATCCTCGGAATCGCCGGTGTCGAAGGCAATGGGCAGACGGAGCTGATCGAAGCGATTGCCGGACTCCGCGGCGTCGCATCGGGCTCGATCACGCTCGCGAGCCGCGATCTGCTTCCATTGAACGTCCGCCGCCGCGGCGACGCCGGGCTCTCGCACATCCCCGAAGACCGACACGAGCGCGCGCTCATCCTCGACTACTCGGTGGCCGAGAACCTCATACTCGGCCAGCAGCACCGGTTCATGCGCGGCGTGTCTCTGGATCGGCGACGAATGGAGCAGCACGCGGCGGATTTGATCGAGAAGTACGACATCCGCCCGCGCAACCCGCAGATCGCAGCCCGCGCTCTTTCAGGCGGCAATCAGCAGAAGATCGTCGTCGCACGCGAGATGGCGCGCGACTTCAAGGTGCTCCTCGCCGCGCAGCCCACTCGCGGCGTCGACGTCGGCGCGATCGAGTTCATCCACGCGCAGCTCCGCGGCGCGCGCGACGCGGGCAAGGCGGTGCTGCTCGTCTCGGCGGATCTCGCCGAAGTGCTCGCGCTCTCCGATCGCGTCGCCGTGATGTACGGCGGCAAGTTCGTCGCGCTCCTCCCGCGCAGCGAGGCGTCGCCCGACACCCTCGGCCCCTACATGACCGGCGCGGAGCGCGCCGCATGAGCAGCGTCGAGCCGACGATGATGCCGGTCGGCGATGCGCCTAGCCCGGCGACGGCGAGCGCGGCGAGCGATCGCACCGTGTCGCGCCGAGCGGCGCTCGAGGAAGCGGTGCTGCCGCCGCTCGTCGCGCTGATGCTCGCCGCCGTCGTCGGCGACGTGCTCATCCTCTCGTTCGGCCAGTCGCCCGGCGCGGTGTACCGCCTGCTGCTCGACGGCACCTGGGGAAACGCGTACGGATTCGGGCAGGTGCTCTACAAGGCGACCACGCTGATGTTCACCGGACTCGCCGTCGCGCTGGGCCTTCGCGCGGGGCTGTTCAACATCGGCGCCGAGTCGCAGCTCGCCGCGGGTGGGTTCTGCGCGGCGCTGGTCGGGCTGATCCTGCCGGCGGGAATTCCCGCGCTGCTCTGCCTGCCCATCTATCTCATCGCCGCCGCGCTCGGCGGCGGCGTGGTGGGCGCGGTGCCCGGCGTGTTGAAGGCGCGGTTCGGCGCGCATGAAGTGATCGTGACGATCATGCTCAACTTCATCGTGCTCGCGCTGCTCAACTACCTGACGACGACCAAGCTCCACGTCCCGGACACGTTGCACACCGCCGAGATCAAAAGCGGCGCGTTGACGCGGCTGTCGGACATGTCGCACGCTTTTCAGGGCTCGGCGGCGAACGCGGTGATCGTGCTCGCGATCATCGCGGCGGTCGCCTTCGGTTGGTTCCTATTCCGCACGCGCCGAGGCTTCGAGCTGCGTGCCGTCGGGCTGCAGCCGCATGCGGCCGAGTATGCGGGGGTGAACGTCGCCACGGTGACGTGGCGGGCGCTCGCCATCTCGGGAGCCATCGCCGGCATCGGCGGATTGAACTACGTGCTCGGCTACAAGCACTACTACGAGGAAGGGTTCGCGACCGGTGCCGGATTTCTGGGGATCGCCGTCGCGCTGGTCGGTCGCTCGCATCCGGTGGGCATCGGGCTGGCGGCGTTGTTGTTCGCGACGCTCTCGCAGGGCGGGCTCGCGGTGAACGCGCTCGTGCCCAAGCAGATGGTGGACGTGCTGCAGGCGGTGGTGATCATCGCCGTGGCGACGAGCGTGCCCGAGGTGCGACGCCTGCTCCGGAGCGCGCGCGGTGGAGGCGAGCGATGATCTTCATCGCCTTCCTCGCGCAGACGCTGCGCATCGCCATTCCATATCTGTTCGCCGCGGCGGGCGGCGTGATGAGCGAGCGCGCGGGACTCATCGGGCTGACGCTCGAGGGCTACATGCTCGGCGGTGCCTTCTTCGCCGTGCTCGCGAGCTTCTACTCGCACTCGCCGGTGATCGGCGTGGTCGCCGCCGTCGCGGGGGGCGCGGTGCTCGCGTTGTTGTATGCGCTGAGCTCCATCCGCTATCGCGCCGACCAGGTGGTGGTCGGCATCGCGATCAATCTATTGGCCATCGGGCTGACGCGGTTTCTGCTGCGCCTCTTCTTCGACTCGTCGTCCAACTCGCCGCGCGTCGGCGGGTTCACGGTGCTCGGGAGTGGGACGGGGTTCGGCGCGCTGGTTCAGAATCCGCTGGTGTGGCTCGGCATCCTCGTGATTCCGGCGGTCGCCTGGCTTCTGTACCGTACGCCGTTCGGACTGCGCGTCCGCGCGGTCGGCGAACATCCGGCGGCGGCGGCGTCCGTCGGCGTGCCGGTGAACCGCGTGCGCTACATGGCGGTCGCGCTGAGCGGGATGCTCGCGGGGCTCGGCGGCGCGTACCTCGCGCTCGACCAGCATCAGTTCACCGACGGGATGACCGCGGGGCGCGGATTCATCGCGCTCGCCGCGACGATCTTCGGGCGGTGGGATCCGGCGCGCGCCGGCCTCGCGTGCTTACTCTTCGCGGCGGCCGAGACGCTGCAGATCCAGCTGCAGGGGTCGCAGGCGATCCCGTCGCAGTTCGTCGAGATGATACCGTACGTGCTCACGATCGTCGCACTGGCTGGTGTGGTCGGGCGCGCCGTCGCGCCCGCCGCGCTCGGCAAGACGGCGATAGAGTAGCGGAGTAAAGAGAGAATGGCGACCGAGGTGCCCGAGAGGGGAAGCAAGAGCAAGCTGATCGTCCTGATGGTGACGGCGTTCATCGACATGGTGGGACTGTTGATGGTCGTCCCCCTCATGCCGTTCTACGCCAAGACACTCGGCGCCGGCGGTCTCGTCGTCGGCATGCTCGTCAGCTCGTTCAACGTGGCGCAGCTCGTGAGCGCGCCGATGTGGGGCCGCTTCTCCGATGCGTACGGGCGGCGTCCCGCGCTGCTCGTCGGCCTCACGGCGTCGGTGATCGCGTACATCATCTTCGCCTTCGCGCTCTCGCTGCCGCACCCGCTTTTCTTCCTCTTCCTCTCGCGCATCGTGCAGGGCGCGGGCGGCGGCACGGTGAGCGTGATCCAAGCGTACGTCGCCGACGCGACGCGCCCCGACGAGCGCGCGAAGGCGCTCGGCTGGCTCAGTGCGGCGACGAACGCCGGCGTGGCGATCGGTCCGGCGATCGGATCGTTCACCCACGCGTGGGGCGCCTCGGCGCCGGGCCTCATCTCGGCCGTGCTCTGCGTGATCAACATCGCCTTCGCCGCGCGCTACCTCACCGAGTCGCGCGACATGAAGGAAGCGGCCGAGTCGAAGGCGGACACGACGAAGCGTGCTCGGTCGCGCGACGCGATCGCGCGCGTCGTCAGTCATTCGGGTGAGCCCGCGTCACGGCTGATCTGGATCTACGCCATCGCGATCGGCGCCTTCCAGGGTGTGACGTCGATGCTCGCGCTGATGCTCGCGGCGCGCTTCGGCGTGACGGAGCAGACCATCTGGATCTTCTTCACCTACATGGGCACGCTCAGCGTGCTGACGCGCGCGCTGATCCTCGGCAAGATGGTCGACAAGTTCGGTGAGGCGCGCCTCTCGCGCATCGGCACCGTGCTGCTGGCGACGGGGCTCGCGCTGCTCGGCATCGTCCGTCCACTCGCCGACCCGGCCGGCATCGCCGCGATGCTCGGCAACGTGCTGCCGTGGCGCGCGGTCGCATTCCTCCCCTACCTCCCGCTCGCGATCGCCGTCGCGCTCCTCCCGCTCGGCACCGCGTTCACTTTCCCGTGTGTGACGTCGCTGCTGTCGCGAGTGATCTCGAGCAAGGAGCGCGGACTGTACATGGGCGTGCAGCAGACGTTCGGCGGATTGGCGCGGGTGCTCTTCCCGATCCTGTTCGGCTTCCTCTACGACCGGAGCATCGGACTCCCCTTCCTCGCCGCGTCGGGGCTGGTGCTGTTCACGGTGTATCTGGGGCTCGGCATGGACGCGTACGCGAGGAAGGAGCCGAAGCCGGCGGCGGCGGCGTAGCTCGGCGGGATGCGGGAGCACTGTCATCACGAGCGAGCGCCAGCGAGTCGAGGGATCTGCATGTAGAGCCTGAGCCTGAGCACGAGCCATCAGCTGTCAGCATCTCCGGCTCGAGCTCGAGCTCGAGCTAGGAGCTGGAGAGGCTCAGTGCTGAGGGCTCATGCTCAGGCTCGGGCTCTTCCATGACCGCATCCAGGCGTTCGTCGCGCAACGTGTTGTCACGCGGAGGCGCGGAGGAACCGCCCGCGGAGGTCGCGGTGCTCGGCACGAGCAACAGCAACGGCAGTTGCTGCAAATGGTCCGGAGCCGAGACCTCTCCACCGCCACCCCCGAACAATCTCAGGCGGGCTTTTGAGCCAGATCTCGACCCGGCGCTAGTGGCGATCCGGCCGTGTCCGCGTGATCCGCGGCAATCCGCGTCCCCGCTGTTCCCAAGGGATCTGCGCAAATCCGCGTTCCCACAGCGCTTCGGAAACGCGTGGGCCCAGTCGGTCGCGTCGATCGTGCCGATGCGCGTCTTGGTCGACTCGTGTGCGAGACGCGACCATCACGACGGACGC
>Ga0308176_10002682_pt1 | contig 11278 bp, 10 predicted proteins | sample PhyCR2_3_FD_203890 | JGI IMG/M metagenome (GOLD analysis project Ga0308176, IMG submission 203890) | Soil microbial communities from UC Gill Tract Community Farm, Albany, California, United States - DLSLS.C.R2 | ecosystem: Environmental > Terrestrial > Soil > Agricultural land | place: USA... | reverse complement strand
ACGCGCCGGTGCCGAACTCGCGCTCGACGCGCTCGTCTGCGATCACCGGCACGCGGTTCTCCGTCCACGGCACGATCACGTCGCGACCGACCAGGTGCTTGTACCGCTCGTCCTCCGGATGCACGGCCACCGCGACGTCGGCGGGGATCGTCGCGGGACGCACCGTTGCGATCGGGATGTAGCCGTCACCATCCGCGAGCGGATAGCGAATCGTCGAGAGCGTGTCGTCGACATCCTCGTGCTCGAGCTCGAGGTCCGACAGCGACGTCTCGTGGTGCGGGCACCAGTTGATGATGCGGTTCGCCCGATAGATCCAGCCGCGCCGGTAAAGGTGGACGAAGAAGCGCATCACGGCGCGGATGTACGCGTCGTCCATCGTGAACCGCGTGCGCCGGTAGTCGAGCGACGCGCCCATGCGGCGGAACTGCACCAGGATCTTCCCGCCGTACTCGTGCAGCCACTCCCAGACGCGCTCCTCGAACTTCTCGCGGCCGAGCGCCTGCCGGGAGGTTCCTTCCGCGACGAGCGCCTTCTCGACGGCGTTCTGTGTCGAGATGCCGGCATGGTCGTAGCCGGGCTGGAAGAGCGCATTGAACCCCTGCATGCGCTTCATGCGGATCATCGTGTCGCCGATCGCAAGCTGGAGGGCGTGGCCCGTGTGGAGCTCACCCGTCACGTTCGGCGGCGGGTGGCAGTCCACGTACGGCGTCCGCGAAGGGTCGGGGTCGGCGTTGTACAGCCCCTCCTCTTCCCACGTGCGCTGCCAGCGCTCCTCGACGCCCTGCGGTTCGTAGCGCGACTGCATCTCGCTCATCGGAGCGCCATCCTACGCAGGGGGCGCCGCACGGCCGCTCCGTCAGCGACAGGCGGCGTAGCCCTGCATGCCGCGCGCGTTCGCGCCCGCCCGCAGCTGCTCGCTCTCGCGCGCGACGGCGCTGACGCGGCCGAGGTCCCACGGCCCGGTCACCGTCACGTCGTGGCCGCGCCGCCGCAGCTCGGCGATCGCCTCCTCGCCGAACCGGGACTCGACCGCGAGCGCCCGCAGGCGCACCTCGCGCGGGAAGAACGAGGCGATCAGGTGATCCGTGTGCCAGTCGGGCGCGTCGATCGCCTCCTGCAGGTTGAGCCCGCGGTCGACGTGGCGGAGGAGCACGTGCAGCGCCCACTGCTCCTGCTGGTCGCCGCCGGGCGTCCCGTACGCGAGCCACGGCTCGCCGTCGCGCAGCACGAGCCCCGGCGAGAGCGTCGTCCGCGGGCGCTTGCCCGGCGCAAGCGACGACGGGAGGCCCTCTTCCAGCCAGAACATCTGCGCCCGCGAGCCGAGCGGCCAGCCGAGCGCGGGGATCGTCGGCGAGCTCTGCAGCCAGCCGCCGCTCGGCGTCGCCGAGATCAGGTTTCCGAAACGGTCGGCGACATCGACGTGCACCGTGTCGCCCCGCGTCGGCTCGCCCGTGCCAAGTAACAGACTGTTACTAGCTCCGACCTGCGGCAGCCGCCCGAGCCCCGGCCGCAGCTCGCCGCTCGCCTCCTCGCCGATCAGGGCGCGGCGCTCGTCGGCATATGCACGCGAGAGCAGGTGGTCGAGCGGCACGTCGGCGTCCCCGTAACAGGCATCCCGGTCCGCGAACGCGAGCTTCGCCGCCTCCGTCGTGACGTGCACGAGCTCCGCCTCGCCGAGCTCCGCGAGGTCGAACCCTTCGAGCAGCCGCAGCTGCTGCAGGCCCGCCGGCCCCTGTCCCCAGGCGGCCGTCTTGCAGACGGTGAGCCCGCGGTAGTCGACGGTCGCAGGCGGCTCGAGCGTCGCGCGCCAAGACGCGAGGTCGTCGCCCGTCAGCAGCCCGTCGTGCGCGCGCGAGAAACGGTCGATCTCCTCCGCCACGAAGCCCTCGTAGTAGACGCGGCGTGCACCCTCGACGGTGCCGCCGGACTCGTCGAGCAGCCGCCGCCAGGTCGCCGCGAGCTGCGGGTTGCGGAACGTCGAGCCGGGACGAGGCGCCGGCAGATACAGCTCCGCCGAGCCGGGCCAGTCGCGCAGGAGCGCCTCCGTGTTGTCGATCGTCCGGGTGATCCCCGGCACGACGGGATAACCGTTCTCCGCGTAATGGATCGCGTATGCGAGCACGTCGGCGAGCTTCCACGTCCCGAACTCCTCGAGCAGGAGCAGCCAGCCGCCGACCGCACCGGGCACGCACGCCGCGAGCAGCCCCGTCCCAGGCACGAGCTCGTGGCCGAGCGAGCGGTAGCGGTCGATCGTCGCCGCCGCGGGCGAGACGCCCTGCGCGCAGAGGACGAGCGGCTCCCCCCGCTCCGCCGACCAGAAGACGGCCGGCAGGTCGCCGCCGGGCCCGTTCAGGTGCGGCTCGACGACCTGTAGCACGAAGCCGGCGGCGCAGACCGCGTCGAAGGCGTTACCGCCGCGCTCGAGCACCGCCATCCCCGACTGCGTCGCGAGCCAGTGCGTCGAGGCGACCGCGCCGAAGGTGCCGCGCAGCTCGGGGCGCGTCGTGAACGTCACTGCGCAACCGCCGCCGGCGTGAACAGCGCCGGCGTCTCGCCGCGGCGCACGAGGTGGCACGCCACGAAGTGCCCCTCCGCGACCTCGACGAGCGGCGGCTCCTCCTCGTGCGACTCCGGGGCCGAGCGCTCCTCGAGCGGGCAACGCGTGCGGAAGCGGCAGCCGCTCGGCGGTGCGAGCGGACTCGGCAGGTCGCCTTCCAGCACGACCCGGCGCCGTCCGCGCTGCTCCACCGGATCGGGAACGACGGCGGCGGAGAGCAGCGACTGCGTGTAGGGGTGACGCGGCGTCGCGAACAGCTCACGGGTCGGCGCGACCTCGACGATCTTGCCTAGGTACATGACGGCGACGCGATCGCAGAGGTATTCGACGGTTGCGAGGTCGTGCGTGATGAAGAGGCACGAGAAGCCGAGCTCCTCTTGCAGGTCGCGGAGCAGGTTGAGGATCGACGCCTGCACGGAGACGTCGAGCGCCGAGACCGGCTCGTCCGCCACGAGCAGCGCCGGAGATACCGCGAGCGCGCGCGCGAGGCCGACACGCTGGCGCTGCCCGCCCGACAGCTCGTGCGGATACCGGAATCGCAGCTCGTCACGGAGCCCGACGCGGTCGAAGAGCTTGCCGACCTGGGCGTCGAGGTCGCGGCCGCGCGCGAGCCCCTGCACCTCGAGCGGCTCGCTGACGATCTGGCCGCACGTCATCCGAGGATCGAGCGACGAGTACGGATCCTGGAACACCATGTGCATGTGCCGGCGCAGCGGCCGAAGCGCTCGTCGCGAGAGGTGCGTGATGTCGGTGCCGTTCAGCCGCACACGCCCCCCGGTCGGCGTGACGAGCCGCATCACGCAGTTCGCGACCGTGCTCTTGCCGCTGCCCGACTCGCCGACGAGGCCGAGCAGCTCGCCGCGGCCGATCACGAACGAGACATCGTCGACCGCGTGCACGACGCCGCTTGCGCCGAAGCCGCGCACGGGGAAGTGCTTGACCAGCCCCTCGACCTCGAGCACCGGCTCGGTCATGCCGTCGCCTCCGCGTCAGGCCCCGGATGGAAGCACGCGACGTGGTGCTGCGGCGCGACCTCGCGCAGGTCGGGCACCTGCGTGCGCGAGAGCTGATCCGCGCGCGGACAGCGCGGCGCAAACGCACACGCGGCGGGCAGCTCGGCGAGCGACGGCACGCGGCCGGGGATCTCGCGCAGGCGGCCCGCCCCCGGCCGCGGCACCGCGCCGAGGAGGCCGTTCGTGTACGGATGCTGGGGACGGGCGAAGAGCTCATGCACGGGCGCCTCCTCCACCTTGCGTCCGGCATACATCACGAGCACGCGGTCGGCGACGTCGGCGACGACGCCGAGGTTGTGCGTGATCAGGACGATCGCGGTGCCCAGACGCTCGCGGATGTCGCGCATCAGGTCGAGGATGCCGGCCTGGATCGTGACGTCGAGCGCCGTCGTGGGCTCGTCGGCGATCAGGATCTTCGGATCGCACGCGACGGCCATCGCGATCATCACCCGCTGGCGCATGCCGCCGGAGAGCTGGTGCGGGTATTCGTCGACGCGGCGCTCGGGCGACGGGATCCGCACCAGGTCGAGCAGCTCGATCGAGCGCCGGCGGGCGTCGCCGCGCGAGAGCCCCAGGTGGCGTCGCAGCACCTCGCCTATCTGATTGCCGACCTTGAATGCCGGGTTGAGCGAGGTCATCGGCTCCTGGAAGACGAACGCGATCTGCCGGCCTCGGATCGATCGCAACCGAGCCGGCGACGCGTGCAGCAGGTCGATCCCGTCGAACGTGGCCGCTCCCTCGACCGTCGCCGTTTCCGGCAGCAGGCGGAGCAGCGACATGAAGCTGACGCTCTTGCCGCAACCCGACTCACCGACGACGCCCAGCACCTCGCTCTCGCCGAGCGTGAACGAGAGGCGGTCGACCGCGTGCACCGGCCCGTCGTCGGTGTCGAAACGGACCGACAGCCCATCGACCGCAAGGAGGCTCATCGCGTCGTGCGCGGATCGAGGACGTCGCGCAGACCATCGCCGAGCAGGTTGAAGGAGAGCGAGCAGAGGAAGATCGCGATGCCCGGGTAGACCGCGAGCCGCGGAGCCTGGGAGAGGTACGACTGGGCGTCGGAGAGCATGACGCCCCACGAGGGCGTCGGCGGCTGCACGCCGAGGCCGAGGAACGAGAGCACTGCCTCGCCGATGATCGCCGTCGGGATCGCGACCGTGGCCTGCACGATCAGGGTCGAGAGCATGTTCGGGAGCACGTGACGCGCGAGGATCCGCAGGTCGCTCGCCCCGTTCGCGACCGCGGCACGCACGTAGTCCTCCTCGCGCAGCGCGAGCGCCTCTCCCCGGGCGATGCGGATCAGGGCCGGTGCGGCGCCGATGCCGAGCGCGATCGTCGCATTCGTCAACGACGGGCCGAGGATCGCGGCGAGCCCGACCGCGACGATCAGAAACGGGAACGCGAGCAGCACGTCCGTCACTCTCGCGATCACTGCGTCCACCCACCCGCGGTAGTACCCGGCGACGATCCCGATCGGCACCGCGACCGCCATCGCCAGCAGCGTCGCGAGCACGCCGGCTTCGATCGACGCCCGCGCGCCCCAGAGGATCCGCGAGAAGACGTCGCGGCCGAGCTCGTCCGTGCCGAGCAGGTGATGGCGTGACGAATGCGCGAGGAGCGCGTTGAAGTCTGTTGCCCCGGCCGAGTACGGTGCGATCACGGGCGCGAGGATCGCAGCGAGCACGAAGGCGAGGGCGACGATAAAGCCCACCACTGCGAGCGGGCGGCGCAGGAAGCGGCGGCGCAGGATCCGACGGCGCCGCGCGCGCGGGCTGATCGTCGCAACGGAGGTGTCGACGAAGCTCATTGGTTGGTCGCTCCACTGACGCGGATTCGCGGGTTCAGGAGCGAGTAGACCACGTCGACGAGCAGGTTGACGACGACGTAGCCCGTCGCCGCGACGAGCACGACACCCTGCAGCAGCGTGTAGTCACGCTCGTTGACAGCTTCGAGGGTCAGCCGCCCGAACCCCGGAATCACGAAGATCTGCTCGGTGATGACCGCGCCGGAGATGAGCGCGCCGAGCTGGAGCCCAACGACTGTCGTGACGGTGATCAGACTGTTCCGGAGCGCGTGCTTCGCGATCACCGAGCGCTCCGAGAGACCTTTCGCGCGCGCAGTGCGGACATAGTCGGCCGTGAGCGAGTTCAGCATGGCCGACCGCGTCTGCCGCATCAGCACCGCGGAAAGGCCCGTGCCGAGGACGAGCGCCGGCATGAGGAGGTGCTCGAGGTTCGACAGCGGATGCTGGCGAAACGAGACGTATCCGCTGGCCGGCAGCCAGTGCAGGTCGACGGCGAAGACGATGATCATCATCAGGCCGAGCCAGAAGTGCGGCACGGAAAGCCCCACGAGCGACGAGGTCGTCGCGGTGTGATCGGACAGCCTCCCTCGTCGGACGGCGGCGACCACACCGGCGAGGATCCCGATCGCGACGCCGATCAGGACGGCGAGAAGTGCCAGCTCGAGCGTGATCGGAATTCGCGTGACGATCGTGTGGCCGACGGGAAGCTGGCGCGCGTCGAGGCCCAGGTCGCCGCGGAGCGCCCGGGAAGCCCACTTGACGTACTGCACGGGCAGGGGCTGGTCCAGCCCGTAGGCATGGCGGACCGCGGCGAGGACGGCGGGGTCGCGGTTCTCGGCGCCGAGCGCAAGCGCGGGATCGCCCGGCAGCGCGCGCACGCCGATGAAGACGACGACACTCGACAGGAAGACGACGACGAGGGCGGCTCCCGCCTTGCGGAGCAGGAAGCCGCCCATGACGTCGTTCAGGCCTCCTCGTCCATCTAACTCGCGTAACCGGCGAACTGCGCCCGGATCAACCCGTCACCGAAGATCTGCACGCCGGTGACCTTCTTCGAGATGCCGTAGTAGTTGACCGGGTGGTAGAGGTAGATCAGCGGCCGCTGCGAGTGGATGATCTGCATCGCCGCGTGGTAGAGCGTGTTGCGCGACTTCGTCGTCAGCGACTTCCGGGCCCCGTTCAGGATGTAGTCGAGCTTCGCACTCGAGAAGCCCGAGTCGTTCAGGGTGCCCTTCGTCGAAACGAACCCGTAGATGTTCCCGTCCGGGTCGACGCGGCCCGACCACCCGATCGCGAACGCGTCGAAGGTGCCCGCGTCCGCCCTGTTCAGCGCGGTCGTGAACTGCGTCGGCGTGACGGACACCTTGATCCCGACAGCGGCCTCCATCGACTGGATGACCTGGCCGAGGCGTGCGGTCACGGGGTCGGTCCCGCCGAGCATCAGGTTGACCGACGGTGAGCTGATGCCCGAGGCCTTGACAAGCTTCTTTGCCAGGTCGACGTTCGAGTGCAGGTTGCACTTGAGGCCCTTCGTGCTGGGCGCATACCACGGGCTGACGGGTGCGATCGGGTAGCAGTCGGGCTGGTTCAGGCCCCCGAACACGACCTTGTTGATCGTCGTCCGGTCGAGCGCGAGGTCGAACGCGGTCCGGAGGAACTGCGACCGTGCAAGATCCGTGTTGACGGTCGAATAGGGCTTGAGCAGGCCGTTCTTGTTCCCGAGGTTGAGCGTCAGTCCCTGGTAGCCGATCGTGACCGCCTTGCTGACGGTGACGCCCTTGTCCTTCTTGAGCGTCGGCACATCGGTCGACTGGATGCGATCCTCGACCTGGATGTCACCCGCGCGCAGCGCCTGCGTGCGTGAGCTCGGGTCGGTCATGATCCGGTAGACGATCGACGCCAGGTGCACCTTCGCCTTGTTGTAGTAGAACGGCGACTTGACCAGGGTGATGTGATCGCCGGCGACGCGGTCCTTGAACGAGAACGGCCCGACGCACACCGGGCTCTGTGCGAACGAGCCACCCGCGGCGAGGGCCTTCGGCGACAGGATCATCCCGGCGCGGTCCGCGAGCTGCGCCGTGAGCGGCGAGTACGGCGCCGACAGGTGCAGGACGGCGGTGGTCGCGTTCGGCGCATCGACCGACTTGATCGGCGAGATCTCGCTCGCGCGGACCGAGCCCTTGAAGGTCAAGTAGCGTTCGATCGTCGTCTTCACCGCCGCGGCGTTGAAGGGCGTGCCGTCGTTGAACTTGATCCCCTTGCGCAGCTTGATCGTGTAGGTGAGCTTGTCCTTCGACACCTGCGGCAGCGCTGCCGCGAGCTGCGGGACGATGTTCAGGTGCGAGTCGAGGTCGTACAGCTTCTCGCACATCGCGAGGAAGACGATGCGGCCGACGAACGTCCTTGCGATCGTCGGGTCGAGCGCGTCGGGCTCCTCTGCCAGCCCGATCGTGAGCGTGCCGCCGTTTCTGATCTTCGAAGAGCTGGACTTGGTGCCGCGGGCGGCGGCCACCGCGGCCGTGAGCGCCCCGACCAGCACGAGCCCCAGAGCCAGGAATGCGAAGCGCTTGAACGAGCCTCTCATGGCGGTTCCCCTTGGTGGAGACGACGATGCGCGCCGGCGCGGTGCCGACGGTCCCCGCTGAGCAGGCGAGGAACCGCGAGCTTAGATTGGATCCGCTTGCTTGTCAACTGGATCCAAAGTCGCTATCGTCCGCGCATCGAGGCGCAGGCTCAGACCAGGCCGACGCACCCGGCGGCGGCTGCGGGTCGGCGCCGCCTACTCTTCGGGCTCGACCCGCGCCTCTTCGCGATCGGCCTCGCCGGCGGCGTGCTCTCAGGGCTCCTGGGCGTCGGCGGCGGGATCGTGATGGTGCCGCTGCTCGTTCTCTGGGCGGGCTACGCGCAACGCGACGCCCACGCCATGTCCCTCGGCGCGATCATCCCGATCAGCCTCGCGAGCGTCCTCACCTACGGCGTCGCCGGCAAGGTGCACCCCGTCGACGCGCTCCTCCTCGCAGCGGGTTCGATCGTCGGGGCGCGGATCGGCGCCGGCGCGCTGACGCGGATCGAGGAGCGGCCGCTGAAGCTCGTCTTCGGGCTCTTCCTCGCCGCGGTCGCGATCGTGATGCTGGTGCGGTCATGAACGGGGTCGTTCTGATCGTCGCGCTCCTTGCGTTCGGTGTGCTCACGGGCGGTGCCGCGGGCCTCCTCGGTGTCGGCGGCGGCACGCTGATGGTGCCGTTCCTGACGCTCGCGGTCGGCATGTCGCAGCATGCGGCCGAGGCGACCTCGCTTCTCGTCGTCCTCCCGACGGCGATCGTCGCGAGCTTCTTCCTCCAGCGCAAGAGCGTCGGCGACCTGAAGCTCGCTCTTCGCATCGGCGTGCTCGGCGCCGTGGGCGGTGTCCTGGGCGCGCTGCTCGCGCTCGCGCTCCCGGGCCACGTGCTCAAGCTCGTGTTCGCGCTCTTTCTCGGGCTCGTCGCCGTCCGGCTCCTGCGCGACAGTCTCCTCGTGCGATGACGACCCAGACTCTCACCTCCGACGGGCTCGTCGACCGGCTCGCCTCCGCGATCCAGGCGCGGATCCTGAGCGGCGAGATCCCCTCCGACGCGCGGTTGCGCCAGGAGACCCTGGCCGCCGAGTTCGGTGTCAGCCGGACGCCCGTGCGCGAGGCGCTGCGGAAGCTCCAGTCGGCGGGTGTCGTCGTGCTCGAGCCGCGCCGCGGCGCGATCGTCCGCGGCCCCACTCCCCGCGAAGTGCGTGAGGCGTACCTCGTGCGTGCGGAGCTCGAGGGCCTTGCGGCGGAGCTTGCGACGCCGTTGATCGGCGACGAGGAGCTCGACCGGCTGCGCGAGGCGCAGGAGCTCTTCCGGGATTCGATCGAGGGCGTGATCGAACGGCGCCGTACCGGCACGCCCGCGGCACCATGGTCGTCGGAGAGCGGCTGGGAGCGCGCGAACAATCTCTTCCACCAGGTGATCCAGCAAGCGGCGGGGAACCAGCAGCTGCTCGGGGCGATCGCGCACCTGCACCGCAGCTTCCCGCGTCACCTGACCTGGGCCGCGCTCAGCAAGAGCTCTCATCTGCTCGGCGAGAACATCGAGGAGCACCACCGCATCCTCGACGCGATCGAACGGCGCGAGCCGAGCTGCGCACGCGCCGAGATGGCGGCACACGTGCGCTCCGCGGGCGAGCTCGTCGCCGTGCTGCTCGAGCGGCGGTAGCGCTCAGCGCGAGCGGGCGCCCGCGCCGACGTGCTCGAGGATCGTTGTCAGGAGTGCGAACGAGTGCATCACGTGCTCGTGCGCGAGCTCACGCGCGCCCGCGACCGAGCCCGCGAGGAGCGCCTGGCGGATCGCGCGGTGCTCGGCCTGGTTGCGCTCGTACAACCGCTCGAGCTCGTCGTCCACCGGCGCCCACACGGCCGGCCCCGAGAACGTGCGCCGGGCCGCCTTTGCGACCGACTCGATGTACGGCACGTCCGCGACGCGATACAGCACGTCGTGGAAAGCGTGGTTCGCGGCCATCCAGTCCGACATCAGCGAGCGCCGGCTGCCGCCTCCGGGCTCGTGCGCGCGCACCTCCTTCGTCAGGCGCGCGAAGCGCTTCTCGCACTCCTCGAGCTCTGCGAGCGCCTCCGCGGTCATCTTCCGCGCCGCGATCTCCGTGACGAGCGACTCGAGCTCGGCGCGCACGAGGAACGCCTCGCGCAGGTCGCTGTGGGAGAGCGTCCGCACGCGGACGCCCTTGTTCGGCTCGAAGGAGACGAGTCCGAGGGCCGCGACGCGCCGCAGGGCCTCGCGCACCGGCGTCCGGGAGACGCCGAACCGCTCCGAGAGCTGCTCCTGGCGCAGCACCGAGCCGGGGGCGAGCTCGCCGGAGACGATCGCCTCCTCGATCACGACCGCGATGTCGTCTGCCTTCGTGCTCTCCAGGCTCACGACAACAAATCGTACGCCTCGGAGGTGAGGAAGTCCTTCAGCGGGACGGAGAGCGCGACGTCCGCGAAGACCTCCTTCGCCGCCTCGGCCGCGTCGACCTGCGCGATTTCCGCGCGCACGCGCGCCTCGTCGAAGCGGCCCGCCTGCACCCACGACCACACCTGCGCGCGCGAGATCTCGGCGGTCGCGGCGTCCTCCATCAGGTTGTCGATCGCCGCGGCGCCGACACCCTGCAGCCATGCGTCGAGATAGCGGACGCCCACGCTGACGTTCACACGCAGGCCCTCGTCGGTGATGCCGCTGCCCGGGACCGCAAAGTCGACGAGCTGCTCCTCGGTCACCGAGACGTCGTCTCGCTTGCGCTCGACCTGGTTCGGGCGCTCGCCGAGCACCGCATCGAACTCGGCCTGGGCAACGGGAACGAGATCGGGATGCGCGACCCACGTGCCGTCGAAGCCGTCGCCTGCCTCGCGGCGCTTGTCCTCGCTCACCCTGGCGAGCGCGATCGCGTTCACCTCGGCGTCGCGACGGGACGGGATGAACGCAGCCATGCCGCCGATCGCGTGCGCTTCGCGGTTGTGGCACGTCTTGACGAGCAGCTCGCTGTAGGCGCGCATGAACGGCACCGTCATCGTCACCTGCGCGCGGTCCGGAAGCACCGCACCCATCTTCTTGATGCAGCTGAAGATGTAGTCCCAGCGTCCGGCGTTGAGTGCGCACGAATGGTCACGCAGCTCGTAGAGGATCCGGTCCATCTCGAAGGCGGCGAGGATCGTCTCGATCAGGACCGTGCACTTGATCGAGCCGTGCGGAAGACCGAGCTCCTCCTCGGCCCGCGCGAACGCCTTCGCCCAGAGCCTCGCCTCCAGGTGCGACTCGAGCTTCGGGAGGTAGAAGTACGGTCCCGTCCCGCGGTCGAGCTGCTCGCGCGCATTGTTGAAGACGACGAGCCCGAAGTCGA
>Ga0308176_10002681_pt1 | contig 11280 bp, 5 predicted proteins | sample PhyCR2_3_FD_203890 | JGI IMG/M metagenome (GOLD analysis project Ga0308176, IMG submission 203890) | Soil microbial communities from UC Gill Tract Community Farm, Albany, California, United States - DLSLS.C.R2 | ecosystem: Environmental > Terrestrial > Soil > Agricultural land | place: USA... | reverse complement strand
GTGGGGCTCGAGGCAAGGCCTCCCCCATCCGCCCTTCGGGCACCTTCCCCCGTGGAACGGGGTAAGGACCGGGTCGCTGCAATCTGGCAAGTGAACCTTTCTGCGCGCAAGGGGGAAAGGGCCAAGGTCGCTGGAATTCGGCAAGTGAGTCTTCCCGCCGCGCGGGGGAAGGTGCCGACAGGCGGATGGGGGAAGCCTTGCCTCAGGCCAGACTCCGGCCGCGCACAGGGTGGCGCTCCTACAGCAGGACGCGCGCCGGTTCGCCCAGGTCCAGTGAACGCAGCAGCAACCCGGCCTGCGTGCGATTGCGCACGCCGAGCTTCTCGAAGATCGCCGTCACGTGTGCCTTGACCGTGCGCTCCTGGATCGCCAGGCGATCGGCGATCTGCTTGTTGAGCAGGCCCTCGCCGATCAATCCAAGCACGCGGTACTGCTGCTCGGTGAGGCGCGCCAGACGCGCAGCCAGGTGGGTGTCCCGCGGGTCGGGGGCGAGTGTGGCGACGGCCTCGGCAAGCCTGGGCGGCAGCCAACGGCCGCAATCGAGCACGGTGCGGATGGCCTCGCCGATCTGCGCCGGGCTGGCGCTCTTGGGGATGAAGCCGGCGGCACCGTGGTCGAGCACGCGGCGCACGGTACGCGGCTCGTCGTGCGCGGAAACCACCAGCACCGCCACGCCCGGATGCTGGCCACGCAGCGCGGCCAGGCCGGACAGGCCCTGGCTGCCCGGCATGTGCAGGTCCAGCAGCACCAGATCCGTGTCGGGCGCCACGGCCAGGGCGGCGAGCGCGTCGGCAAGGTCGGCCGCTTCACGCACCTCGCAATCGGCCACGCTGGCGATCGCCGCCTGGCGCAGCGCGGCGCGGAACAACGGGTGGTCGTCGGCGATCAGCAGGGAAGGCATAAGCGTGGAAAGTAGCGGGCGTGCGCCTTCGCGTCGAGTCGCCCTTTGCAGGAGCGCACTCAGGCGCGAGCGCGCGCTGCCAGCTCGCAACCGGCCACGGTTTCGCCTGACCGCCGCAGTCGCACCCAGCTGCGCTCAAGGCGGGCATGGACCTTCGTACGATGGCAGCCGCGCGCGTGCTTGCTAAGGTGCCCGGATGAACGCGTTCCTCAAGCGCCTGACCTTGTTATTGGTGCCGGCCCTGGCCGGTTGTGCCGCGCACGCCGCGGCCGTGGAGCCTGCCATGCCTTCCCTCGACTTCGTTCCCGGCGAGGTGCGCGTCACGGCACATCGCGATCACGACGACCTGCTCAGCGCCGGCCTGGGCCTGGCCGGGCTGGCCGGCGCGCCGGTGCCGTTCGTCGACCCGGCCCGTCCGACCGCGGCGGAGCTTCGCCGCCGCGCGATCCAGTTGAGCTGGAAGGGCATCGCCGACCTCGGCCCGCTGGGCGGCTACGGCCAGGTCTACGGTGGCGTACCGGCCGTGCCGGGGCGCGAGTACCAGGCCTTTGCGTGGATCCACGGCGCGCACCAGCCGCATCGCGTGCTGCTGCAGGCGCCGGACGGTTTCGACAAGGGCAAGCGCTGCCTGGTGGTCACCGCCTCGTCCGGCTCGCGCGGCATCTACGGCGCGATCGCGCTGGCCGGCGCCTGGGGCCTGCCGAACGGTTGCGCGGTGGCCTATACCGACAAGGGCGCCGGCCCCGGTTTCTTTGACTATGCCGACGACAGCGGAGTGACGCTCGATGGCCGTCGCGCCAGACGCGGCGAGGCGTCGCTGGAGTTCACCCCGCCGTCGCTGCCGGCCGCCGCCGGCATCGCAGTCAAGCACCTGCACTCGGGCGACAACCCGGAGGCCGATTGGGGTCGGCACGTGTTGCAGGCGGCACGCTTCGGGTTGGCCATGCTCGATCGCGCCTATCCCGAGCAGGCGCCGTTCACGCCGCAGAACACGCGCATCATCGCCACCGGCCTGTCCAACGGCGGCGGTGCGGTGCTGCAGGCCGCGGGCCTGGACGACGGACATCTGCTCGACGGCGTGGTTGCGCTGGAGCCGAACGTGCAACTGGCGGGACAGGGCCGCAAGCTCTACGACTACGCCACCGAGGCGGCGATCTGGCTGCCCTGTGCGCTGAGCGAGGCGCGCTTCGATGCGGTGCCGTTCGCCCGTGCGCCGATGACGAGCGGCTGGCCGCAGCGCTGCGCCAGCTTGCACGCCCAGGGACTGATCAAGGCTGGCTCGCCCGCGGCACAGGCGGCCGAAGCCTACGAGCGCCTGCGTGCGTCCGGCTGGACCGACGCGGCGATGCAGGTCGCGGCTACCACCACGGCGTTCGACCTGTGGCGCGCGATCGCCGCCGGCTACGCCTCGGCTTATCTGCGCCGTGGTCCGGCCAACATGCCCTGCGGATATCACTACGCGGCGACGAAGCCGGACGGTACGCCCGGCACGGCCGACGCGGCCACGCGCGCGGCCTGGTGGTCGGACAGCGCGGGGATTCCGCCCGGCAACGGCATTGGCTTGTTCGACGGCACGGATGCGTCCGTCGATCCCACGCTGGCCGGCGAGCAGTGCCTGCGCGCGCTGTGGGACGAGGACGATGCCACCGCGCGTGCATTGCACGCCGGCGTCGAGGCCACCGCGGCGCGCCTGCCGCGCCCGGACCTGCCGCTGTGGGTGGTGCACGGCGCCGACGACGGCCTGCTGCCGACCGCTTTCACCTCCGAGCCGTATGTCGCCTGGCTGCGGGCCGAAGGCCGCCAGCCGCTGTACTGGAAGGTGCCGCACGCGCAGCATTTCGATGCCTTCCTGCTGCTGCCGGGCTTCGGCGACCGCCACCTGCCGCTGCTGCCGTATGGTTATGCCGCGCTGGACCGGCTGTGGGCGCACTTGTACGAGAACACGCCATGGCCGGCAGACGCCCCCACGCCGGCAGGGCATCCACGCGGCGCGCAGCCGCTCACGCGGGCGGCGCTCGACCTGGAGTAGCCGGCCCTGCGCTTGTGCCCGGCAGGCGCAGCACGCATAGTCGGCCGCCAGCAGCTGTCGGAGCAGGACGCGCCATGCGGGTACGCCTGGAAGATGTGGCACGCGCCGCGGGGGTGTCGCCCAAGACGGTCTCGCGCGTGCTCAATGACGAAGCGAACGTGCGTGCTCCCACGCGCGAGAAGGTGCTCGCGGCAATGGCCGCGATGGACTACCGCCCGCACCAGTCGGCGCGCAGCCTGGCCAGCAATCGCTCGTTTCTGATCGCGATGCTGTACGACAACCCTTCGTCGAACTACCTCACCGAGATCCAGGCCGGCGTGCTCGAGGCGTGCGACCTGCATCACTACAGCATGATGGTGCGGCCGCTGCACATGGACCAGGAGGACTTCGTCGAGCGTGTCGACCGGCTGATCTTGCACCATCGCCCCGACGGCTTGTTGCTCACTCCGCCGATCACCGACCACCCCGGCCTGCTGCAGCGCCTGCGCGAGCGGCGTGTGCTGTACGCCAGCGTCTCGCCGATCGAGCGCGCCGGTACCATCGGCGCCTTCATCGACGAGCCGGAAGCGGCGCGCCAGATGATGGCGAGGCTGCTCGCATTGGGGCACCGGCGCATTGCGCATGTGATCGGCCATCCGGACCACGGCGCCAGCCAGTGGCGGTTGGCCGGGTATCGCCAGGCACTGGCCGCGGCCGAATTGGAACGCGATCCCGAGCTGGAAGTGGCGGGTGACTTCTCCTTCGGCAGTGGCGTGGCCGCGGCGCGACAACTGTTTTCGCTGCCGCGTGGGCGCGGGCCGACGGCGGTGTTCGCGGCCAACGACGACATGGCCGCCGGGGTGATCTGGGCCGCCGGCGAGCATGGCCTGTCGGTACCCGGTGATGTCTCCGTGTGCGGCTTCGACGACACCCCGATTGCCCGCCAGATCTGGCCTACGCTCACCACCATCCACCAGCCCAGTCGCGAGATGGGGCGCATTGCCGCGCTGCAGTTGCTCGACACGCTGCGCGGCCGCAGCCCCGGTGCGATGGTGCAGGCACCGTTTTCGCTGGAACCGCGCGAATCGACTGCGCCGGTGGCGTAAGCAGGCTCGCGCGGCGCCAGCGTTGCTGCAGGGCGAATTGACAGCGCTGTCAAAGCAGGGCAAACATGTGCCCGCCTGCGGCAAGACGCCGCGGGTGCAAGGCACACAAGTTGGCGCAAGGCGAAGCGGCTGGGCTGCGCGCGCGGTCCATGCCGTCGGACATCACTTATGCGGGGAGCGAAGCTGATGAACATGCACGTGCGAGTGGCCTTATCCGCGGCAATAGCCGCCTGCCTGATGCCCGGCCTTGCGCTGGCGCAGAACGACGACCAGGCGCAGACCAGCGCGCCGCCCGCCACCAGCAAGAGGGCGAAGGCGCAACCACCCAGCGCCGCCAACGCCAAGAACCTCGACCAAGTCGTGGTCACCGGCAACACCGCCACTGGCGGCCTGAAAAAGATCGACACCAGCTACACCGTCACCACGGCCACCGCCGAACAGATCCGCATGGCCAACCCCAAGAGCACGGCCGATCTGTTGAAGATCGCGCCGGGCCTGTGGCCCGAGTCCACCGGCGGCCAGACCGGCGCCAACATCGAGATCGCCGGCTTTCCGGGTGGCGGCGATGCGCCGTTCAATACCGTGCAGATGATGGGCTCGCCGCTGTACGGCATGCCCACGCTGTCGTTCTTCGAGCAGACGTCCATCTTCCGCCTGGATGACACTGTCGACCGCGCGGAAATCATCCAGGGCGGCCCGTCCGTGGTGTTCGCCGACGGCCAGATCGGCGCCAGCGAGAACTTCATCCTCAAGCAGGGCACCGAGGTGCCTTCGGGCAGCGTCGGCGTCACTTACGGCAACGAGAACCTGCGGCGTCTCGACGGCTTCTTCGGCTTCCCGCTGGGCAAGGACACCTACGGCAGCATCGGCGGCTTCTATCGCACCTCCGACGGCGTCCGTGACCCGAAGTTCGCCGCGGACAAGGGTGGCCAGCTCACCGGCACGTTCACCCACGACAGCGACAACGGCACGATGACGCTGTACGCGCGCTACCTCAACGACCGCAACCAGTTCATCACGCCGATACCGCTGATCCAGACGGGCACGGACAATTTCAGCGCCTATCCCGGCTTCGATCCGCTCACCGATACCTACAACGGTCCGGCTATCCAGCACGTGTTCCTCGCGGGATATCCCGGCGGTGGGCGCGATGCCAACCTCGCCAACGGACGCGGCGCCAAGTTCGGCTTCTTCGGCGGCAACTTCGACTACGACCTTGGCAACGGCTGGAACCTTTCGGACAAGTTCCTGATCGACGGCGGCGACGCTGATACCAACGCGCTGTTCTCCGGTACCAATCCGGGCAGCCTCAACGACATGCTCTACACCGACCAGAGCCAGATCGGCGCGTTCAACCTGGCGCCCGGTTCGGCCACCGCCAGTTACGTCGGCGGCGGCGCGGTCGACCCGAACCAGAGCGTGATCCACCAGGGCTGGTGGTTCATCCACAAGAACCTGAAGAACATCAGCAACGATTTTCGCCTGAGCAAGGAGATCTTCGAGGGCAACACCCTCACTGCAGGCGTGTATCTGGCGCACTACACCATGGACGACGAGTGGGCGCTGGGCAACCAGATGCTGATGACCAACACCCCGAACGCGCAGCCGGTCACGGTCACCTACGTCGACGCTGGCCAGACCTATTACCTGACCGACGGCCAGGGATTCCTCGACAACGGCGGCTTCAACATCGTCCAGCATGGCACCGCCAACAACAAAGCGTTCTACCTGTCCGACATCTGGCGCATCGGAAAGTGGCTGATCGACCTGTCCGGCCGCGTGGAGAACCAGGATGCGGTGAACGACGTCTGCAATTTCCAGAGCGACGGGCGGGTCGACGCGGATGGCAATCCCGTCAACGGAGTCATCGACACCGACGGCAATCCGTACACGCTCTACAACAACGCGGTACCCGTCTGCGACGGCACCTTCGCCCACACCCGCTACGACAAGACCCATCCGTCGTGGACCTTCGGCGTGAACTACGAGCTCGCCGACAACATGAGCGTGTACATCCGCGCCAACCAGGGCGGGCACTTCGATGACTTCGACAACGGCATCCGCGGCAACACCACCGGCAACACCGCGCCGATGCAGAAGATCCAGAACTTCGAAGGCGGCTTCAAATACCAGAGCGAGCAATGGTTCCTGGACCTGAGCGCCTACCACCGACAGTTCATCGGGCTGTTGTACCAGCCGACCGACGCCGCCGGTGTTCCGAACGGCCCGCAGAGCACCTACGGCTCCGATTCAAAAGGCATAAACGTCAACACCGCCTGGAGTCCGACCGAGAACCTGAAGTTCCAGCTGGTCGGCAACTATCTGGATGGCCACTACTCGCACAACAACTCGTGTCTGCCTTACACCAATCCGGTCGCGGGCGACGGCTGCGCGCTGATCAATGACGTACAACTGCAGCGCCAGCCGAAGGTGCGCTACATGTTCACGCCCAGCTACAAGATCCCGTTCGGCTGGGGCGACGTGCTCGCCTTCGTCACCTTCACGCATGTCGGGCCTCATACCCAGGATATCTCCGGCCTGCAGCAGCTGGGCAGCTACCACACCTGGGACTTCGGCGTGGTGGCCAACATCCAGCAAAGCTGGCAAGTGCGGCTGCAGGGCACCAATATGACCAACGAGCTGGGCCTGACCGAAAGCAACTCGCGCATCTTCGGTTCGGCATCCGGCAGCACCGGCGTGATCCTGGCCCGACCGCTGGAAGGCCGCGAGGTCAACGTGCAGGTCAAGTACCTGTTCTGAAGCAACCCCGGATTGCCTGCGTCCCGCGTTCCACCGCTGGGCGCAGGCATCTTTTTTCGAACCTCACGATGGAGGCGCGATGAAGCCCGGTCGCCTGCTTGCCCTGTTGTTCCGGGTCGCGCTGTGCCTTGCCACAGCGGGCGCCGCCCCGGCGTTCGCCGCCACCGACCCCAGCTTCCTGTTCACCGCCACGGCCAAGGGCTTCGGCAGCTACTTCCCGAGCTATCTGGCCAACGGCTATTTCTCCACCATGACCTCGCCGCGCGGCACCGAGCCGAATGCCGCGTACATGGTCGCGTTCATGGATTACAAGCCGGGCGACATTTCGCGGCCGGCGGCGATTCCCGGCTGGAGCGAGATCGACTACAACCCGGGCGGCGGCTGGCTGAACCGCACGCGGCTGGATGACGGCATCTTCCAGGGCTACGCGCAGACGCTGGACATGCACGACGCCACGCTGACCACGCGCTACCGCTTCGCCTACGCCAACAAGGCCAGCGACATCGAGGTCACCACCTTCGTCAGCCAGGCCTCGCCGCATTTGGCGGCGACGCAAATCGCGATCACGCCGCAATTCGATGGCCCGGTGCAGCTGAGCTTCCCGCTGCGACTGTGGTCCGAGCACCAGCCGCGCTTCCCGATCGCCAGCATGGGTGGCGAGGAGATGATCGCGGCGGTGATCGCCAGCGGCCAGACCCTGGACAACAAGCCGGTGCCCACGCCCGACCGCGCGCCGGTCTGGTATCCCGGTTACACGCGCGTGCTTTCCAGCAAGGGCGACGCCAGTGCGCTGACCTTGCAGCTGAAGGGCAGGGCGCAGCAGGGCCTGGGCATGGACGAGGCGGGCGCGGTCGGGCTACCGGCAGGCCTCGCGCCCGATGCGGTGAAGCTCGAACGGACGCCGACCAGACTGTCGATCGAAATCACCGCGACGCTGCACAAGGGACAACGCTACGTCTTTACCAAATACCTGGCGCTCGCGCGCGAAGGCTGGCGCGACGACGAGGATGTGCTCGCCCTGGCGACCGCCGCGCGCAAGACCGGCTTCGACCGTCTGCTGGCCGACCACCAGGCCGCCTGGCATGCGCTATGGCATTCCGACATCGTGATCGACGGCAACCCGGCCGTGCAGAAGGCGGTGCATTCGGACCTTTACTACCTGCTGTCCAACACCACCGTCGGCACCGCCTGGCCGATGGGCGCCTGCGCGCTGACACCCAACTACGCCGGCCATGCGTTCTGGGACAGCGACTCGTGGGTGTTCCCGGCGCTGTTGCTGCTGCACCCGGAGCGCGCCAAGCCGATCGTGATGTTCCGCGGCCGCACCACCGGGCCGGCGCGCTCGCGCGCCCGCCAGTACGGCGTGGCCGGCACCATGTACCCGTGGGAGGCCGACCCGCAGAGCGGCGTGGACGTCACCCCGCACTTCGCCTGGGAGGTCTACCGCGAGGTGCACGTCAACGCCGACATCGCCATCGCGCAATGGCAGTACTACCTCGCCACCGGCGACAAGGAATGGCTGAAGAAGAGCGCCTGGCCGGTGTTGCAGGGCATCGCCAACTTCTGGACCAGCCGCGTCACCTACGACAAGGCGCACGACCGCTACGAGATCCACCACGTTACCTCGCCCGACGAGGCCTACAACGACGTGCCGAACGACTCGTTCACCAATGCGGCCGCGCGCAAGGCGCTGCGGATCGCGGTGAAGGCTGCGCACGTGGTGGGCGCCCAGGCCGATCCGCGCTGGAGCGGGATCGCCTCGAAGATGTACATCCCCTTCGACGAGGACGAGCAGCGTCACCTGGACTTCGACAAGTCAGTGCCGCACGACAAGATCACCTGGATGGGTTCTTCGCTGGTCTGGCTGATGTATCCCAACCTCGACCTGCCGATGTCGCCGCAGGTGCGTCGCAACGACTTCCAGTTCCAGCTGCAGGCACTGAAAAGCCACGGCGACGACCCGAACGAGATGATGATGGTGATGTTGGCGGTCGGCGCCGCGGAACTCGGCGATGCCAAGGCCGCCGGTGCATGGATCGAGCGCAACCTGGTCGGTTTCCTCAAGCCCCCGTTCAACGTGCGCACGGAAACGGCAGCCAACAACGCCGGTTACATCCTGGCCACTTCCGCTGGCTTCGTGCAGAGCATGCTCTACGGCCTCACCGGCCTGCGCATCGACGATGACGGCCTGAGCGAAAAGTACGCGCCCGTGCTGCCGCCGGGCTGGAGCGGATTGACGCTCAAGGGCGTGCATTTACGCGGAAAGCGCTATGACATCAACGTCGAACGCGGCGTCGACGGCAAGGCGCACTTGGTGCGCAAGGAACTATGAGGCTGCAGCTACCGCTCCCTTGTAGGAGCCCGCTCGCGGGCGATGCTCTTGGCTGTATGGCGGCATCGAAGCAAAGGCATCGCCCGCCAGCGGGCTCCTACAAAGGCAGCGGCAACAGGATACGTCTGGACAAGGTACTGGCAGCCTTCTGCTTGGCGCTGTCCCTCGTCTCACCCGCCTGCGCCACCGACCCCAGCTTCCTGCTCACCGCCACCGCTCGCGATTTTCCCAACTACTTCCCGACCCAGCTCGGCAACGGCTATGTCGCCACCCTGAGCGCCCCGCGCGGCACCGAAGACAACCTGGCCTATATGGTCGCCTTCATGGACTACGCCAAGGGCGACATCTCCCGTCCGGCGGCCGTACCCGGCTGGAGCGGCATCGACTACAGCACCGGCACCTCGGCTGCCGGGCATTTCTGGCTCAACCAGGTCGCGCTCGATCCGGCGGTGTTTGGCGACTACCGGCAGGTGCTGGACCTGCACGACGGCACGCTGACCACCCGCTACCGCTACGGCGACCACGGCCGCGCCACGCGCATCGAGGTGGTTTCGCTGGTCAGCCAGGCCTCGCCGCACCTGGCGGGTACGCAGCTGTCGATCACCCCGGAATTCGACGGCGAAGTGGAACTGTCTTTCCCGCTTGCGCTGTGGGCGCCGCACCAGCCGCGCTTCGACCTGGGCCGCCTCACCGGCGAGCAGATGCAGGAGGCGGTGGCGGCGAACAACCTCACGCTGAAGGCGATCCCGCCGGCCACGCCCGACCGCGCGCCGCTGTGGTACCACGGCGACACCCACGTGCTCGACGCGCACGGCGACGCGAAGGGGCTGACCCTGTCGCTGGATGGCCGCGCCGAGCAGGGCCTGGCGATGGCCGAGGCGGTCGCGGTGTCGTTACCAACCGGATTTGAGCCGAGCGAGGCGCACGTCTACCGCAGTCCCTGGCGGCTCTCGCTCGAGCTGAAGGCGAAGGTGCGCAAGGGCCACACCTACACCTTCGGCAAATTCGTCGCCCTGTCGCGCGAGGGCTGGGGCGCGGATGCAAAGGCCGATCTGGCGCTGGCCCGCCAGGCGCGCGAGGGCGGCTTCGCGCAGCTGCGCGAAGCCCACGTCAGCGCCTGGCATGCCCTGTGGCGCTCGGACATCCGCATCGAGGGCGATCCCGAGGCACAGCGCATGGTGCACTCGGACCTCTACTACCTGCTGACCAACGCTACGCCCGGCACGGCCTGGCCGATCGGCGCCTGCGGCCTGACACCGGGTTACAGCGGCCACGTTTTCTGGGACAGCGATACCTGGGTCTTTCCGGCCCTGCTGCTGTTGCATCCCGAGCGGGCGCGATCGCTGGTCGACTTCCGCAGCCGCACGCTGCCGGCGGCGCAAGCGCGTGCGCGCGAACGCGGGTTGCGCGGGGCGATGTATCCGTGGGAATCCGATCCGCAGCGCGGCACCGAGCAGACGCCGCACATGGCCTACGTGCTGGGTGAGCGCGAGATCCACGTCAACGCCGACGTGGCCATCGCGCAGTGGCAGTACTGGCTGGCCAGCGGCGACAAGGACTGGCTGCGCGGCCACGGCTGGCCGGTGATCCGTGCGGTGGCCGATTTCTGGGCCAGCCGCGCGACCTGGGTGCCCGCGCGCAAGCGCTACGAGATTCTGCACGTCACCTCGGTGGACGAGGATTACAACGACGTGCCGAACGACACCTTCACCAACGCCTCGGCGCGCAAGGCGCTGCAGCTGGCGGCGCAGGCGGCCGCGGTGCTCGGCGAGCAGGCCGATCCGCACTGGGCCGAGGTCGCCGACAAGCTGTACATCCCATTTGACGCGAAGGCCGGCCACCACCTGGACTTCGATCCGTCCGTGCCGCAGGACATCGATTCCTGGGGCGGCAGCTCGTTGCCGATGCTGGTCTTGCCCTCGCTGGACGTGTCGATGGGGCCGCACGTGCGCCGGCGCGACTACGACTACGCGATGGCGCCGATCACCCAGTCGCACCGCGATCCCAACAGCATGGGACTGGCGCCGATGGCGATCTACGCCGCCACGCTGGGCGACGCGGCCGCGGCCAACGCATGGTTCCAGCGCAACCGCACCGCCGGCGTACTGCAGTCGCCGTTCAACGTGCGCACCGAGACGGCCACCAACAACACCGGCTATTTCGTCACCGCCGC
>Ga0308176_10002680_pt1 | contig 11283 bp, 7 predicted proteins | sample PhyCR2_3_FD_203890 | JGI IMG/M metagenome (GOLD analysis project Ga0308176, IMG submission 203890) | Soil microbial communities from UC Gill Tract Community Farm, Albany, California, United States - DLSLS.C.R2 | ecosystem: Environmental > Terrestrial > Soil > Agricultural land | place: USA... | reverse complement strand
ATTGCAGCGCACCAACGGAGAGAATGACGTTCTCACGCGTTGCAGGGCTCGGAAGAACGGGCAAGTGAACGCCGTGCGGAACCACGCGGATTCGGTTCCGTTGGACGCCAAGAAGCAGGTGCACCTGTTCCGCGGTGAATTGGGACACCGCGATTACCGCGTCGGAGCGCCCCGCCGCACTCCGGGCTTGCGTTGTGAAACGGCGGCGAAATTCAGGTGTGGAGTATTCGGCGGTCATGACGAAAAGGTCATGAAACGTAGAGACCACTTTCGGTGCCGGGCGCCAGTCGACGCGCTGATTCAGGGCATGGAAGAGATCCGCTTTCCCGATGGGAAGCGGCCATTGCAGAATCCGGGCCGTTGAGTTCGCAGCCGATTGCCGCTGTTTCCACTGCTTGAAGCGGAAGCACTCTATCAGCGTATCTTCGGGATGCTGAAGCGCGAGGCCCCGGAGCAGTTCGCGCGAGTAGACGGCGATACCCGATGGGACTGGATCAATGCTGTAGGTGGCATCGATCGCAATTCGCACGACCCAATCTTACAGCCCGTATTCTTTCAACTTCCGATACAAAGTAGTGCGGCCGATTCCGAGCATGGCTGCGGCAACTGTCCGGTCTCCCTTGCTGTAATCGAGAGCATGCAGAATCGCACGCTTCTCCACTTCCGCTAAAGGAATGATGGGGTGCCGTGCTCCCACGGCGTCAGAGGGATAAGGACTCGGAGCCAATGGATAAGGATCCGATACGACCGGAGCCTGTGCCGCTACGAATTGCCGTTCCAGAGTTTGATTGATCACGGTGGACGGAAGGTCCGCAGCCGTAATCCAGGGACCTGAATTCATGGCGACCATCTGCTGCACCGTGTGCTCCAGCTCGCGGATGTTCCCAGGCCATTCATAGTCCTGAAGCGCTTTGATCACCTCGGTGTCCAACTTGTGATCGTTACCGTATTTGCCGAGGAAGTGCGCCACGAGAGCTGGGATGTCGTCTCTGCGCTCGCGCAGGGGCGCAAGACGCAGGCGCATGACGTTCAAGCGGAAATAAAGGTCCTGGCGAAAGCGACCCGCTTCGACCTCTTTCGCTAAATCGCGATTGGTCGCCGCAATCACGCGAAAGTTCGAGCTGCGCTGCGCTGTCGCACCCACCGCCCGGAATTCTTTTTCCTGCAGGACCCGGAGCAGCTTCATCTGCATTTCGAGCGGCAGCTCGCCGACCTCGTCAAAGAAGGCCGTCCCGCCATTCGCGGCATCGAGCAGTCCCAGCTTCTGGTTATGGGCTCCGGTGAAAGCTCCTTTGGCGTAACCGAAGAGCTCGCTCTCCATCAATGGGCCTACAAGAGAGGAACAATCGACGACAACAAAGTTGCCGCGGCCTTCGATGTTGTGGATGGCTCGTGCTACTACTTCTTTACCCGTCCCGGTCTCGCCCAGGACTAACGCCGGAAAACGGGACTTGCCCATCTTCCCGATCAGGCTGTGCACCTTTCGCATGGCGGGCGAGCTGCCCACCAGCGTGGACAAAGGCGACACATCAGCTGCGATTTTTGCCGTCATGAGAGAAGGAGTTCCCGGGTAGAGCTCAGAGGAAGAGATCCTCTTCGAAGTCGGGATGCACTTCCACAAAGACTCAGTGCCGTGCCGATGCGGAAATTCTCTTAAGGGTTAGGAGTGCTTGCCGTGCTCACGACGGGCGCTTCCGGAACGGTCTCATCCAGACGCACAATGAAGACCTGAAGCACCTCGAGCCTCAACTGATCCGCGAGCTTCTGTGCCGCTTCCATCGAACGTTCCTTCCCGACAAGCACCCGGTACAAGGGTCTGGGACCTTGCTTCATGACCAGCTGGGCCGAGCCGAAGCGCTGTGCATATTGTGCCCGCGCGCGTTCGGCGTTCTCATAGTTTGCAAAGGCTCCGGCCTGAACTGCGAAGTAGTTATTTGCAGTAACGGTAGGAGGAGCCGAGATCACCTGCAATCTGACTGGCGCGACGCCCGGGCCGATCAGATCGATCTCGCGAGCCGCCGCGTGGGAAAGATCAATGATCCGGCCACCTACGAAGGGACCTCGGTCGATCACTCGCACCTTCACGGACTTTCCGTTCTGCAGGTTGGTTACCTCGAGCCAGGTGTTGAACGGAAGCACTCGATGGGCGGCCACCATCGTTTCCATATCGTAGATTTCACCGTCGGCCGCAGGCCGGCCGTGATAGGGAACGCCGTACCAGCTGGCCTTTCCTTCTTCCGTGTAGCCAACAGGCACGGCCGGCGGAGGCGTATGCGGAGAACGGGACGGAGGTGCTTCGGCGCGACCCGAAGGACTTGATCGCTGTTGCGGCGCGGGCGGAAGATGCGCCGTCCTGTGCTTTCGCCCGCATCCCGCCGACAGGAGAACGAGAACGCCGATCGCAGCGGCGGGCCATCTTCGTCGCGCCGGAGAGCTCGATTGGAAATTCGAACGCAACTATCCATGAGCATAACTGCATTTCGACGAGGAACGCTAATCGAAAAGGGCGGCGTAGCACCGAAACAAAACGACCGCAAAACGTTTTTTAAGGAAGATCCCAGCCTCGAGTCGTTGCTTTGTAGCGCGGATGATTATTTTTTTCTTGACTTCTCTCGCGAAGGAATTTATATATGAATCACACTGCGATCCAGATCGGATCGTAGATTTTACGTTTAGGGAGAATCATCCGATGAAGAACGCAACCAAGAAAGCGGCCACCAAGAAGGCAGCCGCCAAAAAAGCACCAGCAAAAAAGAAGAAGTAATTCTAGCTCGCGTTCGCGAGTCTGAACTTTCATCGCCCTCGGGACTTCCCCCGAGGGCGTTTTGTTTTTGCGCTCTCAGCGCGGAGTCGAAAGGGGGTGTCCGCAACATTGGGCGCCCCCTTCTCCTATCTAGGTTGCTCTAGGGCAGGGTGTAGCGGAGATTGACGTAATAGATATTCGAGTGAGTCGCCTTGGGGGCTCCCGTCGCGACCGCCCAGGGATTGCGCGAGAGATAAGAGTACTGATTGATGAGAGAGAGCGCTCCGTAATTCGCACTCTTCCAAAAAGTCTGGGTCAACCCGAACGTGTATTCCTGGATAGTTCGATTGTCATTGTTCGATGAACCGGTAAATCCATATCCGATCTGGCGGCCATTGGTATCCACCGCGGTCTGCCGACCGACGTAAACGCCTCCGTAATAGGCATCGATCGCAGTGTTTTTCGTGACGTTCAGCTCGACTCCGTCTATCGTCGAGTAGGTGTGAACCGGTGAAAGCGACCCGTCTGGCCGGATGATTACGTCCGGAGCCAACCCGAACACATATCGTCCGCCACCCTCGCCGAAGAACGTACTCGCAATCAATCGGACGTTCTTTGCTACTTGCAGGTTGGCGTTCACGGAGCCGGTGACCGCCGTAGTCCCACTGCTCTCGTATCGAACCGGCATAGTCGCCGTCGCGTACGCTGCCTTGAAAGAGCGGACCAGCGCGCCGGCCTCCAGGTGCAGCAGCTTATCTCCGGCATGGCCGTCATAGGCACCTTTGAAGATGAGGTCGGGATGTAGATTCGGGGTCGCGTAATTCTGGGCCCCCGTGATATTTCCGATCGCGACGGCGCTGTTGTTGAACTGCGATGCCATAGCAGCGATGTTGGCTGCAGCCGGAAGCGTGATGGCCGATCCGTTCAGCCCTCCTGATCCCCCGATATATTGCTGGGGATTCTCGAGCGACATGCCAAGGCTCCAGTCGTTGTTGGGATGGAAGACGAGACGGAACTGCGATTGCCGGGACCACACCAGGCCTACCTGATAGTTGGTGTCCACGTTCTGCGTGTAAAAGATGTCGCTTGGGAGCGGTGAAAGCCCCTTGCGATTCGGAGTGAACAGACTCCAGTCCTGGCCGCCTAAGATTTCCCATTTGCCCTTCTGCACGTCGACGAAAACATTGCGCATGCGGAAAGTGTCTGAGTTACTGGTCACAAACACGTTTGCCGGCTGGTTGCCGAGAAAATCAGCCTCGAAGTACCCGAGTACTTTCGCTCCCGCTACGGTCGAATCCACTCGGAATCCAATCCGCGAGTTCTGAGTGGAGAAATTGTTTTCACTGATATGGGCGCCGGCAGTGCTGTTGTACGGTATGCCTCCGAAGTTCGTCCCGATTCCGCTGCCGACGTTCGTGGATCTTCCGAACCAGGTGAAATCGACGAACCCGAGAGGAGTGAATGTCGTGTTGCCGATGGTGATGCCCAGAGGAGAAGGATTCGTGGCTTGAAGTTTCTGGCCGCCTCGGCCGAGCAATATACCAGTGGGACGTCCGCGATTGACGGCCGGCTCTAAGGTGAGCGGCGCGGAATTTTCCCCGCTTGCGTTCACGAGCGTCGAGTCGCCGTTCGTCGACTGCATCCGAACCGCCTCGGCCGCCGCGACCGCTTGCTCCAACAACTTCTGTTGCTCCTGCACCGCCTGTTGGAGTTTCTTGATCTGCTCCGACTGAAGGGCAATCCGCTCCTTCAGGATCTTTAGCTCATCGACCGCGACGCGTCCGCTGGGCGGAGTTGGGCTGCCAGAAGGTCCGATCTGCCCCAATAATTGCTGCGCCAGTATGCCAACGCTTAGAAAACAGGAACCTAGTTTCTTGCCCATCGCTCTCCGACGCTAGCGGAAGACTGTAACAAAGCAATGACAGCGGGATTAAAGACGTAATACTCGGCGCTCAGCGCTCTCGCGCCGGTCCGGCACTCGCCCGCTAAACTAGGGAAGAATCTTCATGTCCGAACGCCCGTTCGTTCACCTTCATTGCCATACCGATTACTCCCTTCTTGATGGTGCTTGTGACATCAAGAAACTGATCAACGTAGTGAAACGGCAGGGTATGCCGTCCGTTGCCATGACCGATCATGGCAACCTCTTCGGAGCCGTCGAGTTTTACAACGAAGCGAACAAAGAGGGAATTCATCCCGTCATCGGCTGCGAGCTCTACGTTTCGCAAGGCAACCACAAAAATCGCTCTGACCAGGACCGTTACAACCACCTTGTCCTATTAGCCGAGACACAGGAAGGCTACAAGAACCTGATCAATCTCGTCTCGACGGGCTACCTCGACGGCTTTTATTACAAGCCGCGGGTCGACAAGGATCTGCTCGCGCGGCACTCGAAAGGTTTGATTGCAACTTCGGCCTGCCTGCGTGGCGACATTAACGAGAAGATTCTGGCCGAGCGTCATGGCGAAGCTAAGGCCCTTGCCAATGAGTACGTCGATGTGTTCGGGAAAGACAACTTCTTTCTGGAGCTACAGGATCACGGTCTCGACCAGGACCGGATCATCATGCGGGAAATCCAGCGGCTCTCGACCGACACAGGCATTCCGCTGATCGCCACGAACGACGCGCACTACCTCACCAATGAGGATGTCAAGGCACACGAAATCCTCTTGTGTATCCAGACGGGCAAGACCATGTCCGATCCGAACCGGATGCGCTTCACGACGCCTGAGTTCTACATCAAGAGCCGGGCGGAGATGATGACCCTGTTCGGGGAGGCCGAGCACGCGCTCGATCGCACCTGGGACATCGCCCAGCGCTGCCAGGTGAAGCTCGAGAAGGTCAAGGATCCGTTCCCGCGCTTCGATGTCCCGGCGGAGCACACGGCGGACAGTTACTTCGCGGCCGTCGCACGCGAAGGCTGGGAGAAACGGCGGCCCCGCCTCGAAGCTTTGCGGCAACAAGGGCGTCTGAAGCACGATCTCACCGAGTACGTAGATCGTCTGGAACGAGAAATCCGGATGATTCAGCAGATGAAGTTCTGCGGGTACTTCCTGATTGTCTGGGATTTCATCCGCTTCTCGAAAGAAAAGGGGATTCCTGTCGGACCCGGACGTGGCTCGGCCGCGGGAAGCCTGGTCGGGTACGCAATGGGCATCACCGACATCGATCCGCTCGAATACGGTCTGCTGTTCGAACGCTTCCTGAATCCGGAGCGCATCAGCATGCCGGATATCGACATCGACTTCTGCACCAATCGCCGCGGCGAAGTGATCCAGTACGTCACAGAAAAATACGGCCGCGAGCAGGTGGCGCAGATCATCACGTTCGGTACGCTCGCCACCAAGGCCGCTATCAAAGACGTAGGCCGCGTTCTCGACATGAGTTTCGCCGAGGTGGACCGCATCTCGAAGCTGGTTCCAAAAACGCTGAACATCAAGCTGGAACAGGCGATCGAGGACCCGGAACTGAAGTCGGTGGCAGAACGGGAACCGCGCGTCAAAGAAGTTCTCGATGTCAGTCGGAAGCTCGAAGGCGTTTGCCGCAATGCCGGTATGCACGCTGCGGGAGTCGTGATCTCGTCCGTGCCGCTCCGCGAACTGGTTCCGCTCTACATCACGAACAAGCAGGAAATCGTGACCCAGTACGACATGCTGGGTCTCGAAAAGCTCGGATTGCTCAAGATGGATTTCCTTGGGCTGACCACTCTGACGATCATCGAACAGGCGTTAAAGCTGATTGAGCGCTATCGCGGCGTGAAGATCGTCGTTGAAGACCTGCCGCTCGATGACCAGCTGACCTACGAAAAAATCTTCAGCAACGGCTACACCAGCGGCGTGTTCCAGTTCGAATCCTCGGGAATGCAGGACATCCTGCGCCGGTATCAGCCGAACCGCGTAGAAGATCTTTGTGCCCTGAACGCGCTCTACCGGCCCGGCCCCATCCAGGGCGGGATGATTCCGGACTTTATCGACCGGAAGCATGGCCGCAAGCCGATCGTCTACGATCTACCCGAGCTCCAGGAGATTCTCGAAGAAACCTACGGCGTCATCCTCTATCAGGAACAGGTGATGCAGATCTCGAACAAGCTCGCCGGCTACTCGCTGGGCGATGCCGATATTCTGCGTCGCGCCATGGGAAAGAAAAGCGCTACGGAGATGGCGCTCCAGCGCGAGCGTTTCATCAAGGGAGCAACCGAACGCGGCTTTCCGCCGAAGAAGATCGCCAAGATCTTCGATCTGATGGAACAGTTCGCGGGCTACGGATTTAATAAGTCGCACTCTGCGGCTTATGCCTACCTCGCGTACGTCACCGCGTATCTCAAAGCGCACTACCCCGTCGAATTCATTTCCGCTTTGCTGACGTCCGAATCGGGCAACACGGACAAGATTGTCAAATACATCAATGAGTGCCGCGAAATGGGCATTGATGTCCTTCCGCCTGACGTCAATCAAAGCGATTGGCACTTCACTCCAGCCGGCTCGGCCATCCGCTTCGGTCTGGGTGCCGTAAAGAACGTCGGCCAGGGAGCCATTGAGACGGTGGTCGCGGCGCGGGCAGACGGTGGGCCGTACACCTCGATCTATAACTTCTGTGAACGAGTCAATCTCAGCTCCATCAATCGGCGCGCGATGGAAAGCCTCATCAAGGCCGGAGCGTTTGATTCGTTAGGAGGCAATCGCGCTCAGCTGAGCGAAGCGCTCGATCGGGCCATGGAATCGGGAGCGCGAGCGTGGCGCGATCGCGAAATGGGCCAGCACGGATTGTTCGGCATGTTCGCGGAAGAAGAGAAGACGGAGGAGCCACTCGCGCCCCTTCCCGATTGGACACCAGAACAAAAACTAGCTGGTGAAAAAGAGATGCTCGGCATCTATGTCTCGGGACACCCGCTTGACCGCTTCAAAGATAAGGTCGCGGATCTTGCGAAAAACACCACGGACAAGCTGGATGATCTTCAGAAGGGCTACACCGTCGAGCTTTGCGGCATTCTCACCAACATTGTCCGGAAGACGAATCGGGAAGGGAAATACTGGGCCGCGCTTAAAGTGGATGATGGCCACGGCACGGCCGACGCCATGGTCTTCGCGAACCGGTACGAAGAGCTGCTGCCCGAGTTGAAGGAAGATGCGGCCGTATTCATCCGCGCCTCAGTTCTCCCCGAAGAAGGCGCTCAACCGAAGCTCTCGATCCAGGAAATGGTGAAGCTCGAAGATGCGCGCGTCAACCTGCCGTCCCTCATCTCCATCCGTTTCTGGCTGAAAGACGAGAACGCGATCAGCAGAGTCGATGCCCTGAACGATCTCTTTGTTCGGAAGAGCGGCACTACCGAGGTTCGGCTTCGCCTCGAAAAACCGCGCGACTTCTCTGTTGTAATGGACGTCACGACCAAAGTAAAACCAGATAGTGAGTTTCGTGCTGAGCTCGAAAAGATCTGCGGTCCGGAATCAATGGAAATCCTGGCAAGTTGATGGCTGACGAATCGACAAACAAAACAACTCCGATGGCTGGAGCGGTGGGGGAAACCGACAATCCCAGTTGGAGCAGGGTACAGTTGGCGCGTCATCCGAAGCGCCCGCACTCCCTCGACTACATCAACGGCATCTTTTCGAACTTCGAAGAGATCCACGGAGATCGCTTCTTCGGCGACGACGCCTCCATCATCGCGGGAATGGCCAAGCTGGACGGCAAACCCGTGATGGTCATTGCGCAGCAAAAAGGCCGGGATACAAAAGAAAAGCTCTTGCGCAACTTCGGCATGCCCAAACCGGAGGGCTACCGGAAGGCAATGCGAGCCATGCAGCTGGCTTCGAAGTTCCGCCGCCCGATCATCACTTTGATCGACACGCCTGGCGCTTATCCGGGGATCGACGCCGAAGAGCGCGGCCAGGCCGAAGCTATTGCCTACAACTTGCGCGAGATGTCCCGCCTCGTGAGTCCGGTCATTTCTGTCGTGATCGGAGAAGGAGGTAGTGGCGGCGCATTGGCGCTTGGAGTAGCCAATCGGGTCTACATGCTCGAGAACGCTTACTACAGCGTGATCGCACCCGAGAGCTGCGCCGCTATTATCTGGCGTGACTCCGGAAAGGCTCCGCTTGCTGCCGCCGCACTACGCCTCACGGCGGCCGACCTGCTCGAACTCAAACTGATCGATGGCATTGTCCCGGAACCGTCGGGTGGCGCTCATCTGAACGCAGAAGCTGCGATCGCCTCACTCGGTTCGACTCTGCGAGAGGCTCTAGGGGAGCTGTCATCCGTTTCTGCCGAGCAGCTCCTTGAACAGCGCTATCAAAAATTCCGCCAGATGGGCAGCTTCTTCAAAGAGGGCTAATTTCTGAAGATCGGAATCATCGTCGCAGTCTTTGTGGCCGTAGTCGCAGCCTTAATTGCATACTCCACGCTGGGCGGTCCTCGTTACCGGGTGGAAATTTGCATGTTTTTCGGCGGGCGGTTCAATTGCAAGACGGTATCCGGTCGCAGCGAAAGCGCCGCCCTTCGCGGCGGCATTGAAAACGCTTGCGCCGACATCGCATCCGGCGTATCGGAGACTATGGCCTGCGAAGGTTCCGAGCCCAAGAGCGTTCGCTGGCTGCAGCGGCCAAACATTCAAAAGTAAACCAGCGCGGCGGTTTGTTCCCGGCGACGGTACCAGATTCGCCATGAGTAACGTAGAGGCACATAGAAGTACCGGGACCTAAGCGGTTGCTCTGCGATCCTCAGCGGGAAACGTCCAGATCCGACCACTCTCTAACGTTCTGTGATCTCCGGCGATGGGAAGGTTGGCACGTACTAGCTATGGCGCTCTCAACCGTGGCGAGATCACAACACGCCAACTAGGAGGATCTAAGTATGGACACCACGTCACGTCGCAAAGTATTCTCAGCGCTTACTGTTGGAGCTGGAGTCGCGGCTGTTGCCGCCGGAACCGCTAGCACGGCTGAAGCTCAGAGCGGCGGAAACAACGCAGGGGGACCGGTCGGAACCAATCTCCGCGCTTTCATCACCAACACTCAGGGCGCAATCGTCGGCACGTTTGATATTAAGCGTTTTGCGGCCATCAACGGAGCAGTGCAGGCCATTGGCACTGTAACGGCTGCGGGTACCACCACTGCCGACGGAACGACCAGGACGGCGATGAGCACGCTTTCTGCCCCAGTATCTTTGACCACTTCGAGTACACAGCAGGCGATCGCTGCTGCCGATCCAGCCAGCTGCCCGATTCTTCACCTTGCGATCGGCGCCATCGATCTCAACTTACTCGGATTGGTTGTCACTACGAATCCGATTGTGCTTGACATCGTGGCTGTCCCAGGGCCGGGCAATCTCCTCGGCAACCTGCTCTGCACGATCGCTGGGTTACTCAATCCGGGAGGCGGGATTGCTGGAGCTCTGAACCAGATCGTCGGACTTTTGAACCAGATTTTAGCCCAGCTGTAGCTGTAAACCGCAGAACAGAGTACATTCAAAAAAGAAAAGGCGCAGCGCCCGCCTCACGCGGACCTGCGCCTAAGATTTTTCTAAGCGTTTGCTTAGTTATTGTTCACCGCGACGTTGATCGTCTTCGGCTTTGCTACTTCTTTCTTGGGCAAAGTGACCGTCAACACACCGTTCTTGTAATCGGCTTTCACCTTCTCGCCATCAATCGTGTCTGGCAAGCTGAACGCACGTACGAACGAACCGTAGCTGCGCTCAATCCGGTGGAAACCACCTTTTCCGTTCTCGTGTTGTTCGAACTTCCGCTCGCCCTTCAAGGTCAAGGTTCCATTCTCCAACTGAATGGCAACATTCTTCGGGTCCACATCGGGTATGTCGGCCTTCAGGATCAGCTCATTCTCGGTTTCGAGAATGTCGACCGCAGGCGACCAGGGCCGCGAAGCAGGCTCACTGAATAACCGCGACAAAGAATCCTGAAACAGCCGGAGACCGGCCGGGAACTCCTCGAGTTCGCTTGAGAAGGGATTGTATTTCACTACTGGCATTTAAGTCCTCCTCCCATCAACTGGGTACATTTCCAATATAAAATCTGCGCGTGTTTGTGTCAAGTAATCTTCAGCTATTTTTTCAGAGACTCTCCTTGACTCCACCTGCAGCCATTTCAACCACTTCCGCATCTGTCTTGCGTATGCCGAACCTCAAAGAGGGCGATCCAGCGCCCCCAATCTCTCTTCCGACCGATTCCGGAGCCCCCTTCGAACTCTCGTCACTGAAAGGCAAGAATGTAGTCCTGTATTTCTATCCGAAAGCAGACACGCCCGGTTGCACTACGGAATCTTGTGCCTTCCGGGACAAAACGGATTCGTTTACGGATGCCAATTCCGTCATCGTTGGTGTTTCGCCCGACACGAGCGAAGCCCAGGCTAAGTTCAAGGGGAAGTTCAGCCTTCCGTTCACGCTTCTTGCCGACTCCGAGCACACCGCAGCCGAAGACTACGGCGTGTGGAAGGAGAAGAGCATGTACGGGAAGAAGTACATGGGCGTCGAACGCACGACCTTTGTCATCGACAAGGACGGCATCATCAAGAAAATCTTCCCGAAGGTGAAGA
>Ga0308176_10002679_pt1 | contig 11285 bp, 9 predicted proteins | sample PhyCR2_3_FD_203890 | JGI IMG/M metagenome (GOLD analysis project Ga0308176, IMG submission 203890) | Soil microbial communities from UC Gill Tract Community Farm, Albany, California, United States - DLSLS.C.R2 | ecosystem: Environmental > Terrestrial > Soil > Agricultural land | place: USA... | reverse complement strand
ACGCGTGCTCGCGCGGCAGCGCGTCAGGCGATCGAAGCGCGGCTGGGGATTTCGCGACGCGCGTTTCGCGAGCGCTTCGTCCGCATTCGCCAGCGGCAGGACGCGCTGCTGCAGGCCAAGCAGCGGCTCATCGAACCCAACCTCCGCCTCGTGATTTCGATCGCCAAGCGGTATCAGAACCGCGGCCTCTCGATGCTCGACCTGATTCAGGAAGGCAATATCGGCCTGATGAAGGCGGTGGATCGGTTCCAGTATCGCCGCGGCCTGAAGTTCTCGACCTATGCGACCTGGTGGATTCGCCAGTCCGTCAGCCGCGCCGTCGCGGACTACGGGCGCACGATCCGGCTGCCCGTCCACGTCTTCGATTCACTGAATCGGCTGATGCGGACCCGGACGATGCTCGCAACCGAACTCGGACGCGAGCCGACGCCAGACGAGCTCGCCCGCCGGGCCGAGGTGCCGCTGCCGAAAGTCGAACTGCTCCTCGAAGCCGCACGTCTGCCAACCTCCCTGGAAACGCCCCTCGGCACGGAAGGCGACACGCCGCTCGGACACCTCATCCCCGACCAGTCGGTGCAGACGCCGGAGGACGCGGCGATGCGCGGCGAACTCGCGGAGCAGGTGGAGCGCGCGATGGCGCCGCTGACCGATCGCGAACGTGAAGTGCTCCGCCTCCGGTTCGGCCTCGGGCTCGACCGCGAGATGACGCTCGAAGAAATCGGACGGCGCCTGTCGATCACGCGGGAACGCGCCCGCCAGATCGAAATGAAAGCGCTCCAGAAGATGCGTGCCGGCCGCGGCCGCGCCGCATAGCTGCGAGAGCGAAGAGCGCGAGGACGGAAGACGATGGAAGCGGCCCGCCGAACTCGAGGTGGAACTGTCCGACGTGGGCTCCATCGCTCAGCGGCGATGGGGGCGAGGACGGGGCCGCCCCGCTTCGCGCGGAGGCGGCTCCCCGTCGACACGTCTTTTGGGCCGCCGAGCACGAAGTGGGTTCGCCTTCGCCGCGAAGCGGCTTCGACGGAATCTCGCCGAAGCGCAACGGATTCTATTGCGCGGAGGCGGAGCTGTCCGAGCGGGGGCCCCATCGCATCAGCGGCGATGGGGGCGAGGATGGGAGCCCCGCTTCGCGCGGGGACCCTCTTTAGTTCAACGGCTTGCCGTCGTAGTCCGCGGGCAGCGGCACGCCGAGGTATTTCAGGATCGTTGGGGCCAGGTCCATGATGCCCGGATGGTCGCTGGCGATCTTGCGGTTCATGAAGAGGACGCCGCCGCTGATTTCAGTCGCCGTCGCGCAGTGATCGCCGCTCCACTTCCGGTCGTTGTCGTCGATCACCTCGCGTGAGATGCCGCCGAGCGTATCCTGCCAGCCGACGCGGTACCCGTCGTTGAAGCCGACCTCCAGGTCGGGCGCATTCTGCAGGTACTCGCCCTTGTAGATGTCGTCCCGCTTGTAAATATCGCGGAACACGGGCTGACCGGTTTTCGGATCCGCAAGGGCGACCAGCTTCGCGCGAATTTCGTTCTGAAGCTGCGTGTATTCCGCTCCCGGCGAGACGATCCCCTGACCTTCGCGTCCCTTGAGATTGAAGTAGATCTGCCCCAGGCCGACGGCGTACGCTTTCGTTCGGCTCCAGTCCACGCCCTCGAAAAAGCGCCCACGTCCGAACAGGTCCGCCAGTGTCTTCTTTCCGCTCTCCTGCCCCTGGAACGCCATGTAGCCGTTCTGCACGAGCCAGGTGTTCAGATTGACGCCGCGCCGGAACGAATGGAACCCGTGGTCCGACATCACCATGAACACGACGTCTGGAGGCAGCTTCGCACGGATGCGGCCCACCAGATCGTCCGCGCGCTTGTAGATGTTCTCGATCGCGTTGCCGTATTTCGCGGCGAGCGCCGCGTCGTACATCGGGTGCGTCGGATCGATGAGGCGCCACATCATGTGCGACACGCGATCGGTCGTCTCAATCGCGGCGACGAACAGATCCCAGTCCCCGGTTTCAAGACGCTTGAAAATGATCTTCTCGCGGTCGTCCATCGCGCGGTTCGCATCGGCGAGGAATTGTGCTTCGTCCAGCCGGCCGTCGTTGAGCGGCTTGTCGGACCATTCCGCCCAGCCGAGCGTCCGGTAGATGCCAATCTGCTGCGCCAGTTGCTTCGAAAAGTCGTCGGGCTTGGAAATCGGGATCGGAGGATCGCGCGGATCCATGTTCACCGGTGAGCCGATGAGTTGCAGGTCATCGGCGGCCTTGAGCAGCGCGAACTGCATCATCCCGTGGACCCGCACCAGCAGGTTGATCTTGAACGTGACGTCGACCCAGCCGCTCCACTCCCCTTCGCCAAGATTCACGGACGTTCCGTCGATACTGATCGTCGCGCGGTGCGCCGCACGATCCCAGCGGATCGTGAGCGGCAGCCGCGTATCCTGCTGCGCCTCCAATTCGGCCAATTGCGTTTTCGTCGAGTCGTCGTTCCCCCCCTTCGCGCGGAGGTCGCGGAGCTTCTGCGCGACGATGGGGTTAGGCGGTCCGACGAGTTCGCTGCGGGCAACGTCGCCGTCGAATCCGAGGCGTTTGACGATGCCGCCAAATTCCGTGTTGCCCTCCTCGTACCGGCTCACGTCCGTGGCCCAATACGAATAGGTGCCGAGCGTGCCGCGCAGATCGGGCAGCGGCAGGCCGGCGAGCATCTCTCCGTGCTCGATCGGCTCGGGCGGGAACGTCACCGGAACCGTCAAGACCGCGTTCCGAATGCCGTTTTGTCCTGCGGTCACCCAGAACGACGTGCCGCCGCGCGTCGAAATCACTTTCGGTCTCTTCGTCGGGATCAGACCGAAGAGAAATGACGGCGGCTCGCGCCGGACCATGTTGAAGTCAGGCGCGTACGTCTGGAAATCGCGGATCAGAAAATCGTAGATGTTGTGCTTGCCGGGATTCACGCCGGTGGCAAAACTCGACCACGCCGTCGGGGATTCCGACGGCTGGGTCGATCCCAGTGTCCGGAAGGTGCCCTCGTCCGCGAGCTTCTTGAGGTTGGGCAGCTTGCCTTCGTCCATCCACCGCTTCGCGAGCGTCGGATCCATGCCATCGAAGCCGATGACGAACACGCGCTGCGGCGCCTTTCGAGCCGGGGTCGTCTCGCGCGGTGCGCCGCACGCGGCGAGAACCGCAGCGGTCATCACACACACGAGCGCCCGCGTTACCTCTCGACCCATTGTCCTCCTGCCATCGTCCGCAACACGTCCATGAAGACGTCGAAGCGGCCGCGGCCCACCTGGCGGGCCGCACGCGCCTCCGATCGCTTGACGGACGCGTGTATCGTGTCGAGCACGGTGCGGCCGCGCGCGGTCAGATACACGCGGCGGCGCTCTCCGCTTTTTCCTCGCCGTTGCACATAGCCGAACTCTTCGAGCTGCGCGATCAGGTAGTTGGTCGCCTGGCGCGACATGCGGATCTGCCTCGCCAGATCGACCGGCCGCAGTCCGTCAGGGCCGGGATACTGGAAAACCGACAGGTGTGCGTCCTGTAGCTGGTCGAATCCCGCGGCCGCCACATCCGCGGCCATCTGCCTCCGGACCTGCTGCCAGGCGAGCCGCAGCAGGGCGCCAACGAGCGGCGGCGACGCGCGCCGCGTCGAAGCTCCTCGACTTTTCGCCGCTGGCATCTGTGCGGTCAACTCCCTTTTACACCTGACGGATCGTCAAGGCATTTTACAGCCGTCCACCCGTCGTCTGCGGTGGTCGGAGGACGAGGCGCCTCGACAGCGATTCAGGCATTCGCGGCCGGCAGGTCGACGGTGAAGACGCTTCCGCGTCCCACCTCGGAACGTACTGTAATCATCCCGCCGTGGCTCTCGACGAGTCGTTTGACCGTCGCAAGGCCCAGTCCTGTGCCGGGCGTCTTCTCCTGGGGACCGCGAACGAAGGGCTCGAAAATCTTCCCGATGCTCTCCGCCGGAATGCCGGGGCCGGAATCCTCGACGGCAATCCGGCAGACAGTCCCGTCTTTGACCGCGCGCACCACCACTCGACGCGTGGTCCGCACGCCCATGTAGGTGACTGCGTTCCGCACGAGATTCTGGACGATGCTGGTGAGCGCGCCCGCACTGCACCGGGCTTCGAGGGTGGGCGTAACCTCCACCAGGAGATCGATCTCGCGCTCCTCGGCCCCGTGGGCGCAGTCCACCATCACGGCCCGGAGCACGGGCTCGACGGCGCATCGCGCCGCCGGGTCGGGGTGTGCACCCGAGCGCGCAAATGCCAGCAGCGCTTCCACCAGTTCCTTCACCCGGCCGACAGCCCGGCGGGACCGCTCGACATAGTCGGCAGTCCTTGGATCTGCCTCGCGCTCCAGCAGGGGCAAGGCGGTGGCAATCGTGCCAAGCGGACTGAGAATGTCGTGGGCGACGCGGCCGGCGAAGCGATCCAGTTCCCTGACGCGGTCGCTCAGCAGCGCATTGCGTTCCTGCAGCACCTCGTCGTGCCGCCGCGACGCACGGTAGGCGACGACCGCCGCGATCAACGCGACCAGCGATGACCCGCCATCGAGCTTGACGACCATGCCAAGCGTTTCCGCGCGAAGATGCCGCAGATCGCGCGCCATCGCTTTCGATTGGCGGAGATCGTACGCGAGCGTCGCGGTCGCAGACCTCAAGGCTGCATCGACCGCATCGCCTGCCGCGTCGAGGGCTTGCGAAGACGGCGAGCCGCCGCCAGCCAACACCTGCCGGGTGGCCTGCACCGCGTGCTCGGTATCGGTCCGAAGAGCGGCCCAGTGCGCCTCTTCTCCTGGCAGGGGCGGCAGCCGAACGTATTCGGAGGCGTCCGTTTGAAGACCGTCGAGTTCGACCTGCGCAGCTGCACGTGCCGAGCTGGCCTGCAGGCCGCCGGCCGCGAGGCCATCGAGCGACTGATTCAGCTTTGTGAGACCGACCGCCACGCGCGACAGATATTCGATGCTCGGAACGGCATCCAGTTCGATGGACGATGACAGCGCGTCAAGGCGGGCAAGCCGATTCTGGGTGTAGGCCGTGGCGCCGACAAACGACGCCACGGTCACGATCGACGCCGCGACCAGCGCAGAGTGGTGCCGTTCGAACCGCATGGGATCCCGGGGACGAACGCATCATATCCCGTCAGTCGTCGTCAGTCGGCATTTTTCGGACGGGAGGCAATCTCGCGGCGGAGTCCCAGGATCATCTGTGCTGAATCGCGTTTCAGGAGCTTTTTCAGCACGAAGTCCGGAACGTCGAACGCAGGCTGCGCGGTGAGGGAATAGGTGATGAGGGTTCCGTGATCGGTCTGCAGGACCCGCCACTCCCCTTCGTACCGCGCGAAACTCCGCCCGGATCGATCACGGAAAGACAGCGAGTCGGCTCCCTCGACCACTTCGAGCTGCAATTGCACGCGCTTCTTGAACATCATCAGACGAGAGACGGCCTGCTGCTCCACCACCGCGCGTCCGGGTGCGCGCTCGAGCACGACGCTGGACTCGACGCCGGGCATGAATTGCGGGATGCGTTCGTAGTCCGTGAGAACCGCGAGCGCGCTGGCAGGCGATTGCGGTACCTGAAACTGAGCGGTAACGGAGTACACGCCGTGATCCTCGCGCACCGTCACCGACGGCTGCGGCGTGCAGTCGTCTGGTGACGGTACCGGCTGCGCTGACGCGGCAGCGGCGATGAGGAGGCCGATCGTGAAAAGAATGCGCGTCCTCATGACGCATCTCCGGTGACGCTCTGCTGCGCGATGGTGACGAGCGCGTCCGGTACCACGAACTCCTGCTCGGGTGTTCTGACCGTGAGCACCGGACACGGAGCCGTGCGGACAACCCGCTCGGCCACGCTGCCGACGAAGAACCTGGCGACCGCGCCGCGCCCGTGCGTGCCCACCACGATCAGGTTGATTCCCTGCGCACGCGCGTACTCGGTGATCGCGTCTGCCGGGGCGTTGCTGGTGACCGTCACGGCAACTGCTCGAAGATCGTGTCGGTCCTCCTCGTCGAGGAGAGCCCCCGTCTGCTCGTTCGCCGCCGCCTCCAGGTCCTGCTGGATCTCGAAGGGTATGTAGCCGTAGGCGTCCACCGCGCGGACGACCACGTTCTCAGTCACGTGCAGCACATGCAAGGCGGCGCCGAAGCTGCGCGCCAGCTCGCGTCCGTATCGAAGCGCCGACTCGGACGCGAGGCCGAAATCGGTGGCAACCAGAATCCGCTTGATGGCGATCATGCCCGTTCAAAAAGCAAAGACCCCGCCGTCGCGAGAGTATGAAGATTCCGAGAAATCCGGCCTGTTTCGGCCACTCCCGCTCGATGCCAGTGGGGAATATTCCCCGCCGATGCGGGATATCGCGAGACGGGAGGCGCGAGGCGCGAGGCGGGAGGCGCGAGGCGCCAGGCGAGAGGCGCGAGACGGGAGGCGGGAGGCGAGAGGCGCGAGGCGAGAGGCGAGAGGCGCGAGGCGCGAGGCGAGAGGCGCGAGGCAAAAAAGCTGGCGGCTTTCGCCGCCAGCTTTTCGTGTCCGCAGTCGATGGACCTAGAAGGCGATCGTGCCTTCCGCCATCAGACCGTTGAACTTCCCGCCGTTCTTGATGTTGCTCGCCGGGTAGCCGAAGTACTTCTGGTTCACGTATTCGACCTTGGCAAGGACGTTCGCCGTGATGAACCAGCCGCCCGAGAACTGCCAGCGGTTCGCACCGACGTCGTTCGGGATTCCCAGCGCCTGGCCCGTCGCTTTGTTGTAGCGGGCGCCGACGAACAGTTGCTCGTCGGGGAGGAACCGATACACCGTGTCGAACGCGTATTGATGCCATGTGCGGTCAGACGTTTCCGCCGTCGTGCCGCCCTTGGCCTGCTCGACGACGCCGAACAGCTCGAGCCCGCGATACTTCACGAACGGGTTCATCTGGAACGCCGTGACGCGATTTGCAAATCCCGGCTGCAGCAAGCCGGAATCCTTCTGCGCCGATTCGCTCGCCGTCGTGTTCTCCATGACGAAGTAGTAGCGCGATCCGGCGCGGTCGCCGCTGTAGAGCGTGTCGCTCATCGCGCGGTTCGTCTTATACATGGACCCCGTCAGCCGGAACCGCAGGTCTTTATTGATCTGGCGGTCGTACCCAAGCTTGCCAATCATGACGGGTCCGCGCTTCCCTGGTGTCTGCACGGTGCCGCGCAGTTCGCCAGCCGTGAGGGACGCCATCGCGATGAGGTTGCCCGGCTTGAGGTACACCTCACCGCCGATCTGCGTCGTGAACGCGTCCATGATGTAGTTGCCGATGAACGGGTTATACATGGCGTTGCCGTTGTCGCTGCGGCGGAAGTGCGTATCGCCGTAGTTGATTTCCATATCGCCCACGCGGACCGTGGCGATTTCCATCAGCATCTTGAGCGGCGCGAAATCGATGGGCGACTGATCGATCTGGATGTACCCGTCCTTCACCCACGTCTCGTTATGGTGCCTCGCCGAGAGGTAGCTGGTGAGCGCGACACGGATGCCGGGGGCGAGCTGCGCGTGCAGGCCCAGGTTCGCCGTCGGGTTGTTGAAGCCGAGCCCGATGTTCATCAACTGGTTGCCGTCGACGCCGTTCACCACATTCGACGCCGCCGTGTTGCGATGCGACAGGTCCTGCATCTGCGAGGTGAACGCCGCGCCCACGTCGAGCTTGAATCCGGTGAACGGCACGCCCGGATCCTTCGACGTTTCGAATACGTTGATGCCGCGTTTGTCCTGCGGCCGGTAGTACTGCATCACAACCGGGCGCCCCTTCTTCCAGGAGTCTTCGGCCGCTTTGGCCGCGGCCTCTTCAGCGGCCTTTGCCGCGTCGGTCGCGGGGTCGGCGACAGGGGTCGCAGCAGGCGGTGTCGCGTCGGGCGTCGCCGCGGGCTTGACCGGCGTGGCGGGTTTGGCCGGCGTCGACGTCGCGCCCGAGGCCGGGGCCGATCCGTCGCCGGGCTGCTGCGCGAGGGCTGCGGGCGAGGTCAGCGCCGCCGCCAGCAGCATCATCGTGAACGTCAGTGTGGGTTTCATGGTCATGTCCTTTGTCACAAGTCAGAAGTCGGAAGTCAGAAGTCGGAAGTCGGAAGTCGGAAGAGTCGGAATCGGTTCCTAAGAGAGCGGCATCGCCAGCACGGTTTCGAACGTGACGGTGATCTTGGGATCGGTTTTGAGCATCCCCATCATCGCGGTCGGCGGCTTGATGCCGAAGTCGGTCATCAACAGATCGAGGCGGCCCTGGACGCCGAGTTTCTCGCCGTCAATCTTCGTCGTGATGTCCATGGTGACCTGGCGTTCGACACCCGCAATCTTCAGGACGCCGATGGCTTTCGCGGCTCCTGCCGGCTTGCCCGTGAAATCGAACTTCGTGAGCGTGAAGGTGATGTCCGGGAACTGATCGACCTTGAGCGCCTTGTACATGTTCTTGTCGAGCGCGTCGCCCTTCGGAGACTTCAGCGTGCCTGCGGCAATCGCGATCTCGAACGCTTCGACCGCGCCGGGCTTCAGCGCGTTGTCGCAGAAGTGGCCGTCGAGCGCGGCGCCAAGCTGTGCCTGGGTGACACGCACCTTGGTCGTCGATGCGGTGTACTCGTGAATGTTCGACGTCCCGGCGAGCGTCACCTTCGCGGAGTCGACGGCGAGCGGAGCGTCCGCAAGCACCGCCGGCCGCGCTGCCAGTGACACACCCATGACGACAACCGCGGCCGCGGACCAACCGATAAGAAATGCTCGTTTCATATGAAGCCTCGCTGATAAGCGGTCCGTATGACCGCGCACCCTCTCATAGGGCAACGGGCGTGCCGCACGCCTTTTGCCGATTTCAGGCCTGTTTTGTGGGTCTTTACGGTGGGACCGGCGTTCTGCTTGGGGACTTTTCCGCGGGTCGGGGGAAATCCCCCGCGCGGCTCTCGCCGCGCGGGAACTCCCAACTCCCAACTTCCAACTCCCAACTCCCAACTCCCAAATCTGGGAATTGGGAATTGGGAATTGGGAATTGGGAGTTATCTAGATCCCTACTCAGACTTCTCGAGCTTGAATTTCTCGATGCGGTAGCGAATCTGATCCCGGTTCAGGCCCAGGAGTGTCGCGGCGCGGGTCTGGTTCCAGCCGCTGCGCTGCAGCGCCTGAACGACGAGCGAGCGTTCGAGCTGATCGAGGTCGATGCCGGCCGGCGGGAGCTCGACGGATTCGCTGAGGTCGCTACGCTTCTGGAGGATCGGGAAATGGTCGATGGCGAGCTCTTCGCCTTCCGCCAGCAGCATCGCGCGCTCGACGGCATTGCGCAGTTCTCGGACGTTGCCCGGCCAGGGATACGCCTTGAGACGTTCCATCGCCGACGGCGCGATCCGGCGGATGCGCTTCTTGAATTCGGTGTTGAAACTGTCGACGTAATACGCGCTGAGCAGCGGGATGTCTTCGACGCGCTGCCGCAGCGGCGGCATCAGAATGGGCATCACGTTCAGCCGGTAGTAGAGATCCTCGCGGAACCGCCCGCGCTTGACCTCCTCCTCGAGATCGCGGTTGGTGGCCGCGATCACCCGGACGTTGACGTTGATGTCGCTCGCGCCTCCGACACGCTTGAACGCCCGCTCTTCCAGGAATCGGAGCAGCTTGGCCTGCAGCAGCGGCTGCATCTCGCCGATTTCATCGAGGAAGACGGTACCGCCATCTGCGGATTCGAGCAGGCCGCGTTTCTGCCGGTCCGCCCCCGTGAACGCGCCCCGCTCGTGGCCGAACAGCTCGCTTTCCAGCAGCGTTTCAGGCAGCGCCGAGCACGTGATGTTCATGAACGGTCTGGCCGCGCGATCGCTCGAATAGTGGATGATCTTGGCCGCGAGGTCCTTGCCGGTCCCGCTCTCGCCTGTCAGGAGCACCGTGGAGGCGGGGCTCACCGCGACTTTGCCGAGGAGTGTGCGCACCCGCACCATCGCGTCGCTCTCGCCGACCAGGCGATCGAGGCTGTACGGCTGGGCCTGCGAGGCGCGCAGGAGCCGCACCTCCCGGCGCAGCGACGTCGTTTCCAGCGCCTTCTGGACGAGCAGCGCGATTTCGTCGAGATTGAACGGCTTGTTCGCGTAGTGATACGCGCCGCGCTTCATGGCCTCGACGGCCATGTCGACGCTCGAGTGCGCCGTCAGCAGGATGACGAGCGTATCAGGGTTCGATTCCTTGATCTGCTTCAGGACCGACAGACCGTCGCCGTCCGGCAGCTTGTAGTCCAGCAGCACGAGATCGGGCGAGGCCTCGCGGTGTCGCTCGAGCGCATCGGCGGCGGTTCCTGCCTCGATGACCTGATAGCCGTCGTCGCTGAGCCGGCTGGCGAGCGACCATCGAATCAGCTCCTCGTCATCGACGACGAGGATGGTCGGGGCGTCCATGGCCCCCGAGTATATGTCCTCCTACGATGCCGCTGCTTGCGACGCGCCCGCCACCAGCGCGCTCACGTCGCTCATTTCGAGCGGCTTGCCGACGACCCGGAACGCTCCCAGGTCAATGGCACCCTGCACGATTTCCGGCGTGCCATACGCCGTCATCAGAATGACCTGCGTCGACGGGCTCAGACGCCGTAGCGCCGATAACAGTTCGAGGTCCTTGGAGTCGGGCAGCCGAAGATCGAGCAGGACGACGTCGAAGCGCCGAGCGGCGCCGAGTACCGCTTTGACCGCAGAGACGGCGTCGTCGGCTTCGACGGTTTCGTGGCCCGAATCGTTCAGGGTCTGCACGAGCGACCAGCGGATCAACGCCTCGTCATCGACGACAAGCACGCGGAGGACCGGGGTTTTTTCAGGCGCGCTGGGGATTTTCCCGCCCTTGCTGTTGTTGCTCACGGCTTTAACCTGTCTTTTTGCGAAAGAAGTAAGAGGTTGCTGCCTTGAGCATCAAGATCCGAGCCACCCGCCGACCCGCGCCGCGAGCGGTTGACCGCCGAGGAAGTCACCGCCATCCTTGTCTGTCTCGGCTGACGGGACTTCTGATACTGACCATCACACCCCCAAGCCACGCGACGCACGCGGGCTCGAGGAATGTTGTGGAGATGATCCTTACTTTTGCGCGCTGAGTTTCTCGACCGCGTCGAGCGCTTTCTCGACGTGCTGCGCCGGGCTGATCTTGTCGTCGTTCGAGGAGAACACGGCCGCGATCGTTCCGTCCGGCTTCACCACGAACGTGGTCCGTTCGGTGAACGCGTGGTCGATGGCGACGCCGCGCGTGTCCTTCATGCCGGGCTTCGCTTGCGCCGCCTGAAGGTTGTACGCGACGGCGATCGTGCCCTTCGCGTCAGAGGCGACCGCGATCTT
>Ga0308176_10002678_pt1 | contig 11288 bp, 11 predicted proteins | sample PhyCR2_3_FD_203890 | JGI IMG/M metagenome (GOLD analysis project Ga0308176, IMG submission 203890) | Soil microbial communities from UC Gill Tract Community Farm, Albany, California, United States - DLSLS.C.R2 | ecosystem: Environmental > Terrestrial > Soil > Agricultural land | place: USA... | reverse complement strand
CTGGTTCATCATACCGAGTGGACTGATCTTCCTCGGCGTCATGCGCCGGCTCGGCTCGATCTGGTCGGACGGTGTCGGGCCGATCGAAGCCTTCTCGAAGGGCATTCGCTCCAAGCTGCGCGCCCGCGAAGGGGCTGCGCAGCCGCAGGCGCTTCCGTCGGCAACGCCGTCGCCAACGGCGATTGCCGAACAACTAGCGCCGCCGGAAGTGCTGGCCGGGCCGCATGGCGACATCGTCCGTCGCGCGGCATCAGATCGCGCGATGATGCTCGGTATCATTGGCGCGCTGCGTCCGATCGAGCGCGACATGGTCCCGGACATCACACCCACCGTGGACGCGCTCGCGCAGCGTGTCGGCGCGGTGGCCACCACGCTTCATCGCCTCGACGCCGACGTCTCCGGGGCATCACTGGGTGCGCTCGACGAGCGGATTGCCTCGCTGACGACCGAGCCAGAGACGACGGACCGTGAACGCCGGCTCTCGTTGCTGAACCGGCAGCGCACGTCGCTGCATGACCTGCTCGAGCGCCGGCGGTCGCTCGCGAGTCAACTCGAAAGCGCCGCGCTGATGTTACAGAACTTGAAGCTGGATCTGCTCAAGTTCCGATCGTCGGGGATCGGCTCGGCGATCGAGGATCAGACGAGCGCGACGCAGGAAGCGAGAGCACTGTCGCGAGAGATCGGAAGCCTCGTCGAGGCGGCAGAAGAGCTCAAGAAGCTCTCCTGAGGTCACCGTCTCAGCAACTCGGCAATCGCGTCAGCGATCTGCCGAGGTGCTTCCTCGGGTGCAAAGTGTCCGCAGCCGGGAATGATCTGAAGCGTCGCGCCGGGAATGCTCGATTGCAGGCGTCGCGCGGTGCTCAGCGGGATCACGCGATCGCGGCGACCCCACACGACCGCCGTCGGCACGGTAATCGTCCCCAAGCGCTGGCCGAGCTTACGCGTCTCACGACTCGTGAGCGCGCGAATGTGCGCGACCAATGCGTCGCGACCATCGGGCTCCAGGAACGGACGCAGATATAATTCGATCGAGTGCGCGGCTCGTGCCGGATCCGAGTATCCGCGATGCAGATCCATGCGAATGACACTCGCCAGCGCATTGGGCGGCAGATGTCGCGTGATCGGAAGGGACCATCGGCCGAGTCGCGCGCGAAGCGATGGCCAGCGATCGAATGCGACGCTGTCGATCAGGCCGAGATGCGAGACGCGATCCGATGATCGCACGGCGAGCGATTGCGCGATGCCGCCGCCGATGCCATGTCCAACGATGCACGCGCGCTCGATGCGCAGTTCGTCGAGGAGCTCGATGATGCGCGATGCATGCGCGCGTACGTCCATGGGTCGCGTGAGCGGCCGATCGCTTCTGCCGTAGCCAAGGAGGTCGACGACGACGACGCGGTGGCCCGCCGGCATGAGCGGAACGACATCGCCCCAGAGATGCCCGGACGTCGGAAAGCCGTGCAGAAAGACGACTGGATTGCCGACGCCGCGCGTGCCCGCGGCGTAGTAATAGAGCCGCGCGCCCGACAGATCGAGAAATTCACCACGCACGCGCGTTCGGCTTCGTCATGGGGGCGAGAAGATGTGTCAGCCTCGTGACGAATGCTAGGGAATGCAGAGAATGCTCGGAATGCGACGAAGGCCGCCACGATGTGGCGGCCTTCGTTCACTTCGCTGATGCGTGTGTTACGAGGAGGAACGCTTAGCGCGTGCCGCCGCCGCGACGACCACCCATGTTGGCGGTGATCTTGTCGAATGCCGCCTTCTGCTCATCCGTGAGGAGCGCCTTGATCGCGTCGTTCTGCTCCTTCTGGAGCGCCTGCATCTTCGTGCGCGCATCGGCATCGCCACCGCGAGCCGCTTCCATCAACGGCTGACGCTTGGCTGCATACTCCTTCTGGATCGAATCGGCCTTGGCCGCAACCGCGTCGGAGACGTGGAGCGAATCCTTGAGGATCGAGACGATGTTCGGACCGCGGCCACCGCGACGGCCCTGGCCCTGCTGCTGCGCGTCCTGCGCCTTCGCAACCGTCGTCACCGCGACGAACATCGCGGCCGCCGTCACTGCCATGCGGATCATCTTCTTCATTGCTTGTGCCCCCAAAAGAGTTGTGAGAATCTCGTCGTCATGCGCGCAATAGACGCGTGCCTGGGGCAACAAGACCACAGGTACTGCGACATCCGCTACGGGCGCGCCAAGACCCGCACGACGACAAACTTTGTGGGGCGCAACGACTTAGTTGCGGCCCTCTAGCGCAAACACTCAAAGTTGCTATCCTTACCCGCCCTCAGCAGGACAATCGCCAGCGGCGAGAACGTCCGGCACTTCAGGCCCGTAACGAGCGCTTCAGTGACCCTGCCGCCCTCGCCAACTTCAGGCTCGAGTCCCTCTGCTCCGCCACTGACTCCGGTTTCGGCTTCGCCGTCACCGTCGATCGCATTTCCGCTTGGCTGGCTGCTCGATCACGCAGCAGCACCGATCAAGTACCGCGCTATTACAGAGGTCGCCAAGCTTGCGACGCCCATCAGCGAACAGGTAGCGTTTCTCCCCTTTACGCACCGACCAGCGCTGACGTTGGCGTTGATGCAACAACCTGATGGAACGTGGGGCAACGCAATGCTCACGGTACCATCACAACGTTCAGAGAACTTCGAAGGGATCGGAACGATCAGCGCGGTTCGACGTCTGCTCGAGTACGGATGGGACAAGGACGCGCCGCCGCTCGTGCATGCGCGACGCCTGCTCTTTCGTCTCCTCGCCGAGGATGAGGATCCCGGCTATCTGTTCGAGCTCGCGAAAGGTGCAGACGAAGACATGTCACGGCGCGGACGCGCCATCCTTCGCGAAGCCGCGGCAGCAACGCTCGCGCAAGCCGGCTACGAAGGTGATCCACGTCTCCGTGGCGCTGCGAGGCGCATCACAGAACGCGTCGCGTCGTATCTCCGATCGCCGCATGCGCCCAAGCCATTCGTGCGCGTCGGCAATCAACACGTGTTGCCGCCTGAAGCCGCGCCGCCATCGGTGTACGCGCTGCTGATGCTCGCGCACATGCCGCTCTTCCGCACGGAGCATCACGAAGCGATGGAATTGTTGTATCACCATCTCTCGCAGCCACTGCCGCGCCAGGACGCAATCCAGCTCTGCGGCAAGCGAGTCGTCGAGCAGCCGCATCTGGTGCTCGGCGACATGCTCGCGAATCGCAACGTCGCGGACAACGACGTAGTGTTGGCGATCACATGGCTCGAGCTGATGGCGCGACTCGGTTTCCTCAAACGAAACGACAACTGGTGCAAGCTGTACGATCGCTTCCTTGACGATCGCGACGCGAGCGGCGTGTGGCATCCTCACAAAGGATTGAGTGCCGCGCGCAGCTCGAATCCGTTCCTCTGGCCGATGTATCCGCTCGAGGATCACATGAGCGGCGACGAACGCTGGACGGACATCACCTTCCGGCTCGGCCTCATCGGCCGCTTGCTCGGACGAAGCATCGACGTCGCGTAGACGCGTGCGCGGTGGAACGCCGCGTGCGTCCACCAGGGTTCGTTGCTCGTGTCCCCTCGTCCGCTCTCACCCACCGAGATGTACCCCGCGCGCGCGCCGCACGTCGTCGCGCGCTCGATCGTGCTGCGCACCGGCGTCACGCTGCGTGTGGCGACGGCGGGACAGGCGAATGACTCACCAGTCGTGATGCTGCCCGGTTGGGGCGCATCCGTCTACATGTATCGCCACGCGCTCGAGCTGTTGCCGCCGCATGGCGTGCGCGTGATCGCCGTCGATCTGCGTGGGATGGGATTGTCGGACAAGCCCATGCACTGCGATGCGTATTCTCTAAACGCACAACTCGAAGACGTCGACGCGCTGCTCGACGCGCTCGAGCTGGAACGCGCTGCATTGGTTGGGCAGTCCATGGGCGGCGCGATCGCCCTGCATTACGCGTTGCGCTTCCCGAATCGAGTCACGCGGCTCGCGCTCATCAATCCTGCCGGGCTGGTGTCCATCGGGGCCGTCGCGCTCGGACGCCTCTCGCCGCGACCGGTCCTCAACGCGTTGGGCCGGCGGGCCGTGCCGCGTTGGCTCATCGGATTCATTCTCCGTCGTATTGCCTACGGTGACGCGTCACGCGTGACGTCGACGGACATCGACGAGTACTGGGCGCCGAGTCAGCTTCCAGGCTATGTCCACGGCGTCCGTGCCGCGCTCGAGGAATTCGACTGGACGCCGCTGTCGGACTCAGACGCTCGCTCGTTGGCGGCCCCGTCCATGGTGATTCTCGGCAATAAGGATCGTCTCATTCACAACACCAGAGCGTCAGCCGAGCGGCTAGCCAACAGCCGAGTCTGGCGGACGACGGGCGGGCACTGCGTGCATGAGGAGCATCCCGACGCCGTGTACGCTGAGCTCACCCGTTTCCTCAATGAAGGCGATCCCGCGATACCGTAAAGTCCCGCAATGAGTTAGATTGAAGATTGTTGTGCTGCGGCAGGGTCGCTCAGGCGACGCCCGTACCGTCGCGGCAGCGGGGAACGACACGCAGTCATTGCGTGGGCCGCAACGCTTCCCGTGAACACGAGGCCGAGTCCTCGTGGGTAAGGCCAGGCGAGCCCTCTGTTCGCCGGCACTTTTGAGAGTCACCGGTCCCGGGAAGGCCCCGGGTGCGCGGCCCCGGTGCGCAGCGATGGGAACAATGGCAACGCACATAGCCGAAGTAGAACAGGCCGCCGAGGCCGAAACGGGAACATTCGAGAGCCTTGGCCTTCATGAGACCGTGTTGAGCGCGGTTCGCGACGCCGGCTACAAACACCCCACCCCAATTCAGGCTGAAGCGATCCCCTTGGTCCTCAAGGGGCGCGACGTGATGGGTCTCGCGCAGACGGGCACGGGCAAGACCGCCGCGTTCACGCTGCCGATCGTCGATCGTTTGCTGGAGGGCCCGCGCCGCACGCGCGCGCTCGTTCTCACACCCACGCGCGAATTGTGCGTGCAGGTCGAGGAGAGCGTCCACAAGTACGCGCACAATGCGGATCTCAACGTGGCGTCCGTCTACGGCGGCGTACCGATCGAGCCGCAGCAGAAAAAGCTGCGTGCAGGCGTGGACATCGTGGTCGCGACGCCGGGTCGTCTGATCGATCACCTCGAGCGTCAGAACGTAGTGTTCGACGATCTCGAAGTGCTCGTGCTCGACGAAGCGGATCGGATGCTCGACATGGGCTTCGCGCCGCAGATCAATCGCATCGTCGCAGAGATTCCGAATTATCGTCAGACGCTACTCTTCAGCGCGACGATGCCGCCAGAAGTCGAAGCACTTGCTCGTAAGTATCTTCGAAAGCCCATCGTCGTGCAGGTGGGTCGTCGTTCTGCGGCGGCGAGCACCGTGACACACGCGGTGTATCCGGTGCCGCGCGAGCGAAAGAGCGCGCTGCTCGCCCAGCTGCTCAAGGCGGAGGACCTCGACTCCGTCCTCGTGTTCACCCGCACCAAGCACGGCGCAGATCGCGTGGTTCGGCATCTCGAGCGCGAGCACATCAACTCGACGGCCATGCATGCGGATAAGACGCAGCCGCAGCGGACGCGCGCGCTCGAGGATTTCAAGTCGGGAAAGGTGCGCGTGCTCGTGGCCACGGACATCGCGCAGCGCGGCCTCGACATCTCGGGCATCACGCACGTGATCAACTACGATGTGCCGCAGCAGGCCGAGGATTACGTGCACCGCATCGGCCGAACGGGCCGCGCCGCGAAGGAAGGCGATGCGTTCACGTTCATGGCGCCCGACGAAATCGCGATGGTGCGCCAGATCGAGCGCGTGATTGGGCAGCCGATCCCGCGGATCTCGGTCCCGGGATTCGATTTCGGGACAGTCGCCGCGGATTGAACCCTAGCAAGAAGGGCAACCAACGCAGTCCGTTGGTTGCCCTTCTTGCTTTCCCGTCGGCGGCCGGCGGGTCTACGAGGTTCCTGCGCTCTTAGTGGCCGCTCTTCTCCGGCTGCACCACGAGGAGTCCCACGTCGCCGTTGTAGTTGTCGTGCATCGTCGGCATGCCCGGCGGGGCGACCCAGGCGCCGCCATCTACGCGCACGTTGATCTGGTGCATGCCCGGCGACAGAGGCACCGACAACTCCCACAGATCGCGCCCTTTCCGGGCGAGGGTGAGTGGGCTCCAGTCGCTGAAGTCACCCATCACGTCTACAGTCTCGACGCCACCCACGCGGATGATGATCTTCTGCATTCCCGTTGGCGTGGGCCGCATCTCGAAGCTGTTGATCAACGTCGAGCGCGGCAGCGATACCGGCACGGATGAGCGCGACATCGGCCAGTACGCGAGCTCGAGGCCGGCCATCATGAACGAGCGCGCCGGAAGCCCGCGGAGCGGCAACGCCGGTTGGCGTCCGCCGCCGGCGATGAACGCGACGCGATCACCGAGCCATACCGTTGCCGCCGCGGACGACCAGCGCCGCGAGTCCGGTGTCACGTCGTACGCGTCGCCGAAGCGATAGCCCGTCTGCGCGTTGAACTCGAACACGCCGACGGCCCAGTGCATGGCGCCTTCGAGATCGCTGAATCGGGACTGGCGCTCACAGGCGCCGCCGCCGACCGATTCGGCGAACAGGGCGCGGAGTGGCGCATCGCTCGCGCCGCCGAGTGAGCCAGCCGTGCAGGACAGCGCGGCGCTCACGGTGTCGTTCACGGTCGCGACTTTCGTGAACGAGAAATTCGTGAAGGTCGTCGTGAACGTTGCTTCGCCGAAGCGGGCGATCGCGCTGCCAATCTTCGTCCATGCGCCGGCGTCGGTGACGTCGGCGGACGACGCGACTGCCACGCGCCACGGCCGGGCAACTCCGCCGCCGAGCCACACGCCGCCGTTCTGATGGAAGAGCACGTGGACGCGGGTCTGGACATCGACCTGGTCGGTGCCGAGCGATCGCGCATCCATCGCGCGACTCGCGTTGCCAATCATCTCGGCGCGAACGCCGTAGACGGTGGGCGATGTGAAGGTGCCGGAGACGATGCCGTCCGCCACCTGGAGGTTCTGCTCGGAGAGGAACGCGGAGCCACGCGCCTTGAGCGTGGCATGAGGAAGCTCGAATTGAACGGTCGGTGCGAGGCGGATCGTACTCGCGGGAAGGCTACCGTCCGACACTGTGAACTGCCCCGCCTCGAGCTTCGAGGAGACGAGTTGCGCTGCAAGCCCCCGCGGTGCGGAAACCAGCAGCGCTACAGTCAACGTGAGGATGGCGACCTTCGGCTCGTTCATATCATCTCGAGCTTTGGTTCTCCTGCTGCCCCTCGGGCGGCTTGACCGTTTGAGGTGAAGCGCGGACCGGGGTCTCGCGAATTCGGTTCTGCAGCGCAGTTCCGGGATTCAACCCTTGAAGAATGTCCGATTGCACGTTCTTCCACAAGCGGAGGAAGGTGGCGTCGTCCGCTCCATCCGCCCAGAGTTTCTCGATACCCGTGAAAGCGTCCTCGGCAGGAACGCCTCGTGTGAGCAGGTCGGCCCACACGGTGAAGGCCTCGAGTCGATTCTGTGATTTCTGCTGTACGCGGAAGCTGTGGAGCTGGTTGGGGCGCGCGCCCGCATAGAGCACTGCTGCGGCGCCGCTCAGCTCTCCAGAGTCGATCGCACCCAGCGTAGCGCGCGCGGTCTTGAGCAGGTCGAACTGCTTGCGGACCGCTCGCACGATGGCGCGGTTGTCTGCGTGCTTCTCGATGCCTTCATAGACGACCGACCGCAGGTACGAGACCGGCAGTCCGAGCGTGGCGGCGGAATCGAACATGAGCTCGACGGCTGCGCGGTTGTACTGATCGAGCTTGACCATTCGGTCGACGGGCGCCGCGTCTTGACCGGCGGCGGGTCGAATGGCTGCCAGCGCGACCAACGCGGCGAGCGAGAGACCGAACGCGAACCGGGGCGGGCGGTGGAGAGGCATCACAACGCCGATCCTTTGCGGACGATCCTGACGGAATTGGCATGGCCGAACCCGTCGTCGGGCGCGAGGGGCGCGTTCGGATCTACGCTCCATTTTCCGTCAACGAGGAACGAGTACACGTGCCGCCCAACCGACAGCGGCAGCGTCACGGTCCAGACACCGTTGCTCGCGGCGCGAGCCATTGGCGTCCGCGTCGAATCCCAGCCGTTGAAGTCCCCGACGAGGGAGACCGTCTCGGCCTGCGGAGCGACGAGGACGAACCGGACGACCGTGTCAGAAACCGGGAGTTGCGGCGCAACGCCAACGCGAGGTTGGTCGACCGATCGGCCGTCCCGGTTCATAGCGAGTCCGCCGGCAACGACGCCGATGCCGACGAGGCCAGCCGCCAACAAGCCCATGGTGGCTGGGGAGAGGAGTAGAGCGCGCGGTTCGACGACGCGGCGCCAGAATGGAACGCGAGTCGTGGGCGCGGGCTCGGCACGAATGGCGGCCATGAGGCGCTCGCGCGCCACCGGGTCGGTGACGACCGGGCGCCGCGCCTCGCGGGCGATCCATTCAACGTAGGGATGTTGCTCCGAGTCAATCATTCTTGATCCGCTCCCACCGTTCGCGCAGCCGATCGCAAGCCCGCTTCACTCGCATCTTCAACGCAGAGACACCGACACCGGTCAGCGCCGACATCTCCTCGTAGCTCATCTCCTCGATGTACTTCAGAAGGAAAGCTTCCCGCAACAACGGGTCCAGCTCATTGAGCACCCGTTGAACGAATTCCTCATCTTCACCGGACCATGTCACGGCCCGATCAGGCGCGTTCAACAGCAGTGCTTCTTCCCGCACAAAGACCCGTTCACGGTGGGCCCGCCGTGCGGCAATGCTCCGACACTGATTCACCAGGATCCGGTACAGCCACGCGCTGAAACGATCCCGCTCCTGATAACGATTCAGCGCACGGTACGCGCGAAGAAAGGTGGCCTGCAACGCATCTTCCGCGTCGTCGCGGTTGCCCAACATTCGAATCGCGAACCGCGCGCAGCGATCGTAATAGCGATCCACCAGCGCAGCGTAAGCGTCAACGTCGCCCGCCAGCACTCGTTGAACGTCGGCGGCATCGTCGCTCATGTCCTGTCCTATAACCCACCCCCTGGCAGACGGGGTCACATTCGCTCGATTCCCGAAACCTCACCGCACGACAGGGCAGGGGCTAGCCCACGACATACCAACGATCTACCACCGCACCCTGCCAAGTCGCGACATCCTTAATGTGTCAACAAATGAGCCGCGACGCAGGGTCACCGTGAGGTTGGAAAGTCCATAGCCCAGCCCTCTCGGGTCGTACACCACCGAATCGCGATTGGCTACAACCGTTACACCGTAGAGCCGGCGGACACCACGGCGCGAGAGCGACGTGCCGTTCGCGCGAAGCTCGACGGTTCCCGCTACTGAATCCAACACGATCGCAACTGGTTGCCGTCGAGTCATCGCGAGCTCGCGTGCGCGAGAGAAAAGGGCGCCGAGATCCGACGTTGCCGCGCGCACTGCGGCGTGATCTCGAAGCGGTACCAGCCGCGGCGCGACGATCGCCATCGCCAGCGCAAGGATGGTCAGCGAGACCACGAGCTCAATGGTACTAAAGGCCAGTCGGCGCATATCAACATGAAAACCTCGACGGTGCCCTCGGCCATCATCATTTTGCGGCAAGGCAAGCGCTTCCGCCGCATACTTCGCTCTCTCGTCACAGACCGCAACGACCCATGCGTCTCATTCGCCACGCCCTTGCCGCCATGCTCGCCGTTGGTGTGCTGCTCGCCGGTTCCTCGTGCGCCACGCCGCGCGGTCAGGCCGCCATCATGCAAGAGCTCAACGATGCCGCGACCGAGATCAACGGTCTCAAGAGCGACATCGCGAATCTGCAGACTCAGCTCGACTCGATGCGCACGATCCTCGCAAAGCACGACACCAGCATCACGCGCATCGCGAACGTCAACAACGTTCCAATCGTGCGCTGACCGGCACATCGTTCCTCTCTCGTCAACGCCCATCGAGATCCATGCATATCACGATCGAATACTGCACGATGTGAAGCTACGAACCTCGAGCCGTCAGGTTGGCGGCTGAGATTCGTGACCGCTACCCGGACGCCGAGGTGCAGTTGATTCCCTCGGGCGGTGGACGATTCGAGGTCGTCGCGGATGGAACGCCGATCTTCGAGAAATCCAGGTTGGAACGCCACGCGCGTCCCGGCGAGATCCTCGAGCTCCTGAACGCGCGAGCGGGAGGTGGCGGTTAATTTCCTCCGCCATGCGAATTGCGATCTCCACTGGCGGGGGCGACGCTCCCGGTCTCAATGCGGTCATTCGAGCTGCCGTGCTCTCGGCGATCGATCTCGGATGGGAGGTGCTCGGCATCAAGCGCGGGTTTGCGGGGCTCATGGGCGAGGACGAGGTGGTCCCGCTCACGCGAGACTCCGTGCGCGGCATCGCGCACCTAGGCGGGACGATCCTCCGCACCACGAATCGTGGCAACCCGTTTCACTATCCGCGCAAGCTCGAGGACGGAACGATGGTCGAGGAGGACCGCTCCGACGAGCTGATTGCGGCGGCGCGACGTCTCGGCATCGATGCAATCATCTCGATCGGGGGCGATGGCTCGCTCACCATCGCGAAGCTGCTCTGCGACAAGGGCATGAAGATCGTCGGCGTGCCCAAGACGATCGACAATGACGTGAGCGGCACCATCACGACCTTCGGCTTCGACACGGCGGTCAACACGGCGCTCGAGGCGATCGACAAGCTGCACACCACGGCCGAGAGCCACGATCGCGTGATCGTGATGGAGGTGATGGGACGCGACTCCGGCTTCATCGCGCTGCACGCGGGCGTCGCGGGAACCGCCGATGTCATTCTCATTCCAGAAATCCCATACGACATCCAGAAAGTCTGTCACAAGATCATGTCGCGCGATCGCGCGGGACGGCACTTCTCGATCGTCGTGGTGGCGGAAGGCGCGTTCCCGAAGGGCGGCACGGTGTCGTTGATCGGCGAGTCGCTGCCCGGCCAGTCGCGTCGCCTGGGTGGCGTCTGCGAGCCGATCGCGCGCGAGATCCAGCGCGTGACTGGCAAAGAGACGCGCTCGCTGGTGCTCGGCCACCTGCAGCGCGGCGGCATGCCTACCGGGTACGATCGCTTGCTCGCGACGCGATTTGGCGGGGCCGCCGTTCGCGCTGTCGCCGACGAGAAGTGGGGCTATATGGTCGCACTCCAATCGCCGCACATCGTGCCGATCCCCATCGAAGAGGCGCTCCGCGAGCCCAAGCGCGTGGACCCGTCACATGATACGGTGCTCACGGCACGCGCTACCGGGA
>Ga0308176_10002677_pt1 | contig 11292 bp, 9 predicted proteins | sample PhyCR2_3_FD_203890 | JGI IMG/M metagenome (GOLD analysis project Ga0308176, IMG submission 203890) | Soil microbial communities from UC Gill Tract Community Farm, Albany, California, United States - DLSLS.C.R2 | ecosystem: Environmental > Terrestrial > Soil > Agricultural land | place: USA... | reverse complement strand
TCACGATTACACTAACCTCTGTCAGGCCGCTTTGCAGCATACCTTGACTGGGCATAATTACTTTCCATTCTTTACGAAAGGTCAAAAACGCAAACAGGATGATGACAGAAATCATACTGCCAGTAATTGAGCCAAACATCGCGCCGCCGCCGACAAGATATAAGGAATAACCCTTTTGCATAAAGAGATAGGATAGAAATAGGATGGTCAACACGCGGACGGTCTGCTCCCCCACTTGTGATAATGCCGTAGGGACCATATCACCTAGTCCTTGGTAATAGCCTCTTAGCAGTGACACGATAGGGAAGATTAAAAAAACAATTGAGACGACCCTCAGTAAGATGGCAAGATGAGAATCGTTCATCCACTCAGCAATGCCTTCCGCACCCAAATACAGAGTCAGAAAACAAATGACACCAAATAGTTGTAAAAATAGGAACGAGACGAACAGAAGTAGTGGGGATTTGTCACGCCCCCCCTTTCCCTTTTGTTCCGCGTAGAGTTTTGAAATGACCACGGGAAATCCTGTGGTCGACAGGACCATTGCCATACTGTAGAACGGATACACTTGCTGATAGATGTAAAAGCCGATATCACCGACAATATTTTGGAAAGGAATCCGGTAAAAGGCACTTAATATTTTCGTTAAAATTGCTGCAATCGTTAGAATAAAGGCCCCCTTAAAGATAGCCTTTGATTGATTCATGGACCTTTGCATTTTTCCACCTGCCAAAGAATGTGAAACTAGAAGGTATTATAGCATATAAAAAAGACAGCTGATGCTGTCTTTGGCTTGATATTTTAAAACGGCTCTAGCTCCAGCACACAACTGCTAGTGTTCTGGAGCTTTTCTTGTTACGATTCCATCTGTCTTGCAAGAAATCCAGCTGCTGTTTCAACAGCCTTTTGTTCAACTTCTCCAAGTGTACCTTCTCTTGAGAAGATAATGACAGCTCCAATTGGGTCTCCATTTGCAATAATGGGTCCAATGGTATAAGAGGAGACGGCTTCATCATTTCCATCAGCCAGAGCAATATCACCTTGCTGGGTATGTATGACCGAATTGCGTTCCTCCATTGTTTTTTCCACTAAATCACTAATATTTTTATTTAAGTAATCTTTTTTAGAACCACCAGCGACAGCGATATACGTATCTCTATCACAAATTAAAACAGGATTTCCGAGGCTATCAAATAGGGCTTCTGCATATTCTTTGGCAAAATCGCTTAACTCGCTGATTGGTGAATATTTTTTCAAAATGACTTCCCCGTCTCGATCTACAAAGATTTCTAACGGATCCCCTTCACGGATACGCAGGGTTCTGCGTATTTCTTTGGGAATGACAACACGACCCAAATCATCGATTCGACGAACTATTCCAGTTGCTTTCATCCAATGTTGCCTCACTTTCATCTGATGATTTTACTAACTTGGTAATGATGTTAATCATCTTGGTAATGATGTTAATCATCACCAGCTTTGAAATTAGTATCTTTCATCTAGAAAGTTATATACACATTCATATTAAATTTTCACATATAGGCAATATATCCCAGCAAACAACCTTAAAAAGGTCCAGGAAATAAGGATAAATGTCACACAAACCACTTATACAGGATTACCCTGGCCTCTTTTGGCCAAAGGGATTCCCTTCACCATTTCACTTATGACATGGAGCCACTGGGCTGTATCATAGTCCTTAATCTTCACCACGATTTTCAACTTGGTGCCTTCCATTCCTGGATTCACATTTCGGCCAAACTGGTTGGCAATATGGAAGATTTTACTCCCATCCATATGATTGGTAACTTCCTCATTTAATAAGACGGTGATCTCTTGTTTCGCTTGTTTAATCTGGTCAACACCATTTAATAAGCAATGGACCTTTATTTCAGCAATTTGGAACAGGTAACCGACCTCAGCCGGATACTCACCAAAACGGTCGATCATTTCCGTTTGAAGCTCCTCTATTTCCTCTAGGCCTTCAGCACCTCTGAAACGCTTATACATTTCAATCTTTTGGTTTCCATCCTTAATATAGGTATCTGGAATATATGCATCAATTTCAAGGTCAATTTCAACCGTCTTTTTCACTTCGCCTCCAAGGTCTCCCTTGCGCTCTTCAATGGCCTCTTTCAGCATTTGCGAATAAAGGTCAAATCCGACAGAGTCAATGAAGCCATGCTGCTGGGCACCAAGTAAATTTCCCGCTCCCCGGATAGACAAATCACGCATTGCGATTTTAAATCCAGAGCCTAGTTCGGTAAACTCCTTGATTGCTTGAAGACGTTTTTCCGCTACTTCCGTTAAGACCTTATCCTTTCGGTAGGTAAAATAGGCATAAGCCACACGATTGGACCTGCCTACCCTTCCGCGAAGCTGATAAAGCGTAGAAAGCCCCATGCGATCTGCGTCAAAGACAATCAATGTATTGACATTTGGTATGTCGACACCTGTTTCAATGATGGTGGTACTTACCAATACATCAAATTCCCCAGCCAAGAAACTCAGCATGACTGATTCTAATTCATTCTCCGTCATCTGGCCATGGGCACAGGCAACTCGTGCATCAGGAACAAGCATGGAAATTTCCTCTGCTTTACGCTCAATATCTTCTACTCTGTTATATAAAAAGAATACTTGTCCGTCCCTGGCAAGTTCGCGTTCAATCGATTCCCGCACTAATGAACCGTTGTACTCCATTACATAAGTTTGCACCGGAAAGCGATTTTCTGGCGGGGTTTCGATAACCGAGAGATCGCGGACCCCAAGCATGGACATATGAAGTGTTCTTGGAATAGGTGTTGCGGTCAAGGTCAGGACGTCGACATTTGTTTTCAGCTTCTTTATTTTCTCTTTATGAGTAACGCCAAACCGCTGCTCCTCATCGACAATCAATAGCCCTAAGTCACGGTAGACAATATCCTTTGACAGCAAACGGTGGGTTCCGACCACAATATCCACCGTACCTGCCTTTAAGCCTTTAAGGGTCTCTGTTTGCTGCTTTTTAGAGCGGAAACGGCTTAACAAACCAATATTAATCGGATAATCCTGAAAGCGTTCCCTCAATGTTTCAAAATGCTGCTGTGCCAAAATCGTCGTTGGCACGAGAAAGGCAACCTGTTTTCCGTCGGCAATTGATTTGAAGGCCGCTCGGATGGCAACCTCTGTTTTCCCATAACCTACATCCCCGCATAGCAGGCGGTCCATTGGGCGTGAACGTTCCATATCCTTTTTGATTTCCAGTATGGAACGGAGCTGGTCCTCTGTTTCTTGATAGGCGAAGGAGGTTTCAAATTCCCTTTGCAAATCGCCATCCGGTGAAAAAGCATAACCCACTGCCGCTTCCCGTTCAGCGTATAGCTTAATTAAATCGTCCGCAATGTCCTGAACAGAGGATTCAACCTTTTTCTTTACCTTTTTCCAGTCACTGCCGCCAAGCTTGTAGACCTTTGGTTCTTTTCCTTCAGAGCCCACATACTTCTGAACGAGATCAATTTGTTCTACGGGAACATACAGTTTATCTGTGCCCTGGTACCGGATGTGCAGATAATCCTTGTGCACCCCATTAATGACAAGCGTCTCAATACCTAGGTATTTTCCAATCCCGTGGTTGACGTGTACAACATAATCGCCAATTTTTAGCTCAGAATAACTTTTAATTCGTTCGGCATTGGATAGCTTCTGTCTGCTAGTGGACTTTTTTACACGTTTATTGAATAATTCCTCTTCGGTGATGACTGCAATTTTCTGAATAGCCAGCTCAAACCCTGAATGCAGGCTGCCTTGCATAATTTGAACCTTACCAGGTAAAAGCTGCTGTTCTCCCTTTATCATACTGCTTTCAATTTCATAGTCCTCGAGTACACGCTCTAACTTTTTAACCCTCTCTTCATCGGGGCCTAAAAAAACAACTGCGAATTGACTTCGTTTCCACCTGTCAATTTCCGCCTTTAACAAATGCATCTGTCCATGGAAACTCTGCATTTGTTTGCAGGCGATATTAATAATATTTTGTGGGCTCGTATTCGCTACATGACGTAAAAACAAAGACATGTAGATAATTGGGAATTCCTTCCTTTGCAGCATGGCTTGCAAATCATGTGAGACATGTAAATCATGAATGATTTGCCCTTCACCAAGTAAACCTGTATACCATTCTGCCTCTTCTTTTACTAGAGAGTCATTCATTTCTTGAACTCTGCTAATTTCATCAATGAATACAAGTCCATTACCAGGAAGGTAGTCTAATAGACTGCTAGGCTGTTCAAAAGCCAGTGATAAGTACTTATACACTTGATCTGGTTTATGGCCATTCTTTAATTGCTCCAGCTCATAGCTAATATTTTGACTTAGCTGCATTTTTGCCTTATCATCTTTAAGTTTCCTTAGACTAAGTGCTAATCCTTCTTCAAGCCGGCTGATCATTCGGCTGTAGTTGTCATCCTCAAGCAGTATTTCTGTTGCTGGACCTATCGTAATCCCACTGATCTTTTCTTTGGAACGCTGGTCATTGAGAGAAAAATAGCGAATGGAGTCAACTTCCGTATCGAATAATTCAATTCTTAACGGGTCTGGTTCGGTAAGCGGGTAAATATCGATAATTCCGCCCCTGACACTGAACTCCCCCGGGGTGGTGACCATTTCCGCACGGACATAACCCATTCTGACTAATGTGGTCAGCATATTGTCTATCTTGATATCTTCCCCTAATTTTAGTGAAAGCTGATATTTTCTCCATAGTGACTTAGGAGGAACGATCTTCTTCAACCCTGCAATGGGGACAATAATGATTCCATTGCTTTCCTGGCTCCAGTGGTTTAAGGCCTCTATTCTTTGGGCCTTTAATTCTGGGCTGGCTATACTTAATTCCGCTGCAATTAACTCATTGGCTGGAAAAAGAAAAACTTTCTTCTCGCTTACTAGATTAACAATATCATCATAGAGTTTTTGAGCTTGTAATAGATTATGGGTCACGAGCATAATCGGTCTTTTCGTTTGCTCATGAATAGACGCAGTTAGGACGGTCCGGGATGAACCCGATAAGCCTGCAATTAACTGTTCCTTTAAGCCCTCCTCCACTCCGGCAATGATCGAATGGACATCTTCTTGTTTAAGAAATAATGACTTTAAACCATTCAAGGTTTCTCTCCTCCCTTCTAATCAATATTTAATATTTATAACATTATATACTAGGAAAAGTATAAATAGAAAAATGCTTTGGAGTGAAGTCCAAAGCTGGCAAAAAAACGGAAGCACCCGGTTTCACTAGGCCGCTCCGAATGAGATAAAGCAACTCAGAAACGGTTTGTACTAGCCGCTGGGCGCTGGGACTAGGCAATTATCTATGGGAGAATGATGCTTTATAATCTAGTGAATAAGAAAATCGTATTGATGGTAGTCTGGATTCCGTTCTAAAGCTTCCTGACAATCCTCGCAAATGGCGGTTACATGAATATCACCAGATGAGTCATACGCAACCATTTCCTGTCTTTCCTGATCGGTCAGTTTATGAAGACCGAGTGTTTCCGAGTGTATGGATACTTGATCGATTGATCCAAGTTTTGTACCACAATGACGACAATGGTAATGGATGGCCACGCCTGTCCCTCCTTAATCTAGGATTCATTAGTAGTATTAACCTGATAGAAGGAACTTATTCATAAGGGACGTGACTCCATATTTTCTGTTTTCCTTTAATGTATGAATGAAGGCCATGTATCATGAACAATTATTGATTATATTCATTCATTACTTGTAAAAATGGCTTCTTGAGCCATCCTGTACATGCACCTCGGCTTCTATTGACAGCTTCCTCGATAGACGGCCTTTCATCCGGCCGAAAACGACCAAGAACATAATCAGGCACACTCATGCCTGCTTGGGGGCGGTCAATCCCAATCCTTATCCGATTAAACTGCTGTGTCCCAAGATGCGCAACGGTCGATTTAATCCCATTATGTCCCCCTGGACTTCCTTTTTGGCGCAGCCGGATTTTCCCAACAGGCAAATCGAGATCATCATAAATGACTAGAAGATCTTCTATATCAATTTCATAATAATCCATAACCGCTCGAATAGATTCCCCGGATAGATTCATATAAGTAATCGGCTTTAATAGCAAGACCTTTTCTCCATTATGCAATCCGATTCCATACAATCCCTTTAATTTCGACTGGTTCAGTGGAATATCCCATTCTCTTGCCAGAGCGTCAATGACATCAAATCCAACGTTGTGCCGTGTCTGATCATATTGCTTCCCAGGGTTACCCAAACCAACGATGCACTTCATCTTTCCCACCTCTTCCGGTTTAGCCAGCCTGTTAAAAATTTTTCGCAGCATGGTACTTCTCCCATTGTATAGGATTTCAATTGTCTATGCGATAAAAGACGTAACCTTTAATAAGGTTACGTCATACTTAACTTTAGTATTACTGTCGGCTAGAGTGTTCAGCGACTAGTGTACTAGCCTGCCGGACGCTTTCACTTCTTTATTCTGGTGTTGTTTCTCTTCCTTCTTCATGGTCAGGATGGCCGCCATCTTGCTGTTCGCCAGCATTGATTTCTTCTTCCTGTCTAGGAGGAAGGATTGAAGCGACTACTTCATTATCTTCATGGTTAATAGTAAAGCCGCCTCCTGATGGGATATCTCCCACTAAGACCGTTTCTCCAACCTGTAGATTCGTTATATCCACTTCAATTTGTTGCGGGATATTGTCTGGTGTAGAGGTAATCGATAATTGATGGACCGACTGCTGCAGGACACCCCCATCTTTCACACCAATGGCATCCCCAGCAAGGACAAGTCTGACATCGACATTAATCTTCGACGATTTGTCGACAGCAAGAAAATCAACATGAAGGATTTCTTTTTTAAATGAATCCTCTTGGTAATCGGTTAACACCACATCATACTTGCTGCCATCGACATCAAGCGATATGACTCCATTTCTGCCAACTGCCCGAATAGTTTTTGTTAAATCAGCGGAACTGACAAACACTGGTTTGCTTTCAACCTTTGCACCATATATGACAGCGGGGATATTGCCATTCTCTCTGATATTCCTTAATGCAGAACGACGAAGCTCCTTCCGTTCTTGCGCATGTAAAACAGTACTCATGTGATAGTCACCTTCCCATTTATATTATCTATATAACAATACCCAAAAATAGGAAGGTCTAATCATTTTTTTACAAAGAAGTGAAATGGAACTTGAATAATAACTTAGCTTTTTTAATCAAATAACGTACTTACTGATTGTTCTTCGTGTACACGGATAATCGCTTCACCCAGTAACGGAGCTACAGATAGGTGAATAATCTTATCAATATTTTTCTCTTCTGGAAGAGAAATCGAGTTGGTGATGACTAATTCCTTTATTTTCGAATTCTGAATCCGCTCAATGGCAGGGCCGGATAATACCGGATGTGTACAGCAGGCATATACCTCAGCGGCTCCGTTCTCCACCAAAGCATTGGCAGCTAATGTGATCGTTCCGGCTGTGTCAATGATGTCATCAATTAAAATCGCTATTTTCCCTTCAATGTTACCGACGATATTCATGACTTCTGCCACATTTGGCCGTGGACGGCGTTTATCAATGATGGCGATAGGGGCCTTTAACCGTTCTGCCAGCTTTCGGGCTCTTGTTACACCGCCGTGATCTGGAGAGACAATGACTATGTCTCCACCAAATTCTCTCGTTTTAAAATACTCTGCTAAAATCGGTACACCCATTAAATGGTCTGTCGGGATATCGAAGAATCCTTGAATTTGCGGTGCATGCAAATCGAGACAGATGACACGAGTCGCTCCTGCAGTTTCAAGCAGGGTAGCCACTAATTTCGCAGTGATTGGCTCGCGGGCTCGCGCTTTACGGTCCTGACGAGCATAGCCGTAATATGGCATTACAATGTTGATTGTTTTGGCAGAAGCTCTTTTTAAAGCATCAATCATAATTAATAATTCCATAATATTCTCATTGACTGGCGAACTAGTCGATTGAATAACATAGACATCACAGCCACGGATACTTTCTTCAATGTTAATTTGAATTTCGCCGTCGCTGAATCTTGTTACCGAACATTTTCCGAGTTCCACTCCGATTACTTTGGCAATTTCACTTGCCAACGGTAAATTTGAGTTTAAACTAAACACCTTTAAATTGGGATCTAAATATTGATTTGACATGATGGCCCTCCATTATAATGGCTTATTTCTTATAATTCAGCTTATCGACATAATTTTCCTTATTCACTTGCTTTGCACGTGCAATGGATAAAGCTTCCCCTGGTACATCCTTTGTAATCGTCGAACCGGCTGCGACATATGCCCCTTTTCCAATGGTGACAGGAGCGACTAAATTGGAGTTGCAGCCAATAAAGACTCCGTCTTCTATCTTTGTTAGATATTTATTTTTACCATCATAATTTACTGTAATGGAACCACAGCCGATATTTACATCGCTGCCAACTTCAGCATCACCAATGTAGCTAAGATGGGATGCTTTGCTTCCTTTGCCAAAAACAGCCTTTTTAATCTCAACAAAGTTTCCAATTTTCACATCATCCAAAAGCGTGGAATCAGGGCGGATATGAGCAAACGGTCCAATATTCACATGAGATCCAATCGAACTCTTATAGGCTGCCGATTGACGGATAACCGTCTCATTTCCAATCTTGCAAGTATCAATTTCCGAGTTTGGACCGATTATACATTCCGTACCAATGATTGTTTTGCCTTGAATAACGGTTCCTGGATAGATTACCGTATCCTGGCCAATTTCGACACCGGTTTCAATGTAGGTATTAGCCGGATCTATAATGGTCACTCCATTTCGCATATGCGCATGGTTCGTACGAATCCGCATAATCCGTTCAGCTTCCGCTAAGGCTACACGGTCATTGATACCCAATGTTTCTTCGAATTCATCTGTTTGGAAGGCGGTAACCACTTCGCCTTGCTTTTTCAGAATTTCAATAACATCTGGTAAGTAGTATTCCCCTTGAACATTATGATTGGATACATTCTTTAGAGCCTCAAATAATGCCTGGTTATCAAAACAATAGGTACCAGTATTAATTTCATCAATTTGCCGTTCAGCTTCTGTAGCGTCTTTGTGCTCAACAATTTTTTCTACAAGGCCGCTTTCATTACGGACAATCCGGCCGTATCCTGTCGGTTCAGTCATTCTTGCTGTAAGAATGGTTGCTTTCGCAGAAAGTTCCTCATGACGATGAAAAAGGGACTCCATCGTTTCTGCTTTAATCAGCGGGGTATCACCACATACAACGATTGTGATGCCTTCTTTACCTTCTAGCATAGCTTGTGCCTGCATAACGGCATGTGCAGTACCTAACTGCTCTTCCTGCAGGGCATAAAGGCTTGTTTTACCTAATTGAGCTTTTACCATCTCAGCACCATGACCAATAATGGTAACCATTTCCTTGATATTCAACTTCGCTATTTGATCAACAACATGTTGTACCATTGGTTTTCCGCACACAGGATGTAACACTTTATAAAGCTTTGATTTCATCCGCGTTCCCTGACCTGCGGCCAAAATCACAGCATAACGATTGGGCATATTCAAGTCCTCCAATTTACCTTTTTATCCATTAAAAATATTAACGTAAATAGACTAGCTTTTCAAGGAATGCAAAATAAGTGACTATTTTTGAAATTTTAAGTATATTAGAGGATGGAATGAAGGACAGATGGAGAATGATGATTCTCTATGTATTAAATTTCACAAACTCTGTTTTCACACAATAAAAAGAGCCTTACTCAGAAGAAAGGCCCTAGTTGTGTAAATCCTTAGGAAGCTCCGGCTTCTTCAAATTCAACTTCCAATTCACCTAAACGGTGATACTCAGCCAAAACTGCCTCTTGGATTTTACCACGTGTTCCTGAATTGATTGGATGCGCAATGTCACGAAATTCTCCATCTGGAGTACGTTTACTTGGCATAGCTACAAATAAACCGTTGTTTCCGTCAATAACACGAATATCATGCACAACAAATTCGTTATCCAACGTGATTGATGCAATCGCTCTCATTCTTCCATCCGTGTTAACCCGGCGTAATCTTACGTCAGTTACTTCCATGTGCTCACACCCTTTTTTGTTTATGAAAAGCTAGTTAATTAAATTCAACAATTATTGCATTATTCCTTCTTAAATTATAAAATTTTTTTAAAATTACGGCAATATAGTGAACTTTTGTAAAAACTGGGGCCTTTTCCACAAAAAAAATGTATGATGGCGGCATTTAACTGCGAATCTAGTCGTTGAAAAAGGGTACTTAAAACGCTAGGGATTATTTCACGAGCGCAATGACTTCTATTTCAACTAAAGCATCTTTAGGTAACCGGGCTACTTCCACGCAAGAACGGGCTGGTTTATGTGTGGAAAAATATTCTCCATAGACTTCATTAACTGCAGCGAACTCATCCATATTTTTAATAAAGACTGTTGCTTTCACCACCGTCTCCAAAGTTGCACCTGCCTCCTCTAACACAGCCTGCAAGTTATGAAAAACCTGATGGGTTTGTTCTCTTACATCACCGGTCACCATTGTTCCTTCAGCTGTTAATGGGATTTGGCCAGAGCTATAAAAGATATTATTGACGACAATCCCTTGAGAATAGGGGCCGATTGCAGCTGGTGCTTGGTTGGTTTGAACCACTTTCATGTTAATTCCTCCATATATTAAAATAGTTACCCGCTTGGACGCTGATTTTTTTTTCTTTTACATCTACATCAGCTAATTGAACAAGCGATAAATACTCATCCACTAACCGTTCTTGAATTTTCTCGTCTTCTACTAAAACGGCAATCCCGGCAAGGTGGGAATTAAATTCCTCCAACATACTGATCATACCCATTACGGTCCCGCCGGCCTTCATAAAATCATCGACAATAAGGACACGTGAATCCTGCTTCATGCTTCTTTTTGATAAGACCATGGTTTGTATTCTTTTGGCAGATCCTGAGACATAATTAATGCTCACAGTTGGGCCTTCTGTCACCTTACTGTCTCTTCGAACAATCACAACCGGGACATTCAGCTGATTGGCAACGGCATAGGCAAGGGGAATTCCTTTTGTCGCGACTGTCATCACCACATCGATTTTTGCATCAGCGTACGCCGAGGCAATAATCCGCCCTGCCTTCTGCACAATCTGCGGATCCCCGAGAATATCGGTTAAATATAAATAACCGCCTGGTAACAGCCGTTCAGGATTCGCAATTAACTGGCATAGTTCATTGACAAATGGTTCTGCCTTTTC
>Ga0308176_10002676_pt1 | contig 11292 bp, 11 predicted proteins | sample PhyCR2_3_FD_203890 | JGI IMG/M metagenome (GOLD analysis project Ga0308176, IMG submission 203890) | Soil microbial communities from UC Gill Tract Community Farm, Albany, California, United States - DLSLS.C.R2 | ecosystem: Environmental > Terrestrial > Soil > Agricultural land | place: USA... | reverse complement strand
ATGCCTCGGGATGTGCATAGCCGTTGCTCATACGCTGCTCTCTTTCAGATTTCACGAATGTTCTGGCGTTGAAAAGTTTCGGTGGCGTCATCCAGTACCCACGATGTCATGTCCACCGGCTCGCCCATCTGTATAGAGACGATAACGTAGCTAAAAAACGGCCAGGCGTGCTGTCGGTCGTATTCGCTGGGGCGGGCCGGGGCGTTGGGGTGGCTGTGGTAGTAGCCCAGGACCAGCTTGCCCTCGGCGTCGGCTTCTTTTTCCGCCCGGATCTGGGCGGCGGGGTCCACAGTGAAACGGTGGTATTGCTCAACCGGATCGAAGGCGTTGGGCATCGGGACGAGGCGGTCCACGATGCGCCGCACGCGGTCGCCGTCGCGCATGTCCCGGCCGATCATGATGCCGCAGCACTCGTTGGGGAACGTGGAGACGCCTTCGGCCTCGATCTGCCGTGCAAGTGGGGCGGGGATTTCGAGCTCGGGTGTCACGGCCAGTTCTCCGCCTCGCTGTTGAGTTCCTGCCAGAAGGGCTCGGAGAGGTACTTGGCGGCGGAGTCGCAGAAGATCGTCACGACGACGCCGTCCTTGAGGCCGGCGGCTACTTTCAAGGCGGCGACGAGGTTGGCGCCCGAGGAGGTGCCGACGAGGAGGCCTTCCTCGCGCGCCAAGCGGATGACCATGCGGTGGGCGTCCTCGGTGGCGACTTCGATCTGATCGTCGGCGAGGTCCGCGTCGTAGATGCCCGGCACGAGCGCGGTGGGCATGTGCTTGAGGCCTTCGAGGCCGTGCAGCGGGGCATCCGGTTGCATGCTGATGCACTGGGTGGCGGGGTTCAGTTCCTTGAGCCGGCGGGTGACGCCCATGAACGTGCCGCTGGTGCCGAGGCCGGTGACGAAATGCGTCACCTGGCCGTCCGTCTGGCGCCAGATCTCGGCGGCGGTCGTTTGATAGTGTGCTTTCCAGTTGGCGTCGTTGTTGTACTGGTCGGGATAAAAGTATTTATCGGGGTGGCGGGAGACCAGGTCCTTGACGTAGCGCTGGGCGCCGTCGGTGCCTTCATGGGGGTCGGTGAGGATCAGCTCGGCCCCGTAGGCGAGGAGGCACTGGCGGCGTTCGGGGCTGGCGTTTTTGGGGATGGCGATCTTGCACTTGTAGCCGCGTTCTGCGGCGATCATGGCGTAGGCGATGCCGGTGTTGCCGCTGGTGGCATCGATGAGGATTTTGTCGCGTGTCATGAGTCCGCGGCGCTCGCCGTCGAGGATCATGTTCATGGCCGCGCGGTCCTTGACGCTGCCGCCGGGGTTGTACCACTCGGCCTTGGCATAAACGCGCACCGGGGCGACGGCCTCAGCCACGCGGCGGAAGGACAGCAAGGGAGTGTTGCCAATGAGGTCCAGGACGGAGCGGGCTTGGACCGGGCCGTGAAGATTGCGGGTCAGAACGTCCACAGGTGCTATTTCCTAGTAATGCTAGAGGAAAGTAGTGAGTTCTTCAAGTTCCCTTGTGGCATTCCGCACAACCAATTGGTGACCCATAAGTTATGATCCGACATAACGGGCATAGATTGATCTTGCGCGGGCGGCATCGTTGGTCCCGTGCACGATGGCGCGTCCGTCGGCGAAGACGGTCAGGGTCAGGCCGGCGACGTCCAGGAGCTCGCAACGGACCAGATAAGGCGTCCGCCGCACCCGGCCGGCGGCGGCAAGTTTATGCTCCACGCGCGCCATGTCGAGTTTTGCTCCTTGGCCCGAGGGGGATACCTGCACGGCATTTCTGCCGCAGAGGGAGGTGGCGGCGGGGCCGGTGGGAGTTTCCAGGAATTCGAATCGTCTTTGGCCACAGGTCGGGCAGTCCTCCCGGCGGGCGCCTTCCAGTGATATCGACCGGAACCTCCCCAGCCACGGGTCCACGACCGTCAATTCTGCGACTCCCGCGCCGCCCAGGAGCAGTTTCAGGGCACAGACCGATTGGAGCGAGGCGACCACCGCCGCCGCGGGGCCGAGGACGCCGGCGGTGTCGCACGTGGGCAGCTCGCCGGGGGCGGGGGGATTGGGGAAAACGCAGCGGAGGCATGGCCCGACGCCCGGAACAATCGGCATGACGCGTCCTTCGGTGCCGACGCACGCGCCGTACACCCACGGGATGGCGTGTTTCACGGACGCGTCATTGATGAGGTAGCGCGTTTCCGCGTTGTCCGTGCCATCGAGGATCAGATCGGCGGGGCGGCTTTCGATCAGAACCAGGTCTTCAATGTTGCGGGCGTGGACGTCGGTTACGGCCGGTTCAACCGTCACCTGGGAATTCACCGCTCGAAGGCGCGTTGCGGCGGCGACGGCCTTGGGGGCGGCGGCCTGCACGTCCGCTTCGGTGAACAGCGTCTGCCGCTGGAGATTGGTCAGTTCGACGACGTCGCGGTCGGCGACGCGCAGGTGGCCGACGCCGGCGCGGACCAGTTGCCCGGCGATGACCGTCCCGAGGGCGCCGCAGCCAACCAGGAGCACGCGGGACCGCGCGAGCTTGGCCTGTCCCGCGTCGCCGACGGCGGTCAGGAGTTTCTGACGGTGGTATCGATCGATCTGCATTGCGGATTCACCCGAGCCGGCCCGGTTGTGGTGCAGCCTTTCAGGTTGTAATTGCAGGCTGAAAGCCTGCACCACAATCCGGCGTTGGACGCGGTGCGCGTCTGCATTATAGTGGCGCGCTTTACAACCCGTGAGAAGGAGCAGGAATGCCCGTAGATACCCAGCAGATCCTCGACGAAGCCCAGAAACTCGGAGACCTGCTCAAGCAGCACCCGGCGGTGGCGCGATATCGTGACGCCCAGCGGGCGGTCGCGGACGATCCGGAGGCCGGGCGGCTCCTGGCGGAATTCGACCGGACGCTGGCGACGCTGGACCGGCAGGAGCAGCAGGGAATGCCGGTGACCGATGCGCAGCGGCAGCAGCTCGAATCGCTGCAGACGCGCATCATCTCGCACCTGAAGATCAAGAATTTGAATCTCGCACAAGTGGATTTCGTGGACCTGCTGCGCAAGGTGAACCAGACGATCCAGCGGCCGCTCCAGGAGGTCGCCGGTGCGGGTGCGGGAGCGGCGCCGGGCGGCGCGCGCGTCGCCGCCGGTCCGCGGCCGACCGTGTGAGCGCTGCCCTATGGCCTACTGGCTGCTCAAAACCGAGCCGGACTGCTATTCCTGGGCCGACCTCCAGCGGGACAAGAAGACCGCGTGGGACGGCGTCACCAACGCCCTTGCGCTCAAGCACATTCGCGCGATGAAGAAGGGGGACGTCGCCCTCATCTATCACACCGGTAACGAGCGAGCGGCGGTCGGCGTCGCCGACGTGACCTCCGATCCGTACCCGGACCCCAAGGAAGATGACGAGCGGCTGGTCGTGGTGGACGTGAAGGCCAAGCGCAAGCTGGCATCGCCGGTGTCGCTCGCCGTGATCAAGGCCGATCCGGCGTTCGAGGGGTGGGACCTGCTGCGGAACTCACGACTGTCCGTCATGCCGGTGCCGGAAAAGATGTGGAAGCACATCGAGAAGTTGTCCCAAAGCGACGGCGGGGAGTGGTAGAATCGTCCGTCAGCGGGCGCGCCGGGCAATCCCGGCGGCTGAACGATGGGTTAGTTTCAGGCGCGGAGTACCCATGGCAGAAGAGCTTGACGGACACGACGACCTTACGCCGACGCACACGACGGGGGCGGCGGGTGAGACCATCGAACACCCGCACACGCCGGCGGACGACCGGGAGATCGTTTATTACGAGGGGTCGCCGCTGGTTCGCGGCGAGCTGGGCAAGCTGCTCCTGTACGGCGTCGTGGGCATTCTGCTGATTGCGGTGCCGTTCATTTGGAGGCTGTTCCATTCTCCGCACCAGTGGCCGGTCTGGTGGGTCACCCTTATCTTCGTCGTGCTGGGGATTATTTGCCTGGTCATCCCGCTCGTGCAGCAGAAGGCGGTGCGATATCGGATCACCAACTACCGCATCGATTACGAGCGCGGGCTCATGTCGCGTAACATCGACACGCTGGAGCTGTGGCACGTGGAGGACATTCAATTCCACCAGAGCCTGATGGACCGGATCCTCAACGTGGGGAACATCACGGTGCTGTCGCACGACGACACGACGCCGAAGTTGGAGCTTCACAGCGTGCCCAACCCGAGGCCGGTGTTCGAGGCGCTGAAGCAGCGGATCATCTCGGTCAAGCGGCAGCGCGGGGTGGTGAAGATGGACGTCGGGAACTAGCCGACTTTGCCCGTTCATCACCGGCTGTGATTCCCCCTACCATGGGCGAAAAGGAGTCCCCCATGGCAAGCCAGAACCGCCCGTCGTCCGACCAGAAAGCGCCCGACCCCGCCCGAAGCTATGGCCGCGAGGAGCCCGAGGCGGAATCAGGCCAGGGCCGCCTGGACAACAACGTCTCCACGCCAACGAACAAACCCGACAAGATGAAGGACGCGGCGAAGAACAAGCAGACGCCGCGGCAGGTGAACGCGCAGAACGCTTCGAGCCAGCGGGCGGCCCATTCGCCGGAGCAGTCGGCCCGCGAACACGCGGGCCAGCCGGACCACTCGATGAAGGAAGAAGAGCCCCTGGGGTGGGACCAGGCGCCCGCGGACGTCCACAATCCCCGAGACCAGCGGCAGCCGAAAACGGGCGGGAAGGGCGGCACGCCGTAAGCTCCTTCGTCCGATAATTTCTCACGCCGCGGCCGTTTCCGAGCCGATGTGACGGACGAGTATCCGTCTCATTCGCATCGGAGCGTCCGTGCCCACGAACCGAAAACTCCTCAGCCTCGAGCGTCTCCTGGCCGTCCGCCAGGAGGCCCGCGCCGCGGGCAAGTCGCTCGTCCACTGCCACGGCTGCTTCGACATCGTGCACCCCGGCCACGTCGCCTACCTCCAGTTCGCCAAGTCGCAAGGCGACGTCCTGCTGGTGTCGCTGACGGCCGACTCGCACGTGAACAAGGGGCTGAACCGGCCGCTCATTCCCGACGACCTGCGGGCGGCGTCGCTGGCGGCGCTGGAGTGCGTGGACTACGTGCACGTGAACGCCGATCCGACCGCCGTCGAGCTGCTCGAACGGGTCCGGCCGGACGTGTACGTGAAGGGGCGGGAATACGAAAACAACCAGGACCCGCGGTTCCTGGCCGAGCGCGACGCGGTCATCCGCAGCGGCGGGCGCGTCGTCTTCTCGTCCGGCGACGTGGTGTATTCCTCTTCCGCCCTGATCAATACGATGCCCCATCCCGAGGTTTTCGCGGACGAAAAGACCCGGCGATTCCGGCAGCAGTACGACCTGAGCGGCACCACCCTGCTCAACCTGATCAACCGGTTTCGCTCGAAGCGCATCGTCGTGGTCGGCGACTATGTCCTCGACCGCTACACATTCTGCGACGCAACTTCGGTCGCGTCGGAAGCGCCGATGATGTCGCTGCGGCAGCTCAAGTCGGAAGACTATGACGGCGGGGCGGGGATCGTCGCGCTGCACCTGGCGGCACTTGGGGCGAGGCCGACGCTGCTGACCGCGCTGGCCGAAGACGAGGCGTCGGCGCGGCTTGAATCGCGGCTGACCGAGGCCGGCGTGGCCGTGCAGGCGATGCGCACCCGCCGCGAGCTGGTCTCGAAGCAGCGTTACCTGGTTGACCAGCAGAAGCTGTTCAAGATCGACCGGGGCGCTGCCGCACCGCTGGATTCGCGGAACGAGCAGATTTTGGCCGACCGCATCCTCTCCGCCGCCGCGGGCGCGGACGGCGTGATTTTCGTCGATTTCGGCTACGGCCTGATCGGCGGGCCGCTGCTGGAGCGCGTCATGCCGGAGCTCCGGCACCGCGCGGGCGTGATTACGGCGGACGTGTCCGGCATGCAGTCGAACCTCCTGCGGTTCAAGAACGTGGACCTGCTCTGCCCGACCGAGCGCGAGGTGCGCCAGACGATCAACGATTTCTCGTCGGGATTGACTGCCGTCGCATGTCACCTGCTGTCCGTGACGGGGGCGCGCCAGGCGCTGATCACGCTGGGGAAGCAGGGGCTGGTCGCGTTCGACAATTTTCTGCCGCCGATTCACGGGCAGTCGCAATCCTGGGAGCGCCGGGTTCGATCGGAATACCTGCCGCCGCTGGCGTCGCACGCGGTGGACCCGCTGGGGTGCGGGGATGCGCTGCTGTCGGCGGCGAGCCTGGCGCTGGTGGCCGGCGGGTCGCTGCAGGCGGCGGCTTACGTGGGGTCGCTGGCGGCGGCGATCGAGGCGCAGCACGTCGGCAACCGGCCGGTTTCCGCCGACGACCTGCTCTCGCGAATCGCCGCTGCGCCGCGCCGCGTCGAATCGCCCGAGGCGCAACGCCTGGCGTCATGAGTCACTTTCCAGAAAGGTGCCTTCGTTGAGCACGGCCACCGCAAACCCGCCCCCCGCCATCGAAACCCCGTGGCAGCCGCTGACGCTGATCCGGCGGCAGTTCATCGCAAATTGTGAGGCGCTGGCCGCACGCGACCCGGAACTGGCCGATACGCTGCGGTCCCACGCGCCGCCTTGCGAATACCTGCTGCACGCCGGCGACGACACGCTGCGGATCGCGCGACGGGTGGCGGGCGGGGTCGAGATGCTGCCCAACCGGGTGCCGCCACAATCGGCCAAGTACGTGGTCGCGAAGGTCTTCCCCGGCGGCGTGTACAACCAGGCGACGCTTGTCGCGGGGGTCGATCAGGGGTGGCTGTGGCACGCACTGTACAAGCTGCCGGCGGCCGCGGCCGAATATCCCGGGCACCGACCGCCGCTGTACCTGCTGTGCGCCGACGTCGAAGAGCTGTTCGTCGCGCTGCACCTGCAAGACTGCCGGCCGATGCTCGGCGACGCGCGGGTTTCGATCTTCGCCGGCCCGGACGCGGTCGGTCAGCTTCGGAGGCGCATGCTCGGCGATCTTTACGCCCCCTGGCCGCGGATGGCGCTCACCATCGACCCGGCCGTGTGGTGCGACGGGACGGACCTCGACGCCGTCCGCGCGGCGGCCGGCGCGGAGCTGTCCGAGCAGCTGGGGAATCTCAGGACGACGCTCGAGGCCGCGTACGCCGGCCATTCGGCTGACGTCGTTGCACGGCGGCTTAGCGGCGGCGAGAGGCTCCGCGTGATGGGGATCACGTCGCGCCACACGACGTTCCTCCAGCACTCGATGCGCGACTGGCTGGCCGCGTTCGCTGCGATGGGGCACGAGACGCGGCTGGTGATCGAGCACGCCGACCACGAGCTGCTGACCAATCTCGTGTACGCCCGCGCGTGCGATGAATTCCGCCCTGACCTGGTGCTAATCATCGACCACTGCCGCGCGCAGATGGACGGGATCCCGGCGGCGGTGCCGTGCGTGATGTGGGTGCAGGACAAGCTGCCGTCGATCTTCAACGCCAAAACGGGCGCGGCGCAGGGCGAGCGCGATTACGTGCTCGGCCACGGCCGCGTCGAGTGCGTGCGTCACTTCGGATATCCGCAGTCGCGGTTCATGCCGGCGATGGTGGGGGTGAACCCGGACCGGTTCTCCAACGCGGCTCCCACCGACGAAGAGCTGCGGCAGTTCGGGTGTGACGTGTCGTTCGTCACGCACGCGTCGGCGTCGGCGGAGCAGCTCCTGACGGAGCAGCTTCGCAAGGCCGACGCCGACACCGGCCGCGTGCTTCGCGACATTTACGATCGGCTCGCGGCGATCTACGACGCCGGCGGCGCGGTCACGCACCCGCAGCGGCTGGCGGCGATCATCGATCAATCCGTCGCGGCGTTTAACCGCCAGGCGACGCCGGGGCAGTCCGAGTCGCTGCTCGATTTCTTCCGGCTCAAGGTCAACTCGGCGTTGTTCCGCCACCAGTCCCTGCGATGGCTGGCGGAGATGGACCTGGACCTGCGGCTGTACGGGCGCGGGTGGGAAGACAACGCGGAATTCGCGCGGTACGCCCGCGGCGTTGCCGACAACCAGAGCCAGCTTTGCTCGATATACCGGGCGAGCCGGATCAACCTCCAGGCGGTCCCGCACGGCGGGGTGCACCAGCGCCTCTTCGAAGGCGTTGCGGCCGGCGGGTTCTTTCTGATCCGCGGCGTGCCCGGCGATCAGGTGGGGCGCCTGATCGCACCGCTATACGCGTGGTGCCAGTCGGCTGGGATTTGCGGCGACGAAGACCTCCGCCGCCGGGCGACGCCGGACGTTCTGGCGATGATTTCGCGTTTGAAATCGATCATCGGGCAGGACCCGTTCTCGTTCGGTTCGCCATTCGTGGACGACCTGGAGCTCAACGCCGACTCAGGGTTCACCATGTCGGCCGACGTGCTGTTTCCGGAATACGCCGACGTGGCGTTCCACTCGCGCGAGGAGCTTCAGCGGAAGGTCGTCTTCTATCTGAACCATCCCGCGGCACGGGCGAGCGTGTCAGCGGGCATGCGCCGGCCGATCCTGGAGCAATGCACGTATCGAGCCATCAGCCGCCGGCTGCTGGACTTTATTGCCGGCGACCTGGAAGCATCCCGTGTGAAGGCGGCCGCCTGAGATTGGATTATTGACCATGAACGCGCCCATCCCCGTCGCCGCCCCGGATTTGACCGGCAACGAAGAGGCCTACGCCGTTGAGGCCATCCGCTCCTCGTGGATTTCATCGACGGGGCCTTTCGTGCAGCGGTTCGAGCGCGAGTTCGCGGCGCTGTGCGGCACGCGGTCGGCGGTCGCCGTCTGCAACGGCACCGTTGCTCTGCACCTGGCGCTGCTGGCGCTGGACGTGAGGCCGGGGGACGAGGTGCTCGTGCCCTCGCTCACGTACATCGCGACGGCGAATGCCGTGCGCTACGTCGGCGCCGAGCCGGTCTTCGTGGACGTGGACCCGAATGCCTGGTGCATCGACCCGCAGAAGCTGGAGGCGGCTATCACGCCGCGGACGAAGGGCATTATCGCCGTCCACCTCTACGGCCACCCCGCCGACATGGACGCGATCAACCACCTGGCCGGCGTGCACGGACTTTGGGTCGTCGAAGACGCGGCCGAGGCGCATCTCGCAACCTACAAGGACCGGCCGGTCGGCTCGCTCGCCCCAATTGCCACGTTCTCCTTCTATGGCAATAAGATCTTCACCTGCGGCGAGGGGGGGGCGGTCACGCTGTCCGACCCGCACCTGGAGCTGCGCACCCGCACACTCCGCGGCCAGGGCATGGACCCGCAGCGGCGGTATTACTTCCCGGTGACCGGATACAACTTTCGCCTGACCAACGTGGCCTGTGCGATGCTCTGCGGCCAAATCGAGCGGCGCGAGCAGATCATCGAGCGCCGCCGCGAAATCTTCACCAGGTATCGCGAGCTGCTCGACGGCGTTCCCGGCATCGGGTTCCAGCCCGTTGCCGCGTGGGCGACGCCTGCTCCATGGCTGTTCTGCGTCACGATCGACGAGGCGAAATTCGGCCAATCCCGCGACGCGCTGGCGGACACGCTCGGCAGGGCCGGTGTCGAAACAAGGCCGTTCTTCCTCCCGCTGCACCACCTGCCGCCGTTCCGCGAGGGCTCGCGCCGGCGCAACGAGGTCCTTCCCGAAACGGATCGCCTTGCCGCCGCCGGGATTAACCTGCCGACGTTCGCCGCGCTGACCCGGCAGCAGATCGAGTTCATCTGTCAAACCATCCGCCGCGCTTGTGCCGCGCGAACGGCCGCCATCGCACGGGCGGCGTAACCTCGGAGACGCGTCGATGCTGGCCCAACTTACGCCCCGAGCGACACCGACCGCCCGCCGCCTTCGCAGCACCGTCTTGAGCGGCGAAGAATGGCTCGCCGCCTGGCACGAACTGCCCGCGCGCGTGCGCGAGGTCTACTACCACCCCCACTTCGCCTCGACGTGCGGCCGCTGGGAGGGCGCACGCGCCCAATGCCTGCTCGTCGAAGGCTCGCGCGACCGCCGGCTGCTGTACCCATACCTGCGGCACCCGATCCTCGGCTACGAATCCGTCGCCGGCCCCTGCTGCGACGTGCAGACCCCCTACGGCTACGGCGGCCCCCTCTTCCTCGGCGATTGGGACCTCGACGACCAGCGTCGCGCGCTGGATGCCGTCGCCGACCACCTTCGACACACCGGCCCAATCGCCGAGTTCGTCCGGTGTCATACGGAATGGCTTGATGCCGCGGCGCTCGAATACTGCGGCTACCGGACGCGGCTCGTTCGGACGAACGTGGAATACGATCTCCCCGAAGGCGCCGTCGCAGGGTTAGGCAGCGACTGGGACAACGGCGCGCGTTACCAGCTGAAGCAGGCCCACCGCTGCGGGCTGCGCTACCGCGTCTCCCGAGCGGCCAACGACCTCGCCGCCTTCGAGAAGCTCTACGCCCTCACGGCCGAGCGCGTGAACATGGCCCGCGCCTGCCGGTTCGACCACGATTATTACCGCGGACTGCTCGAGCTCGACCCGGTCCAGGCCAAACTCATCCTCGTGGAGACCGCCGAGCACAGGCCCGCCGCCGGCGCGATCCTATTCCTCGGCGGCACGCTCGCCCATTTCCACCTCGCCGGGTCCGACTTCGCGCTGCAGTCCCTTCGCGGGAACGTGTTGCTCTACTGGGCCGCCGCGCGCGAGGCCGCCGCCACGGGGTGCCAGCGCATCGTCTGGGGCGGCGGCACCACCAACGACCCGCAAGATTCGCTGTTCCTCTTCAAGGCCCAATACGGTCGGCGGCGCACGCCCGTCCACATCGCCACGCGCGTCCTCGACGGGGATCGGTATTCGGCCATCTGCGACGAGTGGTCCCGCCGCCATCCGGAAAAAGCCAAGACGAAGCTGTTCCTGAAATACCGCGCCTGAAATGCCGCACCGCTTCACCATCCTGATCTCCGGCGCCGGGGGCCTGATGCGGCGCGTCGTCCAAACGTCGCAACAACCCGGCTCGCCGTTCGTCGTCGATCGGGTCATCGCGTCACGCGAATGCCCCGGCATTGAAAAGGCCCGCTCGCTCAAGATTCCCACGGCGGTGATTCCGCCCGATTCCGAAGACCTCTGGCCCCGCATCGAATTCCCAGACGCACCCGACTCGATCCTGCTCCTCGGCTACCTCCACCTCCTCCCGATTCCGCCGCGCTGGTGCAACAAGGCCCTCAACATCCACCCATCGCTACTCCCTAAATTCGGCGGCCCCGGCATGTATGGCCGCCGCGTCCACGCCGCCGTTCTCCAGTCCGGCGACACGACCACCGGCTCCACGATCCACCTCGCCGACGACCGGTACGATCACGGTCCCGTCCTGCACCAAAACAAAGTCACCGTCCTCGCAGGCGACACCCCCGAGACCCTC